>Ga0181574_10000127_pt1 | contig 67108 bp, 52 predicted proteins | sample 101ome_24_FD_145600 | JGI IMG/M metagenome (GOLD analysis project Ga0181574, IMG submission 145600) | Coastal salt marsh microbial communities from the Groves Creek Marsh, Skidaway Island, Georgia - 101410AT metaG (spades assembly) | ecosystem: Environmental > Aquatic > Marine > Intertidal zone... | reverse complement strand
GTTACCAATGATCGTCAGATCATCGCCCTCTGGATCCGAGTCGTTGCTTAATACCGTGACACTCACAGGAGTCTGGTAATCTGTCACGGTAGCATCGTCTACCGCATCCGGCGCTTCGTTCTCCGGCGGCGGTGGCGGTGGCGCTTCGCCCACCGTGATCGTTACCGTCGCCGTGTCTTCGCCACCGTTACCGTCACTGATCGTGTACGTGAACGTGTCTGTGCCACTGAACCCCGCATCCGGCGTGTAAGTAAACGTCCCGTCCGCATTCAGCTCCACTGAACCATTCGACGGAGCCGTGTTACCAATGATCGTCAGATCATCGCCCTCTGGATCCGAGTCGTTGCTTAATACCGTGACACTCACAGGAGTCTGGTAATCTGTCACGGTAGCATCGTCTACCGCATCCGGCGCTTCGTTCTCCGGCTGGGGTTCGGGCTCTGGTTCGGGCTCGGGCGCATCCACCGATGGTGGCGTAGTTGGCTCGACTTCGTCTGTTTGCAGGAGCTGCAAGTCGTTGTCAAAGCCAGCATCTTCGGCACTAGGTTCCTCTCCTTCGGGATCAATCTGCTCTGCCGTGATCTCCTCTAGACCATAACCAATACGACCCAAGCGAACGAAGGTACTACCGTCGTTGCCCGCACCACCAGCAGCAGTCGCCTCCAATTCCTCCAGCAGATCACCGTCACCCTCCAGGGCCGCGACAACCGCATCGAGAGTTTCTTCAAACACAGCTGACTCTGAAATTTCATTGCGCCCAGTCGCGGTCAACTCGCCGCTAATAAGGAGCTCCCCAGACCCAACCATCACTAGGGGTGTGGTGTCAGCGAAACTGATTTCAACGATGCTGCCGTCTGTCCGAATTAGGGTATCGCCTTGATAAAGGTCATCACCGACCTCAACCTGGCGTCTGGACCCATCGGCCGCCTGCACATAAACAGTACCTGTAAGCTTGGAAATCGTCGCTATAAATTGAGCCACAGCCCGTACCTCACATAATTATCATTGCTCGTGACTTACATAATCCATCAACTGAGTCAGGGAGACCACGGACCAAAGTACTAGGCAACGCAGATTTTGCGACGCAAATCACAATTTTTTGCTAGTTAGGGAGAGGGCCTAGATCGGCGGCTCGAAGTCGACAATGCCATAACGCCGAAAACGGCCTGGCAGTCCTCATGCGGTTTTTAGTGCACGGGCAGGAGGTTGATAGCCAGTGCCAGCTGCACGCGGTCTCGAAGATTCAGCTTGCTAAAAATACTCGTTAAGTGAGCTTTTACCGTGCGCTCGGTCATCTGCAATTGCTCACCAATTTCACGATTGCTAAACCCTCTGCCCACCATAACCGCCACATCCAACTCACGTTCCGTAAGCACTTGAAAGCCATCTGGGACCTGATGTGAACGACTCTCCTGGAGCCGCCTCGTAATGGTAGCGAGTCGGCTCACCAACTCCGGAGGCGCCCAAATTCCGCCAGAGGCGACGACAGAGGCCACATCACATAACTGCTCTACCACCGCCTCCGCGTGACAGTATCCTCTAGCACCCGCAGAAATCAGAGCAAAAGATTGAGACTCACTCGGCGTGGGGCTAAGCACCACCAACGAAACATCAGCAGCAAGCAACCCGATTTCACCTAAAAGTGTCGGCTCATCAAGGTCACCCGCGTACAGCCAACAGATCGCGTCGGTAAGCTCCGATGCTAAAAAAGCCTTTGCAGATCTGTGAATAACGCCTGCTGGAAAGGCGGCCTCCCAACGACTAGGCCGGTACCCAGAGCGACTCACAAGCGCATGATTCACCGCTCTGACAGTGCCCTCTGCCGGGCGCGAAGCACTGGCTTCAGCAAATAGGCCAGGACAGTTTTTTTGCCCGTGAGCACATCAACCTCGACGGTCATGCCCGGGATTATCGGTTTATCCGCTCCAAGGTCAGCACTTTTGGTTCGAACCGTCACTTCGTAAAAGGCATTACCCTCTTCATCAAGCACAGTATCGGCACCAATTTGTTCGACTTGACCCTCCAGACCGCCATACACAACAAAATCATAGGCAGTGACCTTGACGTTGGCATCCTGCCCTGGCGCCAGGAAGCCAATGTCTTGTGGTCGTATTCTCACCTCTACCAGCAAGGTGTCGTCAGCGGGTATCAGTTCAACGATATCCCGTCCAGGAAGTACAATCCCGCCCACCGTGTTGTAAAGCAACTGTTTAATCGTGCCCGCCACCGGAGAAACCAGATTGGTTTGACGTACCCTGTCGGACAACCCAGCTGCCGCCTCCGTGAGTGCATTGATCTTTGTCACCGTGTCGGTGAGCTCTTCTCGAGCCCGGTTGGCGAATTCAAGCTCGACACCCAGCCGCTTCTCTTCAGCTTCTGCAATAGTGGCCCTAATGCGTTCTATTTGTGCGCGCGTTTGCTTAAGCTCCCCCTGCGCCTTGTTGACTTCGCGCTCCAACCGCAACACCTCTACCTCCGACACAGCACCCGAGGCAAGCATTGGCTTGGTCTGTTTTAGCTCCTGGTCGGCAAGACGATATTCGGTCGCAAGCTGTGACTCCCGCGCCGTCAATTCATTAAGCTCCTCACGTCGCTGGGTCAGTTGCTGGTCGGCTATTCGTTGCTGGACCGAGAGTTCTGCCAAACTCGTTTCGTAGAGTTCTACCTCCTGCTTCACCACTTCCGGCGCAATCGACACCATCTCGTTGGTTGGTCTAAACGGTTCATCCTCAACTAACGCGTTCAATCGAGCGACTTTCACTTGGAGCCCCACCAGCTGGGCCCTGTTCTCCCCCAGCGAGGATTGGGAGCGCGTTGGATCCAGCTTTATCAACATTTGCCCCCGATCGACGCGATCTCCTTCGCGCACCAGAATGTCTGTGATCACACCTCCATCCTGCGACCCCACAATCTGGACTTGTCGAGAGGGAATGACCTTACCTTGGCCTCGAGTAACAGTGTCTACCTCAGCAACGTACGCCCAAGCAGCTAGCAGGATAACGACGAACGCAATGCCGTAGAGAAGGCGCTTTGCCCTGAGCGGCTCCTGCTCAAGAATTGCTTGCTCCGCAGAAAGCTCCCAGCCAACTGGCTTGCGCCCAGACCCATTCATTGAGCTTTTCCTATCCGGCCCTGTTGCAAGGCCGAGATCACACTGTCTCTGGAACCATCAGCGACCACCTTGCCGCCATCTATCACAATAATTCGGTCAACCAATTCAAGAAGTGAATTTCTGTGAGTCACGATCAACATGGTTTTCCCAGCGGCATAATCACTGAACGACTGCTTCACGATGGTTTCAGTTGACTGGTCCATTGACCCAGTTGGCTCATCGAGTAATAGCACCTTAGGCTGGCCGACAATCGCTCGGGCGACCGCAATGCAACGACGCTGACCCCCAGACACTGAATCACCTCGTTCACTAATTGCCATATCAAAGCCGGAGGGATGACGGTTGACAAAGTCTTCCAATCCCGCACGCTCAACAGCCTGAATCATTGCCTCATCGCTGATACCCACCCTCGCAAGAGTGAGATTATCCCGAAGAGACCCCTGAAACAGCGTGACGTCTTGAGGAACATAACCGACTCTGCTTCGATACTCGCCGGGATCCATCTGCCGAAGATCAATGCCATCAACCAAAACAGCACCATCGGTGGGCTGAAACAGACCCATGGCAAGTTTTGAGAGTGTCGACTTTCCTGAGCCTACGCGTCCCAAAATCGCCACATGCTCGCCGGCTTTTATTTTGAACGATACGTTGCTCAAAGAATTGATCTCAGAACCCGGGTAGGCAAAGGATACGTTCTTGAATTCGAGATCACCCCGCAGAAATTCCCGAGATACAAATGCTCCCTCTTTTTTACTTTCAGTCGGGGTGGCAAATAACGAATCCAAGCTTCTAAGTGCGATCCGCGCCTGATGAAATTGACCTATCAATCCAACCACCTGGCCGAAGGGGAGAATCGAACGAGAGGACAGCATGGTCGCGGCTATCAAGCCGCCCATTGTCAGTTCCCGTTCAGCAATGAGAAACACGCCTGTGATGATGACAAGGACCGTGACCAGCTGTTGGCAAAAACCGGTGAAGTGAACAACCGAGAGTGTTGCCAGTCTCTGTTCCACGCCGATCCCCGCAAGATACCGAGTTGTCGCCTCCCACTTGCGCTGCATTACTGCCTCCGCACCCAGAGCTTTAAGGGTATCCAGTCCAGTAAGGGATTCGATTAAGGTTGCATTGCGCTGCGCACCCGCTTGGTACGATTTTTCAGTGAGCCTCTCTAGCTGAGGGCGCATGTAAAGTGCATAGATCAGCAAAACGGCCGTAACCAGAATGACGGGAAGAAGTATTGGCAGTCCAATCCAGGCAATGACCAAAAAAAACAACAACGCAAAAGGTAAATCGATAAAGGTCGTCAGTGTCGCGGACGTAATGAAGTCTCTGAGTGTTTCAAAAGAACGCAAATTAACAGCAAATGATCCGACGGACGCGGGCCGATGTTCCAGACGCATGCCGAGGGTCTGCTCCATGATCTTGGCGGATAATTCCACATCGACACGCCGGCTGGCCAGATCTAAAAAATGACCCCGCAGGGATTTCAGGATCGCATCGCCAACCATGATCAGCAAAACTCCCAAAGCTAACACCCAAAGGGTTTCAAAGGCCGCATTGGGTACAACGCGGTCGTAAACATTCATGGTGAACAGAGGCACCGCCAACGCAAAAATGTTGATGAAAAAAGCCGCCAGATACACGTCCCGATAAACGGAGGCATTGGCGCGAAAAGCTGACCAGAACCAGTGACCCGGCCGAGAGGTTAACGACGAGGAGCTTGCTGTTCCCAGGTGGAATTTTGGTCTGGCAAGAAAGACATAACCGCTCAACTTCTTGGCAAATGAGGCTGCGTTCTCTTCAACAGGCGCGTTCACCTTGTTGGGATAAATCACTTGAACCGACTCCCCGTCACCACGACCAATCAAAACACAGGCGTCGCCTGTTTTAAGCATCAGAATCGCGGGGCATATGTTGTCGGGGATGTCGGCAAGTTGAAGTTTTTGCAGGCGCCCGGTTAGACCGGCTTTCTCCGCTGATCTCACGAGCAGATCAGGCGTCAGGCCGTCAGCAGACAGCGGCAAACCAGTGGACAGCGACTCGGCTGTGGCTGGGCATCCATGGGCCTTGGCCACAACCAAAAGACACTGCAGAAGTACGTCGTCTTCTTGACCGACCATTGATCCCCCAAACCTAACAGCGAGCGCGTCCTTGGCTCTCAACTTGAGTATGTCAGCCGGAAGATAACTTGGAAAGGCGTTGGGTCAGTGTAATTTTTTGTTTTATTTAAAAATAATTAAATTCGCGAGCGCTCGGTAATTCGAGCGTGAGCAAACAACAATGTCATGGTTAAAAGAATGACAGCACCCCCCTGATGAAATGCTGCCACTGGGATTGCCACCTGACTGAGGACAGTAGCCACCCCCAGCGACGCCTGAAAAAACACTGCCGCGCCCATTAAAATCGCTGCCAGTTTCACTGCTGAGTCGGGGCTGCGCAGGTAGCTCACTAAAGCGACCGCGACAAGCGTGATAACAACCCCATACGCAAGCATTCGGTGATTGAAATGAATAGTGGTGACCTGCTCAAAGGCAGACAGCCACCCCTGTTCATAGAGGGTCGGGGGGAAAAAACTGCTCCCCATCAACGGCCAAGTCGGATAGGCGTATCCTGCATCAGTCCCGGCGACAAATCCTCCGCTCAGTGCCATCACATACACCAGAAGCACCAGAGCCAACGGCCAGCGTAATGGCATCCGCGGCATCAGACGTCTGGGTTTAACCAGCCGCAGGATCAACCAAACCATATAACCGTAGACCAACAGAGCCAGTCCTAAGTGTGCCGTGAGTCGGTACTGTGACACATCAGGTCTATCAACCAGCCCACTCTTGACCATGTACCACCCCATCAACCCCTGACATCCACCCAGCACCAAAAGAAGTGCCAAATGACCTCGTAAAGAGTGTTTCACCATGCCTTTAGCCCAAAAAAAGACGAGGGGTAGGAAATAAAGCAAGCCAATCAGGCGACCGAGCACGCGGTGCAGATACTCGTAAAGGAAGATGACCTTGAACCCCTCAAGGTCCATATCAAAGTTAATCTTTTGAAACTCGGGATACTGTTTGTACTTATCAAAAGCTACCTGCCAGTCAGACTCCGACAGAGGCGGGATAACCCCCATGATCGGATTCCACTCCACCATGGAGAGCCCCGAATCGGTTAGCCGTGTGACCCCGCCGAGCAAGATCATGCCGAATATCACCAGCGCGCAGAGTGTTAGCCAGCGCGCAATCCATCGATCATAAGAGTCTGTCGTATCAGCGTACATGGAACCCCCCCAGGTCACCCGGATATAGTAACGGAAACACGGACGCGCAGCAGGCTTTCGCGTAGAATTTACATCGATCCTGCGGAGTCCACTCATGCCTTTACTGCGAATCGACAATATTGAATTGCGATTTGGTACCCACGTCCTTCTGGATCAGGTTTCGCTGCAGCTGGAAAAGGGCGAGCGCCTGGGCCTTCTCGGGCGCAACGGTGCAGGAAAAACCACCTTGTTCAAGGTGCTCGCGGGGGAAGTAGCGCCAGATGATGGGGAACGCTGGGTTGCCCCCGAGATCAAGTTGTCCCGTCTCGAGCAGGAGTTACCCGTTGCCAATGACCAGACCGTTTATGAGGCGGTTGCTGGTGGTCTACAGGATATCGGCGATCTTCTGACTCGCTACCATCACTTACTCGAAGCTATCGACACTGGAAGTCTCGATGAGCTCGCCCGAGTGCAAAGCGCAATTGAGAGTCAGGGTGGGTGGCAATTACAGCAGCGTGTGGAGAGCGTGATCTCCCAGCTTTGCCTCCCCGCGGATACCGCTGTTGGAGATCTATCCGGGGGCTGGCGGCGTCGAGTCGCGCTGGGTCGAGCTTTGGTCTCTGAACCCGATATCTTGCTTCTTGATGAGCCGACCAATCACCTTGATATTCCCACCATCGAATGGCTCGAAGACCAGCTGAGACAATTTCAGGGCGCCCTCGTTGTCATCACCCACGATAGAAGATTTCTACAACGTATTGCGACGTCAATTGGTGAGCTGGAACGAGGGCATTTATCTGTCTGGCAGGGACACTTTCAGAATTTCCTCAAGTTTAGGGAGCAGCAGCTCGCTGCCGAAGAGCAGGCCAACGCGTTATTCGATAAGAAACTCGCGCAGGAAGAAATCTGGATACGTCAGGGCATAAAAGCGCGCCGAACACGCAACGAGGGGCGAGTAAGAGCACTCGAGGCGATGCGTGAACAACGGGCACAGCGGCGAGAACGGCAAGGAACTGCAAGTTTTTCCCTTGAGAATGCCTCGCGTTCAGGGAAAACCGTCGCCGACGTAAGCAATATTTGCTTCAGCTGGGAGAATCAGGTCATCGTGGAGAACTTCGCGACCACAATTCAGCGAGGTGATCGTATTGGCATCGTGGGTCGCAACGGTGTTGGTAAGACGACCCTTGTCCGCCTCTTATTGGGCGAACTCACCCCGGACACCGGCGGGGTTCAGGTTGGCACCAAACTAGAAATTGCCTACTCAGATCAATTACGTGGTCATCTCGATCCCGAGGCCAATCTAATAGACAACGTGTGTGGAGGCCAGGAATTCATCGAGATTAACGGAAAGCGACGACACGCTATCAGCTATCTGGGTGATTTTCTGTTTGCTCCGGAGCGGACAAGAACACCGGTGAAAGCACTCTCGGGAGGGGAGCGGAACCGCGCCATCCTCGCCAAGCTATTTACACAACCAGCGAATCTTCTTGTGCTGGATGAGCCGACAAACGATCTGGATATCGAGACGCTCGAGCTGCTTGAAGAATTATTGCTTGAGTTTAGTGGGACCTTAATTCTTGTGAGTCATGACCGGGATTTCATGGACAAAGTTGTCACCAGCTTGCTTGTGATTCACGAGAACGGCGTGATTGAGGAGCAAGCGGGCGGCTACAGCGACTGGGAGGCTCGTGGCGGCAAACTCAAGGCGGAAGAGGTAAAACGATCCGACTCACCACAAATACAAAACGACCCTAGCTTGAACTCGAACGGTGAACCGACGGGGACTGAAGCAAAGGTAACAGCCGAGGCAAAACCACCGAAGAAAAAATTAAGTTACAAGGAACAGCGTGAACTGGAAGCGCTGCCGGCGCAGATAGAGGATCTGGAAACCAAGCTTACTCAGATTGAGTCGCTCATTAGCGCGCCGACGTTTTATTCGGGTGCTCAAGCGTCGATTGACGAAACCCTGAAGACCTTAAGCGACACTCAACACGCGCTCGATCATGCCTTGGAGCGATGGACGGAACTCGAGGGGTAAATTGCATCGATGCGCGAGCCAGCAGCCCAGAGCTGCTCTGTAAAGCTTCCAAAAAGCTCGAGTTGAGGGCGCTGGTAAAGGCTAACCATTTAGGGACCGGCAACTGAAGACCAACGAAAAGACTCGTTAGAGCACCGACGCCACTGCGGCTACAACCCGATCCATATTGTGCTGGTTCAAGCTCGCGATGTTGATACGAGATGAATTAAGCATATATAAGCTGCGTTCTTCTCGGACAGCAAGCGCTTGCTCCTCTGTCAAACCCAAAAACGAAAACATGCCTTTCTCTTGCGCGATAAATCCAAAATCTCGCCCGGTGGTCGACTCAAGGCGATTACGGAAGTCGATCCGGAGGCTGTTAATGCGCCCGCACATCTGCTCAAGCTCATTGGACCAACTGTCACAGAGAGACTGATCTGAGAGAATTTTCGCAGCGATGAGCGCACCGTGGGCCGGAGGCATGGAATAAATTCGCCGTGCAGCAGCTTTGGCCTGACTCGCTGTAGCTTCCGCCGTTCTCGCATCGGGCCCGGTAAAAATGGCCACACCTGTTCGCTCTCTATAAAGCCCCATATTTTTTGATAGCGAGGCAGCAATGACCACCTCCGGCGTTTTGTCCACGAGCGTTCGAAGGCCATAAACATCTGCATCGAGGCCATCGCCAAAACCCTGATAGGCGAGATCCACCATAGGTGTAAAACCCTGGGTAGACGCCATGTCGGCCACCACATCCCATTGATCAACACTTAAGTCCGCTCCCGATGGGTTGTGACAGCACCCGTGTAGCAGAACGATATCACCCTGCTTGGCTCGCTGCAGATCAGCGACCATGCCGTCGAAGTCAACGCCGTGGGTCGCGGGATCGTAGTATCGATACTCGCTCAACTCTAATCCTGTGCTGGTGATAAGCGGTACGTGGACCGGCCAGGTGGGCCGACTCACCCACACCTTACCCGCGGGAGCCGCAGCTTTTAGCACCTCGGCACCCAATCGCACTGCACCGCACCCCCCGGGCGCCTGCACCGCTGAAACCTCTGTCGCCCGCGCTTGAAATCGGTCCTGACCCAGAACCAGTTTCATCATCCCTGTCAGAAAGCCGTCGTCACCCTGAGGGGCAATATAGGCTTTGGTGACCTCTTCATCGATCATGGCGCGCTGGGCGTCTTTCACCGCCTGAAATACTGGACAGGCACCGGTTTCATCCATGTAGATGCCGATAGTCAGATCAACCTTGTCCGGGTTGGTATCGGCACGGCAGGCAGCTGCAAGCCCTAAAATAGAGTCGGGAGGCAAAATCGGTAAGTGGTCGAACATAGCAACGAGAGTCCAAAACGGTAAACGGCGGCGAAGTATGCGCTAGCTGGCATCTGAGTGCCAATACCCAGCCCCATCTCCTGCTATTCTACGCGCCATCGAAACAAACGAATCACCGCGCTGATGACGACAAATCGCGACACCATTTACTCGCAAACTCTTGGAGATCCCGGCCTCTTTACCTTCAACGAAGATGTAGTGGGCGTGTTTCCCGACATGATAAATCGTTCTGTCCCCGGATATGCCACGGTGATTAGCATGACCGGGCTGATGGCAGCACGCCATGCTAGGGCAGACACCTGCATTTATGACTTGGGCTGCTCGCTCGGGGCCTCGCTTCTGGCCGCCGCGCGCCAGCCAACCTGCCAACCATGCCAGCTCATTGGGGTGGACACCAGCTCGGCCATGCTGGCCGCAGCACGATCAGCGCTGGAACAGGAAATGCCAGCTGTCCCGGTAGAACTAATAGAGCAAGATATTCTCGATCTTTCCTTGAGACCCGCGAGCGTGGTGATCCTTAACTATACCTTGCAGTTTGTTCCCGTCACCTCACGCCTCACCCTTCTCGAGAAAATAAGGGCCGCACTGCGTCCCGGGGATGCGCTAATACTGTCTGAAAAAATAAAACTCGATTCTCCCGGCATGGACGACTACATGATCGCTATGCATCACAACTTCAAGAGAGCACAGGGGTACAGTGATCTGGAGATCGCAAAAAAACGCCAAGCGCTTGAAAACGTATTGATTCCCGAGACTCTCCCGACCCACCGGGAACGACTATCGAAAGCGGGATTCAGCGACTGCAGCACGTGGTTTCAATGCTTTAATTTTGCGTCAATGATAGCCATAGCATGACCCAGGCTCACGAGCTTTGTAGCGATCTCAATGTACTGAGTCATCGTTGGCAAGGAACGCCTTTGGGGCCTTGGCTCGAATCGCTGGAGGACGCAGTCAATGAAGGACTGTCTCCGCTGCGCTATGGCGACTTACCTCGCTGGCGACAGGCACTTAAATCCCTCCCTAACCTTGCACCCCAGCGGGTAGTTCTTGATCGCGCCGCGGTGGGCTGCGAGGGCATCATTACACCTCAAGAAAAAGACCAGCTCACTCTGGCGCTGCGAGGATTACACCCCTGGCGCAAAGGCCCCTTTGATCTATTTGGCGTCACCATTGATACCGAATGGCGCTCCGACTGGAAATGGAACAGGCTGTTGCCCGGACTAATGTCCCTCAAAGGGAAACGCGTCTTGGACGTGGGTTGCGGAAGCGGTTATCACTGCTGGCGGATGCTTGGCGCCGGTGCAGCCGAGGTGGTGGGTATTGATCCGACGCCGCTGTTTGTTCTGCAGTTCAAAGCTGTGCAGCGCTACTTGGCAATGCCAGACATTTTTGTACTGCCTCTTGGTTTGGAGCAGGTGCCAGCAGGGTTACGCGCGTTTGACACGGTGTTCTCTATGGGAATTCTTTATCACCGTCGATCCCCTTTCGATCACCTGCAAGAGCTGCGAGACACATTGTGCTCGGGTGGACAGCTGATCCTCGAAACACTGGTAGTGGATGGGGGTAAAAACACTGTGTTCGTCCCTCCCGGACGCTATGCTCGAATGGGAAATGTTTGGTGTTTACCGAGTGTGCCCACCCTCATCGGTTGGCTTGAAAAAATAGGTTTTACGCAGCCTGAACTGATCGATTGCACGAAAACAACCACACAGGAACAACGCTCAACAGACTGGATGACTTTTCACTCACTCGAGCAGTTCTTGGATCCTGATAACCATGACCTCACCGTTGAAGGCCATCCAGCACCCCAGCGAGCTATTATTTCCGCAGAAGCGCCCTAGCCCGGGGGTTTAGTGCGCCACGGGGACGAGCGACTGGTTAGTGAAGCTGACGCTGTTCTCTGGAGGCATCGAACACCACGTCGAACACTTCGCGAAAACTCCGAACGAAATGAACACTCAGCCCATCCTGCAGGTAATCAGGTAACTCCTCGTAATCAGCTCGATTCGCATAGGGCAAAATCAACTCGGATATTTTTGCGCGCCTGGCCGCAATGACTTTTTCTCGAATACCACCGACGGCGAGAACCCGACCGGTCAGCGTCAACTCTCCAGTCATGGCCAAAGATTGACGGATCCTCTCTCTCCTCGCGAGTGAAACCAAGGCTGTCGCCATGGTGATACCTGCGCTTGGTCCATCCTTTGGGGTGGCACCCTCGGGCACATGGAGATGCACCATCGACATGTCAAAAAAGTCCTCATCGCAACCCAGTTCACGCAGATGGGCAACAACATAGCTGTAGGCAATCTCCGCGCTCTCTTTCATGACGTCACCCAACTGGCCCGTCAGTTTGAAACCGCGATTCAAGGTATGCACCTTACTTGATTCAATCGCCAGAGTGGCGCCTCCATGGGCAGTCCAGGCAAGTCCAGTGACAACACCACGACCGCGGGCTGGCCGATCATTACGATACCTGGGTTGTCCCAGCATATCGGTCACCTCTTTTTTGCCCAGTCGTATCCGCTCCTGCTTTTCGTCCACTAACCTTAAGATTGACTTTCGAATAAGGCTGGATAATTGCTTCTCCAGCTGCCTAACGCCGGCCTCCCGGCAGTAGGATTCAATGACCAGCTTCAACGATGCCTCGTTGATGCGAATCTGGCTGGGCTTTGCTCCGTGACGCTCCAGCAACTTGGGCCAAAGATGATTTTTCGCAATGGCCTGCTTCTCTTCCGAGATGTAACCCGCCAACCTGATAGTTTCCATTCGATCCAGTAGTGCTGGGGGTATCGTGTCGTGCTGATTCGCAGTACAGACAAACAACACCTTGGAGAGATCGATCCGAAGATCCAGGTAATGATCCAGGAACTCGTCGTTCTGCTCGGGGTCCAGTACCTCCAATAATGCCGACGCAGGATCCCCTTGGTAAGAAGACCCCACCTTGTCAATTTCGTCGAGCATGATGACGGGATTTGCCACCTTCACATCTTTGAGAGCCTGTACCAACTTGCCGGGCATAGCGCCTATATAAGTGCGTCGGTGCCCCTTTATCTCTGCCTCATCGCGCATACCACCCAAACTAAATCGATAAAACTCCCTGCCCAGAGCTGCTGCGATTGAGCGACCGATACTGGTTTTACCAACGCCGGGAGGACCCACCAATAGCAAAATTGAGCCATCAACAGATCCCTTGAAGGACCCAACGGCAAGAAACTCTACGATTCGGTTTTTGACATCAGCCAGCCCGTCGTGATGACTATCAAGAGCGTCACGCGCCTGATCCAGATCTAGATTGTCCTCAGAGAAAACACCCCAGGGCACTGAGGTCATCCAGTCAAGATAATTGCGGGTAACCGCGTACTCGGGCGACCCCGACTCGAGCACCTTGAGTTTGTCCAACTCCTCGTGAAACTTTGCAAGCACCTGCTCACTGGGAGACAGCGCCGCCATACGTTCAGAAAAGCGATCCGCGTCAGAGGTTTTGTCGTCCTTCGTGATACCCAACTCACGCTGGATAACTTTCATCTGTTCCTTGAGGAAGAACTCCCGTTGATCGTCTGAAACCTTCTCATTGACTTCCTTGCTGATTTGCCCCTGCAGTTCAGCGACCTCCTTTTCCCGACGCAAGAGCTCCAGCACTTTGGCCATGCGAAGCGTCAAGGAAAGGGATTCCAGAATCTCTTGTAACCGGTCACCAGACGCAGTGGTTAACGCAGCGGCGAAGTCCGCCAGCAAACTAGGCTGATTGGGATTGAAGTTTCCGAGGTACTGCTTGAGCTCCTCAGAGTACAAGGGGTTCAAGGGTAATAACTCTTTGATCGCGGCAATAATGGCCATCGCGTAGGCTTTAACTTCATCGCTATCACGATCTCCCTGAGTCGCGGGATATTCCACCTGGGCGATAAACGGGCCGTCGGTCTTTAGCCAGCGAACGCGTCTGAAACGCTTTACACCCTGCGCCAAGAACTGGACCGCGCCCTCATCAGATCCTGGGGTCTTGTGGAGTCTGACCACACACCCCATTTCCGGAAAGTCGGCAGCCTCTGCCTCAGACGGGTTTTTGTCTCCCACAAAAGCGAGGCCGATCAGACCTGAGCCCTGCTCGGCAATAGCCTGAAGTGTGTCCTGCCACTGATCGGGGTTGAGGCCCACAGGCTGCACCTGCCCCGGGAAAAATGGGCGTCCCGGCAAGGGCAGTAGCACCAGGGTATCCGGTAGTACGTCCTCAACAACAGCGGGGGGCGAATCGTCCCCTGCGGGCATTACGTCGTCAGCGCCGAATTCATAATGCGCAGAGACACCCTCTATGACAGCGCCATCGCTGTCATCATTGGCTCTGTTGTCCTCTGGATTGTCGCCTCTGTCCGCCACTGCTGCGGGTCTCCTATGGCCCGGGAACGCCCCGTTACACAACAGATATGGGCACTCTGAGAGCCGAATTCAAGCGGGCGTTGGCTTACTCCTCACTCCCACCGGGAGCGGGCGGCATGGACGCAAAGGGCAAATGTGCCACTTTCGCGCCCTGAGGGGCGGCATCGGACACCTTTGCGGCGCCCTCCTTGTCCACCTCGTCAATGCGAATGACGGAGTGCAGGGGAATATAGCTGCGTTTGACCCCGGAAAACTCGTTCTTCAACTTTTCCTCGGACGGGTCCACAAGCACTGCTGAACGCTCTCCAAACACCAGTTCCTCGATTTCGATGAATCCCCACATATCGCTTTGATAAATCTGGCGCGCGAAGACTTCAAAGACCTGACCACCATTCTGGAAGATGACTTTGTAGACGGGTTGTGAGGACATGAAAACGAGGCTGTTCGGAAAAGGGCCGGAATGGTACCACTTCCGTCACAAATGGCCAGTGCCCATGTCGTTGAAGTTGCGTTAGCCGGGTATAATCCAATCTTTCCGTCACCGACCCACGAGACCCTCCGTGACATCAGCTCCTCGAAAAAAACTTTTTGTGCAAACCCATGGCTGCCAAATGAACGAGTACGACTCGGCAAGAATGGCGGATTTGCTGGGTGAGAGCCACGGGCTGGAACTGACAGACCGGGAGGAAGAGGCAGATGTTCTTTTGCTAAACACCTGTTCTATCCGGGAAAAGGCCCAGGAAAAAGTCTTTCATCAGCTGGGTCGGTGGAAACCCCTGAAGACCGCGAATCCCGAACTGATCATTGGTGTCGGGGGCTGCGTGGCCAGTCAGGAGGGCGCTGAAATTGGTAAGCGAGCGCCGTTTGTCGACCTGATTTTTGGGCCGCAAACCCTCCACCGCTTGCCAGAAATGATTGAGACACGCAGAGGTGGAGCTCCGATTGTTGTCGATGTCAGCTTCCCGGAGATCGAAAAGTTTGACCGGTTACCAGAACCCCGCATGGATGGCCCCAGCGCCTTCGTATCCATCATGGAGGGATGTAGCAAATACTGTACGTTTTGCGTGGTGCCCTACACTCGCGGTGAAGAGGTGTCCCGGCCACTCGATGATGTCATCGCAGAAATAGCGGGACTTGCGGATCAGGGCGTCAAGGAGGTCAACCTGCTGGGGCAGAACGTCAATGCTTACCGGGGTGCAAATCATCTTGGGGAGATCGTTGACTTCGCCGACTTGCTTCATCTGGTTTACCGCATACCGGGTATCGAGCGGATCCGTTACACCACATCACATCCGGTTGAATTTTCTGATGCGATTATTCAGGCCTATGCCGAGATTCCAAGCCTGGTTGATCACTTGCATTTGCCCGTACAAAGTGGATCCGACCGCATTCTCATGGCCATGAAGCGCGGACACACTGCGCTTGAGTACAAAGCCAAAATTCGGGCACTCCGGCAGATCAGGCCAAACATCTCTCTTTCATCCGATTTCATCATCGGATTCCCTGGCGAAGGTGAGCAGGAGTTCGCCGACACCATGAAACTCATTGACGACATCGGATTTGATACCTCTTTTAGCTTTATCTACAGCGCCAGACCGGGGACTCCCGCGGCAGATCTCCAAGACGAGACCCCTATGGAGGTAAAAAAGCAGCGCTTACAAATTCTGCAAGGGCGGATCGCCCAACAGGCTGCACGGATCAGTGAATCAATGGTGAACACGCGTCAGCGCATTCTTGTCACCGGTCTGTCGAAGAAAGACCCCGGGCAGCTGGCCGGTCGAACCGAGAACAATCGGGTCGTCAACTTCAGCTGCACAGACCACGCAAAAATTGGCGGTTTTTGCGAGGTGGACATTATCGAGGCATTGCCGAACTCGCTTCGAGGAACGCTGGTGTAACAGGCAAAAGAGCCGAACAGAACGGTTGACTCAGGCTAAAACCTCGGTATCTTCTCATTCCCAATCGTAAAAAGAGCGGCCACACAGGCGTTGGACATCGATACCGCGTCGGTAGCACCGGACCCAGAACCGGAGCCGACATCCCAGCTCAGCTTCACCCTCGAACCTAATGATGCACGCCATTTGGCCACTCTGTGCGGTCAGCTCGACGGGCATTTGCGTCAAATTGAAGATCGACTGGGTGTCGTCATAAGCAACCGCTCTAATCATTTCACCGTGTCTGGATCCGAGGATGCCGCTGAGGCAACCGTGGCGCTTTTGCGCGCGCTGTACGATGACATCCACGAGGGTTTGGCGCTGACTCCTGAATCGGTTCACCTTCATCTGCAGCAAGCGGGCTTGGAGCATCTGTCCTCTCACCAAGTCTCCGATGGGCCAAACCCTACCGCACACATTGGACTCATTCGAACGAAACGGACATCGATAAAACCGCGGGGACGCAATCAGCAAAGCTATGTGGCGGCCATCCAGCACCACGATATTAATTTTGGTATCGGACCCGCTGGCACAGGCAAAACCTACCTCGCCGTCGCCTGCGCCGTACAAGCCCTGATTGAGGAAGACGTGCGACGGATTTTATTGGTGCGACCGGCGGTTGAGGCCGGGGAACGCCTTGGTTTCCTGCCCGGCGACCTGAGTCAGAAAGTCGATCCCTATTTACGCCCGCTCTACGACGCACTCTACGAAATGCTTGGCTTTGAGACGGTTACCAAATACATAGAGCGAAACATCATCGAAGTGGCACCGCTGGCCTTCATGCGGGGTAGAACCCTGAATAACGCTTTCATCATTCTCGACGAGGCTCAAAATACTACACGCGAGCAAATGAAAATGTTTCTCACCCGTATCGGATTTGGCTCAACCGCCGTGATTACGGGTGACGCAACACAAATAGACCTGCCCAAGGGGCAGCAGTCTGGTCTGACACATGCCACTCAGGTGCTCGACGGTGTTAAAGGAATTACCTTTACCTGGTTCGCCAACAAGGACGTTGTACGCCATCCATTGGTCCAGCGGGTCGTGGCTGCCTATGATGATTTTGAGTCCCGAGCACCTAAACGGGGTCTGCAGGACCCGTGACTCATCTTGTTCACATCGACAGAGCGGAAGGGCTGGATAGCCCCGACGACGAAAGCTTTTATTGTTGGGTGAACTCAACTCTGGCACGTGTAACTGAACAGGTCCCCGCGAACCCCGAAGTAAGCTTCCGTATCAACGACGCGGAGGAAATGGCGGCACTTAATTTGCGATTCCGCTCAAAAGACGGGCCAACAAATGTGCTCTCTTTTCCGGCTGACCTCGTTACCGAGAAAACCGCTTCGTTACTAGGAGACATCGCCATCTGCGCGCCCGTTGTAATTGCGGAAGCGGCACAACAATCCAAGTCCGCCGAGGCTCACTGGGCCCACCTCACCGTCCATGGTGTCCTGCACCTTCTCGGATACGATCACATCGATCCAGCCGAGGCGCAAAAAATGGAGTCTCTGGAGATTGAGATTCTCGCCGAATTAGGCTTCAACAACCCCTACACCGAGTATGAAGAAAGAGCACTCTTAACGTGAACGACCCACGTCAACTGGATTCCGATGATCGAAGCTGGCTAGAGCGCCTGACACACTTTTTGTCGGGAACTCCCCAAAGTAGAGCAGATCTCGAGGGCTTCCTGAGTCTCGCCGCAGATAATGAACTGATCGACGAGGATGCGAAGACCATCATGGAGGGCGCGCTATCCGTCAGTGATATGCAAGTCAGGGACATAATGATTCCCCGGGCCCAAATGATGGTGATAAAGGTAGATGCGGATATCGATGAAGCCCTGCCACAAATCATTAACGCGGCCCACAGTCGCTACCCCGTTATTGATGACAGTCTTGATAACGTGGTGGGCATCTTGCTTGCCAAAGACCTGTTGCCGCTCATTATCGATAGAGAAGTGGAATTCGATTTGAAGAGTCTGCTCAGGCCGACGGTAGTCGTGCCAGAAAGCAAGCGGCTCAATGTCCTTCTGCGGGAATTTCGACAAAATCGAAATCACATGGCCATCGTTATTGACGAATACGGTGGCGTCGCAGGATTAGTCACGATTGAAGATGTCCTCGAGGAGATCGTCGGCGAGATCGAAGATGAAACCGATGTTGATGAGGGCAAGGATATCCGACGCGTAAATGCGGACGAATTTTTTGTGCGGGCACAAACCCCCATCGAGGACTTCAATGAATTTTTCGAGGTGGATCTTAGCGAGGAAGAATTCGATACCATTGGAGGTCTGGTGGTTAATGCGTTTGGTCACGTGCCAACCCGCGATGAAATGACCCACTTCGATGGCTTCGAATTCAAGGTGGTCAATGCTGATCAACGCAGACTGATCAGCCTCCGGGTCTCCCGCTCTGCTACTGTCGAAGACTGATTTCCATGGCGCCTCTGCGCTCTATAATCAAAAGGGGGCTGCCGCTTGTTGCTGGGGCACTGCTGCCATTGGGCCTTGCACCCTTCAACTTGTGGCCGGCAACGCTCCTCAGCCTCTTCCTGTTCTATCTAGCTCACGCGACTGAAGACGGCTCGTTCGCCACAGGCTGGTTATTCGGGACGGGATTATTCCTCTGCGGCGCCTCCTGGATTTTCGTCAGCATTCATGTGTACGGCGCAGCACCCATGCCCCTGGCGGGGCTGCTCACTCTCCTCTTCTGTTTAGGCCTAGCCCTACTGCACGGGGTTCAGGCTTGGCTATTCAGACGGTTCGGTTCTCGTTGGCAGGCTTGGGCTCCCTTATCCTTTGCATCCCTTTGGGTGCTCTTCGAATGGCTGCGAAGCTGGTTACTCACCGGCTTTCCCTGGCTCTATGTCGGATACACCGCGCTAGAGAATCCTCTGCGAGGATGGGTGCCCGTGATCGGCGTCTATGGCACCGGATTTCTGATCGCCGGTCTGTCGGCGAGCCTGGCTAGTATTGTTAGCACGAGAGCCACCCGCGGTTCCCTGATACTCACCGCCTGTTTTTTAGCTCTCTGCGCTGGAGGCCAACTGCTCGCAGATAAAAATTGGTCACAGCCTGAGGGAGAGCCAATTTCCTTGGCGGTGTACCAACCCAATATCCCATTAGAGAAGAAATGGGATCGACGGTATTTCTTTTCCATCCTAGATCAATACTTGGAGGCTACCCGCGGGCTTTATGAGGATGCGGACATTGTTCTGTGGCCTGAATCGGCGCTGCCCGCCTACCAAGATCAGCTTGGAGACTATCTTACCCAGCAATCCCAGCTGGCCAGTGACGGAAAAGCCACGTTGATCACAGGCATGCCCATGCGTTTTGAGGGCGATCGATATAACAGCATCATAGCTCTTGGGCTTGGGTCGGGAGTTCATCACAAACAGAAGCTGGTTCCCTTCGGTGAGTATGTCCCGCTCGAAGAACTACTTCGGGGACTCATTACATTTTTTGATCTTCCTATGTCGAGTTTTGTCCCCGGGCCAGATGCCATCCCTCGACTTAAGGCAGGCAACCTCGTCATCGCTCCCTTCATTTGCTACGAAATTGTTTATCCAGGCTTTGTCCTCGAGGGAGCACGTGACGCGAGCGTGATTGTCACCGTCAGCAATGACAGCTGGTTTGGTCGCTCCATTGGTCCCCTTCAGCACCTACAGATGGCCCGATATCGGGCGCTGGAAACGGGCAAGCCAGTAATTCGAGGGACCAATAATGGGGTCTCAGCGATTATTGACGAGAGAGGAAATCTGATTTCCACGAGCAGGCAATTTCAGGAAGAGGTGCTCTTCGGCACGATACAACCGCACCGTGGTGAGACTCCGTTGACTGTGTTCGCTCCCCTCATACCTTGGGCTCTCGCTGCTCTTTTTTTACTTGGCCTGTTTTTTCGGGAACGCGTCGACAACACTGACCCAGAATGAGTCTTGACTGATACAATGTGCCGCTTGCACTCGCCCCGGTAATTTGGGGGCTCCCGAAGCCATGTTATTGAGTCGGTATGAACCAGGAATACATTCCAGAGCAGATTGAGCTCGACGCACAAGCACGCTGGACCGAAGCCAACAGATACCGCGCAATCCAAGATGATGCGCGTGAGAAATTCTATTGTCTGGCCATGTTTCCCTATCCCAGTGGCAAGCTTCACATGGGACATGTGCGCAACTATACGATTGCGGACGTTATAGCCCGATATCAACGCATGCTTGGGAAAAATGTTCTCCAACCCATGGGCTGGGACGCCTTTGGACTGCCCGCAGAGAACGCCGCCATTGCCAACAACGTGCCCCCCGCCTCCTGGACGCTCAATAACGTCGAGGAAATGAAAAGGCAACTAGCACGACTTGGTTTTGCCTACGATTGGGACCGCGAGGTGACTACCTGCCAACCCGATTACTATCGCTGGGAGCAATGGTTTTTCACCTGCCTGATGAAGCGGGGCCTAGCCTACAAAAAAGAGGCTGACGTTAACTGGTGCGAAAACGATCAAACCGTCCTGGCCAACGAGCAGGTCGTCGACGGCAAATGTTGGCGCTGTGACAACCCGGTCGAGCGTCGCGCTATCAATCAGTGGTTTATCAAAATTACCGCCTATGCGGAACAGTTGCTGAATGATCTCGACACTCTAGAGCAGTGGCCTGAACAGGTTATTGCCATGCAGCGCAACTGGATAGGACGGTCAGAGGGCGCAACCATTCGCTTCTTACGGCCTGATAGTGAACCCCTCGAGGTTTACACCACACGACCGGACACCTTGATGGGCGCAACGTATCTTGCCGTGGCACCACAGCACCCCTTGGCAGTGGAGGCCGCGCAGGAAAATCCTGCTTTGGCTAAATTCATTGTGGAGCTGTCTCACGTCAAGGTCGCCGAGGCCGATATGGCCACCATGGAAAAACGGGGTATGGACACTGGGCTAACCGTTGAGCATCCACTGACAGGACAGCCCCTACCCGTATGGGTAGCGAACTTTGTCCTGATGGGCTATGGCTCGGGCGCCGTGATGTCCGTACCCGGACACGATCAACGCGACTGGGAGTTCGCCACGAAATACGGACTGCCTATCGTACAGGTGATCGAAGGAACTCATGATCAACCTGCAAACATTGATCAAGAGGCCTTTACCGCACGAGGCAAACTTATCAATTCCGGAGAGTTTGACGGCCTGGAGTTCCAAGCCGCCTTTGACGCTATCGTCGCCAAGCTTGCGGACATTGGTCAGGGTGAAAAAACCACTAATTTCCGGCTACGGGATTGGGGAGTTTCCCGACAGCGCTACTGGGGTGCACCCATTCCAGTTATCAATTGTGGCGACTGCGGTTCGGTCCCGGTTCCCGACGAAGACCTGCCTGTTGTTTTACCAATCGATGTGGAGTTTCAGGGGGTTGGATCACCGCTCACAACCATGGAGAGCTTTACCCAAACCCACCTGCCCAATTGCCATGGTCCTGCCGAGAGAGAGACCGACACTTTTGACACCTTTATGGAGTCCTCCTGGTACTACGCCCGTTACGCAAGTGCCGCAAATGACCGACAAATGCTTGATCAGGAGGCAAATTACTGGCTCGAGGTGGATCAGTACGTTGGCGGTATTGAGCACGCCATTCTCCACCTTCTCTACGCCCGCTTTTTTCACAAGCTCATGCGGGATGAAGGACTGGTAACCTCAGACGAGCCGTTCAAGCGCTTGCTGACCCAAGGGATGGTACTCAAAGACGGCTCTAAAATGTCGAAGTCCAAAGGCAACACCGTCGACCCTCAGGAGTTGATAGATCGTTATGGTGCCGATACGGTAAGGCTGTTTAGCATGTTTGCAGCACCGCCAGAGCAATCACTGGAATGGTCGGATTCAGGGGTAGAGGGCGCCAATCGCTTTCTCAGGAGACTCTGGCGGCTGGTTTCCGATGCCGACGCCGCTTCCATATCGGCAGATCTAACGAGTTTGAACAAGGCTCAAAAAGACCTACGCCGCAAAACCCACGAGACTATCGCGAAGGTAACCGACGACTACGGCCGTCGACAGACTTTCAATACGGCAATCGCGGCTGTCATGGAATTGTGCAATGAGGTAAGCAAATTTCAGGTAGAGAATGACACCGATCGACACGTAGCGCGGGAAGCCTTAGACGCCGCTCTCTTGATGCTATGTCCTATCGTGCCCCACATTACCGATCATCTGTGGCAACAAATTCATAAGACCAATATTCTCGATGAAGCCTGGCCCCTCGTAGATGAGGCGGCGCTCGGCCGAGACGAACTTGAGATTGTTGTTCAGGTAAACGGCAAAGTGAGAGCTAAAATTACGGTACCCGCGGAAGCACCAAAGGAAGCGCTGGAGCAGATGGCGTTGGAAAACGAAAACGTTCAGCGTTTCATCGAGGGGCAAAGTGTCAGAAAAGTTATTGTTGTCCCGAAAAAACTTGTGAATATCGTTGCCAATTGAGATCGCTATCGTATGCACATGTCGCTCAACCTTAAGCCACTGATAGTCCTAGCGCTGACAATCGCTTGTTTGCTGGGTGGCTGCGGTTTTCAACTAAAAGGAACCGATACAACTACGAGCAACGCGTCACTGGAAGGGAAAAGTTTCCGGCTTCTTAGTGCCCAGCCTCGGAACGAGCTTACTGCAGCTCTCATACAGCAGCTGACCCTCTCGGGAGCGACAGTGGTCGACAGCAACGATGCCAGATACCTTATCAATCTCGGTCCCGAAACATTTCAACAGCGAAATCTTTCTCTCACCGCGCAGGCACGTTCCGCCGAGGTCGAGCTAACCATGACTGCAGATATTCACCTGCGGTTGGATGGTGAATTTCTGATCGAGCCCACGACCGCCACGGTCGTCCGACAGTTCCTCAATGACCCTCGCAACGTGGTTGGCAAAACCGAAGAGCTTAGGCTCCTGCGAGAAGAAATGCGTGGCGATCTTGCCGCGCAGATCGTTAGGCGCATTAGCTACACCATCGGCTCCAATGCAAATTAAGTTCGAACAACTGGCCGGACACCTCAAGAAAAGCCTTGCATCCTGTTATCTCATTTCAGGTGACGAGACTCTGCTAGTACAGGAAGCCGCAGATGCTATTCGCCATCAGGCGCGAGTCGCGGGCTGTACCGAGCGGGAGGTTATCGACGTAGGGGCTGCAGGTGACTGGCAGCAGCTTCTTCAGAGCGCGGGCTCGCTATCCCTTTTTGCAGATCGAAAACTTATCGAACTGCGCTTGCCCTCAGGCAAACCAGGCACCGAGGGAAGCAAGGCACTCGTGGAATATCTCGCCATGAATAGTGACGATATATTGCTCATTATTGCAGGGAAAATAGACCGACAATCTCAACGCGCTAAATGGTACACGGCCATAGACAAAGCGGGCGTCATCATGACGGTTTGGCCAATAAGCAGCCGTGAGCTGCCAAGATTTCTGGCGCAGCGTTTGCAGAGTGCGGGCTTGACGCCTGATAGAGAAGCCGTAGAGCTGCTTTGCGAGCGTGTCGAGGGCAATCTTCTGGCTGCGGTGCAGGAAATCGAAAAGCTGAAGCTACTTGCAACCGGCGATCGAGTGACAGTTCAGACAGTGTTGGATAGCGTGCTGGATAATGCCCGTTACAGTAGCTTTGGTCTGGCGGATACTGCCCTCGCCGGAGACGCGCGGGGAGCCTTGCGGACGCTGAGGGGTCTTGAAGCTGAAGCGACCCAAGCGCCGTCGGTATTGTGGGCGCTCGCGCGAGACATTACCCTCCTTGGCCAAATCGATGAAGACCTGCAAAAGGGAACCTCGATCAATCAATCGATGACTCAGCGGGGTGTCTGGCGCAGCCGGCTCAATTTGATTCAAGGGGCCTACTCCCGCCATACATCGGCGAGCATCAAACAGCTGCAACACCTCGCCTTTGAAGCCGACTGCGCGGCCAAGGGATTCCGAAAGGGCAACCCGTGGGATACCCTGGATCAACTAGTAGTGCTGATGGCCCGGGGTGCTCACGCCGACAAGCTTGCTAATCGGTCCCGCCGGGTATAAAGCCACAAAATCAGGATAACCCCGGCTATTCCCGCGAGCATAAGGACTGAAATAAAGCCCCAAATCTCCGCAAGAGCACCGATTAGTGCCGCCCCGAAGGCTGGCGAGCCCATCGCAGCCAGAGTCCACAAGCTGACCACCCGCCCGCGATAGTCCTCATGTACTGATAGCTGTGTAATCGTCTGGCACGCGGTGCCTGCAATGGTCGTAAACAGACTCACCAACAAAATCAGAAAAGCGAGTCGCCATAAATCGACGGCCAGCTGCAGTGTGAGTAACAAGAGTGCCGCCAGCAGTACTGAGAGGCTTACCAACTTGAAAAGGCGGCTATTGTCTGCGTGCTGACGCGTTAAAACGAGCCCGCCAATAATGGACCCTATCCCGGCACTCCCGGTCAGTGTGGCAAGCTCGCTTGAGCCGGCGGCGAGTAAAAATCCGTTTAGGGCTGGGAGCAGTTCTATAGCGGTGCGACCCAGCAACCCATTCACCACGGTCAGCGCAAAGATCAGGCGAAGGCCTTCGCTGTGGCGCACATAGCGTAAACCCGCTCGAAATTGTGCAGCCAGGGGCTCGCGCTCACGGGGTGTGCGGCTCCCGACGCCACGCAGACCGAAAAGAATCGCGGCAGAAATCACGAACATCAACATGCCAATAAAAAATGCATCAGCCACATTGCGCACTTCCAGTAACCAGGCACCTGCTGCAGGGCCCAAGATTCGCGCTGTGTTAAACGTCATGGCAGACAGGCCCACGGCGCTCGGAAGCGCCTCCCGACAAACCAGCACGGGGATCAGGGCAAGACGCATAGGGGTATGCCAGGAGGTGGCGGCGCCTAAAGCCAGAGCCAACACCATTAGTAAGGGAAGATCGAAGACACCGACCAGCATGGAGGCACCACCCGCAAGTGCTATGCACGCGTGGACCAGCATTGAAACCACCAGGCCGTGACGCGGATTCATGCGATCCGACACAATTCCAAAGAGCGGGGACAAGATGAACACCGGTCCAAGCATCAGCGCCGCGGTCAGGCCAACCCAGCTCGCGGAATGGGTGATTTCCCAGGCGCTCCAGCCAAGCAGAAATCGAACCATCCAGGAGCCCAGGCTAGAGAACCAACTGGCGGGAAAATAGCGCAAAAAGACAGGCTCTTTCAGAGCTGACCGGCGTACCTGTCGCTTTTCACTACTCACCAATCACCTGCCTCTTGCTTTTAGACGCCATTAAGAATACTGTTTTTTTATACAGTACTTTTGTCGCCGCCTGAAATGGCCACCCTGGCGGCCTTTAAGGCGACACCGACCTGATAATCTCGGAGTAGCTCATGCACGATTCACTGAAGCCCATTATAAATCGGCCCGACACCTGGCGGGGAGTGGACCTTGGCAACCCCCTGCACACACTGCCATTGTCCGCCAATAGCGACTGGCATGCACTCGACGCACTACCCACCGGCTTCAAAGCTCTTGATGATCAACTTGCTCTCAAAGGATGGCCGATGATGGGATCTGTAGAAATTCTCACCGATGGCAACGGCATGGGAGCCATGGGGCTATTGCTACCCACCATGGAAAAGCTTGGATCACAGCCTCGCTGGCTTACTTTTATTGCGCCACCCAATACACCTTATGCACCGCTCTTGGCAGCACGGGGCATACCCACAGAACAAATTCTTATTGTTCACCCAAAAAGCAGAGAAGAACTACTCTGGGCAACCGAGCAGGCTATTCGCAGTACTACATGCAGTGCCGTATTCAGCTGGCTTGGGGCTGGGGATTATCGCTACGCAGAATTACGTCGACTCCAGTTAGCAGCCACAGAAAACGACACCTTGAGTATTATTTTTCGCCACAGGGAAGCAGAGGATCAACATACGCCGGCTTGCTTACGTCTCGTATCCCGGGGCTATCGCCAAATCGATATTCTCAAGCAACGAGGTGGAAAACCAGCTGCCAATCTTGTTCTTGACCCTGAGGATGATCTCCCGAATCAACCCCAGTTATGGGAACTTCCAAGCGAAACCTTTACTACCAGTACCGGGCAATGCCTCAATCCTGTTGCTTGACCTCTTGATTACATGCCATTCAGACAGCGACGCGGTGACGCCTGCGTTATACTGGGCGGGCTGACTTACGGGAACAATCCCAATGGACGCCCTACCACATCACTGGATTGATGAATCCCCCTGCCGCACTGCCACCATCGCCTTAATATTGGCCTCCAGCACATCCAAGGGTACGGGACCACTGCCCAGCACCACATCGTGGAATTGCCGAATATCGAACTGATCGCCCAGTGCCGTGCGGGCGTCCTCACGAAGCGCCAAAATCTTAATCTTGCCAATCATGTACGCAGTCGCCTGCCCGGGCATCGCGATATAGCGCTCAATCGCTTTGACACAGTCAGATTCCGCATTGGGTGTGTTTTCGAGTAGATACCCAATCGCCTCCTCTCGAGTCCACCGCTTATGGTGAATACCGGTATCCACCACCAGTCGTGCGGCACGCCAAAGCTCCATCGCAAGGCGACCAAATTCAGAATAGGGATCGGTGTAAAAACCCATTTCCTTCGCGAGGTACTCTGAGTATAAGCCCCAGCCCTCAGTAAAGGCCGTGAATGATAGATAACGCTGAAAGTCTGGGATATCCCCTAGCTCGGTGGTGAGTGCCCGCTGCAGGTGATGACCAGGGACCCCCTCGTGAAACGCGAGGGCCTCAAGATCTGTCTTGGGCATCGCGCTCATATCATAAAGATTTGCGTAGTAAATTCCCGGTCGAGAACCATCCATGGGCGGTCCCTGATAGAAGGCTTTACCCGCGCTTTGTTCGCGAAAGGCCTCGACGCGCTTCACTATCAAATCCGCCTTGGGCAGCCGCCCAAAATAATCGGGAAGTCGCGACTTCATCGCGTCAATAGCGGCTCCAGCCTCTGACAAATACTGTTCCCGCCCCTTATCTGTGTTTGGAAATCGCAAGGTTTGGCTCTGTCTCACAGACACAAAAAAATCAGTCAAAGATCCCTCAAATCCCAGTGCTTTCATAAGCGCCTGCATATCGTTTTGTAAGCGCTCTACATTTGCCAAACCCAACTCATGCACCTGATCAGCGGTTAAGTCGGTAGTGGTGTACCACTTGAGAAGGGCCTGGTAATAATCAGCACCGCGCTCAAATCGCCACACTCCATCATCACCTGAAGCTGCCGTGCTCTGAACAGCCAGCGTATCGATCAAGCGCTGATAGGCCGGCTTGAGACTTTCGACCAAGGCGACTTTACCCTCGGCTAATAACCGCTGCTTTTCCGCCGACTCAATAGAAAGTGCATCGACCTTGGTTTTGAAGTCTGCCCATATAATTGAATCCTGTTCGCTGTCATCGAAAGGGGATCCACTGATAACGTTGCCAGCCGCCTCGATCATTTGGGGGTACATCCAGTCGACCAACAGCAACCCTTTTTCGGCGCGCACGTTGAGCTGTTCGATCACCCCATCAAAGTAGGTGGCAACGTTATTAAGCCTGCCGATATATGACTCAGCGTCTTCGATCGCGTCGACACGATGAACATTAATGAGCGCACTTGGAACCCGAGTATGCGGTCCGCGAAACTGATGGATGACATAGCGCTCGTGACGGAAGTCATCCAGCGCCAACTGCCGCTCACCACTGCGAATAAATAAATCTTGGGACAGAGCATCGCTTGGCGAGAGCTCGCCATTATCAAACTCTCTAGCGCGCACTAAATCATCACGCAACAGCGCGAGAGACTCCTCTTGAAACGCCTCAGTAACGGTATTCCACTGGTCCTTGTGGGTCTCTCGCCCCACATAGCTGGCGGTTAGGGGATTGCGCTCAAGACCGCGATCAAAGTAGGCGGTAAAAAAGTCAGCGAGCTGCTCACTGGCACGCGCCACCGGCAAGCCGGAATTTACCGGCGCCTCTGATGCGGCTTCCGTTCCGTCTACAGTGTCGCGGGAACACCCACTGATAGTAGCGGCCAAAAGAACCCATAACACCCATGCCCATCCGCGCCCAGCGCTGCTCTTCATCATGATTGCGTCCCTAATAAGTAGACCTTTTTATACATCGCTGGCTGATGGAGATCATCCCAGAGCCAGCGTGACCCTTAACGCGGGAGAGGATATTAACCATTAAATCTCTGTGGCACAGCCACATGGAGCGCTCTGTTTGAGACTTGCCCATTTCATGGTCGTGTCATAGCCGAGGATTCGGAATTTTTGGTTGGTCTGATAACCGAGCTCATCTATAATACTGTATAAATATACAGTATTATAGATGATGTCTCTCTGGCTCTGCTTACGCTTCCCTCTACTACCGCTCGAATGTTTACCGCCGGACACAGAGCGGCCAGTCGCTGTTGTGGAGTCGCAACGGATTGTTGCTGCCAATGAGCTTGCCCTGTCAGCTGGAATAAAACCAGGACACAGCAGTAGTACTGCCCGAGCACTGATAGAGGACGGCGAACTTCGTTTGCTTAATCGTGATCGCAATCGGGAAGCACAGGTTATTGAGCAATTACTCTGCTGGGCCTACGGATTTACGCCAACCCTAGAAGCATGGCACGGCAACACACTGCAACTGGAAGTCGGTAGCTGTTTGAAGCTTTACCGCGATGTTAATCGTCTCAACGACGCACTTAAGAGAAAGCTGGCTTATCGGGGCTTTACTGTCGCTAGCGGTCTGGCCCCCAACCGCTGGTCCGCCTGGCTCCTGAGTCATACCAATAGTAGAAGCTCAACAGGCGATGACGTAAATAGACAGGCCGCACTTACCACAATACCACTACGCATACTTTTATCGATACCCGGCAACGACTTTCAGCAATCTGTCGAACGACTTGAAAAAGCTGGAATAAAAACACTGGGGCAGTTACTTAATCTGCCCCCAAGCAGCATAGCTCGACGCTGTGGCAAACCGTTACATCAATGGTTACAGGCACTGACAACAACCAGTGACCGTTTAGCAACAGACTTTCTACCACCTCAACAGTTTAAGGATAGCTTCTGGTTCGGTTTTGAAATCAGGCACAGCAATGAGCTCCAACCCGCAATGGAACAGCTTCTCGAAGGGCTTGCAGGCTTTCTTACCTCTGCACAGCTGACCACGACCACAATCAACTGGCACATGCTCCGTGCACAAGGTGGATTTCAAAGCCTTACCGTGAAGAGTAGTGAAGCCCATCGTTCGGTAGAGCGCTGGCTAAAGCTCTCTGCTTTGCAGCTTGAGCATTATTCTCTTGAAGAAAATATTGAAGGACTGTCGCTCGATGTTTCAGAGCTGCAGCAGGAGGTAATGACTGAAAACGACCTTTTCGGCGATAGCCGTTCCAATGAGTCGCTTTACAGCCTGATCGATCGACTCCGTGCTCGTCTGGGTTTACAAGCCGTTCAATACCTCGATTTACGGGAAGCCCATCTACCAGAATTCAGCCAGCTATTGACTCAGGAGCAACCTGCAGCTGCCCCTCTCAAGGCATATCCAGGACAACGTCCATTCTGGCTACTGGAAGAACCCCACCCCATAAGAGCATGGAATGATCAGCTTTTTTGGAATGGGCCCCTAGAGCTTATTTATGGGCCAGAGCGGATCGAAGATAACTGGTGGGATCAGCCTACCAGTCGGGACTACTACGTCGCGAGAACCGAAGAAGGGCAACCAATCTGGATCTTCCAAAACCGCCATAATCAACGCTGGTATGTGCAGGGCGTCCTTCCCTAGACCACACAGCAATATATTTATTACATATTTTTCAATTACTTAGGCTTGGTAATATTTTATATGGCAATATTGTTTCATTCATATTTCAGTTGTGTTGCCTTAATATACGATTGGCGCCATCTAACGCCAAAAATTAAGCAAAACAACCTTGTTGTGTCATTGGAAAATCAGGTTTTAACACGCTGTGAAGCGCAGGGAGAAGACTCCATGAAAAAAGTAATCATCGGACTGTTAGCTACAACCGCTCTGTCAGCAGTTGCCGCCGACGATATCGTTCCCCTTAAGTACATTAATAGCGTCGACATCTACGCTCAAAGCGTCACCATGTCGGTGGATGAACACAGTTGGGCTGTCACACACAGTTGCAATCTGTACATGGGCGACGCGTCAGACGTATCAGTACGCCCCGCACACAAAACGCCAATGCTGCCCCATCGCATGAACAGACTCGGTCCTTGGGATTCTCTGGTGATTACTGTCGATGGCAAGAAAAACGTCTGTGATATCCAGTCGATCAACAAGGTCAATACACAGATCGCCGCTCGATAATCAACTGGTACGGGGGCTCTTTGCCCCCTCCATTCCCTTCTCTTATAACCTCTCAAAGCAACAGACGCTTGCTCACACAATCGCGTCTCGGTGCAGCAACTTCTTCACTCACGCCAGATTAAATTCTCGGTGCTAAAACCAAGGGCCACTGCGCGCTCGACAAAATCCTCACGGATCTCGTCTGACACCTTTGGATCACGGGCCAAAAGCCACAGGTAATCCTTGTTGAAGCCGGAGACATACGCATAGCGATAATCAGGATCAAGTTCGAAGACAATATAGCTCGCGTAGAACGGACCGAAAAAAGATACTTTAAGATGAGCAAGATCCTCCTCAGCCACGAAGACTGCTCGTCCCTCCGCTGATCTGCGCTCACCGCTGCTCTCATCCATGCCACTGTTCAACACCCGAATGGAACCATCTTCATTGACACTGTACTCAGCAGTGACATCAATCAGGCCTCGCTCAAAGCTGTGATCCAGTCGTGCAATTTCATGCCAGGTACCGAGGTACCGGGTCTTATCGAAGTCAACAACAGGCGCAACGCCATCAGGAACACCCGTACAAGCAGCAAGGGCCATCAGACAAGCAATCGTCACCCACCGCGGGCAGTCTTTCGTAAAGCTCTTGGCAAAATTCGAGGAAACTCCCACCTTTTTATCTCGCTTACTTCTGAGGACGGACAACGATCATCTTGCCTTGACCACATCACCGTCAACACAAAGATGAAGGCCACAGGGAGTTTCCAAACGCTGCATAACTCTCGGAGCTGGCATCTCGGCAGAAATTAATTATACTGGATATTTATACAGTATTTTACCATGCCCTACGCTGAGCTTCACTGCCTAAGCAATTACAGCTTCCTCCGCGGCGCCTCACATCCCTCAGAACTGGTGGAGCGCGCTGCCGCATGTGGTTATTCGGCGCTGGCGATTACTGATGAGTGCTCTCTTGCGGGTGTTGTTAAAGCCCATGTGGCCGCAAAGGCGGTAGGTCTTCAACTAATTATCGGTAGTGAGTTTATCCTCAGTGAAGGTATTCGATTAATCGCTTTGGCACCAAACCGCAACGCCTATGGCGAACTCGCCGGACTGATTAGCCGATCACGGCGACGTGCACCGAAAGGAGAATACGTTACCCACCTCCGGGATATTTTATTTCATCTGAAGCGCTGCCTTCTGATCTGGCTACCCAGTGATGGCGATTACGAGAAGGTCTACGGACAACAACTGGCTCGCTTCTGTAAAGAGCGTGTATGGGTGGGCATTACCCGCTTGCTGGGCAATGACGAAATGCGCCAGTTCCGGCAGCGGTGGCAGCTAGCCCAGGATTTGAAACTGCCTATGGTTGCCTGTGGTGACGTTCAGATGCATTGCGCTTCGAGAAAGCGCTTACATGATATACTTACCGCCCTTCGTTTTAATACCACCGTGACGTCGCTCGGGCAGCGCCGGTTAATTAACAGCCAACAGCATATAAGGCGTCTCGAAAAGCTACTCCCTCTCTACCCTCTATCGCTTACTGCAGAGTCATTGCGAATAGCCCAGCGTTGTACGTTTAGCCTTGAAGAACTGCGCTACGAGTACCCGGAAGAGGTTGTGCCTGCAGGTCATGATGCCAACTCTTACCTACGCGAGCAGGTGGCTCTAGGAGCTGCTAAGCGCTGGCCGACAGGCGTACCGGAGCCCGTTCAAAATCGAATCTATCGAGAACTCGAACTGATCACCGAACTCCGCTACGAGTATTACTTCTTAACCGTCTATGACGTTGTTCGCTTCGCCCGCGAACGACATATTCTCTGTCAGGGCAGAGGCTCCGCGGCTAATTCCGTTGTCTGCTACTGCCTGCACATTACTGAAGTCAATCCAGAGCAGGTGAACTTATTATTTGAGCGATTCATCTCGCGCGAACGAGACGAACCACCGGACATCGATATCGACTTTGAGCACGAACGACGTGAAGAAGTCATCCAGTATATCTACGGCAAATATACTCGCCGCCGAGCCGCACTGACAGCAACGGTCATTACCTACCGTTCACGTAGCGCTGTTCGCGACGTCGGTAAGGCCTTAGGGCTTGATGCCGTGTTAATCGATGATCTCGCAAAATCTCTGGCATGGTGGAACAGGGAGCGAGAACTGACCCAACGATTTGAGCAGCAAGGCTTTGGTATGCCAGGTAAGCTCGCTGAAAACTTTCTGCAATTGGTGCAGGAAATTCTTGGCTTTCCTCGTCATTTATCACAGCACGTTGGCGGCTTTGTCATTAGTCAGGGGCCTATTTCAAATTTAGTGCCAGTCGAAAATGCCAGCATGGATGACCGCACTGTCATCCAGTGGGATAAAGAAGACATCGAGGCTCTCGGTTTATTAAAAGTCGATATTCTTGCCCTGGGTATGCTGTCAGCCATTAGAAAAACGCTGGCATTAGTTTATCGGGATCATCCGGAAATCTGCTGCTTACAGGACATTCCCCGAGAAGATCCAGCTACCTATCGGATGTTGCAAAAGGCCGATTCAATTGGCGTTTTCCAAATTGAATCTCGGGCACAAATGTCAATGCTGCCGCGACTAAAGCCCGCTAGTTTTTATGACTTGGTCATTGAGATCGCTATCGTTCGCCCCGGACCAATCCAAGGAGATATGGTGCATCCCTACCTACGACGCAAACATGGGTTGGAACCTGTCACCTATCCGAGTGACGCCATCAAATCTGTTTTGGAGCCGACTCTTGGTGTGCCTATCTTTCAGGAACAGGTGATCCGCCTAGCCATGGTTGCCGCTGGGTTTACTGGCGGCGAAGCAGATGCCTTGCGCCGGGCTATCACCAACTGGGGTCGTAATAGCAAGCTTCTTCTGTTTGAAAAAAAATTAAAAGCCGGAATGATAAATCGTGGCTATAGCATCGATTTTTCAAACCGCCTTTTTGATCAGATAAAAGGATTTGGTGGCTACGGATTTCCAGAGTCACACTCTGCCAGCTTTGCAATTCTGGCATATGCCTCTGCGTGGCTTAAATGTCATCATCCAGCCGCATTTTATGTAGGCTTATTAAACAGTCAGCCGATGGGCTTTTATACTCCTTCGCAACTCATACAAGATGCAAAACGCCACGGCATCATTTTCTTTCCCGCCGATGTCAATCACAGCGCCTGGAATCATGAGTTGCTGCCTAAACCAGATCACGGGCAACCACCGATTCGTCTCGGCCTGCGCTTGGTAAAAGGGCTTTCCGAAAACAGTGCTCAACAGATTGTTGCAGCACGCCGTGCAGGATCTTTTAAAAACCTTGGCGATTTCAGACGACGAACAGGGCTACATAAAGCCGACTTTGAGACACTTGCGGCAGCGGATGCCTTGCAGAGCATTAGCGGTAATCGGTATCAGTCTCAGTGGCAGATCATGGGTCTAGAACCGAGCCGACCATTACTGCGTGACGACATCAGCCTGCATCAGACTCGAGAAGAAAATGAGGTCTCTCTGGCACCACCTAGCGTGGCTGAAAATGTGCTGGCCGACTATCAAAGTACGGGGCTGACACTCAGAGAGCATCCGCTGGCTCTACTACGAGACACAAAACCTTTCAGTCAGTGCCGACGACAAGACGAGCTGCAGCACATGGGAAATCATCGATTTGTTCGTATTGCCGGCTTGGTTACCTGTCGGCAACGGCCAGGTACCGCATCAGGAGTGGTTTTTCTAACCCTTGAAGATGAAACAGGTAATCACAATGTGATTGTGTGGCCCAAGATACAGGAAAATTTTCGTGAAGCACTGATGACAGCACAACTACTGCTTGTAAAAGGGACATTAGAGGCTCGTGATGGCGTCATGCACGTGATAGCAGGATCGCTTCACGACTACTCGGACTGCCTGCAATCACTAACTGTCCGATCGAGAGACTTCCACTAGCAATCGACCCGGACCTCAGGTGGTCATTCACTGGCGTGAAATATTTATGGGGTGTACCAAATCGCCGACGTATAAGCCCGCTCTTGGGTTGAAGTGGGCGCCTCAGCCGGTATCGATGTGCCATAACGCGCAGCATCAATAGTACTCCAGCGGGGTGTGGGAATCTCCAAGACGCGAGCGTAATAGACAGCCGGCAGCTCGGGGTCAAAATCAGGATCTTGCCACACCGCCATCAACTCCGGCGATCCTATCGAGTTTGTCCACGTCGCTGTGTCGACGTCTACGGTACTGCCAACTGGCGGCAGCTTGCCCTGAGCATCGAGGGATCTCTGACCGGACCAGGCTACATTGTGGATTTTTTCACGCCGATTCCCATTGGCATCTACCCACCCTTTTACAATCTGGATACGATCGAGATTACCCGAATAGGGGTCTCGTTGTGCCGCCACTAAAAAAGTCGGTGCATCATTATCTCCCCGAGGAGCAAGATCACCCCCCATAGGAACACCTTTGGCATACCCTATTTCATGAGGCAATCTGCCCAATGCATCATCGGGAGAAAAATTCCACCCACCAAAGAAACGGACTGTGATACGCGACCCGGTGGTAGCGTAAGTCTCTTTGCGACGCATGGCATCAAACAGCGCCTCGCGGGTGTTTTCCGTAGCCCAAATTCCTTGATAGCCGGAAGCAACCATGGACCAGCCGGCTACTTCTTTGTCTCGCAGCTTTGCCATGGGGCGCTGTAATCGCTCTGGACTGGGTTCGGCACCCGAGTGCTTTCCAAAGAAATTATCCTCCGCCCCCGTGGCCAACGCCGTGTGGCTATCGGTCGCACCGATAAATCCAAACTTATATGGGTTAACGCCAGTTTTCTGCTGAATCTGCAGGCCGAGCTGGAGTGCCGTTCTTCCGTATTCGCCAATTAACATGTCATCGGATTTTTCTTCAGACAAATCAAGATTACCCACATCCCAGGTCTCGTAATCAGCAAACTCATCATCAGGCGACAACAAGGGATGCGCTTCACCATCACCCTTAATTTGCGTGATCTCATAGAGCGGCTCCCAGTGAGCACGAATTGCCGCCCACTCAGCATCGACCTCTCCACCATATAAAGGCTCCACGGTCGGAAACATGTGGCCGTTTGATAGATTGCCGTTATGGGGCACTGCCAGAATCTGACCACCGGTCACCGACTCATAATGTGCAAGCCACTTCCAAAGCTCCCGCGGGTCCGGACTCCCCTCTGGCAATTGCGAGGTATAGGGATCGAGTTGACTCGCCTCTTCCTGACCGTCTCGGTAAATCACGACGCGATGCAAGTTTTGTCCGTTGTCCGTAGACGTCCACTCGTAGCCAATGAATGCCGTAAATCGCCCCGGGTCATTGTTTACCTCGGCTGCGCTCGTTGCTACCGCCCAGGCATCCTGAAACGGCTTGGTTCCGGGAACCACGTAAATATCCCGATCAAATCCTTTATTCGCGATGGCGATTACAATTTCGAGCGCCGCAGCAACTGCTGTTTGTCCCCCCTCCTGAACCATGTCGTACCATCGTTGACCCTGAGGCGAGGCTACGATCCAGTCCTCCCCTTTCAGCAGTGCGGGAAAAAAGCCCATATTGTTTGAATGGTCTGATACAACGAGCCAGTCGAGGGGGCGACTCAGTCGTGCAGGCACGCCGGTAGTCGAGGTTAATTGATACCCTTTAGCGAACCGGTAAGCATCATCAGGCAACAACCTCGCGCCAAAGGTACCTGCATCCATCGACATACTGGTGTGTAAGTGAGAATCACCCCAAAACACCTGATCGGGATAGCTGCGATCAGCATATGACGCGTAGTTCGCCGATGGCTCTCCAACCGCCCACGGTATAACACCGGCACCAGCCAGCAGAATGCATAAAAAACTCAGTCGCAAATAGCTCGTCCTGACCACCGTGTTTGACATAACAACCTCATCTGAACCGATGGCCTGAAGTGGGCCACATTATTTTACTTATCGTAACTCGGTATCTGCCGATAAATTTTATGGGCACAAATCACCACTGCAGTGGTCAGCCAACACAGTCACGGGCTCGCCTTCGATCCCTGCATAGACGACCAGGATAATGGCTGGCTCATCTCCGACATTTGAGCCGGCATGAGCCTGATTAATGAGCTCGATTAGACCATCCCCCGCCGACAATTCCGCAGTTTCGCCTGCGGCTGTATGCACCACGAGCTCACCCGAAAGTAGGACTCCAGCGGTGGCATAGGGATGGTAGTGCATGGGCAAGGCTTGTCCTTGGGGGATGGTGACACGTACCACGGATATTTCAGGTTGGCCAACACCATAGGGAGGGATACTTGTGCCATTCCACATGGTTGTCGACTTCACCAGCACTTCGGCGTTTATCTCGTCCATAGCTGCCATAGTGCTGTCACTAACGGTATGAGCAGAATTGATAAGGCAAATACCCAGCAGGAAGAAACCCGTCGCGCGCTTGAGGGGTAGACCGTTGCCACGTACGCGCTGCCGCTCCATGCTAATCATAGATATTCTCCACTCCACGCCACCCCTATCGGAATATTAGCCAAACCAAAAACGATCAAGGGGCCTACAATGGCTCTTACGACCAAGTCCGCTTCACTAATCATTCTCCGAGCGGACAATAGCATCTAATCCACCCCTGCCGTCATCAAGAACGTGGAATTCCATGGGCCGGCAACATACCTGACAGTCCTCGATATATTCGTTGCCCACATCCTCAGGGTTGAGCAACACGCTGATACCCTCTCCACAATAAGGACAGTAAACATCCACCTCCTGAAGGCCATAGGCACTCACCGAGAGTTTCAGCCAGCCTGCTCAAGAAGCACCTGATCCGAAACCGCTGTCCCGGATTCGAACACCAGTGCACCATCCTCAAGCACGTCGTCTCGAAACATTTTCCTGTCTTTTCGATAGTTTTGTGGATTCACCCACGGATGTTTATCACCCTGCTTGGGAAACTTGGGCAGTACCCGCTGCATATAGCCTGCTGAAAAATCATCAATCCACAGGCGCTTTGGCATGCTACCTGCCAAAGAATCCGGGATTCGTGGCGTGACTTTGGCGTAGCCCTTTTCCTTCATGTGGTTCAACACGCGACAGACCCAATGAGCTATTAAATCGGCACGTAAAGTCCAGGAGGCATTGATATAGCCAAAGGTTTGCACCATGTTCGGAATGTTAGAGCACATCATTCCTTTATAGGTCCACTCCTCAGAGAAATCGATGGCATCGCCATCAACGGTGAAGGTGGCTCCGCCAAGAATAAGTAGTTCAATGCCTGTCGCAGACACGATAATGTCAGCAGGCAAATGCTCGCCGGTCTTCAGCATGATCCCAGTTTCGGTAATACGCTCGATGTGCTCGGTCACAACCGCGGCTTTACCCGATTTAATTACCTCGAACAAATCATCGTCGGGCACCAGGCACAAACGCTGGTCCCAAGGGTTGTATCGAGGCGTAAAATGTTTCTCGACGTCGACAATGTCACCGATTTCCTCGTGCACTTTCTTCAGCAAACCGCGTTTTATAACCCTCGGCATGATCCGGGTCAGGTTGTACATGGTTTGCTGCCAAAGCGTGTTGTGCCAGCGAATCAGCTTATATGCGAGTCGATCCGGGAGATGCTTTTTAAGCCAGTTTGCCCTTTCGTCCACTGAAGGTCTGGAAATCACGTAAGTAGGAGACCGCTGCAGCATAGTCACCTTCGCGGCCGTAGCCGCCATGTTGGGTACCAATGTCATTGCCGTGGCACCTGAACCGATTACCACCACCTGCTTGTCCGTATAGTCCAGATCCTTAGGCCAGAACTGCGGATGAATCCACTCTCCGGCGTAGTCTTCTCGCCCTTGAAAGTGTGGCTGGTGACCCTGATCGTAGCTGTAATATCCAGAGCACATAAACAGAAAGCCGGCGCGATAGACTTTGTTACCAGTCGACGTCTCAACGGTTAATACCCACTGGTTGGTCTCACTCTGCCAGTCGGCGGCTGTCAACTTCTGCCCAAATCGAATATGTGAGCGAACATCATACTCATCGGCTGTTTCATTTACGTATTCCCGAATAGCCGGGCCATCGGCAATCGCCTTGTCAGAGGACCAGGGTTTGAAGTCATAACCCAGTGTGTACATATCGCTGTCGGAGCGAATACCGGGATACCTAAAAAGATCCCACGTGCCACCGATCGCATCTCGGCGCTCAATAATCGCAAAATTCGTACCAGGGCAGTCACGCTGAAGCCTCACGGCGGCACCGATACCCGACAAACCAGCGCCGATAATGATGACCTCAAACTCATCGCTGCAAAGGCCGTCATCCTTTGGATTTTCTGCCACACCCATTTCCTTCTCCCTTCAGCCTTGGCAAGCCATCACCTAGCCCTGACTTCTTCCCTTGCCCGATGCGATACGAAGTCGGAGAGCATTGAGCTTGATAAAACCGCCTGCATCTTTTTGATCATAGGCGCCCTCGTCGTCCTCAAAAGTCGCCACAGAAGCATCAAATAGTGAATCCTCTGAGCGTCGCCCCGTGACGATCACGTTGCCTTTATACAGCTTAAGTCGCACATCGCCGTTCACCCAAGTCTGCGTGGCATCAATCGCGGCCTGCATCATCTCGCGTTCTGGGGACCACCAATACCCGTTGTAAATCAGCTTGGCGTAACGCGGCATCAACTCATCTTTCAGATGCGCAGCTTCCCTATCGAGAGTTATGGACTCGATCGCCCGATGAGCACGCAATAAAATGGTTCCACCGGGTGTTTCATAACACCCACGGGACTTCATGCCCACGTACCGATTCTCAACGATGTCCGCACGACCAATGCCGTGAGCACCACCACGCTGATTCAAGATCTCCAATATCTGCGCTGGCGACATCGTCTCACCGTCTATAGCGACTGGATCGCCTCTGCGGAAGCTGAGCGTGATTTCCTCAGCTTTATCTGGAGCCGCCTCGGGCGATACAGTCCACCGCCACATATCTTCCTCAGCCTCAAGCCAAGGGTCTTCAAGGATATCGCCCTCGTACGAAATATGGAGCAGATTCGCATCCATCGAATAAGGCGACTTTTTCTTGGCGTTTGAGAAATCAACCGGAATATCATGCTCCGCGCAATACGCCATCAATGACTCCCTTGACCCGAGACCCCACTCGCGCCAGGGCGCTATCACCTGAATTCCTGCCTTTAGAGCGTAGGCACCCAACTCGAACCGGATCTGATCGTTGCCTTTACCCGTGGCCCCATGGGAAATGGCATCGGCACCTGTCTCGTTAGCAATCTCCACCAAGCGCTTGGCGATGAGGGGTCGGGCGATCGATGTTCCCAGCAAATACTCACCCTCATAAATGGTATTGGCGCGAAACATAGGGAAAACAAAATCCCGCACGAACTCTTCGCGCAGGTCTTCTATAAAGATTTCCTTGATACCCAAGGATTCCGCCTTTGCCCGGGCAGGTTCCACCTCCTCACCCTGTCCAATGTCAGCTGTAAAAGTGACGACCTCGCATTGATAGGTTTCTTGCAGCCAGCGGGCAATCACGGAGGTATCCAGACCTCCAGAATAGGCCAGCACTACTTTGTTAACAGAAGACATATTGAATTCCAAACTGAATGGACGAGGACCAAAGCTCGCTATTTTACGCCGGCAGGAACAGAATGCCCAGTTAACCCTGCTAGAATGGCGACTCCTTTTTGGAAGGCCTTATGAAAACCCTGACCATTGCGAAGCCTGATGACTGGCACATACACCTCCGTGACGGCAAAGCGCTGCCCAAAACAGTGAATGACGTCGCTGGCTGGGCGCAACGGGCAATTGTCATGCCCAATCTGGTTCCCCCTGTACTAAATACCGCAGCCGCTATGGCCTATCGGCAGAGAATCTTGGCGGCGCGACTGCCTCGGCACCAAAGCTTCGAACCACTGATGATCCTCTATCTATCGGATAAAACGACCACGAGTGACGTGATCGAGGCGGCGGCGTCACCTCATATTCACGGCATCAAACTATATCCGGCAGGAGCCACTACGAACTCGGAAGCGGGAGTCAACGACCTAGCCCACCTCTACCCTGTGTTTGAGACAATGGAAAAGCACAGCCTCCCTCTGCTGATACATGGAGAAGTGACTGATAGCGACATTGATATTTTCGATCGAGAAAAAGCCTTTATCGATAGATACCTGAGCAAACTCGTGACAGACTTCCCTGCGCTCCGGGTTGTCTTTGAACACATTACCACGGCTGATGCGGTCAGCTTTGTTGTTGGCGCCAGAGACGGAGTTGCTGCCACCGTGACGGCACATCACCTGCTGTACAACAGAAATGATCTGTTGGTAGGGGGAGTCCGACCACACTACTTCTGCCTGCCAATCTTGAAACGAAACACTCATCAAGAGGCACTTCGCAAAGCGGTCACCTCTGGAAATCCGCGCTTTTTCCTGGGCACCGACTCGGCGCCTCATTCAAGAGCAGCAAAGGAAAGTGCCTGCGGCTGCGCGGGCTGCTATACCGCGCATGCCGCCATCGAACTGTACGCAGAAGTGTTTGAGTCCGAGGGTGCGCTGCCTCTGCTCGAGGGATTTGCCAGTCACTTTGGCGCGGATTTTTATGGCTTACCAAGAAATACAGAAACCATCACACTGGTTCAGGAGAGTCATACTGTCCCCAGTACCTTCACCATGGGGGACGAGACCCTGATTCCACTGCGAGCAGGCGAACTCCTTCACTGGCGCATTAGCGAGTGACCAATATCAATAGCCCCCAGATCAAAGATCGCTTCCGCGGTTTTCTTCCTGTTATCGTTGATCTGGAAACAGGTGGCTTCCGGGCATCGACCGACGCTCTGCTGGAGATCGCTGCCACTTTTGTACAGATTGATAATGAGGGACTCCTGTCTCCTGGCGAGACTGTTACCTTCAACATCGAGCCCTTCGAGGGGGCCAACCTCGAGCCTTCAGCATTGGAGTTCACCGGAATCGATCCTGAGAATCCACTCCGCAATGCAGTGCCAGAGGAGATTGCGCTAGGCGAGCTTTATGCGCAGGTGCGGAGAGAAGTGAAAAACGCCGGATGTAATCGAGCCATTCTTGTAGGACACAATGCCCACTTCGACGCAGGTTTTCTCAACGCCGCGAATGATCGCTGCGAGATTAAACGAAATCCCTTTCATCCCTTTTCCCACTTTGATACCGCTACCGCGGCAGGCATCGCTTTTGGTCATACCGTATTGGCGCAGGCCTGCAAGCGAGCTGGATTGGACTTCAACAACAGTGAGGCACACTCGGCCGCCTACGATGCATTGAAAACAGCCGAGCTGTTCTGCCTGATTGTCAATCGCTGGCAGCTACTTGGCGGCTGGCAATGGACGGGCTCGGCTGAGGACCTCGAATAAGCCCGCCCGGAGTCTTGCCCTGATAGCGTCCGTCCCGAAAGGTGACCTGACCCGATTTGACTGTAAACCGATATCCCTTTGCATCTTGCAGAAGGCGCTTACCGCCCGCCGGTAAATCGTGGGCTACCCAAGGAAGATTCAACGTAAGTGAACTCATATCAATGACATTCAAGTCAGCCAGATACCCCTCCTCGATCACTCCTCTGTCCAGCATTCCGTACATGGCGGCGGTATCGGCACACTGTCTCTTTACGGCGTCTGCGAGCGATAACCTGTATCCCGATCTGTCCCTAACCCAGTGCTGCAGCAAGAAAGTCGGCGCCGCGGCATCACAGATAGTTCCACAGTGCGCACCGCCATCAGACAGAGAATTAACGCAGTCCTGTGACTGCAGAATCGGCTCGAGAAAATCGAGATTGCCATCGGCGTAGTTAAGCAGCGGAAAGTAGATAAAGCCCTGGCCCTCATTTGCCATCAAACTTTCGTAGGCAAATTCAGCCGGATCTTGTTTCTTCGCAGCGGCCAGAGCCGCAACTGACTCTGAGGGAGTAGGTTCATAGTTGAATCCATCGCCCATCGGATACTGCATTTGCCAAGCCACCGTCATGAGCTCCCCCAGCAGTCTGAGATCGGTGTCGGGAAGCTCGCTGGGCTCGGCAAGCAATCGATCTTTAAACACCGGATCTCTCAAATGCCGAAGCTGCTCCTCCCAGGGTAGCTCGGCTATTTCCAACCAACTTGGTTTAAAGGAAAAGGGATGGAAAGTCGCTCGCCAGCCCAGAACCAGGCCTGTACCACGAAGGGATACCTGTGCCTTAATGTTTGCACCCGCCTCATTTTCCCTGCGCATGGTCTCTATCTGCTGCTCAAAGGAAAGCGCCTTCAGGGGAGACTGTAGTGCCGTAAAGCTCACCGGCAGCCCCGTCTCTCTGCTCAAATCGCCCATCCAGTCAAATTCATTCCATTCGGGCAGCAGATCACTGGCCAACTCAAACACACCGTGGCCTGCTCTTCCCATGGCACGCCCAATGCCAATAAGTTCCTCCTCCGTTGCAGTCGTACCGGGAACCAATTCCCCGTCGATCGATTTATGCAACACGGTACGGGAGGTTGAAAACCCAAGTGCTCCAGCTCGCAAACCCTCTTCAACGATAGCGGACATACGTGCTATGTCTGTCTCAGTGGGTGCTTCATTTGCCGCGCCCCTGTCGCCCATCACATAGGCTCTTACCGCACCGTGGGGCACTTGGGTGGCCACATCCACCGCTCGGGGAAGCTGCTCCAATGCGTCGAGATATTGGGGGAAAGTTTCCCAGTTCCACGGCATGCCCTCCGAAAGCGCAGATCCGGGTATATCTTCGACGCCTTCCATCAGGCCGATAAGCCACTCATGACGGTCGGGTGCTGCCGGCGCGAATCCGACACCGCAGTTACCCATGACTACCGTTGTTACCCCATGCCATGAGGATGGCGCCATTTCCTGGTCCCAGGTTGCCTGACCATCGTAGTGGGTATGAATATCGACAAAGCCAGGGGTTACGTGACAGCCGGTGGCATCGATCACCTCATGGCCATCGCCAAGATCTGAACCAATCGCCACGATTTTGTCAGCCACAATGGCCACATCCGCAGGGAAAGGATCACCGCCGCGACCGTCAACAACGGTACCTCCCTTGATGACTAGATCATACATATGGCCGCCCTCAGATTAGGTGATTTGCGAGTTCTGAATTTCTTTCCACTCACGTTAGAACGATACGCTTTATGAATCAATGCTCTCCCGATATCTGGTTGAGCAAAACGTCAAGCTCTGCGACCAGGGAGTCAATATCTTCAATGCCGAGAAGTTCATATTTGATCGACTCTTCGAATGGCAGCAGCTGCACAAGGTGAAACGCTACCTCCCAGGCATTAGCGTAATCAATAGACAAATCCATTCGTTGAACATGAGGGTGATTTTCCAAGCCTCGCAACACGATTTCGAGGGACTGCCATTCATCGCGCATTGCCACCTTTGACAATGGCGGTGCCATCTCCACGTTTGCCTTCACCAATCCCGACGGCTCTCGCCACACGTCAATCACATCGAAGCGCTCGTGCCCGGCAATCGTTATACCTAGCAGACCATTGGGCAATTGATCAAAATCTATGATTCGCGCATAGGTCCCGTAGTCACCAAAATGAGGCGTATCAACGCTACCTCCACTAATCTCTGAGCCCTGCCGCAACCACACTACACCGAAACCGTTGCCGGTCCGCATGGAGTCGGCAACAAGATCCAGATAGCGCTGTTCAAATATTTGCAGAGGCATTAGGCCGTACGGCACCAGAGCAGATGACAAGGGAAACAGGGAAATTTCGGTCATTACGGCGAATTAGCTCCTGATGGGTTGGCTTTCAATTTCAAGGAGGGTCAGTCTAGCCAAGGCATCCGTCCGATCAAAACCACAGATACTCTCCTCAGCCATGAATCCGGCGCATACTGCTGGCCTGCGAGGATCATCAAACAGTCCACAGGCGAAATCTTCGTCGAGGTGAACGCAGGGGTGCCCGGCAGGTTTTCCTTCGGGCATTCCATAGAAGGGCTCCTTGATACTGGGAGCAATACAGCAAGCTCCGCATCCCGCGCGACAGACCATCGTCACCCGGGCACATCCTCCGGGCCAAAGGGCTTAAAAAGCAGTATGAGTTTGGGTAGAAGGAGTAGTGCTCCTGCAACGGCAGCCACCATCGCCACGTCCGTAAGCACACCAAAATACAGACTCGGGTTGAAATTGGATAAAGTCAGCAAAGAGAATCCCACGATAACGGTAAGCGTTGTGTAGTACATCGCTCGCCCGATGCTCCCGTGGCTTCGATGCATAGCCGCGCGGTAATTTTTATCCCGAGAGAACTCCTCCCGAAAACGATAGATATAGTGAATACAATCATCTACGCCAATACCGACAACGATGGCGGCAATCGTAATTGTCATGATGTCCAGCGGGATACCTGCCAAACCCATAATCCCCAGCACCAAGCCCGCGGCAAGCATGTTGGGAGCGAGCGCCAAGAGCGCCAGTGACAATGAGCGAAACAGCAGCCAAAACATAACGCCGATAGCCATAAAGACAACGCTTAAAGTGAGAATCTGCGACGTGAACAGGCTCTGAAGGACGTTGTTGTATAGCACCAGCAGTGAGGTGAACTGAATGCGATCCGCATCGACGTTGAGTTCGGCGATCAGGGTTTCTCGAAGCTCGCGCAAAAATTTATCCCGGCGTAGCGACTCACTGGTCTCCATTGCTCGCACCGATATCCTTGCTTGATCTATCTCACCATTGAAATACGGCGATACCAACGTATTGTTAACGTCGTCGGGCATGCTGTTCTCAACAAGCGCAAGTTCAATCGCCCCCAGAGGCGCACCATAAAGGCCATCCATTACTTCAAAGGCGGTCGACAAGGACAGCACCTTACCCGTCTCATCTCGCGCGTCCACGATTTGATGAGCCATATCAAGCAGTTGGCGCCCCGCTGGGGTGAACCAGTAGGCTGGCTTAGTGCTGCTGTCGCTGGCAAAAATATCATCACCAGCAAATGGATCGTCCGCTAAAAAGTCGTCTTCGAAGGGATCATCCAACATCACATCCGAAGCAGAATCGGCTAGCTCGGTATCAACACTGGCCAGCCCCGGTGTCCCAGACGAACCTGTTTCATCCGCCGCCTCTGATGGAGGATAAAGAATGATGTCGAGGGGTATGGTGCCTCCAAGCTTGGAATCCAGTAGCTCCATACCCTGATAGATTTCGGTGCTGTCCTTGAAGTAGTCGATAAATCGGTTTTCAACTTCAAGACGCGAGATCCCCACCAAGGTCATAACAACCAGGAACGCCGTAATGCCTAGGACCCCACTGCCGTAACGCTCCACCCAGTCAGAGAAAATCAGTGTCATTGCACGGGATGACTGACCACCGCCGCTACCACCTGTCGGGGGCAAAACTGACATCAATGCTGGGATGACCAGAAACGTGCAAACAAAACCGACAACGATGCCAAGACTCATCATCAGACCAAAATCGATCACGGGCTGAATGCCAGCCACGAGTAATGACGCAAAAGCCACCAATGTTGTCATCGCTGTGTAAAGACAAGGAATGGCCATCAATCTCGCCGCTTCCACAGCGCGCTCACCTCGGGTTAACGTCGGGGAAGACTGCTCCAATTCCCGATAACGCACAATTAGGTGCAACGATAGTGACAGCACCACAATCAGTAACACCGCAACGAAATTCGAGCTGATCACTGTCATTCGCCAGTCAGTCCAAGCCAGGAAACCCAACATCAAGACCGCTGTTAATGCACAGTTCACCAAGGGCGCCAGAACCCAGCGCCAGTCCCTGAAAATAATGGCAAGGACCACGAGCATAATGCCTAAAATCGCAGCGCCGAAAGTAACTAGGTCTGCTTTAACGAAAGCGATCATATCGGCCGCTATCATGGGAACTCCACCAACAAAAATCTCCGCATACGGTTTGTATCGGTCGGCGACGGTGCGCACCGACGCAACAAGAGCAGCGCGCTCGTCAGTCTCGATTGCTATCAGGGCGTCATATTGAGCTTCAACGTCGTGCAACCGATTTTGAGCGTCGCCCAACTCACCGAGCCGGGCGAGAGCTCGGAGCTCCTCGCGCTCATCTAGGAGTTGCTGCACGAGGGGATTGGATGTCAGAGTAACCTGAATGGCCGTAACGTCACCCGACTCGCCCACCAGCAGGTTGCGGTAGACCGGGCTCGTGGTCAGTTCCCGATAGGCCAGTGTCCTGTCAACGTTGGGATCGGATAGCGTTGGCAATGCATCGGCTTTGGCAAGGTCCGACAGAGAAAGGGGCGGACTTTCGAGCAAGGGCACGTCTAGCACGCTGGTGACACTGGATACTCCGGGAATTCGTTGCAACTCTTGAGTAATACCGCTCAGGGGCTCTAGGGAGTCCGGGGAGAGAAGGTCGCCGGGGGGTTGCCAGGTTAGAATCAGAAATTCACTCGATGAGTAATTCCTGCTTGTCTCACGAAAATAGGCGAGATCGGGATCACCCTGCAGCAACAAGGCGTCTGAAGACGCATCGAGTCGCGTATTGCCAACCTGCAGCATTGCCAGCGTCGCCAATACGGCAGCGATAACCAGCAGCAACAGCGCCCGGTCAACGATTAACCGCCGATAGATTGACAACATGTATATCTCCGCATTGATGTGGACTTCAGCGATCCTCGAGAAAAGCGAGCAACCGCTCGTGAAACTGGTTAAAACCGCCGTTGCTCATGATAACCACTGTATCTCCCGGCCCAACAGCGTCGGCGGTTGCCGCGACTAGCTCATCAATAGTCGATAAAACCGCCGTGGGTCGTGCGCTGGTATCCACGATATCTGCCAGCGACCAACCCATGTCCGGCGGTTGGTACCAGAAAATCTGATCGGCGGACTCGGTAGCAGCGATCAGTTCTCCCGCGTGAACGCCCGAGCGCATTGTGTTCGATCGGGGTTCAATAACGGCCACAAGTTTTTTACCGGGTTGATGCTGACGGACCGCGGACAATGTGTTTTCTATTGCCGTGGGATGATGGGCAAAATCGTCGTAGACGCTGACGCCTCCGGGGGTTCCCCGAAGCTCCAGCCTTCTTTTCACGCCCTGGAACGACTGCATGGCGTCCACACAATCAGAAACCGCAACTCCGACATGATGCGCAGCGGCGATCGCGCCGCAAGCGTTGGCAAGATTGTGTCGACCAAGTTGAGACCAACGAAATTCTGTCGTGTTTCCGTGGGGGTCGCGAACCGCAAACTCGGTGCCATCCTCCCTGTGCAGCAGAATCTGCCAGTCGTCAGTCGAGTTAAACCCGAACTGTTGCTGAGGTGTCCAACAACCACGAGCCATCACACGCTCAATGGCCTCGGACTCGGGCCTGATAATTTGACCGGACTGAGGAACACAGCGAACCAAATGATGAAACTGGGTCTCTATGGCAGCCAAGTCCGGGAAAATATCGGCGTGATCAAATTCCAGATTACCAATCACCAATGTCCTGGGACGGTAGTGGACAAACTTTGAGCGTTTGTCAAAAAAAGCTGTGTCGTACTCATCCGCTTCTATGACAAAAAAATCAGTCCCACCCAAACGGGCGGAAAGGCCGAAATTCTGGGGCACCCCGCCAATCAGAAATCCAGGAGCCATGCCCGCCTTTTCAAGCAGCCAGGCCAGCATGCTTGAGGTCGACGTTTTTCCATGGGTCCCCGAGACCGCCAGCACCCAACGCTGCGGCAATACGTACTCGCCAAGCCATTGGGGTCCAGACACATAAGGGAGGCCTCTATCCAACACCGCCTCCACCTCAGGATTCCCCCTGGACAGGGCGTTGCCGATCACAACCAGGTCAGGCTCCCCGGCGAGATTATCGGCAGAGTACCCCTCCATTAGCTCAATTCCCGCAGCCTCGAGCTGCGTGCTCATCGGCGGGTAGACATTGGCATCCGATCCGGTGACGTGGTGCCCAAGCTCTCTGGCAAGTAGCCCAAGCCCTCCCATAAAGGTCCCGCATATCCCCAGAATATGAATGTGATTTGCCACTAACCTGCTCTCTTGGCTGTTGCACCGAGCTTAGCACGGGCGCGCAGGAAGGCGGCGTTTGCATCACGTTTAATTCGGGTCTACCTTTGCACCAGACAAAGTGTTTACCCCCCCAAGAGAACACGCTATGCCAAAAGCGAACGCTTTCTACGCCCAGTCAGGTGGCGTTACTGCCGTTATCAACGCCTCCGCCTGCGGGGTCATCGAGACCGCCCGACTCCACAAGAAGGAAATTGGAAAGGTCTACGCAGGCCGAAACGGCATCATTGGCGCACTTCGGGAGGAACTCATTGACACCTCAATAGAATCGAGTCGCGCAATCCGGGCTCTCGCTTCCACTCCATCGGGCGCTTTTGGATCCTGCCGTTACAAACTGCGTAATATCGATGACAACAGAGCCGAATACGAACGCCTCATCGACGTCTTCAAGGCACACAATATCCGCTACTTTTTTTACAACGGCGGTGGTGACTCGGCAGATACCTGTCTGAAAGTATCCCAGCTGTCGAAAAAAATGGGTTATGACCTGACGGCCATTCACGTACCAAAAACCATTGATAACGACTTGCCGATAACCGATAACTGCCCGGGCTTTGGTTCCGTCGCTAAATATGTTGCCGTTTCCACACGAGAGGCCGCACTGGACGTCGCATCAATGTGCGAAACATCCACCAAAGTATTCATCATGGAGGTCATGGGGCGCCATGCGGGCTGGATAGCAGGGGCGGCTGGGCTGGCTGCCCGCAACCGCGGCGACGCCCCCCAAATCATCATTTTCCCCGAATTGGCTTTTGATCAAAAAACATTTCTCGCAAAAGTGAAGAGCACCGTAGAACGGGATGGATATTGCGTGATCGTGGCTTCCGAAGGGGCACAAACAGCCGATGGAAAGTTCTTGAGTGATACTGGTGCCAGAGACGCTTTTGGTCATGCACAGCTGGGTGGAGTCGCACCGACACTCGCCGCCATGATTAATTCGGCACTGGGTTACAAATACCATTGGGCAGTGTCTGATTATCTCCAGCGATCGGCGCGCCATATTGCTAGCCAAGTGGACGTCGACCAGGCTTATGCGGTGGGCAAGGCCGCGGTGGAAATGGCCCTGGCGGGGAAAAATGCAGTCATGCCGGCTATCCAGAGGCTGGAGGGATCACGTTACCAATGGCAAATAATCGAAGCGGATCTCGGCAAAGTCGCCAACCGGGAGAAAAAAATGCCGCGCAGTTTTATCACCCGAGATGGATTTGGTATTACAGATAAAGCCCGCCGCTACTTTGAACCCCTCATTCAAGGGGAAGCCTACCCCGATTACACACGAGGGCTTCCCGACTACATCACCCTGAAAAATCTGCTGGTACCAAAGCGATTGCCGCCAATGTGAAATCATGGGACCTGCAATCCGCCCCTCGTTACTGGCCGTAGACCTGTCGTTCCGATAGAATCGCGGCCCGCAGGCCCCCCTGAATGGGTCACGCGCCCAAACACACAGACCCTATTCCCTAACTGGAGACGATGAGATGTATCGTGATGAGCCCTTTTCGGCCTATAGACGCCACCCATGGCATGGGTTGGAACCGTTCCCAGAGGGCGGTGCTGAAACAGGAACAGTTCAGGCCTACATCGAGATGCTGCCCAGTGACACGGTGAAGTATGAGCTCGACAAAAACACCGGATTTTTAGTCGTTGATCGACCCCAGCGGACCACTGCCACACCGCCGGCCCTATACGGATTCATTCCAAGGACTTACTGCGCCGAAGAGGTCGCAAAAAGATGTGAACATGCGGAGATCGCTGACGGCGACCCTCTCGATATTTGTGTGTTCTCCGAGCGGCTTATCACCCGCGCTGACATCCTTCTGAATGCACGAGTTGTTGGCGGCATCCAAATGATTGATGGGGGTGAGGCCGACGACAAAATCATTGCCGTGCTGGAAGGGGACAATATTTGGGGCGGCGTTGACGACATTACAGATCTTCCGCCCATTAAGACCGAGCGCCTGCAACATTATTTCTCAACCTACAAGATGGTCCCGGGTAAAGATATCAACATCCGGGTCGACCATGTATACGGACGCGAGGAAGCTCTTCGGGTAATTGAGGCTGCAAGAGCAGACTATGAAACCCACTATGGGGATCTGCTGCGCAACACCGACTGAACTGTTAACAAGCTCCCTTTGATGCTCCTAAGGTCGGTTAATCACTACGTAACGAGCCAGCAACTGATCTACATGATCCAGTACCAACGACGCGCACGCCAATGGTGGGAATGAGCAGTTAGTCCCAGCCAGAGTGCCTGTGGGCCAGAGACGTGAGAGTGGCTGAATTAGCTCTTCTGGCTTTGGCTCTTCTGGCCCGCGAAAGCTGATATGCCAAGGCTCGGGAGCGACGCCGCCAGTATCAGTCTCATAAGGCCTAAAAAAACCTTCACTTTCATGACGGGCTTCACGTTCGGAGAACCAGTGGCTAAAGCGATGAAACGGGCCACCGGGCAGGTATTCAGCAGACACGAGGGCTAAGCGATAATCATCCGGTACCGCGGCCGCATCCCAGACATCGAAATCAGTTCCCCAGTGATGCCGCGATAATCCGGGCAATGCCGAGAAACGCAGCACCGCCTGCAGCCAATCCCAGTCCGTGTAATCGTCCCTGCAAAGCGGGAGACCATCTTCAGACAACACCGGACGCGCACCCATCATCTTGTCGTTAAAAATCGCAAGCTGACGGCCATAATCTCGATGACCCGATGCAATCCTTAACGCGATACCAGCACCCTCTGCCCGAGACTTTAGACGCCAAAACGCATCAGCGGCTCCGGAGGATGCCAGAATAGTGCCCTCGACCGGCTTAAGGTGGTCGGTGTGAAGACCAATGGCCCTCAGGATCGAAGCTGGCAGTTCACTATCGTGCTTCATGGATCCGGCGCATCCCCCCACATCCCAACCGGAATCTCTTGTTTGGGCTCGAGCCCGTCAACACTAATATCCACCCCAAGTCCGTAGAGTTCCAGCCCCTGTGCGACTCCCTCTCGAATTGCCTCGGCATAAAGCGGGTCTACCGAGGCCGCGGGCACTATTCGACCAATATGATCATTGAAGGAGCAGAACACCAGGGCAGCCCTATCTCCGGCTTTGATAACCTCCACAAGCTCGCGAACATGTTTCAGTGCACGTTTACTGACGGTATCTGGAAACAACCCCAAACCCCTCGCCGTAACCCACGTCACCGCCTTAACCTCAACCATCATTCGAGAGTGGCCTGAGAGAAGACAAAAATCGGCGCGAGATCCCTCCCCATAGCGGACCTCTCTCTGTAGCGTGTCCACCGATGGGAGGGCCGCAAAAAGCCCCGCCTCAATAGCCTGTTCGACGACCCTATTGGCAAGCGCCGAGTGGATACAGGTTAGGCCCGCACCGGTATCAACAAGCTCCCACGTCCATTCAAGCTTGCGCTTGGGATCTGCATGGTGAGAAAGCCAGACAGGCATTCCGGGCTCAGCACAGCCCGTCATGGCTCCCGTGTTTGGGCAATGAACCGTCACCTCGCGTCCATCAGCAAGTCTTACATCGGCAAGAAAGCGTTTGTAGCGTTTAATTAAAGTAGCTGCGTGAAGCGGGGTGAAATCCATAAGGCCTCCAGAGGGTATAGTAACAAGCAAAATCCCCGGTAAACGAGCACCAAAAGGTGGGTCTTAGAGACCCGGAGGCCGCTCGGAAAAACAGCGCTGGCGCTAACTAAACTTATCTGGTAGCTTGCGTGCCCCGAGCGGGGGGTGAACTTCCCTCAGAGGCTTGAACGGCGGTACTGAACCCGGGCGCTAACACGTCATCCATGATCAGGAAATCGACATGCCAACCAAAAAAGCAAAGGTAAAGACGAAACCCGCTAAGACGAAACCTGCGGCCAGAAAAACTGTCAAAGCGCCGGCCCGCAAGAAAAAGCCGGTAGCCAAAAAAGCCGCCGCCAAAAAATCCGTGGTCAAGAAGAAAACTCCTGTGAAAAAAGCGACATCCAAGAAAGCCCCCGTCAAGAAAAAGGCAGTAGCCAAAAAAGCACCTGCTAAGAAAAAAGCAGTCGCCAAGAAAGCACCTGCGAAGAAAAAGGCAGTCGCCAAGAAAGCCCCCATCAAGAAAAAGGCAGTAGCCAAAAAAGCACCTGCCAAGAAAAAGGCAGTAGCCAAAAAAGCACCTGCCAAGAAAAAGGCAGTCGCCAAAAAAGCACCTGCCAAGAAAAAAGCAGTCGCCAAGAAAGCACCTGCCAAGAAAAAAGCAGTCGCCAAAAAAGCACCTGCCAAGAAAAAAGCAGTCGCCAAGAAAGCACCTGCCAAGAAAAAAGCAGTCGCCAAGAAAGCACCTGCCAAGAAAAAAGCAGCCGCCAAGAAAGCACCTGCCAAGAAAAAAGCAGCCGCCAAGAAAGCACCTGCCAAGAAAAAAGCAGCCGCCAAGAAAGCACCTGCCAAGCAGGCACCCGTAAAGAAGACGCCTGCCGCACCAAAAAGCCGAAAAAAGAACGATAAAAAAGTGGCACGCGCTGTGGGCGAGTTACAGCGGTTTGACGATTTCAAGCCCTACAAGCCCTCACGGGGTGAGTCCTACATGAACGACGAGCAGCTTGAGCATTTCAAGCAGCTCCTTTATGTCTGGCGGGCAGAGCTCGTTGAGGAAATGACACGCACCGTCTCGCACATGAAGGACGAGGCCGCAAATTTCCCAGATCCAGCAGATCGCGCGACTCAGGAAGAGGAGTTCAGTCTTGAGCTTCGCACCCGTGATCGCGAACGCAAATTGATCAAAAAAATTGACGGCACCCTTGAGCGAATCAAGATCGACGACTACGGTTACTGCGACGCCTGTGGTATCGAGATCGGTATCCAGCGTTTGGAGGCCCGCCCAACCGCAACGCTTTGCATCGACTGCAAAACCCTTGCTGAAATCAAGGAACGTCAAGAACTGGGTTGAATCCATCAAACCAGATCACGATCAGGCTAATGACTATCGGGGGCGATTTGCCCCCTCCCCGACCGGCCCGCTTCATATGGGCTCTTTGGTCGCGGCGCTAGCGAGTTTTTTGGATGCGAAAACAGCAGGCGGCAGTTGGTCGCTTCGTATCGATGATATCGATCCTCCCCGCGAGGCTCCAGGCGCAACAATCCAAATTTTGGAGAGCTTGCGAGCTCATGGCCTCCACCCCGATGGAGAGCCTATTTTTCAAAGTAGCCACGCCCCCGCGTATGAGGCGGCCATTAGCGCATTACGCGAGTCGGGGCTTCTGTTCGCCTGCACCTGCACCCGGGCGACCCTAGGGTCTACGGGCTGCTGCATCAGGGATTGTGCGTCCCAACCCCAGAAATCACCCTCAACCGCTGTATCCTTACGGCTACAGATCCCTGCAGACACCGTGATCGAATTCCACGACCTCGTTACGGGCCCGCAACAAATAGCGTTGGACATGGCGCTACCCAACTTCATCGTCAAGCGCCGCGACGGACTCTACGCTTACCAGCTAGCAGCGGCCGTAGATGATGCGGCGCCCACCATTAGCCATGTCATCAGAGGTGCAGATTTGCTCGAATCGACCCCCAGGCAAATGTTCCTGCGGCAAATGTTGGGATTGCCAGACCCAGAATTTGGTCACACTCCCGTTCTAAAACACCCAGACGGTAGCAAACTGAGCAAGCAGTCCGGTGCACCCGCACTCAATGACAGCGAGGCGCTGGACAACATCAGAACAGCACTCAGTGCCCTCGGGCAACCCGCCCCCAGCAGTGCCTGCAGGTCAGTCGGCGACGCGAGGGCTTGGGCGCTGGATCATTGGGATCGGAACCGCATTCCCACCCAATAACTATTACCTATTTTGTTACTGTTACTTTTTGTCTATAGTTTGGTGTAGAAAGGTAACAATTCAGCGCCTCAACGCTTTGGGAAACCTGCTATGCCCCACGTTCTATTGGTCGATGATGAGCCATCACAGCGACAAACCCTGCGTAAAACCCTCGAAAGCAACGATTTTAAGGTAGCCGAGGCGACCAGTGTGCTGGAAGCGGAGGAGAGGTTTTCGCTCTCAGACTTTGATCTCATTGTCACCGAGCTAAGGTTGCCCGGAATGGCAGGCAGTGAGCTCATACGACTTGCCCAGCCCGTGCCCGTAGTCGTCATGACCAACTACGCGAGCCTGCGTTCTGCCGTCGATTCCATGAAGCTCGGCGCAGTTGATTACCTCGCCAAGCCCTGCTCGGCCGAAGACTTGTTAACTGTCGTACGAACAGCAATTGCCGACTTTCCAAAAGCCGACGAAAAGCAGCCGACCAAGGCGATCAACTCGCGCTCGTTCTTCGAGGGGTCTTGTGAATCAATGGAGCGACTGCAACGGGTCGTGGCCAAAGTGGCCCTCAGCAACTCGACCGTGCTTATCAATGGGGAGACAGGCACGGGCAAGGAAATTACTGCCAAACAGGTTCATGAATTAAGCGCCCGACGTGATCGGCCCCTGGTCGTGGTGAACTGTGCTGCCATACCGGATACGCTTATTGAATCCGAACTGTTTGGCTATGAAAAAGGCGCATTTACGGGCGCTAATGCAAATCGAATAGGCCTGATTGAGGCAGCCGACGGGGGCACCCTGTTTCTGGACGAAATCGGCGAGCTTCCTCTGGCAGCTCAAGCCAGGCTTTTGCGCTTCATTCAGGAGGGTGAAATACGGCGGATAGGCTCGGTGACAACCCGACAGGTAGATGTCCGCCTGATATGTGCCACCCATCGGGACCTCGCCGCCTTGGCAGAAACCAACGAATTTCGTCGGGATCTGTATTACCGCATCAATGCGCTGAGACTGGATGTACCGCCTCTCAGGGAGCGCGGGGACGACCTCCCTGCAATGGCAATTTGGTTTACCGATGCAGCGAATCAACGCACTTTTGGCAGGGAGAAGAAGCTAAGTGACCGCTCACTTACGGCAATCACTCATTATCGTTGGCCAGGTAATGTGAGAGAGCTCGAGCACGCAATAGACCGGGGGGCCATCATGGCCGAGGGTCCTGAGATAGAGATAGAAGATTTGGGCTTGCCCAGTGCCGCTCTTAGCGCGCTGTGGGGTGATTCATCGTTGATCACGGATCATTTACCTGCAGAACAACAGACCAAAGAGACCGACAGCGAGACTGAGCTCTCCCTAGAGGACTACTTCCAGCGCTTTGTACTCGAGCACCAGGAAGCGATGAGTGAGACCGAACTGGCCCAAAAGCTTGGAATCAGCCGAAAATGCCTGTGGGAGCGACGGCAGCGTTTTAACCTGCCCAGGGCAAAAGCGGCAGCTCAGAAGTCGGCTTAGCAGGGAGTCCGCTGAGCAAAAAAGTAACAGGCTGGTGTGAATAAGTAACACTTTTTGAGCCCTGCAAACCTAAACAAACCCTGTTCAGATACTAAGTGATTGATTTTTATAATTATTGTTTTTCTGGCATGGCATCTGCACACGTTTTGTTCAGAGCCAAAATAACAATAAGCGGCCCAAGAACAATAAAAAATGCAAACGGACCTGGATGGGGAAGGAAACTTCCCCATGTTTGTTTTTGGCATTTCATTTTCCGTCCAACTCAGACGACACGACACGCTCCGGAGATAGTAAACTTCTGCCACCGCTGTTTTTCCGAGGGCGCACCTTGCCAGCCATTCCCAAGGCGAACCACGCAATCGATTCCCATCTAATCAGTCCCGCTGCTATCCGCATAACGCGGCGACTCCAAGACGCAGGATATGAGGCCTACATCGTAGGCGGTGCTGTCAGGGATCTTTTGCTCGGCGCTCATCCCAAGGATTTTGACGTCGCTACCAACGCCACTCCCGAACAGATAAAAGGGTTGTTTCGCAGCTCGCGCATAATTGGGCGCCGCTTTCAGATCGTACATGTCCGAGACGGTCGCGAGATTATCGAGGTCACAACCTATCGCGGCCCGCACGGCAACGATGACGCTCAGCCCGCCACAAGTCGACAGTCCGACAAAGGGCTGTTATTGCGCGACAACGTCTATGGGACTCTAGAAGAGGACACCGCAAGGCGGGATCTTACAATCAACGCGATGTACTACGATCCCAGCAAAGAGGTTGTCCTCGATCAGCTAGCCGGTTGCGAGGATTTACGGGCACGTCTAATTCGCATCATTGGGGACCCTCAAGCGCGTTATCGTGAGGATCCTGTTCGCATGCTCCGGGTTATCCGGTTTGCTGCAAAACTCAGCTTCGATATCGAGCCCGGAACAAAAGAAGCGATCCGAGAATGCGCACCTCTGCTTCGGGAGATTCCTGCTGCGCGGCTATTTGACGAGTTTTTGAAGCTCTTCATGGCAGGTCACGGTAATCCGACCTTTCACATGCTGCTCGATCACGATCTTCTCTCGGCCTTGTGTCCCTCAGCAGCAGAAGCAATAGCGAATGACCCTAGCTTCAAGAGCATGGTGTCGATGGCTATGGCCAACACGGATCAGCGAGTCAAGGATGGGCGTCCCGTGACCCCGGCCTTTCTGCTGGCAGCCCTGTTATGGCCTGCCGTTAAAACCCGGGCAAGCCAGCTGAACTTGGAGGATATGCCCCCGTCACAGGCAATTAACAGCGCGGGGCAGCAGGTCACTGCGGAGACCTGCCAAAGCATGTCCATACCAAAGCGCTTCTCCATTCCAATGCGAGAAATCTGGGAGCTCCAAGTGAAATTGGAACGACAGCAAAAGCGTCGCCTGAAGGACATTCTGGCAGGCCGCCGCTTTCGTGCCGCCTATGACCTGCTTCTGCTCAGGGCTCAAGCGGGGCATGGAGTAGATTCTGCGGTTTCCTTCTGGACCGAGCAACAGCGTCTGTATCCGGATTTGGTAGGCAGCGCCAAACCCGCGGATGACAAACAACGCATCAAACGTAGGCGACCACGACGGCGAAAACCTGATTCATGAAAGACGCTTTCATTGGGCTGGGAGCCAACATTGGGCGGCCAGCCGACCAGCTCATCGCTGCCTGCAGGCACCTGGCATCACTCAAAAGCTCGGTTCTGCTTGACCTATCCAAGGTGTATAGCTCCGCCCCCATGGGGCCACAGGACCAGCCAGATTTTCTAAATGCCTGCGCTCATATCAAAACGGCTTTGGAACCCGAAACTCTGCTACAACGATTGCAAGACATCGAAAACACAATGGGTAGAAATCGAGTCAGGCATTGGGGCGAGCGTTGTATTGATCTGGACCTGCTGCTCTATGAGGGCGCCCACTTCGATACAGCCTCATTACAGCTGCCCCACCCAGGGATTTGTAAGCGGGCGTTTGTGCTGCAACCTCTGGCTGACCTCCTGGGGTCAGATTTTGTGGTGCCTAATGGAGGCGATATTGCTACATTACTATCTCGGCTTAAGGACCAGTCTGTCACTGCCACTCAGATCAACTTGAAAACTGAGGTGTATTCTGGAACAGCTTGTTAACAATGGGGAAACCGCGAGCGAGGGCCGGCTGGTATTCGATTTAAAAGGTCGGAAACCCCCAGGCTATATTGCCGTCGAAGGCCCGATAGGTGTGGGCAAAACTACTCTGGCGAAACGACTGGCGGAAGTGTTCAACTACCAAATCCTTCTTGAGGACGCCCACGAAAACCCTTTCCTCGACCGCTTCTATCAGAATAGAAAACAGGCCGCTCTCGCAACCCAGCTGTTTTTTCTATTTCAGCGCACTCAAAAAATTGGGGATCTCAAGCAACAGGACATCTTTGAGCCTGTTCGGGTATCTGACTTTCTGATCGAAAAGGACCCCCTGTTTGCGAGAATCAATCTTGATGCTGATGAATTCCAGCTATACGAGCGGGTCTATCAACAGCTGATCATCGACGCACCGACTCCGGATCTGGTCATCTACTTGCAAGCAAGCCCTGATCGACTTCTGGATCGTATAGAGCGTAGGGGAATTTCGAGCGAGCGGCAGATTGAGAAGGGTTACTTGGAACAGATTAACGAGGTGTACAGCGAGTTCTTTCTCTACTACGATGCGGCTCCGTTATTAATTGTTAACGCCAATGAAATCGATCTCTCCCGAGGCGACCGGGATTTTTTTCAATTAGTCGACTACCTATTGGACATTAAAAGTGGGCGTCACTATTTTAATCCCACTTTTTTCGGCTGAGTGACAGCAAGTAACCTGACTGGAGTACGCAAGTTTGGACAACAGCCATGGATAAGCGGATAACAATCAGCACGCTCAACAAGATGAAAGCCGAGCGTGAAAAGTTTGTCATGATGACCGCCTATGATTCCACGTTCTCACGATTGATCAGTGAGGCGGGCGCCGAAACCATTCTGGTTGGCGACTCTCTTGGTATGGTGCTTCAGGGACATGACAACACCATTCCCGTAACGATAGAGGACATGGCTTACCATACTGGCTGCGTCTGCCGGGGCCGGCCTCACTCCCTCGTGGTCGCGGACCTGCCCTTCATGAGCTACGACACGACCGAGAAAGCGCTGCGCTCGGGCATGTTACTCATGCAGGCAGGGGCTCAAATGGTGAAGATGGAGGGCGGCGTTTGGCTCAGTGACAGTATCCATCAGCTAGTCGAGCGAGGAATCCCCGTGTGTGCCCACCTTGGTTTGACTCCACAATCTGTCAACGTATTTGGTGGTTACCGCGTGCAGGGCAGAACCCCAAAAGAAGCCAAGTCAATTTTGGCAGACGCGGTGGAAATTCAGGATGCCGGGGCCAGTCTTCTGGTGCTCGAGTGTATTCCCGCGCACCTCGCTGCAGACATAAGCTCTAAGCTCGATATTCCAGTGATCGGTATCGGCGCCGGCGCAGGAACCGATGCCCAAGTCCTTGTTTTGCACGACATGCTGGGGCTCACTGAAAATCCACCAAAATTTGTCGAGAACTTCATGACCGGGGCAGAGACCATTCAAGGCGCTCTCGCAGCATTTGTAAGCGCGGTTAAAACGGGCGCTTACCCCCGCGAAGAACACACCTACACGTAATCAAGATTTGTCCGTGAAGGTCTTCGATCAGCCCGGGGTGTTGCGTGAACAGCTTGATCATCTGCGGGCTCATGGAAAAACAATCGGCTTTGTCCCCACCATGGGGGGATTACATGAAGGTCACCTGTCACTGGTGCGCCACGCCAAATCCGTGGCCGATGTGGTCGTGGTGTCTATCTTCATTAATCCACTTCAATTTAGTGCTAATGAGGATCTAGATGCCTATCCACGAATGCTGGAGGACGATCTTCATCAACTAGAGCAGCTGCACACTGACATGGTCTTTACTCCCTCCCCCGAGACCATGTATCCGCTTGGCCTCGAAGCGCAGACTAAGGTGCTGGTTCCCGACCTCACTACGGTGCTGTGTGGAGCCTCCAGGCCTGGTCATTTTGATGGCGTGTCCACCGTGGTTTGTAAGCTGTTCAATATGGTGAATCCCGACACAGCTGTATTTGGCCAAAAAGACCTCCAACAGCTGTTGATCATCAAACGACTAGTCGCCGATTTGGCGCTCCCGGTGAGAGTTGTCGGCCACCCAACTGCGCGGGAAGCTGATGGTCTCGCCATGAGCTCGCGAAACACTTATTTGAATAAGGACCAAAGAGCGGTAGCACCGACCCTGTATCAAAGCCTCTCCGAGGCAGCCGAGACGATTAAGAGTGGCTCTCGCGACTATTCCGCTCTTGAGAAAAGCGCTTTGAAAAAGTTGGAGGAAGCTGGGTTTGCACCTGACTATATCGAAATCAGACGGCCAACTGACTTGATAAGGGCCACCCACACGGATAAAGAAATTGCTCTCTTTGGCGCTGCCCGTCTGGGAACTACACGCTTGATCGACAATATTGTGATCAATATCGGCTAGTCGCCAGAACTCAAGAAGAGCAGCGAGGCCTCTCCAAACCAGGTGAAGTCGCCCACAACCGTCACCAATCGGAGTCTATCTGTCGACTCTGGAGCAACCTCAAAGTTGAACACCCATCGGTCTCTGGTCTCAGTATCAACGGGCAGTGCGATATCAGGCTTTTGATCACCAGCTGAGGCCAGGCCCACCAACACATAATCGAGAGATTGGGATGAAGATATGCGGAGCTGACCTTCCGGTGTAATAGAGAAAGCAACCCGGAATTCCCCATTGTAGAGGCCACATTGCCCACCCGCTTGACGACAGCTTGGAAGCTCCACGAGAGGAAATGACGTAACGGCTTGGGGTTCCTGAGCCTTCTGCTCAACCACTTCGCCAGGAGAGTCGAGTAGCAACCAAAGCACGACGACCAGCAATGGTGCTGTTGCGATTATCCAAACTGTTTTTGGACTTGCCATATAACATTCCCTTTTACACAATTCACAGCCGCCTGAAAGTGACCGCATCAACCCCGGGCTTTACCGCTTAACCCTACTTGTCATTACCCGTTGATCTCACATTTGTTCAACTTATCGCGGTGCAGAGTCGTGACGCGGCGGCTATGGCAGTCGTATTTCCTCTACTAACCGACGGATGGGCGCAGGCGGCTCTCGAGTAACTTTACTGACAACGATAGCCACAACGAAGTTGAGAGCAGCGCCAACACAGCCAAAGGCATTAGGCTCAATACCGAAAAACCATCGATCACCCCAGTGGGTCAGAAACCGCCAATCCGCCACAAACATCACTCCCTTGTGCTGGAACACGTAAAACAGGGTTAGCGAAAGCCCGCAAAGCATACCGGCAATAGCGCCCTCTCGGGTAATTCGCGTCGAGAAGATGCCCATTACCAACGCCGGGAAAATAGATGAGGCAGCAAGACCAAAAGCAAGAGCCACCGTACCCGCGGCAAAACCCGGGGGGTTTAACCCCAAGTAGCCGGCACCAAACACCGCCAGCGCCATAGCGCCACGGGAGGCATTGAGCTCTCCGCGCTCTGAGATTGAGGGCATAAAGGTACCTTTTAAAAGGTCATGGGAAACCGCCGAGGAAATCGCCAGCAGCAATCCTGCAGCCGTAGACAGTGCGGCGGCCAACCCTCCTGCTGCGACCAAGGCAATAACCCAATTTGGCAGTCGCGCAATCTCGGGGTTTGCCAACACCAATATATCGTTATCAAGCACCACCAGTTCGTTGCGTTCGGCATCAGCAAGGTACTGCAGCTTGCCATCGCCGTTTTTATCTTCAATACCGAGCAGCCCAGTGCGCTCCCAGGTTTCAAACCAAGCCGGCCGATCAGCAATGGTCATATGCGCTCCCGGTGACGGTTCAATGGTTTGCATGATATTTAGGCGCGCCATAGCTGCAACCGCTGGCGCCGTCGTGTACAGGATCGCGATAAAAATAAGCGCCCAGCCTGCTGAACGGCGGGCATCACTGGCTTTTGGGACCGTAAAAAATCGGATAATGACATGGGGCAAGCCGGCTGTTCCGATCATCAGGGAAGCCGTAAACGCCACCATATTCAGGGTACTGTAACGAACGGTTGTAGTGTAATCCTCAAAACCTGTGTCCACCAAAATCTGATCAAGCTTGTCGAGAAGATAGACCTCGCCTCCCTGCAGCGTTGCCCCCAATCCGAGCTGGGGTATGGGGTGCCCAGTCAACTGAAAGCTTATGAAGATAGCGGGAACGGTATAAGCCGTAATCAACACCACGTACTGCGCGATCTGAGTGTAAGTAATACCCTTCATTCCACCCAAAACCGCGTAAAAGAAGACGATCACCATGCCGGTGTATAGCCCGGTCTCGTAGTCGGTCTCCAAAAATCGAGAGAACGCCACGCCAATCCCTTTCATTTGCCCGATGACATAAGTAACCGAGCAAAGTACCAAACACAGCACAGCGACCACTCGAGCGGCATCCGAGTAATACCGATCGCCAATAAACTCGGGGACCGTGAACTTGCCGTACTTTCTAAGGTAGGGCGCAACCAGCATCGCGAGGATGACATAGCCCCCGGTCCAGCCCATCAGAAATACCGATCCACCATACCCGTTGTAAGACATCCCGATGAGCCCGGCCATGGAAATGAACGACGCTGCAGACATCCAGTCGGCCGCGGTTGCCATCCCATTGGCAATGGGATTGACCCCACCCCCAGCGACATAAAATTCCTTGGTTGACTCCGCCCGAGCCCAAATAGCAATAACAATGTAGAGCGCGAAACTGCACCCGACGACGAGATACGTGATTTGAGTAAGGTCCATCACTCGGTATCCAGTCCAAATTCTTTATCGAGCCGGCGCATGGCTTTGACGTAGTAAAAAATGAGGCCTATAAAAACAAAAATTGAGCCTTGCTGAGCGAACCAGAATCCCAACTTGTAGCCACCAATTCTCAGCATGTTTAACTGGTCTACCAACAGGATCCCAAAAACAAAACTAACCAAAAACCAGATAATCATCAGCTTGATCATGAGGTTGCGGTTGCGCCGCCAATATTGGGCACGCTGCTCTGGAGTTAATGTGGCCACAGTAGGTCTCCACGTATTATTGGTTTTTGTGGGTGTTTAGGAGCTTGATGGTAGCCCATGTAGACATCAGCGGGCCAAAAAGTTTGCCCGGTGTAGAAGCCAGACAACAGGCTGCTTGGATGACTGCAGGCTAGGAAAGCACGTTAGATTGTGCTTGCATCGGTGACACACTGAATTAGTATCAAAAATCCATTTTGACAGGCCCAATGAGTGTCAGCATGTCAACGCAAGATTGCTATCCAATTCCAGAATCCTTCGGCGAAAGCCACATATCACCTGAACGCTATCGCGAATGGTACCGGGAGTCTTTGGAGAATCCTGACGCCTTTTGGGACGCCCGCGCCAAGGAATTTCTGGACTGGGAAGTCCCATTTACCGCAGTCAGTTCCTGTGATTTTGAGAAGGGGGATGCCCGCTGGTTCATCGACGGAAAACTGAATGTTTCAGTTAACTGTATCGATCGTCATCTGCCGGCACGCGCAGAGCAGGTTGCACTGTTATGGGAGGGTGATTCCCCTGAAGATCAACTGGCGATCACCTATCAGGAATTGGGGGATCACGTCTGCCGACTCGCCAACGTGCTGAAATCCCGCGGAGTCAGCAAGGGAGACCGCGTGTGTATTTACATGCCGATGATTCCTGAGGCAGCGTACGCGATGCTGGCATGTGCACGAATAGGCGCCATTCACTCGGTGGTATTCGGTGGCTTCTCACCCGAAGCTCTTCAATCTCGTATACAGGATGCGGACTGCCGTTTGGTTATCACTGCCGACGAGGGAGTGAGGGGCGGCAAAACAATCCCTTTGAAGCATAACGTCGATCTTGCTATCGCAGGCTGCCCCTCTGTCGACAGCGTTATTGTAGTGTCAAGGACAGGGGCTGAGATCCCCTGGCAGAGCGAGCGGGATCTTTGGTACCACGAAGCCTGCGCAGGGGTCTCGACTACCTGTGAGCCGGAGCTCATGGATGCAGAAGATCCGCTTTTTATTCTTTACACATCTGGCTCTACAGGCAAACCCAAAGGCGTCTTACACACCACCGGCGGCTACCTTCTACAAGCCGCGATGTCCTTCAAGTATGTGTTTGATTACCGCGAGGGAGAGGTTTGGTGGTGCACCGCTGATGTCGGCTGGGTCACTGGTCACACGTACATCGTCTACGGCCCCCTGGCAAACGCAGCGACTTCACTATTATTTGAAGGAGTCCCGACCTATCCTGACGCGGGGCGCTTTTGGCAGGTCGTAGACAAACACCACGTAAATTTATTCTTCACCGCGCCCACCGCAATTCGGGCACTACAGGCTCAGGGAGATAACTGGGTCACGCGACATAAGCGAAGCAGTCTTCGGCTGATAGGCTCGGTCGGCGAGCCCATCAATCCCGAAGCGTGGGAATGGTATCACCGAGTAGTGGGCGACAGCCGCTGCCCAATCGTCGATACCTGGTGGCAAACAGAAACGGGCGGCGTGATGATTAGCCCCCTCCCCGGTGCCCACCCCCTAAAACCGGGTTTCGCCAGCTTTCCTTTCTTCGGTGTTGAACCGGTACTCCTAGATGAACGGGGACAGGAGCTGGAAGGAGCAGCCCAAGGTTATCTCGCGATCAAACGGTCGTGGCCAGCCCAGATACGCACTGTATACGGCGACCATCAGCGCATGATTGAAACCTACTTCAGTACCTACAAAGGCTACTACTTCACGGGTGACGGCGCCCTGCGCGACGCGGATGGGTACTACCGGATTACCGGGCGAGTTGATGATGTTTTAAATGTCTCCGGTCATCGAATGGGCACCGCCGAAGTTGAAAGTGCCATTACCGAACATGAGCTCATCGCTGAAGCTGCCGTGGTCGGATTCCCTCATGACATCAAGGGCCAAGGAATTTACGCTTACGTCACCCCCATGGCTGGTACCGAACCTTCGGATGCCCTGCGCCTGGAAGTCATCGGTTTCTGTGTCTCTGAGATTGGCCCCATCGCCAAGCCCGATGTCATCCAGTGGGCGCCAAGCTTACCCAAGACCCGCTCAGGAAAGATCATGCGACGGATTCTCCGCAAAATCGCCGAAGGGGACATCGACAATCTGGGAGATACCTCAACCTTGGCAGATCCCAGTGTCGTCGATCATCTCATCGAGAACCGCCGAGGCAAATGAAGGCATTGCTAACTGCACCGACCACGGGGTGATCTGATCGAGGTACGCCACACACTCGCCTCATTCAACGGTCCGGGCAGCTTAATTTTTGACATAAAAAAGCCGCGGAGACCGCGGCTTTTTAGGTACTGGGAAATATCAGGCGTCCTCAGGGACTGCCTCATCGTTTTCGGTGGGCGCTGAGTCAGCAGCGTCGCCATCATCCACTTCCTTCATGGATAGCTTGATACGGCCCCGTTGATCGACATCGAGAACCTTGACCCGTACCTGCTGCCCTTCGGAGAGATAGTCAGTGACATTCTCCACCCGCTCTTCAGCAATCTGGGAAATATGAACCAACCCGTCTTTCCCAGGCAGGATCGTCACAAAAGCGCCGAAGTCGACGATTCGGGCAACCGTACCCTCGTAGATCTCGCCCACTTCTGCCTCAGCGGTAATGGCCATAATCATGTCCACTGCTTTATCGCGGGATTCCTTGGTAACACCAAAGACTTTGACGGATCCGTCGTCCTCGATATCTACGGTTGCACCTGATTCTTCAGTGATGGAGCGAATCGTCGCGCCGCCCTTGCCGATGATGTCGCGAATCTTGTCAGAATCGACTTTCATCTGAACCATGCTTGGAGCGTTTTCTGACACGATCTCGCGAGGTGCATCGAGTACCGTATTCATTTGTCCAAGGATGTGGAGGCGAGCTTGCATGGCCTGCTCAAGAGCAATCTCCATGATTTGCTCGTTAATACCCTCGATCTTGATATCCATTTGCAGCGCAGTGACACCACTTGCGGTACCCGCGACCTTGAAGTCCATATCACCGAGGTGATCCTCATCCCCGAGGATGTCGGTCAGGACAGCAAACTGATTGCCCTCTTTAACCAGACCCATCGCAATACCAGCTACTGGCGCCTTCACAGGAACACCCGCCGCCATCAACGCAAGGGAGCCCACGCACACAGAAGCCATCGAGCTCGATCCATTGGATTCGGTGATTTCTGAAACCACACGAACGGTATAGGGAAACTCTTCTTCTGTAGGAAGGGTGGCCGCCAAACCACGACGCGCCAATCGACCGTGGCCAATTTCACGTCGGCCAGTTGCGCCAATACGACCTGCCTCGCCCACCGAGTAGGGCGGGAAGTTGTAATGCAGCATGAAGGGATCTCGTCTCTCTCCCTCAAGGGCGTCGATAATTTGAGCATCTCGTGACGATCCCAAAGTAACCGCGCCGATGGCCTGAGTTTCTCCACGGGTGAAGAGTGCAGATCCGTGAGCCTTGGCCAGCACATCCACCTCACAGGAGATCGCCCGAACCGTCCGGTTATCACGGCCATCAATTCGTGCCTCTCCATTGATGATTCGCTGCCGAACGATAGACTTTTCAAGCGCCTTGAAGAGATCTTTTACTTCTTCGGGTGCAGGGCCACCATCGACCGCGAGCTTTTCAATGACCGACTCACGGATTTCTCCCACACGGTCATAGCGCGCCGCCTTCTCAGTAATTCGGTAGGCTTCGCCCAGCGCAGCATTTGCTTCCGCCTCTACAGCCGCCTTCAACTCCTCGTTAACCGGCGCCGCGGACCATTCCCAGCGAGGATTACCAGCCTCTTCAACCAATTCGTTGATAGCCTTGATGACCGTCTGCATTTCCTGGTGGGCAAACAGCACGGCACCCAGCATCTGATCTTCGCTGAGCTCTTGAGCCTCTGACTCCACCATCAAAACGGCGTCTGAGGTGCCGGCAACAACCATATCCAGTTTGCTTTCCTTCAACGCGCTATAACTGGGGTTGAGGACATAACCCTGCGACTCGTTGAAACCTACGCGAGCACCACCAATAGGCCCATTGAACGGACAGCCCGAGATGGCGAGTGCGGCTGAGGTACCAATCATCGCCGGGATATCAGGATCAGTGTCTTTGTCCGCCGACATGACGGTACACATCACCTGTACCTCATTCATGAAGCCGTCGGGAAAAAGAGGGCGAATCGGACGATCAATCAAGCGGGACGTCAACGTCTCTTTTTCACTGGGTCGAGCCTCGCGCTTGAAAAATCCGCCAGGGATTTTACCGACCGAATACGTTTTTTCGATGTAATGAACGGAAAGGGGGAAGAAATCCTGACCGGCCTTGGCCGATCGATTTGCAACAACAGTACACAAAACGCTGGTGTTCCCCATTGAAACCATCACCGCACCACTTGCCTGGCGCGCGATCCGGCCTGTCTCCAGAGTGATCTCGTGGTCACCGTACTGGAATGTTTTTCTAACTACACTCACTGACTTTC
>Ga0181574_10000126_pt1 | contig 67278 bp, 88 predicted proteins | sample 101ome_24_FD_145600 | JGI IMG/M metagenome (GOLD analysis project Ga0181574, IMG submission 145600) | Coastal salt marsh microbial communities from the Groves Creek Marsh, Skidaway Island, Georgia - 101410AT metaG (spades assembly) | ecosystem: Environmental > Aquatic > Marine > Intertidal zone... | reverse complement strand
TGACATGTAGACATCCATGGTGACACGTCTGCGGAAGTGCGACCACTTCTTAGTCTTGCGTTCGGTCTCAAGCTGTTGCTTAGACTTGTAAGCATCCATCGTGTAGCCTGTGCGTCTCTCTATCTCAGGACGTACCTTGGTCTTGAGGACGTAGTGCATATTCTTGATGTATGCGTATTGCTCACGCATTCTGTCTATGCGGTTGTCAATGTCTGACTGCTGGTTGACTGTAATCTCTGGGTCAGAAATTACATGGTCTTCGTTCTCGTTCTTGAGACGGTTGGCATAGTTATGAATGTCATCCATGAGATACTCAAGGTTGCGGATGCGAGAGTCTATGAGCTTGCAACAAAGTGTCAAGTCATTGCCATCGCCATGAAACATGATAGCCGCTGTCTCAAGTTGTGCGTAGTGCATCTGCCATGCCTCATCGTATGAACGCTTGGCTTGTTCTGAGAATGTGTCGTACTGCAACTGACGTGCAATGTTGTCGAGATACTCAGTAGTTACATCATCCAGCGTAGGTAGCTTGGTTGGTGTAGGTTCGATGTTGGTTAAGTCGATATCAAATGGCATGTCTAGTTCTCCTCTACGATACGGTTGCCAAGGTATTCTTTATATAAGTCGAAGCATTTGGGTAAAGTGTTGTAGTGTATGTCATAGGCTGTAGCCATGTCACCCTGCTCAACTGCTTCTTGAAGTCTTGATGTCCAAATGACAATCATCTGTCTAATTGAGTGTTCTTTGTTCAAGTCTGTCCATATCATTGGCTTATCCTCTCGATTTCAATTTTGGCTCACCGTACTGTTTGCCAGTGACTTTGAAGTAGTCAGCGTATGCACGACCTAAGTGTTTGTCGTATATCCTGTCGGCCTCTTCGTAGTCTCCAGATTTGACGCAATCTTCGTAAACTTCCCAGATATAGTCGATGTGTTGTGAGAATATCTTTTCAACTGTTGATGAACATTTCATTGTGATTCTCCTTGTCGTAATGGGGTAGATGCCAATCACCTACCCCGATTTGGCTTATTGGATTGTTATGTCAATGACTGATGCAAGATACATTGCACGTTCGGTGTCACCGTCAGCCAATGCTTGCTCAAGTTCCGATGTAACTTGATTCTCGTAGTCTTGGTCAATGTTGCCAAGACGCTGTTCTTCTTGTTGTTCTGTTAGTAAGTTTTTATAATAGCCCATAAGATTCTCCTTTTCGTAAAGCTATGTACATTATTCACACAGACCTGATTGGTGCTGTTGCGAACGGCGTTTCACAATGAAAGTAAAGCCCACAACAAAAGGGTTCTGCGAACCCCCTGTCCAAAATGGATTTACGAACGAAAACCATGTCACTCGCAAGAGTGACTCAATTAATATTAAATTCGGATTTTGGATTTTGTTATTGGGATAGGATTCATTAATGTGCGCCATAGCGCACACAAGTAATAGTTATCCGCTTTACGCTTCCCTTAGGAATTCATTGTGCTACGCTGTTCACGGAACAGCCAACCAATTAGGTGTGTGTGAGGGCAATCTAAGATTGCCGACCTGTGAAGCGTCCCTCGAAGGGCGCAAGCAGGCTAGAACGACACTACATGTCGTTCGTGTTTGGGTAAGGGAAAGGAAGAAAAATAGCGGTGGAACGGCTTTTCTGGTTTGTTTACTCACAAAAGAAATCATGTCATCCGTAAGGATGACTCAATAGTTACTGATAAACAATGACCTCTACAGAGGTCAAAGAAAAACGGCCACTCAGCGTACTGTGAGTACCCCTCGATGGGGTGCGAAACAGTTGATTTCGACACAACAGCAAAACATAAACTGTCAAAATCCACCTATAAAAGATAGGTAAGACAATGAGATGCAAAAAGTGAGTTGACAGCCCTAGATGAAGTATTCTTATAATACGTCCGTAGCAAATCGGGTCTTGGAAATGACAACAGCAGATAAACAACAGCAAGAGAAATATAAAGGCTCTATCGTCCCAATGGATGAGATAGAGAAACATGCTCCAACGGCACAAGCAGGGAATGATAAACTGACTGAGCCGCAAGCTGAGTTAGTGCATCTAATCTTGCATAACGGTTGCAACCCAAGTGAAGCCGCTAAGGCATTGGGTAGAAACAAAGCATGGGCTTACACAACCCTGAAAAAACAACATGTTATAGAGTATAGACAACAGTTGGCTATGATGACTTTGGGATGGGACGCAACACAAGCAATGGCAACGATGAGAGAACTGCTGAATAGTAAGTCACAGTATGTAAGGCTTGAAGCCGCTAGGGATTTAATGGACAGAGCAGGATTAAGACAGGATGTTGTTAGAACGCCTAGTACGGCTGTACAAATCAACTTCAATGTCGACTAGATGGGACCCAATGCTAGTATAGGCTTATGATGAACACCGACCTTGAAAAACTGGCTCGATGCCATATAAAGGTCAACTACACACGAAATAGACTTCATTAAGCTATATCCCCCAAAATATTTTTTCACCTATAGGGGCTGATTTTGAATTTAGATTATAAACCCCCAGGACCGATAGCGAAAGCATTTATGAAAGACCCTTCTTTTGTGAGGGGCATTAGAGGTCCGGTAGGTTCTGGTAAATCCGTGACTTGTTGCATGGAGATAATGCGGAAGGCTGTCAATCAAGCCCCTAATTCTGCTGGGGTACGCAGAACAAGATGGGCAGTCATTCGTAATACCAATCCTCAGTTAAAAACCACGACTATTAAGACGTGGAGGGATTGGTTCGGTGACGAAGTTGGCAAGTTCGTATGGAGTCCTCCCTATACGCATCTTGTCAACTTCTCACTTGAAGATAAGACTACTGTTGAGCTAGAAGTCATCTTTTTAGCATTGGACAAGCAAGAGGACGTAAAAAAGCTGTTGTCCTTGGAATTAACAGGCGTTTGGCTCAATGAAGCCAGAGAGCTTCCAAAATCTATCGTTGATGCGTGTACTATGCGTGTTGGTCGTTTTCCTTCTATGCGTGATGGTGGTCCGACTTGGTTTGGCGTTATTATGGATACAAATGCTCCTGATGAAACGCATTGGTGGGGCATTATGGCTGGTGAAGTGCCTGCCCCTGAATATATGGCGGCTGATGAGAAGTTATTGTTAGTTAAGCCTGATGATTGGACATTCTTTACTCAAGCTGGTGCTATGAAGGAAAAGCGTAGCAGTGAGGGTGCTTTAGAGGGATATGAGAAGAATTTAAAGGCTGAAAACCTAAATAATATACAGCCCGACTATTACGATAAGATTATCTTGGGTAAAACCCCACAATGGGTAAAAGTATATGTTCTGAATGAATACCAAGCCCTAATGGACGGCAAGCCAGTGTATGCGACCTTTAGAAAAGAAACTCATGTATCAAAGTCCCCTATTGAGCCTGTTGATGGTGTTGAGGTAATCGTTGGTATCGACTTTGGAAGAACCCCTAGTGCTGTCTTTACTCAGCAAGGTTTTGGTGGAAGGTGGACGATATTCCATGAAGTTATTGGTCAAGATATGGGGGCTGGACGATTTGCCGAAGTCCTTAAAAGGGAAATCGCTAGGAACGATTGGGAAAAGCATAGTTTTAAATTTGTGGGTGACCCTGCTGGTAATCAGATGGCGCAGACGTCTGAGCAAACACCGTTTATGATACTAAGGGCGGCAGGGATTAATGCTCACCCTGCTCCCAGCAATGACGCAGTTATGCGAGTTGAAGCAGTTGAAGGTGTTTTAAACCGTATGTCTGATGGCTATCCGTGTATGAATATAAGCCCTAATTGCACCACTTTAATAGCAGGTTTTGAAGGTGGATATCAGTATAAGCGTCAATATCACATGGGCAATGAACGCTATGAAGAACGACCTTCTAAAAATAGATTTTCGCACATACATGATGCTCTTCAGTATGCATTTTTGGGCGGGGGCGAGGGTCGTAAGGTAATCTTTGGTGGTAATAAGCCAGCATCACATACTACAGTAACAAGAGGCGGCACGCCATTTGGTAGATTAAAGGCTAGAAACAAGCTATCAAGAAGGGTAGCTGGGTTGTGAAGTGGATAATATGCTTTTGCGAAAGCAAGAATATAGGAATGTGGAAGCATTTTACTAAGCACAGAGAAGGTTTTAGCCACGTTTTTGCCATAAGATTTGATACTAAACATGATATATGGACAAAGTATGAGTTTAGTACGCATGGTTTTAAATTTGAAAATTATAAAGATGATGATGCTGACTTGCTTTGGGCAAATATGATGAACTATTGGACGTGTGTAGAAGTAGAAGTAAAGGATAGTCCAGTATATCTGCCAAGATTAATGTATTGTGTGTCTTTTATTAAGCATATCGTTGGGTTAAACAAGTTTTGGGTACTAACACCTTACCAGCTCTATTGTGAATTGCTTAAAAATGGAGCTGTACTCATGTTTGATAAAAAAGGAGATACCAATGGGTAATATTTTTTCAAAACCTAAAATGCCGGAAAAAAGCCAAGAGCAAATTGCGGCTGAAAAGGCTGAAGAAGAGCGTTTAGCTAGAGTAGAAAAAGAAAACGAAGAACGCAAACTGGAAGCCGAGAAAAAAGCTACATCTAATTTAGTTGGTCGTAGGTCATTACAAGCGGCTGGTATGGAAGGTTATACAGGCTTTCGTAGGAAACAAATGGGTGCGGCACAGCCTACACAGGCTGGTGGTGGCTCTATGGGTACTTCCGTTACTGGAATTTAAGGAGCTAACATGTACGGTGCAGGACAAGGTGACGGAAATCCAACCGTTTCTGGCGGTGACGCAAAGCAAGAACTAAAACGTGTCATGGACAGATACAAAAAGGCCAAGGGTCGTTGGAACTCTTGGACGGATTTGTGGGAGGAAATCTATGATTACGCTATTCCTCATCGTGAGAGCTTTTTTCAGGAAAGCAGTGCAAATCGTAGAACAGAGAATATCTATGACGAAACTGCTGTTGTTGGTCTTCCTAAGTTTGCTTCTCGCTTACAACTTGGGTTTTTTCCTCCTAATGGTCGTGCATTTAGACTCGCCCCCGGTCCTGAGTTTCCAGACGAATTAAGAAGCAAATCGTTAGATGAAGAATTGGATAGGATTACAGACCTCATTCACGAAGGTTTGCGTAATTCTAACTTCAATGCAGAGATGCATGAAGGTCTTCAGGATTTAGGTATTGGAACTATGAACCTTCTTGTAGAAGAGGGTCGTTTCCAAGGTGATTTACATTTTTCATCTGTACCCCCAACTAATTTGGCTTTACTACCCGGTCGAATGGATGGTGTCTCCGATTGGTTCAGATGGAACAACAATATGGATATTACTGAAGTAAAGCATCGATATCCTAAAGCTAAATACTCTGAAAAGATGATGTCTGAGCAAAAGCGCAATCCTACTCGCAAGACAAAGATTGTAGAAGCTACCATCTATGATGAGACAAACAAATTTAAAGACGAATACACATACTACTTAATATCTGAGACAGATAACGAAATTCTTATCAAAGATACATTCAAGGGTCGTGGCTCTATTCCTTGGATTACTACACGCTGGTCTAAGTCTGGTTTTGAAGTATGGGGTAGAGGTCCTTTACTACAGGCCATGCCAGCAATTAAAACATTAAACTTAACAGTACAGTTGATTTTAGAAAATGCTGAAATGGCTATTGCTGGTAGTTATATATACGATGATGACGGTGTATTTAATCCTGACAACATCACGATACAGCCCGGAACTTTTATCCCTCGAAGTCCTGGGTCTTCTATAGACACATTACAGAGTGCTGGTAGATTTGACGTAGCACAGCTTGTTTTAGACGATATGCGTAGAAATGTACGCAAAGCGTTGTTTATTGATGAGTTAGATACCAGACCTAACGCAAGAACACCACTTTCTGCCACAGAAGTATCTGAAAGACTAGCTGATGTAGCTAGAGACATGGGTGCTGTAGCTGGTCGTATGCAGAAAGAGTTTTTACAGCCGCTAGTAGAACGTGTTGTTTACATCTACAAGAAGCAGGGGCTGTTAGACATACCGAAGGTAGATGGCAGGGAATTGCGTATCGTTCCGGTCTCACCCCTCCTCAGAGCGCAAGACCAGCAAGACGTGTCTGATTTTGTACGCTTCCAGCAGACAGTCGCTTCTACCTTCGGACCTGAAATAACTCCAATGCTGTACAACCAAGAAGCTGTGATAAAGTATCTAGCCGCTAAGTTCGGTATTCAAGAGGAACTCTTAGCTGAAGCAAGCCAAGTACAAGAAAATGTACAAACAATGCAACAGCTAATGCAGATGCAGCAAGGAATGCCGCAATGAAGGAGAGAATAAATGTCTCAGTCGATGGTCGTGGATACAGCAAAGAAGTTGACAAAGACCTTAATAGTAAAGCCTATGGTCTATTCGGCTCAGGTATCGGAAAAGATTTTTTACATTACTTGGACTCGCTCACAACGAATAACGTATATCCTGCAGGGACTGGAATCGAAACTCTAGCCCATGCAGAAGGTGCTAGATGGATTGTTGCCATTATGAAGGCTAGATGTGAACAAGGGAGAAAGCAAAATGATTAATAGACCGCCAAAAGTTACAAAAAATATGGGGCAAAAAGCTACAAAAGTTTTGTATGATGACTTGGATTTTCAAGCCTTTGCAATAGGCAAAGGATACAAAACAAGACAAGATATTCAAGGACGCTCAATTCAGTCTAAAAGAAAAATTATAAAAGGATTTAGAAATGCTCAAAAAGTTGGAGCTTTGCCTTTTGGAATGAGTTCTGCAGAAAGAGAAGGCTTCTAAATTATGGCTAAACCAGCAAACCCAGCGTTATATGCAAGAGCAAAAGCTATTGTTAAGAAGAGGGTCAAAAAGTGGCCTTCTGCTTATGCTTCGGGTCAACTGGTACAGCAGTATAAGAAAATGGGGGGTACATACAAAACATGAGCCTCACCAAATGGTTTGATGAGAAATGGGTAGATATATCCACAAAGAAAGATGGTAAGCATCCTCCCTGTGGACGGTCTAAGGGTGATGGTCGCAGTTATCCTAAATGCGTTCCGTCATCAAAAGCGGCATCTATGAGTCCAGCCTCTAAGAAAAAAGCAGTGGCTCGTAAACGTGCTACCAACCCTAGCGGTGGTGGTAAAACACCTACCTATGCGAGGACGTAATGAGCAGAAACGAGCCAAGACAAACCACTCCCAAAAAACAGCGTCAATTAAGAAAAATGGGTCCTCAAACCTATGAAGATTTTTTTGCAAGTCAATCAAGGCTTGGAAAAGGCAGAGAATTGCAATCTAAAAGATATTATGAGGAAGTTAGTAATAAAATAAATAGTTTTCCAACACCTCCACCTCAGATGAAAATTAGTCCACCAAAAGGATTTGGAGAAGATAAAGAGGAAGACGGTCCTAGTGACAAGTTTGTTAAGTACATTTTAAAAAGAGTAAACGAAGACGATAGATTAAAGAAATTTAGAGTTGGAGGTTAGCATGGCTAAATCACCAGCTTGGCAACGTAAAGAAGGTAAAGACCCAAAAGGTGGACTTAATCGTAAAGGTCGTGCATCTTTGCGTAGACAGGGTAAGAATATCAAACGTCCTGTGTCTGCTAAACAAGCTAAGAAGTCTCCGAAAGCAGCCGCTAGACGTAGAAGTTTTTGTAAGCGAATGATGGGTATGAAAAAGAAGCTTACATCTAAAAAGACGGCTAATGACCCTAACAGCCGTATCAACAAAGCACTAAGGAAGTGGGATTGTTAAATGAAGCAAGATAACTACAAAGGAGGAATGGCTTACAGTCCACAACACGCTCCATATATTAGAAAATCTTTGGACAATTGGAACAAAGAAATAAGAAAAATTCAACTTAAAGCAAGAACCCAAAGACTTATGGGTAATCCAACCATTAAAATAGATAGGGACTAAAAATGAGTGAAGAAGCAGAAGCACAAGTAGAAACCAATGAGGTTCAGACTGGAGAGTCGGAGCAACCTCAGGAAACTACTCAAGAAAGACCTGATTGGCTTCCAGAGAAGTTTGACAGGCCAGAAGAGCTTGCGAATAGCTATAGCGAACTGGAAAGAGCGTTTTACACACGCAAAGAAGATTTACGAAATCAAATTGTAGAAGAGCTAAACAAAGAAGCTTCAAGCAATGCACCTATCAGTCCTGCTGACTATGAATTGCAGTTTGAAGCACCAGAAGGCATTGAGTACAGCGTAGCTAATGATGACCCAATGGTAGATTGGTTTAGAGAGACAGCACATAATTATGGTTTATCTCAGGATGAATTTAATGGCTTAATGAATGAATATATTCAAATCGATGCCATGAGAGGTCCTGATTGGAATCAAGAATCAGAAGCATTAGGCGAATATGCTGAAAAGCGTTTAGAGCGTGTAGATGGGTGGGCGCATAATAATCTAAGCGCAGAAGCCTACAACGTATTTGCTAATGTCCCAGCATCTGCTGGTATGGTTCAATTGTTTGAAGAATTGATGGAACTGAATGGTCAGCCTCAGTTCAACATGACTTCAGACTCAGAGTTTCAGGAGCGTATTAGTCGTGAGGACTTAATGTCTATGCAAAACGACCCACGTTATTGGAAAGAGAAAGACCCAGCTTTTATCTCAAAAGTAAGGGCAGGGTTTGCTCAACTAGCAAGACAAAATGGATAATGTGAATTTTCTTATTTTGGCTTATATGAAACTGTGATTGTACTAGAAGGCCTTGACGCAAGGGATAATCGGCAACGACCCCAAGTAGATAGATAACCAGACAGAACAAAACTTAATGTAACTTGTAAAAGGAGGGTGTTATGGCAACACCAACAATTGATACCTCCTTTATCGAGGAGTTTGAATCTGGCGTCCACATGGCGTACCAGCGTCAAGGCTCTAAGTTGCGTGGGACTATTCGTACAGCTAACGGTGTAAAGAATAAGACCACCTTCCAAAAAATCGGTAAAGGTTTTGCTACAACCAAGGCTCGCCATGGTAACGTAGCACCAATGAATCTTGATCACACAAACGTGTCAGTAACCCTTGAGGATTACTTTGCTGGTGAGTGGGTGGATGATCTAGACCAACTGCGTATTAACCACGATGAAATGCTTGTCGCACAGCAGTCAGGTGCTTATGCACTAGGCCGTAAGACAGACGAGTTGATTCTGGCCGCAATGGATACAACTACCAATACCCTTAACGAAACAACTAACGGTATTACACTGGCATGGGCATTTAGCCTGATGGAAGCATTCGGTAACAACGATGTTCCTGATGATGGTCAGCGTTACTGTGTTGTTGGTTGGGAAAACTGGTCACAGTTGATGGACATTGATGAGTTCTCTCGTGCTGAGTACATTGGTACAGAAAACTTGCCATTTGCTAACGCCATTACTGCAAAGCAGTGGCTGGGCTTTACATGGTTTCCGTTCTCAGGCTTAGATGAAGCTGGTTCTGGTAACGTAGACCGCAAGTGTTTTGCTTGGCACTCTTCAGCAGTGGGTCATGCAATTGGCGCAGATGTTTCATCAAACATGCAGTATCACAACGATAAGGACGCATACTTTGTTCTGAATAAGATGCAAATGAATGCCACCCTCATCGATGCAGATGCATGTTATGAACTGCAACTCAAGAAATAAGGAGAGGTTCTAATGGCACTCGTAGACGCAGACTTCACCTTAGTCAACTACTCAGGCAACGGCTTTCATATTTGGCACTACAAATCTACTGCCGATGCTCTGAACACCATTGATACTGCTGGTTACTTTAATAACAAGTCCAGCGAAATCAATGTTGGCGATGTTATCTTTGTCAACGCTTCTAACGGCTTTGGCATTGCAACAGTTGTTTCAAACTCTGGCGGTGTAGTCGATACAGGCGACATCGTTAGCATGACAACAGATAGTCGCTAATGGCTAAAGCACCAACAAAGAAGGCGGCAGTGAAAACTGCCCCTTCACCTTCCCCAAAAGAGAAAACTGTCCGTGGTGGCAAAGTAGTTTTTGGTAAAGGCGTAACTTTAGGAAAAGGCGTAAAATAATGGCTTTCAAAGTTTGTAAATCATGTCCATATCCAGGAAAGTGCAGAGCCGCAGGTAAATGCTTAAATCCTCCAAAGGGTTCTAAAACTATGGGTAACAAAAAATCAGGATACGGTAAGTAATGCCTACTACTCCATCCACCGATATTGAAGTTGCACAGAAGGCTATGGTCTTAATAGGACTAGAGCCTTTGACTTCATTTACAGATGCTACAGATGAAGCATTGGTTGCTAACACAATATACGAGGATGTAGTTACTGACTGCCTTGCCCAACATAACTGGAACTTTGCAACAGGTCAGAAGCAATTAGCTAGGCTTACTGCCGCACCTGTAGATAGATGGGATGCGGCTTACAACTTGCCAACAAGTCCAGCAGTTGTTCAGGTACTTACAGTCACTATTGACGATGTACCGCAACCATACGACATTTATGAGCGTTATGTGTATATCAATGCTGAAGTAGCTGATGATGTTGTACTTAATTATATCTTTAGGCCTGATACTCAGTATTGGCCTCCTGCGTTTACTATGTGGGTTATTTTTAGACTTGCCTCTGTTTTGGCTTTGTCTGTGACCAGAAAAGGCGATGTCGCTACCTCTTATACAAGACTAGCAGATGAACAGTTTAGAAAAGCTAAAGCTAGAGATTCACAGCAAGTAACGACACAGGGCATTCGTTTGAACCGTTATAGCCGAGCAAGAGTCGGTGCATATCAGCAAATAGAAGGCACATAATGAATGGCTCTTTTACGTCAGTTTTACACCAACTTTACAGCAGGGGAGATTACACCCTTGCTGTCCTCAAGGGTTGATTCTCAAGCATATAAGAATGGCGTAAAAAGCCTAAAAAACTTTCGTATTCTATCTCAAGGCGGTATTAGGCGCAGAGGTGGCCTGCGTTATCTTCAAGAACTATCCGATATACCATATCAAACAGAAACCTACATCTATGATGAAGATGAAGCTTATATTCTGTTGTTTTCCAATACACAGTTAGATGTTGTTGATGTAACCGACCCAACCAATATTGCTGATACCATTACATCTTGTCCTTGGACAACCGATATGATTGGTGAATTAAAGGTATCTCAGTCTGGCGATACAATGGTTATTGTACATCCAGATATGTATATGCAAGAACTAACCAGAACATCTGCATCTACATTTAGTTTAGCTGATTTTGACTTTGAACATAGCGGTACTGCTCATTACGAGCCATTCTATCGTTTTATTGACCCAGCAGTAACACTTACCCCGCAAAATTCAAACACAGGCTCACAGAACTTTACAGCAAGCTCTGCTATTTTTTCTTCTTCATGGGTAGGCGACCATATTGAATTTACTGATTCTGCTGGGACTGTAGTGCATATTGAGGTTACAGCCTATGTATCTACTACAGTTATTACTGGTAATTTTAGTGAGGCAGTAGCTAACACAAATGCTAGAGCTACTTGGAAAGAACAGGTGTTTTCTTCTCGCAGAGGATATGCACGTTCTGTTACTTTCCATGACCAAAGATTGATATTTGGCGGTTCAAGAGATTTGCCTAATCATTTGTTTATGTCAAAGACTGGTGAGTTTTTTAATTTTGATACTGGTGAAGCATTAGATGATGAATCAATTCAGATTCAAATTGCTGAAAACCAGATATCTGAAATCAAAGCACTTGGGTCATTTAGACATCTGACCATCTTCACATCTGAACAGGAACTGTTTGTTCCTACTACAGAGAACAGGCCTTTGACACCTACTACTATTTCTGTGAAGAAGCAGACTTCTTATGGTAGTGGTGAAGTTACACCTGTTGAGTTTGATGGGGCTATGGTGTTTCTTACTAAGTCAAAAGGTGCAATTAGAGAGTTTGTATATTCTGATGTAAGCCAAGCATATAATGCTGATGCACTTACATTATTGTCACCACACATTATTGGGACACCTACACAAATGGTGTCTCAGCGTGAAGCCTCAGACCAGATGGAAGCTTATATGTATCTGGTCAACGAAGACGGTAAGATGCCTGTATTTATGTCTATCCGCAAAGAAAACTTGCAGGGATGGTCTGAATGGTCAACAGAAGGTGACTTTAAGAATGTTGTTGTGGTGAACAGAAAAGTCTATTGCATTTGTGAAAGAACTATAGACGGTTCTACATTTACATCACTAGAGCTACTAGACAACGAATATCACACAGACTGCGCTATTAAAGACACAAACTCTACAGCCAAAACTAATTGGACTGTTGCACACATGCCAAATACGACTGTGGTTGTTAAGTCTGACAATTACTCGATGGGTACATATACAACAGATGCAAGCGGTAACTTTACGCTTACAGCGGCTGTAGACAACATTGAAGTTGGCTTAAGCTATACACCCCAGCTAGTAACACTACCGCCAGAGTTTCAATTGCCGGATGGTATATCATTTGGTCAAAAACGCAGGGTAGTTCGTGCTGTACTGGACTTAAATGAAACGCTAAACGTACAAACAAAAGGTACGACATTGTTGATTAGAAGAGTTACAAATAACTTTGCCAATCAACCTGACCCTGTTACTGGTCGTAAAGAAGTGTATTTACTAGGATGGGGTAATGAAGGTACTGTAACAATAACCCAAGACGAACCGTTGCCCATAACGATTAACGGTTTATTGCTAGAGGTGGAAGTATAATGGGCTTAGAAATGGCTATTGCTGGTGCGGTTATTGGACTTGCGGCAGCTAGAAAAGAAAAAGGCATTTATGAAATGGAAGCCACGTCCTACGAAGAACAGGGCAAAATGGCTCAAATGCAAGCCAAACAACAAGAAGAAGAGCGTGAAAGAAACTTACGTCAACAGCTTGCTTCATTAGGTACATCTATGTCTGCACAAGGCGTAGTTCTTGATAGAACACAAGGCTCTGTAGGTGCTTTGCAAAAGAACGAAGTAAATATTGCTAAAAAGGATGTGTCAGCGATTAAACTTATGGGTATGTCAAATAGACGTAAGTATGATATTAGCGCAAAAAGTTCTAGGGAAGCTGGTCAAGCGGCTATGATTAGAGGTGTAGGTCAAGCTGTCACTACAATTGGCAGTGCAGTACAAGCTGGTTCGGGAACTCCATAATGGTATTTCAAAAAACAAAAGGTAGAAGCGTATATACACAGCCCGTAGGAATGCCTGATTTATCTGGTTTTAAACAAGCGGCACGTTCTTACCAACAGCTTGGTTCTTTGATAACTGAGTTTGGAACTGAAATTCGTAAAAAAGATTACAACGATGCTATTCGTCAAGCTGAAGTAGACGGCAAGAGTGCTGGAACAAAGTATGTTAAAGATGAAAATGGCGAATGGAAACTAGCTCCTCTTGTAAACCTTGATTATACAAAATCTGTTCAACATCTGCCCAAAGCCGATCAAGAAGGTGTTTTAAAAACTTACAGAGAAGCGGCTGTAGGTGCATATACCGCAAGAGCTGTCAACGATATTAATTTTGCGGCTGGTCAATCCTACGCAAATAATAGAAATAATCCTGGGGGCATTCGTTCAGAAATGAATGGATACATACAGGGATTAAAGGAGCAAGTGCCTGATGAGGTATTTGTTCAATTAGCACCTAAAGTAGAAGCGGCATTTTTAGCATCAGAAAACAAAGCCTTTGCCCAGCAACAGATAGATGCTGATGCGGCGGCAGTAGCTGATTTTACAACCAAGTTTAATTCTAACACAAAAGAACTTGGGAATATGTATTCCGTAGGTCCTGTGGGCGATGATGATACGTCTGTAGAGGGCTTTGAGATGCGTATTAGTGAAATAACTGAAGAAGATGAACAAACACTACAGCATCTTCAAACACTAGGAATGAATCCTACAGAAGTAGACGAGTTGAGAGCTTCAAGAGTTAATCACATTACTCAAAGGGTAGGTGAATCTTTTATTGAAAAGACTTGGCTTACATCTGATGGTGATTTAGAGCAAACACTTTTGGCTGTAGAAGATATTGTAAATCAAGCAAGACAAGATACTGACGTTGATGCAGATACTTTGCGTAGCACTTTAACAGCAAAAGCTACAAGACTGGAAACTCTTGATAAAGCCAGAAAAGCTGAAGCCGCAGAAGAAAGAGAAAACATATTCCAAAACTATAATTACAGGGTGTATGTAAAAGGTGAGGATATTAGCACTGATTTGGCAAATCCAAACAGTGACATCTACAAGCTAGAAGGTTCTCAAATTGGTTCTTTGCTTTCTGTTAGTGATGCAAAAAGAGAAGAATTTATTAATGACGAATATAACAAAAACGTTTCATTAATTAAAAATTGGGAACAGTTTATGGGGACTCCTTTTGAGAAGGATTTGCCAGAAAACTTTAACAACATCTTTAAGATGTGGAAAAATGGTGTTCTTGATTTTGAAAAATTTGCAGAAGCAAGAAGCTTTTATGTATCTTATTTTGATAAGAAATTTTTAGAGCCAAATATTTTAAAATCAGAAGTACAGCTTGTAAGGGAGTTAGGGAAGGGTAGTAGCTACGCTATTTCCCCAGACCATTTTAGAGCAATTGCCCCTGACCTTGTGTCAAGAAAGGTAATTGGCAAAGGTAGAAAATATGAAGACTTAGCGGCTTATGAAACTGCAATTGGTTCTTACGCAAAAGAATACTATAAACAAATAAACAAAATCAACGAAGGGCGAAAAGCCTTATCTCATGCTCAAGCTGGTATTGGTATTTCTGAGACAGAAATGGAATCAATACATAACTATACTCCCAATTATAAAGCTATATTACCCCCTGACGAGAACGGTCAAGTTAAAGTAGCGGAACTTGATTTTCTTACTGATGATGATGTTTTGTTCCAAGCTTCAGCAGATGCGGCAGATAGATTTGCTAATGAAACTAATGGCTTGCTTTTACCGGAAGCCAAAAGAATTTTCGAAAGTGCTAGAAGTAGTGAAGAACTAGCTGACAAGTCTGTAAGAATTATGGGTCAAATCATTACTGGCATGTCATCTGTGAGTGGTGAATCTCAGCAAGTTGAAATGAACCATTTCTTTGACATGAATAATTTTTCAGAGGAAGACAGGCACTTCTTTACATTGTCTTCCAAGATAGGCGTTGCAAATGCAATAAAAGCTTATGAAGGCAAAAGAGATATTGGATACAATAAAGGCGTTGAAAAACTATTTCCAAACAGACCAGAAGGCAAAAGGCTTGATGACGCTGTTGATGAAAAGTTTGACGAAGTGTTTCGAGATGCTTTAACGGGACATAACTGGTGGAAACTTCTTAATCCAAAGATTAGCCAAACTAGACAGGCTCAACTAAGAGAATTTGCCATGAGTGCTGGTTTGGATGCTACTGATTTATCTAATGCAATTATTCGTGACCCAATCGTTCGTGATGGATTAAAAGGCATTTGGCTTAGACGCTGGCAAGAATCAATGGGAGAAGGCTCTCCTGTAGAGATTATGAGAAGTGCTTTACAAACTATTGGTAAAAGATTTGGCTATGAAGAAGATGAAAGAACAGGTCAAATTCATTTAGTAGAAAGACCTATCATTCATTATGCACAAGCAACAGTTCCGGGTCGTAGATTGAGCGATGGAACAATCATTCCTAATGTTCAGATTACAAATAGAATGATTGCAGAAGATGTTGTTAAGAAATTTTTAGCACCTCAAGAAGGCGGTACATTAAGAAACCCTGAAGTAGACGAAGCTGTACGCAGGGTTTTAGATGACCAAAATATTTATAAGTCTGACATTTCTTTCCATGCGAATATGGGATTCGGAGATCAGCAAACTTACACAGTTGTAGTAACAGACCATAATGGGAATCCTCATGTTCTTTCAAGAAATTACAACTATAACTTTGGAACTTCTGTTCAAAATGAATATTACCAAAAGGTAATGGATGATATTCAGACAAGCAAAGTTAAGGATTTTTGGTCTGCTTATGGTTTGTTTGATTTATCTGTTATTCAGGGAGCTTTTGAAAACTACCACATGACAGGTAGCGACATGAGTTTAAATCCTCTTATAAAGTCATTGAACGAATTAAGACTTAGTACCAGCCCCGGAGCTAGTCCTGAGTTTTTAAAAAGCCTTGGAGAACCACTAAAGCCTGAAGAAATACAAGACTTTATGCGTCTCTGGAATAATATAATTGCATGGGGCAAACTATAATGAGCAATGTAGATTGGGACTTCATCAGAGAGCTAGAAGGTTACAAGCTACAAGGCTATGTACCTGAAGATGCTAACGGTCAACCTCATGGCAATTCAGGTGTTACAATTGTATCTGGATTAGACCTTTCTACTAAAGACGATTCATACTTTGCTGGATTGCCTGATTCTATAATAGCCAAGCTTAGACCTTTTTATGGGCTTAAAGGTGCTGAAGCTGATGAAGTTGCTGGCAATTTAAATTTAGAAGATAGTGAAGGCGTAGCTCTTTATGAACATACCAAGAAAAAAGAATTAGAAATACTAAAAACAAAGTGGCAAGAAAAGACAGGTAATTCTTTTGATGACTTGCCAATGAACCAAGCAACAGCAGTTGCATCTGTAGCTTTTCAATACGGTGACTTAGAAACAAGAACACCCAACTTTTGGAATCAAGTAACCACTGGCGATTGGGAAGGTGCTGAAGCAAACCTTAATAATTTTGGTGACGACTTTAGTACAAGGCGCAGAAAAGAAAGTAATTATTTAAAAAAAAAGACTGAGCCTCTGGTAGAAGATTTAAAATCTCCAGATGATATGATGCTAGAGCCAGTTGAAGAGCCTAGCATGGATAAAATAGATTTTCCTATGCCGGAAGAAGGTTCTTTTGAAGCACTGTTTGGTGTAGATAAGTTTGGTGCTACAGCAGAAGAAAGTTTTGCTGTTCCCGATGATTTTGTACCAACAGAAGAAGCGGCTATAGCGGCAAGAACACAGCGTCAGATGCTTATTGATGCTGAGATGGTAACCGACCAACTGCCTGCTCCAAATCCTAATTTAAAGGTAGATGTAAAAAAACCAGAACAAGGCGTGATTGAATCACAGCCTCAGTTTAACTTTATAGGCAAAGAAAGATATGGAACGCCTATTGGCAGCACATTAGAGAATGATGCTCAGTTTGATTACGATATGTTTACCCCAACAGAGGGTCAGGCAATAAAAGCGGCATTTCGTCAATACAATATAGTTCCAGCACTATCTCGTCTTGGTGCGGCACACATGACTGGAAGAAGAAGAGATGTCCCAGGATATAGTGTTTACAATGATACAAGACTAAAGAACTTAGTTGGTGAAGATGGTCTTTACTTCTTTAGGCACTCAGGAAGCCACGAAGAAGCAATGGATAGGTACAACAACCTGAACAGCGACTATCAGGACATGAAGACTGTAGAAAGAAGTGCTTCAGGTGCTGGTTATTCAGTAATGGCTGGCATTGCAGACCCGACAATAGCTTTGCCTATCTTGCCTAAATATTTAAGCGGTGCTTCAAGATTTAGAAGATTTGGTCGTGGATTTATGATGGGATATGCACCTACTGCTGGTGTTCAAGCCGCAATTGAATTTAACAATGAAAGCAGAGATGCAACATTTGCGGCATATTCTGTTTTTGCGGCTGGTATATTGGGTGGTGCAATAGGTATGCATTTGGGCAAGGGTATGAGTCCTGCCGCTATTGCTGAAATGAAATTAAACGAAGATAGCGTTAGAGTTAATTTACTTGGGGCAAAATCTCAATATTCAGCACAACAAATAGCAGAGCTTAAAAAGATTTCTTCTGCTGGTGCATCTATTAGCCCAGAATTAGCAAGAACAAATGCTTACAGACAGCTTGAAATGGAAGCGTTAGAAACAACTGGTATTGGCATTGAAAAACTTGGATGGAATCCTGTAAACAGAATGTTCCAAAGTGCCAATCCTATTGTTCGTAGCCTTGCACCTGAAATGGTAGATGTTGGTGGTTTGATGCAAAAGAAGGTGCGTCAACAAGGCGAAGCTATGGCTCAGTCTGTGGAAACCACATTTAGAACTACATACTATCCTCAGCTTCTTGAAGCCAATACTGCTTCTGATTTGGCTTACATGGCCTACAGAAATGTTCAGGCCGCATCTACCCCTGCTCGTAGAGCATTGCAGATGACTGGCATGAGATTTACTGACAAAGTAGATGATTTGTTAAAAAGACATGATGGTTCTTTAACTGAGGTTCAGTTTAGAAATCGTGTTGGCATGGCTATGCGTAGAGGTGATGCAGATGCAATTGATGATGCGGCAACACCTTTTGTTAATCAAGCGGCTGTAGAATACAGAAAAGTTTTAAACAAAATCAAAGATGAAGCTAATTCTGTAAGGTTATTTGAAAGAGAGTTGGCAGATGATATAGCTAAAGCCAGAGCCACTAACAATCAAGCACTTGTATCAGATTTAACGGCAAAACTACAAAGGTTAAGAGATGAAGGAGTTACTGTAAACACTGCTCTTTCTTATGTGCCTCGTATATACAGAATTGATAAAATTGAGCAAAACATTCCCAGATTTCTTGGAATTATCAAAAGCTGGGCTATGACAAGTAAGCGTCTAAGCCCAACACAAGCAGATCAATTTGCCGCAGAAGTCTTAGATACTGTTACTAGAAGAAGACCCTTTATTGATTATGAACACGCTACAGATGCTCTGGACTGGATTAAGAATCCATCTGGCGCACAAGCAAGAACATTAGAAATACCTGACGAATTAATAGAAGAGTTTCTTGAAAACGATATTGAAGCTCTTCTTAGAAGCCATACACGCACTATGGGTATGGATATTGAACTTACAAGAAAGTTTGGTAGTTCATCTATGGATGACCTTATCAAACAGGTTGAAGATGAATACCAGAGACTTATTGGCGAAACAGCAGACTATCAAAAACGTTCTCAGTTAGCAGAAGGTTTGAAGAATGACCTCAGGGACATTAGAGGGTTAAGAGATAGGCTCAGGGGAACTTATGGTGCATCTAAAGACCCACATGCCCTTTCTAGCCGTTTTGTTAGAGTTATGAAATCATTTAATGTCCTTACAGGAATGGGCAGTGCAATGATTTCCTCTGTTCCTGATATAGCTAGAATTTCCATGGTAGAGGGATTTACCAATGCTTACGGAAAAGGCTTTGCGTCTATGTTTGATAGACAGGCTCGTATTATTAGAACTATGTCTAAGAAAGAGCTAGAAAAAGCGGCTGTTGCTGTTGATGCTACACTAGGTTTAAGAGCGCATGCTATGTCAGACATTGGTGATTTGTTTGGCAATCGATACGCTATTGAGCGTAGTTTAAATGACGCAACTGGCATGTTCTTTTTGCTTAATGGGTTAAACATTTGGAATCAGGCACTTAAAGAAATAGCTGGTAATGTGACCATGCTAAGAATGACTGAATCTATAATGAAGTCTGGTGGATGGAATAGACTGACAAGAATAGAAAAGGAAAAGCTATTAAAGAATGGCATAGGTCAGCAAGATTATACCATTATGCGTAATAATATACAGCGTTTTGGTCAGCAAGAAGGTAACGAATGGTTGCCGAATACCGAAGCGTGGACTGATGCAACACAGCGTTTAAAGTTTAGAAACGCTCTAAATCAGAATGTTGAGCGTATTATCGTGACACCTGGGGCTGGTGATAGAGCATTGTGGACATCTACAGAGATGGGTTCATTGCTTACACAGTTTAAATCTTATGGTCAGGGTGCAATGCAAAGAATGCTTACATCTGGTTTGCAAGAAAAAGATGGAGCGTTTTGGCAGGGTGCTTTCTTAATTGTTGGACTAGCCGCCATAGTAAATGAGATTAAGAGAGCGCAGTATGGTCTTGATAGTGCTGAATCTTTTGACCAGAAGTTAATTAATGCAATTGACAGGTCTGGTTTGCTTGGATGGTTTACTGACGTAAATAACGCTATGGAAAAAGTTAGCGATTACCAGTTAGGAATGCGTCCATTGCTTACAGACCAGCAATCATACCCTGTATATACAGCGGCTAAAGCTGGTGCTGTATTTGGTCCGAGTGCTAGTGCGGCAATCAATGCAACCAATGTTTTGGGTGATTTTGCTACTGGCAATGTTGATTACAGAACTGGCAACGATTTTAGGTTTATTATGCCTACAGGCAATTTGTATTACTTAGACCCAATATATGATGGAGTGTTTGGTCAGGGTAATGTGAATAGACAGGAAAACTTGAATAGGGAATAGATTAAGTATGGCTACTATAGAAATTGCAGATAATGACGCTAGAGTCCAATACACCCAAGCCGTAACTGCTAATACCACGCAGTTGACGATTGATTTCCCATTCTTTGACGTTGATGACATCAATGTTATTGTAACAACTGCGGCTGGTATTGATACTACGCTGTCCAGAGGTACAGGCACTGGTACGTTTGCTGTTACAGGAACTGCGGTAGATGATGGATTTTCTGGTGGATATATTACTCTTGGCGACAATTATAGTGCAGGAACTGATACATTCACTATTTTCAGGGACATACCTGTAGCCAGAACTACAGACTTCCCAACATCAGGACCTTTTAATATCTCGTCACTCAATACTGAGTTAGACAAGATTATTGCTATTGAGCAAGAGCTAGAAACCAAGATTAGCCGTACAATGAAGCTGTCAGATTCTGATACTGCCGCTTCAATTACTCTACCTTCATCAGCAAGCAGGGCTAATAAGTTTCTATCATTTGATGCTAACGGTGCTGTAACGGTATCAACCACTATTGGCACATATCAAGGAACTGACACTACAACGACCACAGCCGATTATGTTAAGCATGATTTGGTTAAGTCAACAACTACAGCACAATTAGATAATGTATATATCTGTATTGTAGATAGCCCTAGCGGCACATTGCTCACAAACACAGCTTATTGGGAACTGGTTGTAGATGCTGTAACAGCCGCTACATCAGCTACCAATGCGGCAACGTCTGCCTCTAATGCCGCTACAAGTGCAAGTAATGCGGCTACATCTGCAACAAATGCCGCAACATCAGAGACAAATGCAAATGATTGGGCTGTTAAAACAAACGGTATTGTTGATAGCACAGATTATTCATCTAAGGCTTGGGCTATTGGCGGCACTGGTGTAACCGATCAATCTGGTGCTGGCCCTGCAAAAGACTGGGCGGTAGAAACTACAGGTCAAGTAGATGGCACTGAATATTCTGCTAAAGAATATGCGGTGGGTACACAGACAAGAGGCACAACTGGTTCTGCTAAAGACTGGGCTACCTATACGGCTGGTACTGTAGATGGTGCAGAATATTCTGCGAAATATTACGCAGAAGAAGCGGCTGCATCTGTTGCGACCTTTGATGATAAGTATGCTGGGGCTAAAGCAAGTGACTCTGCGGCAGATACTTACTTTACAACAGGCGGTAGAACAAAAGATGCTGGGGATATGTATTATAACTCATCATCAGGTGTAGTTAGGATTTGGAGTGGCACTCAATGGGAAGATGCCGCAGTTTCCACGGCTGGGTTTGCTACGGCTGGCTTTGCCATAGCCATGTCGATTGCACTATAGGAGATTAAAATGGCACAAAACTTTAGACGTTACACATTAAACGCAGTAGGCACTGCGGCGGCAGATATACCAGACGGTGCTAACTTTGACAGTTACGATACCATTGTTGGCATCCATATTACTAATGTAACGACCAATGCTATTAATGTTGATTGCTATATTAACGATGGCACTAACAATATTTACTTGGTCAAAGGTGCGCCAATAGCCGCTGGCGGTGCATTACAAGTCCTGGACGGTGGTGCAAAGGTAGTGGTTCAGTCTGGTGACAGGTTGTGGGTACAGTCAGATACAGCATCATCTGCTGATGTATGGGTATCTGCTGTTGATGATATTAGCTCATAGGTGAAGCATGGGATATGTAGGCAACCAAACATCTAACAGCTATTCCTCAATGGACAAGCAGACCATCACTGGTGATGGCGGTGCGTCTTACACTCTGACCCATGCTGTAGCCAATGCCCAAGAGATTGAGGTGTTTGTAAACAATGTGCGTCAGGAAGCTGGCGTTGCATACACAGTGAATGGTACTGCACTTAACATGACAGGCAATGTAGCCAGCACAGATGACTTCTACGTTATCTATCAGGGCAAAGCATTGCAGACTGTAGTACCGCCTGATGGTTCTGTAAGTACAGGCAAGCTGGCTAATGGTGCGGTGACATCTGCGAAGTTGGCTGGATTGACCTCATCTGATATGCCAACAGGGTGTGTACTGCAAGTTAAAAGCGCAACTAAAACAGACAAGCAATCAACAACAAGCGCAACACCTTCAGATATTACAGGGTTAAGTGTTTCTATTACGCCAACTAGCACATCAAGTAAAATACTTGTTCTGACTAATATTAACTTTGGTGGCGACCTTAATGTTTACGGTGCATTTGATATTCTTAGAGGTTCGTCAAAGATAACCGAAAGCACTTATCCCACAGGAAATCAAATAGCCGCGACTATTGCAGTCGGTGGTGATGATAATAATTTCAACTACAAAATGATGACGGCTTCTCATAACTTTTTAGACAGCCCTGCAACTGCATCTGCTGTTACTTACAAAGTGCAGTTTTCGTCAACAGTAAATTCTACAGAACTTACCATTAACGCACCACATGAAACTGATAACGCGGCTTATATTCTTGGCGGCACATCAACGATTACCGTTATGGAAATCGCAGGATAGGGAGACTCTAATGGCATTATCTAAAATTGACCCTGTCTCTTCTATAGATTTAGCAGATACAGAATACTTCCACGTTGATTTAACAACGGCTCAAACTGGTTTAACAGATAATAACAAAGAAACTGTAGATTTTGGCGGTAGTGGTACTGTTAAGTATGATACTAAATCAAACTTTGATTCCGCAAATGATGCGTATCTTCTTGATAGCAGTGACGGTGTTTATTTAATTTCTTACAGCATTGGACTTCGTTGTGAAGATTTAGGTGCAGAATCTATAATTGATGCGGCAGCATATATAAGAATATCTGAAGATGGTACAAACTTTTCAGTCAAATATGGTGCTGGCGCACATCTTCAAGATAATTTATCTGACGAAATTGGCTCTATAACTTTAAGTGGTACTTTTATCTACAAAGCAACCACCGCTACAACAAAAATTCAATTACAAGGGTATGTTAATAACTCAGGAACTAGCACTGTTGATTGGGAAGTTGCTGAACACGCTGGAAGTTTAACAGGCACTGCTCCTTCTGGCAGCACTAATGCACGTTGCACATTTCTTTCTATAGCGAGGATAGCATAATGCCATACATAGGTATAGCCCCCTCTAGTGGGCAATTCAAAAAGCTAGACAGCATCACTGTAGTAAACGGTCAGGCCGCATACACAATGCAGTACAGCAGTGCAGACTTCAAACCAGCTACTGCTGAACAGCTTATTGTATCTGTAAACGGTGTTATCCAAGCCCCTGGCGATGCTTACACAGTGTCAGGCTCAACGATTACATTCTCAGAGAACCTAGTTACTGGCGATGTCATAGACTTCATTGTGGCTCTAGGCGAGGTGGGTAACACTGTAACGCCTGTAGATGGCTCAGTGGATATCAACAAGATGTCATCCAGCATTATGAAGGATACCGGCATAAGAGTGAATGATACGGAACTGCCAAGTGGAACGAGTGTAACTATAGCGGCAGATGAGAACGCTATGGTTGCTGGGGCTTATACAATATCAGGGACGTTGACAATCAATGGCACGTTTACGGTGGTTTAGATGAGTAAGATTTACGTTGATGAAATAGCACCTAAGACTGCTGGAAATAAAGTTATAATGCCTTCTGGTGGTATTATTCAAGTGCAGTACACACAGATTGATGCAACATCACAATGGACTTGTAACCAAAGTGTAGATAAGCAAATAAGCGTGTTAGCTGTAAACATTACGCCTACATCTACTAATAGCGTTATTAAGATTGAGGCTATGGTTAATGGTGAGTGGGGAAATACTAGTTCGCCTTATAATAGTGTGTGGTTTTTTTATAGAGATAGTACAAAATTAGCAAGCACTACTACTGGTGGTGATAAAAATGGTATTTTGATAGGTACAGCAATAACTTATAATGGGGCTGATGCAGATAGCACTGGTGAGATTGCTAACTATATGTACTTTGATACTCCAAACACAACATCACAAGTAACATATACAGTTGGTGTGCATCAGAGTGCGGCTAGTACTTATTGGAACTTAAATAGAACTGCAAACAATCTTGATGAACGTGGTATGTCTTTAATATGTGCTACAGAAATAGCAGGATAGGAGATAATCAATGGCAAGTATATTAGGCGTTGAAACGCTCCAACACACAAACGGTACTACAGCCGCTACGATTGATAGTAGTGGTAATGTTACTTTTGAAAAGCCTACTTTTTCTGTAGCTTTACTTGCAGAAGAACAAGCAAATGGAACTAGTGGCGGTACATTTACTTCTGGTGCTTGGCAAACAAGAACATTAAATACAGAGAACGCTGATACAGATGGAATAGTAAGTTTATCTGGAAATGTTTTTACATTAGGTGCTGGTACTTATTTAATTGAATGGTCTGCCCCAGCCTATCAAGTAGCTAATCATCAAACCCGTTTATATGATAATACAAATTCTACTGTAATAAAATATGGAACTAATGAATATGCATCTGCATCGGCTGGTGTTACAAATCGTAGCTTTGGCGCAATGGAAGTAACGATTTCAACTTCTACTGGTTATAAAATTGAGCATAGGTGTAACACAACTTCTAGCACTTATGGACTTGGCACAAATTCAAGTTTTGGTAATGTTGAAGTTTTCACTCAAGTTAAAATAACGAAGCTGGCATAGGAGAACAGGATGACTTCAGTATTAAAAGTAGACAACATCCAGAACTCCTCTGGAACTAGTGCGATTAGCATTGATAGTAGTGGGCGTATTGTTACACCTCAAGTTCCTTATTTTTATTTTAGAGGATATGCTGGTCTTGCAACAAGCGCAATCGCAGGAACAGATAAGCCAGTATATTTTGATGCAATTGAAGAAAGTCGTGGGGGTGGCTTAGACAACTCCTCAACGCTTGGTGCTAGTTATACAGTTCCTGTTGCTGGTGTATATTGCATTTGGGCAAATGTTGGGCTTACAAACACAGCAGATTATTTAGGTTTAGGATTATATCACGGAACTACCTTAAAACAAAAAGGTTGGTCAGGTAATGATTTAGCACATTATTCAAATCATGTTCAAGTTGTAATGAATTTAGCTCAAAACGATGTGATGAGATGCACGATTGATATAAGTTACAATGTTCCAGAGACATCCCCTCAATACATGAATTTTTGTGGTTACTTAATAGGATAGGGAGACTGACATGGCTTTAACAAAACTAAACAATCAGTCTCTGTCTGCTGTTACTAGCGCAGGGTTGCCCAGCGGTACGGTGTTACAGGTTCAGCGCACACAGATTGATGCAACATCAGTAATTAGCTGTGCTTCAGGAACTGGGACAGAATTTAGCGTCTTATCTGTAAATATAACTCCTGTATCCACATCTAGCATTATTAAGATTGAAGCTATGATAAATGGGGAGTGGGCTGACGAAGCCGCTACTTGGGATTCTGCTTGGTTTTTCTATAGAGATTCTACAAAGTTATCTGCTCCTGCCGCTGGTAATAGAAATGTAGGTATTCGTATGGGTAGTAGTCTTAGCTATACATCGACAGATAATAGTTCTACACCAGAATTAGCTATTTATAATTATTTTGATACGCCAAGTACAACTTCGCAGGTGACATACAAGGTTGGTGTTCAAAATAATCGTGGCACTGCTATAAATTACTACTTAAACAGATGTGTATCAGATACAGACGCGGTTGACATGGAGCGCGGTATTTCAATGATATGTGTAACGGAGATTGCAGGGTGAACCAGAACGACTTAGCTATAGCCGTTGGTGGGGTCTCTGCACCTCTGTGGCTGCATGAATTGAACGAGTGGGTAGCTTTGGTAGTGGGGGTTATGTCCATCTGCTACTTGGGATTTAAGATATATCAGATGTGGAGAGATACTAATGGCAGACACAAATAAATACAAAGTAAAAACTAAACCAAAAGGTTTTAAAGAGACCTTCAAGGGTCTTGCTAAAGTCTTAGGAATTTCTAGTGCTGGTGCTTCTACCAATGATAGTGGTTCTCGCACATACTCACCAAACCAACAACCAATGCAAAACATTAGACGCACTAGATAGGAGCGTCTGATGCTTGCTGAAATCGCTGCCGCAAATGCGGCTTTCAGCGTCATAAAGCAGTTTCTTATGAATGGTAAGGAACTAGTTGATTGTGCTGACAAAGTTAGTGACTACGTAAATGCTACTGAGGATTTGCGTAAGAGGGGTGAGAAGCGTAAGAGGCAGGGTCACTCTGACCTTGATGAGTTTCTTCACCTAGAAAAACTTAAGCAACAAGAAGAAGAACTTAAGCAGTGGATGATTTACGCAGGTAGACCAAACCTGTGGAGTGATTGGCAGCGTTTCCAAGCAGATGCAAGAAAGAAAAGATTAGCAGCAGCAGAAGCAAAGCGAAAGAGACAGCGTAAGATAATAGAGATTACTATTATAGCTGCGCTTATGGTAGTAATGGGGGTAGGTATTATAGCTTTGATATGGTGGGCTTTATATTTGAAGGGACTATAATATGTTTAAAGTTATTGTATTTGCCTGTATGCTACAAGCACCTGAACAGTGTCTAAAGTTTGAGGACACTTGGGGACTAAAGGCTACTAGAGTACAGTGTGAAGAACGTATTGGGGAGATGGTAAATAGTATTAAATCACTACTACCTCAGTATGGAATAATTGGTGCTAAGTGTGAACGTAAGGGAGATATGACATGATGAACCTACTAGTACAAGGCTTAGTAGGTATAGCAGGTGATGCTATCTCTGGCTTTGTAGAAACTAAGAAAGCCAAAGCAAAGCAAAAGCTTGTGCAAATAGAAGCAGAAACTACTTTAATGGAGAAGCAGATTGCAGGTGAGATTGATTGGGACATTGCGGCACAAAAGAACTCAGAAGGTAGCTGGAAAGACGAGTACCTTACCATCCTGTTTTCAATCCCACTTCTACTATGCTTCCTACCTTTCACTGTTGATTACGTGGAGAGGGGTTTTGAGGCGTTGGCACAAACACCTGACTGGTACAAATATACTCTTGGTGTAATCGTATCAGCAAGCTTTGGTATCAAGGGTGCAACTAAGATGTTTGGTAAGAAGTAATTGGAACTAGAACTAATAAGTATATTTTTGCAAATCTTAACACTAGTAGCTGTAATGGTAAACACTGGTGTAAACATAGTATATAGGATTAAAAAATGAGCCTGTACGAAAACATTAACAAACGTAAGAAGGCTGGCACTAGCCGCCCAAAGAGTAAGTCAACAATTTCTGCTAAAGCATATAAGAATATGCAAGCTGGGTTTCCTAAGAAAAACACAGATAAATACAAGAAGAAAGCATGACAAAGTTAATAGAGCAGTTGAAGCGGCACGAAGGTGTCAAACTTAAACCTTATTTTTGTACGCAGGGCAAATGTACTATAGGCGTTGGAAGAAACTTAGACGATGTTGGTATAACAGAGAAAGAAGCAGACATACTTCTAGAACACGACATACAAGAGGCAGTAGTACAACTGACACGAAGGTTTGCGTGGACGAAAGACCTAGACGAGGTACGTTTTGCAGCCCTTATCAACTTTACCTTCAACGTAGGGATAGGAACAGTCGCAAAGTTCGTAAACGCAATGGCTCTGCTAAAGGATGGAAAGTACGATATGGCAGCAGACGAGTTTCTGAACAGTAAGTGGGCTAAACAAGTAGGCCAACGTGCAGTAGAAGTTACTGAGCAAATACGTACAGGAGAGTGGCAATGACACAAAAACAACAGATGGATATTCTACACGAAGCTGTAACACAAGAGTTACTCTTACGTGTACGTAGCGGAGAAGCTACAGCATCAGAACTGTCAGTAGCTGTCAAGTTTCTCAAGGACAATGGTGCTAGTCTTGACGTTATCATGGCTGAAAGCCCTATGGACAACCTACTGAAAGACCTACCCTTTGAGGTAGCGGAGAGTGTACAATGAGAGGACACAACGCTAGTCTAGCCTCTAAGAACATCACGCTACCTGCTGACCAATCTTGGGTAAAGATACTAGACAATAACCCTAGCCGTATGTACTTAGCAATACAGAATGACCACGACAACCATTACATTACTATTGGCTTCAGTGACAACAACACAGCCCCTACTACTGGTATGAACCTAGCTGGTTCAGCACAAGCTGGTGACAAAGCTGCTACGTGGGAGTTCTCTGTAGCACCTATCAACGCTGTGTGGGCAAAGGTAAATGATGCCCATGCACACGACATTGAAGTAGTATATGATGACTAAACACACCTGCAAGCACTGTAAGAATGTGCAGTACATTCCAAAGCTATTTGAGGGTATGAAACTACTCTGCTATGTATGTGCAAATAGAATACTGTTTAATCGCTCATAGAAGCCCACTGACAGGCTTTAGAGCCTTGAGAGGTACATACCCACTATGCAACAAGAGAACGCAATCCCTGAGGCTCTGAGAGACTTTAGGAACTTTACATACTTAGTATGGCAACACTTAGGTCTACCAGAGCCTACACCAGTGCAGTACGATATTGCACATTATTTGCAGACAAGTCCCAAGCGTAGTATTATTGAGGCATTTCGTGGTGTGGGTAAGTCCTACATCACTGCTGCATACGTAGTACACCAGCTACTGCTAGACCCACAGCTTAAGTTTATGGTTGTGTCAGCGTCTAAGGCACGTGCTGATGACTTCTCTACGTTTACGCAGCGTATCATCACTGAACTTCCTATATGTCAGCATTTGATTGCTAAAGATGGACAGAGATGGTCTAAGATTGCCTTTGATGTAGCACCAGCTAAAGCATCTGGTAGTCCCTCAGTTAAGTCTGTGGGTGTTACTGGACAGCTTACAGGTTCACGTGCTGACATCATCATTGCTGATGACGTGGAAGTACCAAACAACTCCATGACACACATGATGCGTGAGAAGCTTGGGGAGACTGTTAAGGAATTTGACGCTGTTCTTAAGCCTGATGGTAAGATTATCTATCTTGGTACACCTCAGAACGAGATGAGCCTGTATAACGTACTCCTGTCACGTGGATATGAGATGAGAGTGTGGCCAGCTAGGTATCCTACCCTAGAACGCGCTGAGAAGGCGTATGGTGGCCGTCTTGCTCCTACGCTATACAACCTACTACAGGACAAAGGAAGCGCACTCTACGGCCTTCCTACGGACGAGAAACGCTTTGATGACGAAGACCTACTGGAAAGAGAGTTAAGTTATGGGCGTAGTGGCTTTGCTTTGCAGTTTATGCTGGACACTTCCCTATCTGACGCTAATAAGTACCCACTTAAACTAGCAGACTTGATGATTATGTCTTGTGACAAGGATACAGCACCTGAAAAGATGGTGTATGGTATTATGAAGCCAGTGTCTGACATTCCTAACGTGGGTCTGAGTGGAGATAAGTACTACGCACCTGAGGATACCATAGGTAGGGCTAAGTATACTGGCTCTGTTCTGGCTATTGACCCTTCTGGTAGAGGTAGTGACGAGACAGCTTATGCTGTTGTTAAGATGCTTAATGGTTTTCTGTACGTGGTGGATGCTGGTGGTGTTGAGGGTGGGTACTCTGACGCTACACTACAGCACCTTACAGACCTAGCTAAGATACATCAGGTCAATATGGTACTCATTGAGAGTAACTTTGGTGATGGTATGTTCACTGAACTGCTAAAGCCATACATGATTAAGACCTATCCATGTACCATAGAAGAGGTCAGGCATAATACACAGAAGGAAAGTCGTATCATTGACACCTTAGAACCTGTTATGAACCAGCATAGGCTTATAATAGACCCTAAGGTAATACAGAAAGACTACGATAGTGTACAGAGTATGCCACCTGATAAGGGTATTAAGTATATGCTTACCTATCAGATGACACGTATCACGAAGGTACGTGGTGCATTAGCCCATGATGATAGACTTGATGTACTAGCTATGGCAGTACAGTACTGGGTTGACCAGATGGCTGCTGATGCTGATAACGAGATAATGGTACGTAAGGAAGAATTACTAGATGAAGAACTAGATAAGTTCATGTCTAGCTTCAATTTTGGTAGTAAATCTACTAGCAATGATGGGTGGATACAAATCTAAAGTTACATCTAGGACAAGCCCCCCTTTGAAACTAACTATAATATATACTAAAGAATACCCTAGTAATACTAGGGTGTTCTATAGTGGTCTATAGTTGTTGTTGTTCTGGTTCTTAGCTGATGGCTAGATATGGGTATTTCTTTTGTATTGCCTTAGGTGACCTAAAATAGTTACAAAAATCTGAGAGGGTATATAATAATAGTAGAACCGCGTGACCCCCTGTGACACCTTAGCAACACTGTGGCATTTCTGCAACACTCGCGCATAGATTGCATAGGATTCTATGGCATACCTAAGGATTCTAGGGTGTTCTTATAAAGTTAGTACAGGCTAAACTTCTTGGGTTCTTGGGTGTTTCTGTCTCTCTCTATCTATTTTTTTTGTATATACTATATAATGTCCAAAACTTTTTAAATTATTTTTAATTTTATTTGTTTTTTTGTTTGACAATGTTTGAATAATGTTGTTTAATGTAATCATAGCGAATAAAGCTTTATACCAAAGAGACAAGGGCTTGGCCTAGTAGACGATAAGGTTATAAAGTGAAACGTGCCTAGCGAGGATAGCTATACAATACAGGCCAGCCCTTAGGTCAATAGAATAGGGCTATAAGTTATCAAGGGATTTTCTAGGTTTTATCCGATTGATAAATGAAAGACTAAAAAAACCTAGACAAGATTAGAAAAGTATGTAACGATATAGACAAGATAAACAGAAAGGCAGATAAAACCAGATAGCTTAATCATACTAGGTAACTTGCACCAGTAATAGACGCTAACACTCGCAAGAGTATGTCATAAACGCAAGGGCGTAGCGTATCACGTGAAGTCTGGGTAGCCAAGCTGTAAAACCAGCACCTATTTACCTGCTATACTGTAACGCTATCATTGGTGTCAAAAGCTTAAAGTGGTAGACCTAGCAATAGGATAACAGTAGATGAATAAAGTAATCGGTATAATTCAGTATAGCGGAGAGATGCTACAAGATAGGGTGGAGTGTAGCTTTACGCGTATGCCATGCACAAAGCCCTATCTCTTACTATACACAAGGCATAATGGTGTGCCTGTATAGCCAGAGGAGTAGATAACAATGGCAAAGAATCGTAACACTGAAACAACAATCACCATCGTTAAACCAGAGCAAGTCCTGTTTAGACGCAAGACTAATCGCTATGGCAAGCGCAAGGGTACAATGTCCAGTAATTCACGCTATCTAATGGTAGGCCGTGATGTACTGACAGGACAGTTTAAGTCATTACGTGTTTGACTTACAGGGGACAATGCTTTATCATGGCATTGTGCCTTGTGTATAGTAAAGAGGAGTAGAGTAATGACAGTAGAGAACATTATATCAATCTATAGACTAGCAACACCAGAGGAAAAGCGTGATGGTGTTGTATGGTATGCTCAAGCACTAGCAGAGTGCAATCGCATTGCGCTAGACTATGACGTACCTTTACATATCGTGGTCGGTGTTTGTGCGGCCTTGTCACCTAATAATAGGTGGGAAAGAAACGTACAGAATACACTGGACATGGTGCAAGCCTTCATCAATGGTGATGATATTGACAGCTTCAAGGTAAGCACGTATCACGCTATGAAGGCGAAGGCTTGGGGTATATTAGAGGCAATGCCAGAGACAGAGGCAGAGGTAATCACTATCCTCAATGGGCAGAAGATTATTAGCTTCTTTCAGAACATCATGGGCTATGATACCTGTACTATTGATGGTCATGCACGTAACATTGCGTATGGTGTACGTGAAGGCTTGACAGGTAGTATCAGCATAGGTAAGAAAGAGTATGCAACACTGCAAGCTGAGTATGTAAAGGCAGGTAAGAAAGTGCGGCTCAATGGTAGAGCATTGAAGGCTTTTGAGATGCAAGCTATAACATGGGTAGCATGGCGTAGAATACATGGGATTGGATAAGGAGACTTGACAGATGTTTATAATTGATGTACTACTAGTGGTAAATGTAGTAGCAATAGGGATTGCATTAGGTCTAGCAGGTATAGCCTATGCAGGGATGATACTAGATAGCTTTAAGGAGTAGAGACAATGAGTGCAAGCAGAGGTGTATTACAGAGCCATCTTGATACAATCAATGCCAAGATGAATACTGAATTTGAACTGGACTTGAACACTATTTATGGTGGGTGGGCATTGACAAGCAATAAGGGTTCGCATATAGTAGTGCATAGGATACCATACAGACAGATGCTATCGTACTTACAGGGTGTAAAGAAGGGCATAGAATTAGGGGAGTTTAAGCATGGCTAAACCATACGAAGGATACCCAAGTTGGAACAGTTGGAACGTCAGCTTGTGGATTAACAACGAGTACAATTTATATAAGACAGCCTATGATTTAGTACAGCGTGAAGGCATGAACAAAGCTGTAAGGATACTGACTAACTGGTGGGGTGACAAGCGTACACCTGATGGGGGTGTATTCAACAGGCGTAGTATTAAGTTAGCATTAGAGGGGATGGACGAATGACACGTAAAGAGTTTTGGAAGTGGATGGAAAGCTGTCCAGCACAAGAGGTAGGACGTTTAGATAATGCTAGTAGTGGATGGTTTGTAGGTGATGACAACGGAGATAATATAAGAGTATTCTTTTACTTTGATATAGAAGAGGATGAAGAAGAATGACAGGTGAACTAAACATACCAGAGTTTGCACATGGTTTCCTACTAGCAGAATCATACAGGATATTTGACCAAGTGTTAGAGACAGGTGATATATCTGAGATAGATGATTGGCAAGAGGTAAACGATACACCACTATCAGCAGGGGGACACTGTTCATACATGGACTATGACCTGAACTTCTGGTATGATGAAGAAGCAGAACAGTGGCACTGCACTGCCTATGAAATCTATCGTGATGAGGAAAGTGTAGGCCATACACAACTGGATGAATACAGGAGATTGTGGTAATGAGCGTAAAGAATTTTAAGATACCACTCAAAGGGTTTGATGCAGTACTATCCTTTGCAGAGTTGGAACACGAGAACAAAGCAGGTCAGAAGTATAAGACACATGAGATTGCATTGATGGGTACTAATGACTATAAAGAATTTGTATTTATTGGAGACCCAATACAGGTTTATGACTTGACAGATGCGTATGATGTGATGTATAATGTCATTCACAATGAGGATTGGTCATACTTTCTGAACCAGTATGATATAGAATTGCAACCAGAGTTGGAGTTAGTAGTTGACAATGACAACGACAAGTGATACAAGTATGGATGAGTACCTACTTATGGCTGAGTTTGACTATCACATGATAGCTGACCAAGAAGACTACCTATTATTCATAGCTGGTCTGTATCGTAGGGCAGGTGTATTAAAGGATGGATATCCTGAGGAGTTATTTGATGACAAAGATAAATCCAGTAGCAAAGGCACTGCTACAGAGCAGACGTAGGACACAGTACGTACCAGATAAGAAGAAGTACAACAGGAAGAGGGACAGGCATGAACATATTTTATCTGAGCGAGATAGCAGAGGAAGCAGCAGAGATGCACTGCGACAAGCACGTAGTCAAGATGATACTTGAGACAGCACAGCTACTCAGTACTGCACACAGGGTACTAGATGGGGATGAATGGGCAGACTATGTAGACTTGTATAAGTGTACGCACATCAACCATCCATCTACTGTATGGGTACGTGCTAGTGCTGACCATTACAAGTGGACACTTGACTTGCTGTTCTATCTGTGCAAGAATTACACACTAAGATATGGTAAGATACACAAGACCATGAGATTGCTTGACAGTCTTGCAGTACTACCAGAGAACATACCAGACGAAGGCTTCACTCAACCACCACAGTGTATGCCTGACCAATACAAGACTGACTGTTCAGTAGATGCCTATCGTGCATACTACATAGGCGAGAAGTCTGAGTTTGCAGTCTGGAACTACAGCGACACACCAACGTGGTGGAAGGAGACAGTATGAGAAACAAGTATGATGATGCGTATGTAATGGGATACCACAATGCCTATCATGGTATTGGGTACATCAATGAGTACAACAAGGACAAGCAGCCTCAGTACCACATCAAGTACAAGCATGGGTTTGAGGATGGAAACAAGATGAGAAACAAGGAGAAGTGGAATGAGTTTGGGATACACTAGATGTCCATACTGTAACTCAGGTGAAGCTGAGAAGTTGTATGCAGTAGACCATAAGGTTGAATGTTACTGTCATAACTGCTATGCTGAATGGACTACTGAGCCTGATGTAGTACAAGATACACCTTATGAAACCTTTATGTTACAGAACTATGGTGAAGTGGTATGACTGTAGTACTAACAGGTTGGATACTTTGTATGATAGGTACTACATTGTATGGTGTGTATAATAATCACAAAGATATTAGTATACCATTCACAATAGTTATGTTAGCAGGTGTACTGGTGATAGGTGTAGCAGGTATGTTTAGTATACTCTAGTATACCTTAGTAATAATATAGTTAGTTTCAAAGGGGGTACTGGCATGGATGTAACTTTAGAAACAACCAGCGATGGCTTTGCTATCACAGACCAAGAACTAATTGACCACCAATTAGAATTAGAAACAGACATGATAACAGGTGGGATTACTCGCTTTCGTAAAGAGAGAGACAAGTCCATAGAGGCTGGCAAGGAAGCACGTACTGCACATGGCAGGGCTATCATAGCTAGGCTAGTGGCTGATGTATCCAATGGTATAACTGAGTGGTTGTCCAACCCAACAAACACATCAAGAGATATAGCATGGAAGCGTATCAATCACATGGATGCAGAGCAGGTAGCATACCTATCACTGGTCACACTGATTGATGGTCTCAGTAGAAAGAACACACTGCTGTTCATAGCTAGGTCTATTGGTGGGTCAATAGAAATACAAGACAGACTAGACAGATGGATAGCTGATGATGGTGACATAGCTAAGAACACAATCAAGGAAGCAATGAAGAAAGCCTATGGTGCTAGACGCTATGGCCTTACCCACAAGATGAATAAGGATGGACAGGATACAGCATGGGATAAGTCAGAACGTGTACACGTAGGCTTCAAGATGGTGGACATCATTATCAGAGAGACAGGCATCGTCAAGCTACACACTCAGCAGTCTGAGAGAAAGCGCAAGACTACCTACGTTATACCTGAACAAGAGACAAAGGAATGGATTGCTGCTTTCAATAGCTACATGGAGACAGCCAGACCTAGATACTTACCATGTGTTATACCACCTAAGAACTGGACAGATGTTACAGGTGGTGGGTATCATGGGCATGAGATAGATAAGCTACCAATAGTGAGGCGCAGATGAGTTTGAGAAAACACTTGAATAGATTAAGAGACTGTGATATAACAGAGGAATACCAGTGTCTCAATACACTGCAACAAACTGAGTGGCGTATCAACACAAAGGTACTTGAAGTGGTACGTCAGTTGTGGTCTAATGGTGCAGAGATTGGTAAGCTGCCACCAAGAGAGGACTTACCTCTACCACCCTACCCATTTGATAATAAGAAAGAAGAATTGACTGAGGATGAGAAGGTAGCGTTTCGTAATTGGTCACGCAAGCGAAGCCATATCTACTCCGAAAACAATCGCAGTGTGAGCAAGCGTATACAAGTAGAGCGTACCCTACAGATTGCTGAACAGTACAGCAGGTATGATAGGTTCTACTATGTGTGGCAGAATGACTTTAGGTCACGCAAGTATGCAGGTAGTACGTTCCTCTCACCTCAGTCAGCCGATTGGAGCAAGTCACTACTAGAGTTTAGCTATGCACTACCCATCAACAGTTGGGATGACGCACGTTGGTTGTGTATTCATGGTGCTAACCTGTTTGGTAATGACAAGGTAACACTTGATGAGCGTGAGCGTTGGGCTTGGGACTACGCTGAGATGTGGGTACACAGGATAGTATCCAACCCATACGATTGTCTGGTCTGGACTGAGGCAGATAAACCTTTCCAGTTTCTAGGCTGGTGCTATGAGATGGCTGGACTACTCAAGCATGGCTGGGGGTACGAGACACGCTTCCCTGTATCTGCTGATGGTAGTTGCAATGGACTTCAGCATCTCTCTGCTATCCTACGTGATGAGCGTGGTGGTCTGGCTACCAACCTGATACCATCTGAATTACCTCAGGATATCTACACGCAGGTAGCTGAACAAGCAAAGGCCACAATGCAGAAGGATGATAACCCTCTTGCTAAACTGTGCCTTGAGTTTGGTGTAGACAGGAAACTAGCCAAGCGTCCTGTTATGATTGTACCCTACTCAGGTACACGTCATGCCTGTAGGCAGTACATAGTTGAGGCAATGCAGGATAAGATTAAGGAAGGTACACCCAACCCATTTGGTGATGACTTGTTTGAGGCTAGTGCCTACATATCCAAACACATCTGGTCATCCATTGAGGATGTGATTACATCAGCAAGGAAGGTAATGGATTATGTTAAGGATGTGGCTGATGTATATGCACAGCACAACAAGCACATGGAATGGGTAACACCTACTGGATGGCTGGTGTTACAGCAGTACCATGACTTAGAGAAGAAGAGAATAAAGACACATATCAATGGTAACACTGTGTCTCTATCTTTTCCAAAGGAGATTGAGAACAAGGTAAACAAACAGAGAACTGGATTAGGTAGTAGCCCTAACTTTATTCACTCGTTAGATGCTGCTGCTATGACCAAGACTATTAACAGATGTGCTGAACAAAACATTGAGGACTTCGCAATGGTGCATGACAGTTATGGTACACACTCACCACTCATGCCTAAGATGTCTGAGATACTGAGGGAAGAGTTTGTTAATATGTACGAGGAGCATGATGTCTTGACAGAGTTGAGAGACCATGCTATAAAAACTATAGGTACAGAGGATATACCTCTGCCACCTAGTAAAGGTAACTTGGACTTACGCAATGTACTTAAGTCAGATTATTTCTTTGCATAATTCTAAAGTTACATCTATGCCATACGTAAAATTTTATGGAGAAAATACATGGTTATATTAAAAGGCAAAGCAACTTGGGCGAAGGTGTTTCAACCAGATACTAAGTTTAATCCTGAAGGAGTGTACTCAATTAATGTGTCCATCCCTGAAGAAGAAGCAGCACAAGTGTGTGAACAGTTTGATACAATACTCAGCGAGTATACAACCAAGCTAGTCAAGGAGAAGCCACAACTAAAAGCTTCCCTGTCCACACGTACCCCATACGAAACTGAGTATGATGAAGAGGGTAATCCAACTGGTGATATTCTCTTCAAGGTTAAGATGAAAGCTGGTGGTACTACACGTGATGGTAAGTCCTTCACACAAAAGCCAATGGTTGTTGATGCAAAGCGTACACCACTGGACAAGTCCACCCTGATTGGTAATGGTTCTATTGTAAAGGTTGCACTAGATGCCTCGCCATACTATATGCCATCAAACAAACAAGCAGGTGTTAGCCTACGCTTGAAGGGTGTGCAGGTGATTGACCTTGTTGAATATCAGGGTGCGTCCAATCTCTTTGATGAAGAGGATGGGTTTGTTACTCAGGCAGTAGCAAAGGATGATGCCTCTGATATCTTTGGTGATGCTGCTGATGCCGAAGGGGACTTTTGAGGAGAGGGTCATTGATGACCTGAACGTGCGTGATGTTCCATATATGTATGAGCCAGAGAAGTTGGCCTACTATGTGGAGCGTCACTACGTACCTGACTTAAAGCTTGGCACTATGTATGTAGAGTTGAAGGGATACTTCAGACAGGATGCACAACGAAAGATGAAGGCTGTCAAGGCACAGCATCCAGAGTTGGACATCAGGTTTGTATTCCAGAAGGCAGACGCTACTATACAGGGTGCTAAGAAAAGAAAGGATGGGTCAAAGATGACCTGCGCTGAGTGGGCAGAGCGTAATGGCTTTGTCTATAGTGAAGGAACTATACCTGAGGATTGGTTATGAGTATCGTAGATATTACAGAAGAGATTGTATCTGAGATTGATGTCCAAGCTGAGTTCAATAAGGATGGTCTGCGTATCTCTGTCTATGTAGATGAGGCAGAGGTAGTTGAACACGTAGACTATGATGACATGGCATACATGATGATACAGGATGAGGACAAGTACCCACCTGAAGTAATGAGGTGGATACGTAGAGGACTAGCGACTATGCTAGACATACTAGAAGAGGCAGAGGATAATCAAGTAGATGATTGAGGATGGTGAGTTTATCAGGCATGAAGCCTGTCCTCACTGTGGCAGTAGCGATGCCAACGCTTTGTATAGCACTGGTAAACGCTACTGCTTCTCTTGTCAGACACTAACACCACCAGATACAACTGAGGAAGTGATGGCAAAGTTAGAGACACACGATACTATATTCCTAGATGTAGAGTACAGGGATTTACCCAAGCGTGGTATCACGCAGAAGACCTGTGAGTTTTGGGGGTATGGTGTTGCTGACTATAGAGGACAGAAGGTTCAGGTTGCTAATTATAGGAACAGAGGAAGAGAACTAAAGGCACAGAAGATACGCTTTGTTAATAAGGACTTCTCTGTTATAGGAAATCTTAAGGATGTCTCACTGTTTGGTGAGCATCTATGGCGTGATGGTCATGGTGGTAGGTTCATTACCATAGTTGAGGGTGAACTAGATGCACTATCTCTATCGCAAGTACAAGACCACAAGTGGCCTGTCGTTTCACTACCTTCTGGCAGTACCTCTGCTAAGAAAGCAGTAGGTAAAGCTATTGAATGGCTATCCAAATACGAGTATGTTATACTCATGTTTGATATGGATGAGGCAGGGCAGAAGGCAGCTAAAGAATGTGCTTCTGTACTACCACCTAACAAATGTAAGATAGCATCTCTACCACTTAAAGATGCTAATGAAATGTTACAGGCAGGTAGAGTTAAGGAACTCATTGATGCTGTATGGGAAGCTAGAACTTATCGTCCCGATGGTATCGTAGCTGGTACTGATACGTGGGATATCATTACTGAAGATGACAGCAGAGACTCTGTTCCATACCCATACATAGGTATGCAAGAGAAGACAGGTGGCTGTCGCATGGGTGAGATAACCACAGTAACTGCTGGCTCTGGCATTGGTAAGTCACAACTCGCACGTGAGTTTGCACATAACCTTATCAGGCATGGTAAGACACTGGGTTACATTGCTCTTGAGGAGAGCGTGAAGCGTACTGCCTTAGGCTTGATGTCCATTGAGATGAACAAGCCTCTACATCTACAGTCTAATGACGTACCTGAAGAGGAGATGAGAAATGCTTTCAATGCTACACTTGGAACTGGTAGAGTATATCTTTATGACCATTGGGGTTCTACTGATAGCGATAATCTACTTGACAAGATAAGATACTTAGTGCATGGTTGTGGATGTGAGTACATTATCCTTGACCACATTAGTATCGTAGTCAGTGGTCTTGAGGGTGGAGATGAGAGGAGACTAATTGATAATACAATGACACGACTACGTGCCTTAGTTGAGGAACTTAACTGTGGTATGATACTTGTGTCACACTTGAAGCGTCCCTCTGGTGACAGAGGACATGAGGATGGCGCACAAACTAGCTTGTCACAATTACGTGGGTCAGCAGCAATAGGACAGTTATCAGATATGGTGATTGGATTAGAGCGTGACCAACAGGACAAGGACAATCCTCACATCAGCCACGTTAGAGTTCTGAAGAACAGGTGGTCTGGTGAGACAGGACTATGTTGTTCACTGTTATACAGTTCAGATACTGGACGTATGACTGAGACAATCTTTGATGAAGATGAGGATGACATAGAATTTTAACTAGCTACTGCGGAGACAGAGCATGAAACTTATATTTGATATTGAAGCAGATAATCTTTTGGATGATGTAACACAGGTGTGGTGCATTGTAACAAGAGATGTAGATACTAACGAAGTGTACGCCTTTGACCCCACTTGTATTGAGGATGGGTTGATTCATCTAGCCAGTGCTGAGATGTTGATAGGTCATAACATTATTGATTATGACTTAGCAGTATTGAAAAAGCTGTATGGTTTTGAGTTGGAAGATGGACAACAGATTCTTGACACTTTGGTATACTCTAGGACAATCTGGCCTGACATAAAGGAATTAGACTTTAAGTTGGTCAGTAAGATTAACTTCCCTCAGAAGCTGGTAGGTAGTCATAGCCTGAAGGCTTGGGGATACAGACTAGGAGAATTAAAAGGTGATTTCGGTAGTGATAATCAGGACTTTGGAACTTACACCACAGAGATGTTACAGTACTGTGTCCAAGACACGAAGGTTACATCTGAGTTATATCAAAAAATTCTGGCAAAAAATTTTAGCCAAGATGCCCTTGACTTAGAGACAGAATTACATACTCTGTTGTTGGAGCAACAGGAATATGGATTCCCCTTTGATGCAGCTACTGCACAGAAACTGTACGCAGAACTGGCGCAGCGTAGACAGGACATTGAACAGGAATTACAGGATACCTTTGAGCCTACGATTGTAGAACTCAAGACTAAGACTAAGACTATTCCATTCAATCCAGCATCACGTCAGCAGATAGCAGATAGACTGATGAAGAGAGGGTGGAAGCCTGAGGCTTTTACAAATACAGGAGAGCCTAAGGTAGACGAGAATATACTAGCTAACATAGATATGCCTGAGGCACAGTTACTCAATGAGTACCTCTTACTAAATAAGCGTATTGGTCAGATAGCTACAGGCAAACAGGCTTGGCTCAAGATGGAGAAGGAAGGAAGACTTCATGGAAGAGTTAATCACATGGGTGCTGTCACTTCGCGCTGTACGCACAGCAACCCAAACATGGCTCAAGTTCCTAGCGTGGGTGCGCCATTTGGTGAGGAGTGTAGGTCTCTGTTTCATGCACCCTCAGGTTATTCCCTCTTGGGTGCTGATGCTAGTGGGTTGGAGTTGCGCTGCCTTGCTCATTACATGGCTGCTTACGATGATGGGTCTTACTCACATGAGGTAGTTAGTGGTGATGTGCATACCACAAACCAAGAAGCTGCTGGTCTACCCACACGTTCCAACGCAAAGACATTCATATATGGATTTTTGTATGGCGCAGGTGATGAGAAGATTGGTAAGATTATTGGTAAGGGAGCAAAGGAAGGTAAGCGTATTAAGAACAAGTTTCTTAAACAACTACCTGCCCTGAAGTATCTTAAGGATGCTGTATCTTCAGCAGCCGATGAGCGTGGTTGGATTAAAGGATTGGATGGACGTATCATTCCTATCCGACACAGCCATGCTGCACTGAACACTTTACTACAGAGTGCTGGTGCTATAATCTGTAAGACATGGTACGTGTACATATCACGTGCTATCAAGGAAGCAAACTTGGACGCACAGATTGTAGCGTTCATTCACGATGAGGTACAGTTAGTAGTAAAGGAAGGTCAAGAAGATGAAACAGGCAGACTTATTCAACAGTGTATGCGAGATGTCCAACAACACTTCAACTTCAGATGTCAGCTTGACAGCGAGTACAAGTATGGAAGAAACTGGGCAGACACCCACTAATACCTGTAGGGATTGTGACACAGAACTAAATGATGATAACTGGTCACCATCTTTTAAAAAGAATAACAACAAAACTTGTAAGGATTGTTATAATAAAAGACATAATGCTAATAACAATAAGGATAATAATCCAGAAAGAATGTTTGTTAATGGTAAGTACATACCAAAGTCTCATCCACTATACAAGGCAGGTAACTACAAGTCTTTTGATGAGGCAGCTTTCTCTGGTCTTCAGAACTACACACGTAGTAAAGAAGGACAGGTGTACATCATTACTAACTCAGCATGGCCTGAGTGGGTAAAGATAGGTATGGCTGTTGATGCAGAAGACAGGTGTAATGGTTACCAAACTAGCAGCCCATTCAGAGACTACAAAGTTATGTATGCTGTCAATACAAAAGACAGACGTAAGGCAGAAGCGTTAGCCCACAAAGCTGCTGAGAAAGTAGCAGAGCGTAGAGGTGAATGGTTCAAGATGTCAGTGGGTCAGGCGAAGGAGTGCATACAGCATGGACTTTGATTTCTTATGGAAGATGATACTAACTTGCTGCTTCATGGGTGTGACTGTCTGCCTCTGTATCAAATGGATAATGGAAGCTTACCTTGACTACGTACAAGTAATGACAGGTATTAAAGTAGTTACACTACAGCAACTAAAAGAAATGCAACAACAACAATCAGGACAGGAGTTTGACGATGACCCTTTTGCTCATTGATGGTGACATCATTGCATACAAGGCAGCAGCATCAGCAGAGACCCCTATTAATTGGGGAGATGGTTTATGGACACTGCACTGCTTTGAACAGGACGTAGCGTTACGTGTAGAGGAACAGATAGAGAAGCTTCTAGCAGAAGCACCAGTAAGCGATTGTGTTATTGCCCTATCTGATAAAGATAACTATCGTAAGAGGGTAGCATCGTACTACAAAGCTAATCGTTCTAACGTGCGTAAGCCTATGCTACTAAGTTATGCAAAAGAATATATGCACCAACACTACAATACAATTATATATAAAGGATTAGAGGCTGATGATGTCTTGGGGATATTGGGTACTGCGAATACAGATACTATTATCTGGTCTGAAGATAAGGACTTACATACTATACCAGCAAAGCATTGGATTGATGGTGACGTGGTTGAAATCAGTGAAGAAGAAGCTGACTATAACTTCCTTACTCAAACACTTGTTGGTGATGCTACTGATAACTACAAAGGTTGCCCTAGCGTTGGTTATAAAACTGCTGAGAAAATTCTTGAGTTTGGTGATGGATGGGGAGCAGTGGTTAGAGCGTTTATTAGTAAAGGTCTCTCAGAAGAAGTAGCCTTAGAGAACGCACGACTAGCACGTATCCTACGCAATGGTGAATACGATACAGATACAGGAGAGGTAAAGCTATGGACACCAGCATGATTGATTTAGATAGACCAACTGCACCTAACTATGATATGGTTAATAGCCCACCTCACTATGCTGATGGTAACATTGAGACCATTGACTACATCGTTGATGTGCTGGGTGAGTACGATGCTATCCACTACTGTCATGGTAACGTGATTAAGTATACAGGCTCACGTCTATGGAATAAAGACAAGCCTATTGAGGATGCCAAGAAAGCTGTATGGTATCTTAACAAGATGATTGAGTTAATGGAAAAGACTAAAGGGAAGAACTGGTAATGAAAGCGAATGAAGTAACATTTAGAGTAGATAGATATAACATGGATGGGGAGATTGATGGGTACACAGAACACGTGTTCCAGACAGAGGGTTGTCTTCAAGACATGGTAGACAACTTCAAGGACTTCCTTGTAGCCATGACCTTTACCTATGTTGAACAAGTAGTTGCTATTAAGGATGATGGCAATGAGACAGCTTCGGAGCGATAGAACAGATGATTAACTTTTATGATTACCAGATGAAAGCTATTACTACAGCAGTGTATCCCAAAACGTACAACATCTCATACCCAGCACTAGGACTAGCTGAAGAAGCTGGTGAGGTAGCAGGTAAGATTGCTAAGATGATGCGTGATGGTATCCAACTTACAGACCAGCGAGAGAAGATTGAAGCTGAGATGGGTGACGTACTCTGGATGTTAGCAGCACTAGCACATGACTGTGGTACTTCCCTTCAGGTTATTGCTGAGAAGAACTTAGAGAAACTAAAGGCTAGGCAACAGGCAGGTACACTGCATGGTGAGGGGGATAATAGATAATGGATAGCTATCAATCATACATCCATGCTAGTCGCTACGCTCGTTGGCTAGAAGATAAAGAACGAAGAGAGACATGGGACGAGACTGTTGACAGGTGGTGGAACTTTATGACAGGTAAGTTTCCTGTACTGAAGAAACGACAGGATGTTAAAGATGCTATCTATCAACTAGATGTCGTTCCATCTATGCGTACTATTATGACTGCTGGTGAAGCATTGGAGAGAAATCATGTGGCTGCTTATAACTGTAGCTTTCTTGCTGTTGATGACCCTAAAGCGTTTGACGAGGCGTTACTTGTCCTGATGTGTGGTACTGGTGTAGGCTTCTCTGTTGAGCGTCAGTTCATCAGCAAGCTACCTGAGATACCACAAGAGTTAGTAGAGACAGATGAAGTAGTAGTGGTAGGTGACAGCAAAGAGGGCTGGGCTAAAGCACTACGTAAAGTTATCTCTCGCCTGTATGCTGGTGAGATACCTAAGTGGGATGTATCTAAGGTACGTCCATCTGGTGCTAGGCTTAAGACCTTTGGGGGTAGAGCATCAGGTGCTGAACCACTAGAGAACTTGTTTAAGTTTGCTATCAATACATTTACCAAAGCTGCTGGACGTAAGCTGAACAGCCTTGAGTGCCATGACCTTATGTGTCAGGTAGCAGCAGCAGTAGTGGTAGGTGGTGTACGTAGGTCAGCAATGATTAGTCTGTCCAACCTGAGTGATGACAGGATGCGCCATGCTAAGATGGGTAACTGGTGGAATGACCAAGTTAATCGTAGCTATGCTAACAACTCCATCTCCTTTACTGAACGCCCTGACATGGGTAGCTTCCTACGTGAGTGGACTGCTGTGTATGAGAGCAAGTCAGGTGAGCGTGGTATCTTTAATCGTGAAGCAGCCAAGCAAAAGGCTGTAGCTATCGGACGTGAGCCTCGTGATGACTTTGGTACTAACCCATGTGGTGAGATTAGCCTACGCAGTAAGCAGTTCTGTAACCTGTCTGAAGTTATCATTCGTGAGACAGATGGAGTAGGTGACTTGAAGCGTAAGGTAGAGATTGCTACTATCATTGGTACAATACAGTCAGCACTGGTAGACTTTAAGTATCTGTCACCACAGTGGAAGAAGAACTCTGAGGAAGAACGTCTGCTTGGTGTATCTCTTACAGGTATCTTTGACCACAAGATTATGTCAGGTCAGGGAGAGTATGAGAAGTCTGTACTAGGTGGAACACTTGAGCAACTACGTGAGGTTACACGTGAGGTAAACAAGGAGTGGGCTAAGAAGCTGGGCATACCAGAATCAAAGGCTATCACTACAGTTAAGCCATCAGGTACAGTATCACAACTAGTTAATAGTGGTAGTGGTATCCATCCTCGCTATGCTCATTACTACATTCGTAGAGTACGTGCAGATGTTAAAGACCCTCTGGCTACATGGATGCAAGAGCAGGGTGTACCATGTGAGGTTGATGTGTACAATCCACAGAACGTAGTGTTCAGCTTCCCTATGGCATCTGCCGATAACAGCCTGACACGCCATGATATCTCAGCACTAGAGCATCTTGAACTATGGCTGACATATCGTAAGCACTGGACTGACCACAATCCATCAGTAACTATCTATGTTGGTGAGGATGAATGGGCTGAAGTAGGTGCATGGGTATGGAAACATTGGGATGAGGTGTGTGGTGTATCGTTCCTACCTCGTGAGGATGACAGCCATACATACGCACAAGCCCCATACGAGGAGATAACACAGGAAGAGTATGATAATCTTATCATTAATATGCCTAAGTTAGACTTCTCTCAGTACGCAGAAGCCCTTGATAATACCACATCTTCTCAAGAATTAGCCTGTACTGCTGGCATCTGTGAAATCTAAAGTTACATTATTAGCGAAAGTTTGTTTATTATGAAAGTATTAGGTAACGATTTTAATATAACAGATGGATTACTAAACCATCTAACCTCAATCTATCCCAACAAACTACCGCTTGAACAGATTACTCCTGAGGATTTAGCTTTCCTCAGGGGTCAACAGTCTGTAATAAGTAAACTAAAAGAATTACAAAACCAAGATTTTGAGGAAGATTGATATGGGTGGATTAATGGGAGGCCGCGCACCTGCGCCTCTACCTACCCCTGCTCGTCCTGTAACTGCTGTAACCAAGACACCTGAGTTGGAACTTGATGATACAGATGTTAAGACAGAGTTAGGACAAGGTAAGAAAAGAAATAAGAAAGCACTACGTACAGACATTACAACGCAACAAGCTGGACAAGTACCTATGGCTGGTGCTGGCCTACAGATACCTAAGGGGCAATAGTATGGGTGGATTTACTAAGAAAGCACCTGTTCCAGTAGCCCCAGCTATGGCTGCTAAACAGGTCACTGGTGCTGCCAAACAGGTAGATGAAGAAGCCCCAACCACTATGGAAACAGCAGGTGAAAGTCTACAACAACGTAGAGGCAAGCGTAAACTGCGTACACCAGTAACACAGACAGCAGGTACTAATGTAGGTGGTGAGGGTTCATCAGGACTACAGATTCCGAAGGGATAAGTAAATGGAACAAGACGTAGGAACTCTAGCTAAACGCTACAGCCAACTAGAGGCTGAACGAGATACGTTCCTTGAGAGAGGACGTGAAGCAGCAAAGCTAACAATCCCTACTCTTCTGCCAGATGAAGGACACAGCAGCACCACTAGGTATGCTACACCGTATCAGGGCATAGGGGCAAGGGGTGTTAATAACCTAGCATCCAAATTGTTACTTGCTCTACTACCACCAAACAGTCCTTTCTTCAGGCTGACCATTGATGATTTTGATTTACAAGCTATTGCTGGTGACAATCGTGGTCAAGTAGAGGAAGGCTTGGCACGTATTGAACGTGCAGCAATGCAAGAGATTGAGAGTAAGTCTATACGTGTACCTGTATTTGAGGCATTGAAGCTGCTTATCGTAACTGGTAATGCGCTAGTATATATGCCTAAAGATGGTGGCATGAAGGTGTATAGACCAGACAGGTACTGTGTTAAACGTGATGCAATGGGTAATCTACTAGAGATTATTACTAAGGAAAGTATCGCACCACTGATGTTACCTGATGAAGTCAAGGCGATGATACCGCCAAGTGATACACCAGTAAAGAATTACGATTTATTTACGTGTCTAAAGACTACAGATAAAGGCTTCAGTACCTACCAAGAGGTAGCTGGTATTGAAGTTCCTAATTCACGTGGTACATTTAAGAAAGAAACTAACCCATTCATTCCATTACGTTTTATTCGTATTGATGGTGAGGATTATGGACGTGGTTTCATTGAAGAATACATGGGAGACCTGCGTAGCCTAGAGGCTTTGACACAGGCAATCGTACAGGGTAGTGCTGCTTCTTCTAAAGTACTATTCATGGTACGTCCTAATGGTACTACTAAGTCTAAGGACTTATCTAAAGCACCTAATGGTGCGTTTGTAAATGGTGATGCTAACGATGTCTCCACTCTGCAAGTGCAGAAGTCAGGTGATTTCAGAGTAGCACTAGAAACTATGCGTATGATTAACGACAGACTGGCTGCTGCCTTTCTGTTAAACTCTTCAGTACAACGAGCAGCAGAACGTGTGACTGCTGAAGAAGTACGCTTCATGGCACAGGAATTAGAGACTGCTATCGGTGGTATATATTCAATACTATCGCAAGAGTTTCAGATGCCACTGATTAACCTGCTATTAGATACATTACAGAAGCAGGGCAAGATGCCTAAGATGCCTAAGGACAGTGTGAAACCTACTGTCGTTACAGGTATTGAAGCACTTGGACGAGGACAAGACTTAAATAAACTTGCAACATTCTTGCAGTACTTACAGCCACTAGGCGCAGAAGTGATTGCTAGTGAGATGAACTTAGGTGATTACATAGATAGACTAGCAGCCTCTCTAGGTATTGATACATCTGGTTTGATTAAATCTCCAGAGCAGAAGCAGCAAGAGATGATGCAGCAACAGATGATGATGCAACAACAAATGGAACAACAGGCAGCTATGGGTGCATTGCAGAGTGCAGCACCACAGTTAGCTAAAGGAGCAATGGAAGCGGAGTAATAAATGGCAGAAGCTATTAACACTTATCAAGAACCTGAAGCCGAATCTCAAGAACACGTCAACGCTATGCTTGAGAAAGTAGAGGGTAGTCAACAAGACCCTGAACGTCCTGAGTGGCTACCTCAAAAGTTTAAGTCTGCTGAAGATATGGCTAAAGCTTATTCTGAATTAGAGAGTAAGCTAGGCCAACCTCAACAGCAGAAGCCTGAAGAACAAGCAGAAGTTACAGGAGAGGAGAACGCCTCTGAAGTAGCTGAACTCTTGGACAACAAGGGCTTAGACTTTGATGTATTCCAACAAGAGTACAACGAAACTGGTGGACTATCTGAGGATGCTTATGAAGCACTACAGGAAGCTGGCTTCTCTCGCTCCCTAGTAGACACGTGGATACAGGGACAGGATGCTCTTGCGTCACAGATTACTGGTCAGATGTATGACGTAGTAGGTGGACAAGAAGAATACACACAAATGGTTTCATGGGCAGCAGATACACTCCCTGAGAGTGAGATTGATGCCTTTAATGCTACAATGGAAACGCAAGACCCTAACATGATTAGACTTGCAATACAAGGTCTTAACGCACGTTATCGTTCAGAGGCAGAACCAAATCTACTGCAAGGTGGTAGTGGTGCTGTATCCTCTGGTGGGCGTTTTGAAAGTAATGCGGAACTCACTGCTGCTATGAGTGACCCTAGATACAGCAAAGACCCTGCCTACAGGCAACAGGTAGCTGATAAGCTTGCTCGTTCTAGCCTGTTCTAATTGTTGCATGGGAGTAGGGGGTTCGTCCCCCTCTCCTTATAAGTACATCTACGTGGTGTATTTATAAGGGGCTATCCCCTATCTCAAAGTTACTAGGTACGACTAACCCTGACCCCTTGCGAGGGACAATCTGCTGGAGAAAGTTCAGTAAATTTGAGGCACAAACTTTAACTTTAATTTATGAGGTGATACTATGGCTATCCAAGCCGCATCTAACCCTGCTTACACTGTAAGCTTTCAGGGTCAGAATAACCTCTCAGGTGACGTTCGTGACCTCTTCCTTAAGCTGTATGCTGGGGAAGTCCTGACCGCCTTTGAGGAAAAGAAAGTCCTTATGGACAAGGTACGCACTCGTACCATTAGCAAAGGTAAATCAGCATCGTTCCCAATGACAGGACGTGCATCTGCTGAGTACCTAACTCCCGGAAATGAAATCACTGGTGGCGCAATCCGCGCAGGTGAACGCATTGTCACTATTGATGACTTGCTGGTATCTGCACAGTTTATTGCTAACATTGATGAAGCAATCAACCACTACGATGTACGCAGCATCTACTCTAAAGAAGCTGGTATTGCGTTGGCTAACGAAGCTGACCGTAACGTAGCACGTATGCTGGTTAAGGCTGCTCTGTCAACTAACGCTACTGCTGCTGCTGGTCTCGTTCAGGACTATAAGTCTTTCACTGAAGAAGACTTCACTAACAACGTGGACATTGGTACTGCTGCTGCCGATGCACTAGACCCAGCTAAGATTGCTAAAGCTATCTTTGACGCACGTAAAGAGATGGAAGTAAAGAACGTACCTACTGATGGTGCTACTGTTGTTCTTGCTCCTGACCAGTACTATGCGCTGCTGGATGTTACCGATGGTAGCAAGCTTGTATACATGAACCGCGACTTCGGTGGCGTAGGTTCAGTAGCAGGTGCTACAGTACCATCAATCGCAGGTATGCCTGTAATTATGTCTAACCACGCTAATGTATCTAACCTGTATGTGAACTTCACTACTGGCGATGCTGACGAAGGTAAGACTTCTGACAATGCTCCACTGGCAAACACTGCTGGTTCAGGTCGCACAACTCACTATGACTTGCCTACTGCTGCTGTAGATGGGCGTGACATGGTAGCTGAAGCTTCTAAGTTCAAGGGCTTTGTGTTCACTCCTGACGCTGTTGCTACTGTCAAGCTTCTTGACTTGGGCATGGAATCTGAGTACCAGATTAATCGTCAAGGCACACTGATGGTTGCAAAGTACGCAATGGGGCATAACGTCCTGCGTCCAGCAGCCTGTATCGGTCTGTCTGAAGCCTAATTAACAGAGGGGAGAGGTTACTAGTGCCTCTCTCCTTTTTTGTTTGGAGTAAGACATGGGAATAGAACACGCAGGTGAGACATTCAAAGGTATGAAGATACCTAAGAGAACGCCTAGTCATCCTACCAAGTCTCATGCTGTCCTAGTAGGCTCAAGAGATGACCCAAGAATAATTAGGTTTGGTGAACAGGGTGCTAAGACCAACCAAAACGCTAAACAACGTGCATCATTCAAGGCTAGACATCGTAAGAATATAGCAAAGGGTGAGAGTAGCGCAGCGTACTGGGCTAACAAAGTAAAGTGGTGATAAGATGGCAACAACAACCCAACTAGATGCAGTAAATACTATGCTCTCTGCGATAGGTGAAGCACCTGTCAACAGCCTTTCCTCTGGTTTGGTTGAGGCCGAAATAGCAGAGACTATACTTAACACTGTAGACAGAGAAGTGCAGTCAATGGGCTGGCACTTTAACACAGAATTAAATAAATCATACGCTCAGAACTCTAGTGGTGAGATAGTACTAGGTACTGATATCCTACGTGCAGACGCTACATTAGAGGCAAACAGCCCTGACTTAGTTCAGCGTGGCTTAAAGATGTATGACAGAAAGAACCACACGTTTAACATAGGTGCTAACACCAAGTTAGATGTAGTAGTTCAATTAAACTTTGATGATTTGCCTGAGGTATGTAAGAGATACATTACACTCAGGGCAACCAGAATATTCCAAGACCGTATTGTAGGGTCTAATACTCTACATGATTTCCAGATTAGAGATGAAGAACGTGCGATGTTTGAACTGAAAGAGTTTGACAAAGCTGCGGATGACCATAACATATTTGATAACTATGATACCTTTAGTATAATAGATAGGCAGGGTAGGAGAACTTTCTAATGGCACTCATCAGTCAATCTATCCCCAACCTAATCAATGGGGTATCTCAGCAGCCACCATCTCTTCGCCTTAATACACAGGCTGAACTACAAGAGAATGGTCTGTCTAGTGTGGTATCAGGCTTGTCAAAGCGTCCTAGCACTCAGCACGTGGCTGACTTAGGAACTATATCAAACTTAGACAAAGCTTTTATTCATACTATTCGCAGAGATGAGAACGAGTTTTACTCGCTAGTGATTGACACTGCTGGTACGATACGTGTATTTGATAAGGATGGTACATCGCGTACTATCACTAATAACGCTCCCTCGTACCTTACTGGATTGACTGACCCTAGCCAAGAACTTGCTGCTGTATCTATCGCAGATAATACCTTTATTGTTAATAAGAATGTAACAGTTGCTCAAGGTAGTACAACATCCCCTGCACGTAACCCAGAAGCTTTGGTGTTTGTTAAACAGGCTGACTATTCTTCTACGTACAGGCTAACTTTAACTAAGGGTGCTAGTACTAGTACAGTAGAGTTTGCTACTAAATCCTCTACACAGAGTAGTACAACCCTTACACAGAACGCAGAGCGTGGAGCATCTACAGATATTATTGCAGAGAACCTAGACACGTTCTCAGCCACAGGCGTAAGTACTACGTACTATGATAACATTACTAACGCTTCTGCTGTAACTGGTCTTACCATTACACGCTATGGCTCAGTGCTGCATATTCAATCTACTGATACCACAGACTTCCAAGTAGTTGTAGGCGATTCGCATGGTGGTGACCACTTACTTGTATTCAAAGATACTACTCCTGACTTCAAAAAGCTTCCGATAGAAGCACCCAATGACTTTGTTATTGAGGTAGCTGGTGACAATCAGAAAGCACAGGACGATTACTACGTTAAGTTTGACAATGGTGTATGGAAAGAGACTGTAGAACCTAATATCGTTATTGACTTAGACGCAAGTACTATGCCACATAAGCTGGTAAAAGATGTTAGTGCTAACTTTACATTTGACGTACAATCCTATGAGGACAGACGTGTGGGTAGTGATACTACTAACCCCTTCCCTTCCTTCGTAGGCTTTAAGTTAGCTGATATCTTCTTCCATCGTAACAGGCTGGGACTACTAGCTGATGAGAATGTTATCTTCTCTAGGGCTGGTGAGTTCGTAGACTTTGACTTCTTCCGCAAGTCAGCACTAACTATTGTAGATAGTGACCCTATTGATGTTGCGGTATCCTCAAACAAGGTTAGCATACTTAAACACGCTGTACCATTTAACGAGGCATTGTTGCTCTTCTCAGACCTTACACAGTTCAAGCTAACAGGTGACCCTGTACTTACCCCTGAGACTGTGAACGTGGCTAATACCACAGAGTTTGAGGCATCCCTACGTGCTAAACCAGCACAGTCTGGTAAGTATGTGTACTTCGCCTCTAAGCGTGGTGCTTGGTCGGGTATGTGGGAGTACTTTGTAGATAGCGATACAGATACTAACGATGCTAGTGAGATTACCTCGCACGTACCTGAGTACATTGATGGTGAGATAACTAACATAGAAGCATCCTCTAATGAGGATATGTTAATTGTACAGTCTAGTAATGACGCACAGGCTTTCTATGTGTACAGATACTACTGGCAGGGCAGAGAGAAGCTACAGGCTTCGTGGTCACGTTGGGTATTTGATGGAGATGTCATAGGTGTATCATTTAATAGAGCAGATATCTATATGCTTATTAAACGAGGTACTAACCTATTCCTAGAGCGTATTAATCTATCAGTGGATGAAGCTACTGAATATACAGACGGTGCGTTCTCTATTCACTTAGATAGACGTGTAAGACTTGAGACCTCAGGGTTGACTACTGTACCCTATACAGATAGCAGTACGATATACATAGCAGAGGATGGTGGCATCATACCCCTATCATCTGTAGCAGGTAAGCTATCTGCTGGTGAGGTAGTGTTTGCTGGTATTCCTTTTACATTTAAGTACCAGTTCTCTGAACCTGTACTGAAACAAGACAACAAACCGATTACTACTGCTGTACTACATATACGTAACTACGCAGTGGTGTACGATAAAACAGGTTTCTTCAAAGTAAAGATTGAACCACTAAAGCGTAATACTTATACACGTACCTTTACAGGTCGTATCGTAGGTGGTGCAGCTAACATACTTAATAAGGCTGCTATTGATAGCGGTACATATAGATTTGGTGTGGTTGGACACGCTGGGGAAACCAATATAATAATAGAGAGTGATAGCCACTTACCTGCTGCTTTTCAAAGCGCAGAGTGGGAAGGCTTCTACGTACTACGTTCAAGGAGAATGTAATGCAAGCACGTGTGAGGAGAAGTGTCCAAGCTGACGTGGATTGGTTAAAGGATAACCTTAGACCAGAAGACGCAGCAGAGGTTACAGCCTCACATGGTAGCCCTGAGATAGCATTACAGCTAGGCTTTGACCACTCTGACGAATGTTGGACATTCCTTGTAAAGGATACCAACGAGATTGCAGGTATGTATGGTGTGGGTGATGAGGGAGTTGTATGGCTTCTTACAGCCCCACCTATAACTAAGGTTACAGTACCCTTCCTACGTGGCTCACGTAAGTGGGTAAGAGAGATAAACAAGAAGTACCCCCTACTAACTAACGCTGTTGATGCAGACTATCAGGTAGCTATTGATTGGCTATGCTTTGTCGGCTTCACATTTATTAAACGACATGAAACATGGGGTGTAGGTAATAAACCCTTTTTAGAATTTGTGAGGATAGACAATGGCTGACCCATATACCTTATTAATGATTGGTCAAGGTGCTGCTAAGTTTTTGGATGCTAGTAGAGCAGCCAGAGACACTGAGATTGCTTATCAGCGTAATCGTCAGCAAGCTGCTCAATCAAGAGACGCCTCTATACAATCATTAAATAAAAGAGCCATACAAGAAGCTGAAGCTGCCGCAGGTAGAAAGTTTGAGTTACAGATACAGGCTATGCAAGAGGCTGAATCAAGAGTAGTAGTATCTGGTGAATCAGGTTTAGCAGGTCAAACTGAAGAACTAAAAGCAAGTAATGTAGAGGCTCGTAAGCTACGTGCTAAAGATGTTATATCAGGCAATCTTGAGATGGTATTAGACCAGATTGAAGATGAAAAGATTGGCGTTAATACACAGATGAAGAACCTCATTAATAGTATGCCAAGAGGACAGAAGCCTAACATCATGGCTCATGCTATTGGTACAGCAGCTAGTGCGTATGCAGCAGAGGCTGACATAACAGGTAAGAACTTATTTACTGGACAAGCGATAGCAAAAACAAAACCTAATTATATCATTCCTAAAACTACTGGATATAATAGTAGTAGCTGGATGGGTGATTTTGGTGCGTTAGACTTAGACTTTTAAGAGGTAGACATGGCACAAAGACCACAAGTAAGACAGTTTCAAGCCCCTACTCAGGCTGATGTTAGGCCAGCGGCTCGTCCTGTTGATACCTTTGTAAGACAGGCCGCTACAACTACACAACCTAGCGAACTATCGCAGTTTCTTACAGCTATAACACCTGCTATTGAAATACAGGCAGAACAGCGTAAGGTAGATAGACTTAAAAAAGAAAAAGAAATTGCTGATGGTATTCAGGCTAACAAAGAGTTTCAGGTAAAACTTCAAGCTAAGAAGTTTATGGGAGACCTTGCGCTTGATTATACTAAGAACGAACAGAACTATTTAGCACAAGACCAAAATGCTGTATATGATGGTATCAGGGGACAGAAAGACGAATACATTGACACCCTAACACAATCCGGTGTAGATAATGATATTATTCAAATCTTTGACCAGACTGTTGAATTAGGTCTTGAAACATTCATGGGTGAGACCTTTCGCCCTGCTAAGTATGTACACACACAGAACACACTATTAGAAGGTTTTGGCGATACTGTACGTGATATTAATACACAGTATGCTGCTGGACTACTAACAGCAGATGAAGCTAAACAAGAGATTGCAGAGTTATTTACAGGTTTTCATCAGGTAAATAACGATTACTTTGCAGTTAATGATAACAAGGTAAACGATTTTCTTGTGGATATAGCGCATAAGTTAAAAGATTCTAATCCTAACTCTGCACTTACTCAGTATCTACAAGACCCTACTTACTCTAAAAACCAACTAGGTAAGTCACGTTACACACAGCAATCGGATGATATCACTACTAAGCAAGCAGCATTGGCTGTGACACAGTTTAATGCTAATGCTAAAGCTTCGGGTTTGGTTAGTGCTGTTGAACAGTTTAGATTAACAAGGAAAGGTAGCGTACTAACTGATGCTGGGTACACTAAAAAAGATGGTACAACTGTAAAGTATACTGCTAAAGAAAAAGAAGATGCTTTGTTTGCACTAGCAAAAGAACAGGGTCTAGGTCTTGGTGGACAGTTGGATATGTTCAGGGATGCTGGGATAACCCCAACAAGGTTTATGAACTTTGTGAATGATGGTGCTACTCTTCTTGTTTCAGGAGACCCTTCTAGTCCTCAAGGATTTGAAAAAGTCCAGCAGGGCTTGCAGATGTATCTTATGATGAAGAACTCTGGCATCAAGATGGACTTAACTGATGACCAGAAAATGCGTTATGATTTACTTGCATTTAAAGTCTATGACCAAGCCGATGTAGGTACTATTGAAATTCCTCAGTACGAGGAAGAGATGATGACGCAGACAGGTGTACTAACAGTACAAGACTTTGGTAACGCAGCTATGCAAATACAGGGTCTTGATGAGGACAGGCTAGTCAGAATTGATGCTAAAGCGAGGTCAGAGGTTACAGACAAATTACAAGCAGGTATCTTTGCTGATGTGTTTGGTACTGACTTATCTGAAACCTACAATACTGTGGATGTTGAAAACGCTGTAATCAAAGCCTATGAAGCTTTGTCTATATTAGGTGAACGTGGTACACAGGAAGAGTTAATACAGAAAGCTGCTAACATCGTTAAAGCAGATTATCAAATACCTACATCAAGTGATGGTACTCCATACGCTTTCAAAGATTTAAACACAGGTATGGATAAAGCATTAGATGTTGCAGGTATTGTGACTGAGTATAATCAAGCCCTAGCTTCCTCTCCACAAGTAAAAAGATTTATGCTTGAAAAGTTTGGAGCAAAGGATTTTGTGTTGCAGGTACAACCTGACCCCACTAATCCTAAGAACGCAGTTATTCGTGCGTTTAGAAAGCAAGATGGGCAGGTAACAGACATTGGTATTATTACTGGTAAGTTGGACAAGGTTACCTTGTTATCTGATAGACAGCAGCTAAATAATATCATAGCTAATCTAATTGCTCCTGATGACGTATCAACAGCTATAACACCTGACATTAATACAATGTCTACTTCTGGTGCTGCTATTGAAGGTCAGTTACAACAAGACTTAACTATTCCTCAGTACCTACTAGGTGGTAAAGGTGTAGAAGGTGTACCTGTACTATCTGATTTGGGCGGTGTACTAGATAGTCTTGGACAATGGTTTGTAGAGAACCCACCAATCTTTAACATTGATAAAGAAACAGGTGATATTACATTCTCTACTGATGCTGATGAAGCATACTTATCGCTTCCACAACAGGCTACTAATGCTATATTAGATGCAGCTAAAGATTTATTTGGAAGTGGTACTGGTGAAGTAGCTAGACCTATAGAAGGTATGCCTATATCTGATGTTTTAGATACCCTTAATCCTATTAGTAGTGCTGCCGCATCTACACTAATAGCTGAAGAGGGCTTTGAAGCTACACCATACGATGACATGGGTAAACAATCTGTGGGTTATGGTTTTCAAATAGAAAGCCTTGAGGCAGATGAAAAAGCCCTAATCAAGGATATCAATAACGTCACTGAAGAAGAGGCTAAATCTGTACTAGACTTAAAGGTATCTAAGCTAGAGAACTGGTGGGATGAAACTGTAGAAGGTTTCAAAAACCTGCCGCAATCCTCTCAGGTATCAGCTATCAGTATGGCATATCAACTAGGTAAAGAGAACGTGGCACGTGAGTGGCCTAAGTTTATGGAAGCTATTAAAGAAGCTGGACAGTACGCAGAAGGTTCGGCTGAACAAGCTGCCGCACTTGCTAAAGCTAAGTTCAATATGCTATACAATGTAGCAGAGGACGGTGCTGTAACAGCTACTAAGTGGGCTACACAGACGGCTGACAGGGCTATGAGAATGGCTGAAGGTATGGCAGCAGATGTTGCTGAAACAGCACAAGGTATGTTTAATTCTATAATTCCTGAAGCACAAGCCGCTACGCTAACACCTATGAAAGTAGGTGATAAGCCAGACGCAGAGGGTGTTGTAGCAGTGGCTACATCTCCTGACCCTGTAACTGCTGCTATGAAATACATGGGTATTTCTGAAAGTAGTAAGAACGGTTCTCAAGCTGTCAAGGGTTTCTTTGACAATGCTGTAGGTGGTGAGTTTGCACCTGATAAATCTGCTTATGAGTTAGCCACTACTAATGCGTGGTGTGCTGCTTTCTTAGCCCAAGTACTTGCTGATTCTGGTATTGACGTACAAAAGGCTATAGGTGGTAAAGACAGGTTTGACCAGACTAGGGCTAAATCCTATCTAAACATAGGTGAAGCTGTAGATATCTCAGATGTTAAAGCTGGTGATGTCATGGTAGCTGTACATAGCAAAGAAGATAAAGCTAAGTACTTTAAGCAAAAGGGTAAGAAGCTAACATCCTTTGGTCACGTAGGTATTGTCGTAGAAGCTAAAGATGGTGAACTTTATTACATTGGTGGTAATACTGGTGATAAAGTTAAGGTATCGTCTTATGGTATCGGTAGTAAAGACTTACGCATACGTAGATTAAAAGATGTAAAGCAGATACCACGTGAGGAGTTACCTAGTCTATTAGAGATGGAATATGGTAAACTTGGTAAATATGCAGACAAACTTGGTAAGTTCTTTACTGGACTATATGACAACGTACTTGGAGACTAATAATGGCAACGCTAGAAAACAACTTGCTTGAGGGCTTGAACATTGCTCCTGCTGACGTAGAGGCTTTACCTCTCGTCACAAACATGGATGAGTCTGTGTTTTTAAAGCAGCAGCTATTGGCTGATAGCCAAAAGTCAAAGTTCTTTACTAGCTTGGGCAGTGCAATACAAGAAGAGTGGGTACTGCCCACAGTCATTAATAATATAGATAGGATTACTGCACCTTCAGGTGAGCCTATTGATAAGTTTACACCAGAATTGGTGAGAGACTTAACAGAGGGACTAGAAGATAGTCGGGCTGTACGCGAGGTGCTAGAGGATGCTCAAGTAAATGGGTACTCTAGTGCCAAACTAGCACAACAATCTTTTCTTCGTACACAGAATAACCTAAAGCAAATAAATCAGGATGGATGGTCAGGTGTAGCAGCTACAGCATTAGCAGTAATGTTTGACCCTGTTGAATGGGCTGCTATATTTGGAACAAGTGCTACTGTAGGTGCTTTAGGTACACCTGCTGCTGGCGTTGGTGCTTTCCTTGTAGGTGCAGGTAAGCAGGGACGTAACGCCTATCGCACCGCAAAGGTTGCTGCATTAGGTGGTGCTGAACTGGCAGCTTTTGAATCTATCAGGGCTAAGTATCGCTATGATATTGAAGCACATGACGTTATGATTGCGGCAGGTATAGGTGCAGGTCTTAGTGGTGGTTTGGATGCCGCTACTACTGCATTTATAAGAGCAGGGCATCGTTCTCGTATTGCTGCTAAAGTAGCAAGGGGAGAAGAACTGACACCTAACGAGCGACTATTCCATGACCAGTATAACGTAGATGCCCTAGCAACTAAGCTAATAGATAGGGAACTACAAGGTACTGAACTGATTGATGCTGTGGATGGTATTCCTACTATAGCCACACGCAAAGCAGCTACCGAAGCCACAAAAGAAGAAGTAGAAGCTATACCTAAGATAGCTGGTTTTAATATGTTCGGTCTTCGTAACATTATTTCTTCAGGCGCACGTGCAGCTAACTCTGAGTTAGGCCGTATACGTTACGCAGCTAGGTTACTGTCTCAAAATAGTGCAGGGTACAAGGGTGGTAAACTAGAAACTAATAACCAATCTGCGTCTGAAGTAGCTGAAAGACTACAGCTAAAATACAGAAGCAGAATGTCAGAAATACTACCTAATGCCCAAGCATTATGGAAAAAGAGAACAAATCTATCTGTAGCAGAGTTTAATGCTGCTCTATCTCGTTATGTACGTGGTATTGATACTGACGTAGCCCCTGAAGTACAAAAGGCAGGTGAAGCAGTAAAGAAACTACAGCGAGAAATAGCTGAAGAAGCTGTAGCAGAAGATGTAGTAGGTTTTAGCGTAGATATGTTAAACGCTAACAAGAACTACATGACACGTTTGTTTAACGATGACCAGATTGCAGCTATTCGTGTAAGATTAGGTGATGACGCTGATGACCAGATAGCCATGCTTGTAGAAAAAGCAATACGAGAAGGTCAGCCTAACATTGAAGAGAATGTCAAGAACTGGCTTATCAAACGTAGTAATGGTAGACGTAAGGGTACACCTAAACAGGTAGCTGATTACATCAAGCGTATCTCTATGGCGTACACTAAGTCTATCACTGACCCCAAGCTTGGTAAGATGGGTCATGCTGGTGCTAACGAGATGAACCTTCAAGACCTTGCTGATATCCTTCGTGCTGGTGGTTTTGGTGAAGATGAGATTGATGACTTAACAGAGGTATTAACTCGTACAAACATTCCTAAAGCACATAAGAGAGCAAGAAACCGCATGGTTCTTAACGAAGGTGCTAGGATGCCTTTACGTAATGCTGACGGTAGTATTGAGGAATACAGCTTCAATGACCTACTAGAGCAAGACGCAGAGCAGTTGTTTAACAGTTATGTATTTCAACTGTCAGGTGCTATCGGGCTTGCTCGTAATGGTATTAATACCAACGCTGCTAACTCTAGCTGGGAATCTCTAGTAAAGCAAATTAACGATGACATCAGGGCAGCACCTGCATTAGATAAAGAGAAATTAAAAGGCGAACTAGATGCTTTAGAGTTTATCTATGATGGGATTACTGGTAGACTACCTCAACGAGAAGACATTAGCAACCGAACACGTGACCTTAATGTAGGCTTCAGAGCGTACAGCTTTGCTGTCAATATGGGTATGTCTGGTATGTCTGCTCTGATGGAGTTGACCAACGTACTGTTTGAGTATTCGTTCAAGACTATTCTTAAGTCTGCTCCTGAGTACAACAACTTACTTACTAAGATGAGTAAAGGTCAGTTAGATGAGAATGACCCTCTGATGGTAGAACTCATTGACGCTTTTGGTCTAGGTGAAGAAGTTGCTTTAGGTAAGTGGAACAATGTAACACGTTATGATATGGATGACGTAGGTGTAACCATATCACCTGAACGTGCTTGGGCTGATAAGAAAGGCTTTGGTGCTAGAGCAATGCAAGCTGGTCAAAGTTTGCAGAAGACTGTAGCATACTGGTCAGGTTTGACTAGCGTAACACAAGTACTTCGTAGAATGAGTATGCACCACTACGTTAATGAATGGGCATTAAAGTCTGCTGACGGTAAGTTACCTTTCTCTGTTACTAAGCGTCAACAGCTAGGACTTAGCGAAGATATGGCACGTAATATACAGACTATAATGCGTAGTAACATTGTAGAGAAAAGACCAAACGGCACTATCAAGCGGCTTAATCTAAAGCAATGGCCTAAACAAGTGCGAGATGCTTTTGAGGCTTCTGGTTTTAAAGATGCTAGACAGAACGTACAGGAAGCTAACATAGGCTCTACCAATGCGTTTATGCGTAGTGAGTTTGGGCGTACATTCTTTCAGTTTCTTAGCTTTACGATGGCTTCTATGGAGCAACAAGGTCAGAGACTAGGTGTACGTCTAGCACGTGGCGATATGACTGCTGCTAAGATTTTAACATCTGCTGCTATGATGGGTGGTCTTATGTATGCTGCTCGTGTACAGTTGAACGCACAGGGACGTAGTGATGCAGATGAATATGTACGTGATAACCTTTCTCCTTCAAGGTGGGCTTCTGGTGCTTTATCTCAGATAGGAGCAGCATCTTTGTTTAGCTACTTGTTACAAGTTACAACAGGGGCTATGAATGGTAACACTTATGCTATTACCCCACCTGCTTTCTCTATTGCTCAATCTATGATGCAATCAGGTAAAAATGTATGGGAAGGTGATTTAACTGAAACTGAATATAGAACCTTACTAAGAATACTACCCTTACAATCATTGTATGGTGCTAGACAAATTCTGAACGGTGTTGCAAACGAATTTGCTAACTAACCTAAAGTTACATCATGGACTAAACAAAAGGATAAGCAATGGCTTTTTCATATCAAAACTATACAGGGGATAATACGACAGACACTTTCGCTATCCCTTTTACTTTCACTGATAACTCTGAAATCAGTGTAACAGTAGACGGTGTGGCTGAAACTGGCCTTACTTTTCCTTCTGCTGCTAGTGTACAATTAACCTCTGCCCCTGCTACAGGTACGCTTGTGCAGGTGCGGAGAACTACAGACCTTACAGCACGTTCAGTAGACTTTGCATCTGGCTCAGTACTAACTGAAGAAGACTTGGATGATAGTAACATTCAGGTCTTCCACGCTGCACAGGAAGCTGTGGACAAGTCTAACGATGGTATTACCCTTGACAGTGATGACAAGTGGGATGCACAGAGTAAGATTATTAAGAATGTTGCAGACCCTGTAGACAACACAGACGCTGTAAACAAGCAGTTTATCTCTACGAACCTACCTAACATCAACACTGTTGCTGGTATCTCTAGTGATGTCACAACTGTTGCAGGTATTTCTAGCGATGTTACAGCAGTTGCAGCCGATGCTACAGACATTGGTACTGTAGCTACAAATATTGCTAATGTAAACATAAACGCTACTAACATAGCTTCAATAAATACTAACGCTGCAAATATCACAGACATTCAGAACGCATCAGCTAATGCCGCAACAGCTACAACTAAAGCTGGTGAAGCTAGTGGATTTGCTGACGAAGCTGAAGAGTGGGCAACAAAGACAAATGGTATTGTAGATGCTACTGGCTACTCATCTAAAGCATGGGCTACAGGTGGCACAGGTGTTACTAATCAATCAGGCGGTGGTGCTTCTGAGGAATGGGCTACTAAGACTACAGCTACTGTAGATGGTACTGAATATTCAGCCAAAGAGTACGCCATTGGCGCACAGGTGGCTAATACAAGCGGTTCATCTAAACAGTGGGCTATTGGTGGTGGGGCAAGCTTTGACATTAACACTGCTGTAGAAGGTACTAACTACTCAGCTAAGTATTATGCAGAACTTGCGGCCTCACATTTAGACAGCTTTGATGATGTATATCTGGGCGGTAAGAGTAGTGCGCCAACAGTGGATAATGATGGAGACCCTCTGACTGCTGGTGACTTATACTTTGATACCACCACAAGTAAACTAAGATACTACGATGGTTCAGCATGGAACAATGTGGAAGCAGTGGATACTAGCACATTTGCTACTGCTGGCTTCAGTATAGCCATGAGCGTGGCTCTATAAATTAAGGAATAATTATGGCACAGAATTTTAGACGATATACCCTACAGGGCGTAGGCACTTCAGCCGCAGATATTCCTGATGGGGCTAACTTTGATAGCTACGATACGATTGTAGGTATCCACATGACAAACATTACAAACAACGCCATCAATGTAGATTGCTACATCAACGATGGTACTAACGATATCTACCTAGTCAAAGGTGCGCCTATCGCTGCTGGCGGTGCGCTACAGGTACTTGATGGTGGCGCAAAGATTGTAGTCCAGTCTGGTGACAGACTATGGATTAAATCAGATACAGCTAGTTCAGTAGACTGCTGGGTATCTGCTGTTGATGACATTAGCACATAAGGAGTAAGCAATGGGATATGTAGGAAATCAAACTACAAACGCATACTCCTCAATGGACAAGCAGACCATCACTGGTGATGGCGGTGCGTCTTACACTCTGACCCATGCTGTAGCCAATGCTCAAGAGATTGAAGTGTTTGTAAACAATGTGCGTCAGGAAGCTGGCGTTGCGTACACAGTGGCTGGTACTGCACTGAGCATGACAGGCAACGTGGCAAGCACAGATGACTTCTACGTTATCTATCAGGGCAAAGCATTGCAGACTGTAGTACCGCCTGATGGTTCTGTAAGTACAGGCAAGCTGGCTAGTGGTGCTGTGACATCTGCAAAGCTAGATACAAACATAGCTATAAGTGGGACATTAGATGTTACTGGGCAAATTACTGAGTCTGGTAAAGAATACTTTCACGTTGATTTGACAACGGCTCAATCTGGTTTATCAGATAATGTCAAAGCAACTGTAGATTTTGGGGGTAGTGGTACTGTTAAGTATGATACTAAATCAAACTTTGATTCCGCAAATGATGCGTATCTTCTTGATAGCAGTGATGGTGTTTATTTAATTTCTTACAGCATTGGACTTCGTTGTGAAGATTTAGGTGCAGAATCTATAGTTGATGCGGCAGCATATATAAGAATATCTGAAGATGGCACAAACTTTTCAGTCACACATGGTTCTGGCGCACACGTTCAAGATAGTGTATCTGACGAAATTGGCTCTTTAACTTTAAGTGGCACTTTTATCTACAAAGCAACCACCGCTACAACAAAAATTCAATTACAAGGGTATGTTAATACCTCAGGAACTAACATTGTTGATTGGATAATTACTGAACACGCTGGAAGTTTAACAGGCACTGCTCCTTCTGGCAGTACTAATGCACGTTGTACATTTTTATCTATAGTGAGGATAGCATAATGGCATTATCAAAAATACAAGCCGAAAGCATGAACCTCGCTGATACCTATGCGTTCACTGGTACTGTGAGTGGTGCTGGGGGTATAACTATGGTTGATGTATGGCGTATGACAGGCACATACAATACAGACGAAACTCCCATCAATAATTGGGAACAACAAGACGATGCTTCTTTTTCCAATCTAGGCACAGCTATGTCTCATTCCAGTGGAATATTTACATTTCCAGAAACAGGGCTTTATCAAATATTTGCTTACTTTCAAGGAACTGCTGGTTCTGGTGACAACGCTGTAGTCATGGGAACGCAGATTAGCCAAGATAGCGGTTCTACTTATGACTTTTTAGCAAAAGCAATTGGCGGTAGTGCTGGTCAAAGTTACACAGCAAGTTCTAATACTGTAGTAAATGTAACAGACGCTTCTACTTTTAGGTGTCGTTTTTATGTAGAAAGCCTTGTTGGTAGCAGTATTTATGGCGATACAGATTACAACAGAAGTGCCGCAACATTTATTCGTTTAGCAGATGCTCAATAGGAGAAGTAAATGCCATACATAGGTATAGCCCCCTCTAGTGGGCAATTCAAAAAGCTAGACGGCATCACTGTGGTAAACGGTCAGGCCGCATACACAATGCAGTACAGCAGTGCAAACTTCAAACCAGCTACTGCTGAACAGCTTATTGTATCTGTCAATGGTGTTATTCAAGCCCCTAACGATGCTTACACAGTGTCAGGCTCAACGATTACCTTCAGCGAGAACCTAGTAACAGGCGATGTGATTGACTTTATCGTGGCTCTAGGTGAGGTGGGTAACACTGTAACGCCTGTAGATGGCTCAGTGGATATCAACAAGATGTCATCCAGCATTATGAAGAACAACGCAATCAGAGTGAACGACACTACTCTTACCAGCAACGTGACTATAGCGGCTGATGAGAACGCTATGGTGGCTGGTGCATTTACTATAGGGAGTGGCGTTACCTTGACTATTAACGGCACGTTTACGGTGGTTTAGATGAGTAAATTATATGTGGATGAAATACATCCAAAGACTACTGGTAATACTATAACACTTCCAGCAGGGATGATTGTAGGTGCAGAAGTAAAACAAATAACTGCCCAAACTACTAGGTCTAGTGCTACGGCTTGGGCTGATGATTTAGATTTTGGTTTTTATACACCAAAGCTAACAAACAGTACAATACTTATACAAGGTGTAGCTAACTTAGATAGTGAAAATAACAATTATTGTTATTACAAATGGGTAATAAACGGCTCTGATTTTCTTTCTACAGGAACAGCCCCTTATGCTACTCATGCTTTTTATAGTGCTACTTCTTTGAATAATGTAGGGTATATGCCTTCTACAATGATTACAAGTGTGGAAAATACTGATGGAAGTAATGTAACTGTAGTTTGTCAAGGTTCAGTAGGTGGTGGAACATTAATTGTAAATAGGTCAGCTTCTACAGGCTATTCTGGCTCACCTTCATCAGTAATGTTCTTAGAAATAGCTAAATAGGAGATAATCAATGGCAAGTATATTAGGCGTTGAAACGCTCCAACACACCAACGGCACAGATGCTATTACGATTGATAGTAGTGGTAACGTAGCCTTACCTCAAGTAGGCACAGGCGCATTTTATAGGACTGGCACGTTTACGCCTGAGTATTCCTCAACTGCGGCAACCGACCCTACCGCAGGAATTTTAAGTGGGACTTATGCGTTTCAAATAGGTGAGTATGTTAGAATAGGTGATACAGTTCATGTTGATATTATGTTAAGTAGCCCCAGCACTTTAACTTATACAAACGGTGGCGCAACAGGACAAAATGTAACTATAGTTGGGTTGCCGTTTAAAGTAAGAAATCTTACAAATTATAATGCAAGTGCCGTTGTTGGTTATTTTAATGGTTGGGCTTCTTTTGCTACAGGATATACCCCTATGGGGTATGCCTCTTATAATACAAAAACAATAAATCTTGTTTATGCGGATGGTACTAGTGTTGCCGCCCTTGTAACAAATGGTCTTTTTGGTTCAGGTAGTTCAACGATTATGTTGCAGATGACCTATCAAACAGATGAAGCATAGGAGAACAGGATGACTTCAGTATTAAAAGTAGACAACATCCAGAACTCCTCTGGGACTAGTGCGATTAGCATTGATAGCACTGGACATATTCTTACACCTCAAGTTCCTTATTTTTATTTTAGAGGATATGCTGGTGTTGCAACAAGCGCAATCGCAGGAACAGATAAGCCAGTATATTTTGATGCGATTGAAGAAAGTCGTGGGGGTGGCTTAGACAACTCCTCAACGCTTGGTGCTAGTTATACAGTTCCTGTTGCTGGTGTATATTGCATTTGGGCAAATGTTGGGCTTACAAACACAGCAGATTATTTAGGTTTAGGATTATATCACGGAACTACCTTAAAACAAAAAGGTTGGTCAGGTAATGATTTAGCACATTATTCAAATCATGTTCAAGTTGTAATGAATTTAGCTCAAAACGATGTGATGAGATGCACGATTGATATAAGTTACAATGTTCCAGAGACATCCCCTCAATACATGAATTTTTGTGGTTACTTAATAGGATAGGGAGACTGACATGGCTTTAACAAAACTAAACAATCAGTCTCTGTCTGCTGTTACTAGCGCAGGGTTGCCCAGCGGTACGGTGTTACAGGTTCAGCGCACACAGATTGATGCAACATCAGTAATTAGCTGTGCTTCAGGAACTGGGACAGAATTTAGCGTCTTATCTGTAAATATAACTCCTGTATCCACATCTAGCATTATTAAGATTGAAGCTATGATAAATGGGGAGTGGGCTGACGAAGCCGCTACTTGGGATTCTGCTTGGTTTTTCTATAGAGATTCTACAAAGTTATCTGCTCCTGCCGCTGGTAATAGAAATGTAGGTATTCGTATGGGTAGTAGTCTTAGCTATACATCGACAGATAATAGTTCTACACCAGAATTAGCTATTTATAATTATTTTGATACGCCAAGTACAACTTCGCAGGTGACATACAAGGTTGGTGTTCAAAATAATCGTGGCACTGCTATAAATTACTACTTAAACAGATGTGTATCAGATACAGACGCGGTTGACATGGAGCGCGGTATTTCAATGATATGTGTAACGGAGATTGCAGGGTGAACCAGAACGAC
>Ga0181574_10000117_pt1 | contig 70277 bp, 46 predicted proteins | sample 101ome_24_FD_145600 | JGI IMG/M metagenome (GOLD analysis project Ga0181574, IMG submission 145600) | Coastal salt marsh microbial communities from the Groves Creek Marsh, Skidaway Island, Georgia - 101410AT metaG (spades assembly) | ecosystem: Environmental > Aquatic > Marine > Intertidal zone... | reverse complement strand
GAGCCATTATATGGTGTATGAGATGTCGGAATTGTTGTGTGATTTCTAAATGTCTGCCAAGATGTACTTGTGACATTATTTGCACTTACTACAAAGTATGTTGTACCTGTATTACCAGCAATTGGTCTTTTATCTTTATCAAATCTTTCAATACCATAATAAAGTAGACCACCTGAACCTGATATTCTTCTTGCGTGAATTTCACCAAATACTTCTTCACCAGGTTCTACTTCAACATAATCTGAATAGAAGGTTCTATATGCAGATGTTCTTAATACATAAGATGAACCACCTGGTGCATCCGAAGATTTAACAAATTCTGATGTACTTCCTGTTGTATTATTTTCATTACCTTGCATGACTTTAATAACACGTTTTTCAAAGTACTTGGTACCATCAAATAGTGTTTCGTCAAGATGACCACGAGTATATGTTGGGTTAAGAGATATATTTTCATTACCACCATTGAGGTTATAATTGGAAGCAGATACCTCTCCTTGGAAATATGCATTACCATTATCAAGGTCAATCGAAGCCCTTACGTTGCCATTACCTACGAATACAAATTCATTTGGATTAGATGAACCGAAGTGTGAATAAGCAGCATTATTATTGCCTGCCCAGAAAATACCCCAGTCAGTAGCTGTATTCCAAATCCAATGTGAATAATCTTGAGCTTCTAATAATTTATTATTATCACCATTGGAACCTGTATCAAAACCATCACGATAGATACGACCATTAATTTTAAGAGCTTGAGATGTATTACCAGCTGCCGGATTTAAGAAATAAGATGTATTTTGTGAATCTATAAAGATTGGAGCACGCATTTGATTTCGTGCAAGGAAATATCCACTAGCTGTTGTAGCTTCTTCAATACCATTATAATAAAGTTCTACTTCTGCATTTCGTCTTGCAAGAATTGCCCATTCATTATCAGTGTCATTATAGATACCAGCATTTGATACACCGTCGGCCATAAAGACCCACCAGTCTTCAATCGCATATCCAGACCAACCACCTGTTGCACCACCAGTTTTAACTGAACCATAATTACCTGAAGCCTGGTCCATGTAATATGTTGTATTGTGATTAAAGTAGTATCTTAATGCTTGAACTAAATTCAGCCTTGATGTACTTGCCGGATTGACATAATAACCAGTATTATTAGAATCGTAGAAAATTGGTGAGCGAATCTGATTATTTGCTAAGAAATATCCGTTTTCTGTTCTTGCCTGTTCAACATTATTATACAATAATCGTAAAGACGAACCACGGTCTGCATATAAGAACCAGTGATTATCTACATCGTTGTAAATACCTGTTCGGTTGACATTATCATGCATAAAGACAGAACGACCACCGATTGAAAATCCTTCCCAACCATTTCTTCCACCGCCATCAACTGCAAGAGAGCCATAGGTACCAGTCGGTTCCCTTAATACAACTGCATTACCATCAAGCTTGATTGTGTTTAATCTGGATTCACTAGCTGGGTCGGCGAACCATGCAGTATTATTTGAATCGTAGAATATTGGAGCTCTTGAAGAAGTTAACGATTGAGTATCACCTAAGTAATTTACCCAGAAAGTATCTCTTAATGAACCAGCACCAGCACCACCTGTACCTATTGATGTTTGGACAATAAAGTTTCCTGAACCTTCTTTATCTAGGTTATCTGCACTTCCTGAATTATATCCTGCTCGTCCACCAATACGAACTTGAGGAGTAAAGTTTGCATTACTATCTGTAAAGTTCCAAGATATCCAAGATTCAGGAGCATCAATATCTCCTGTGCCATTTCCGTTATTAATATTAAGTGCGCTATAATCATTTATAGGAGCAGCATTGTTTGTAAGATTTAATATATTAAATACTGATGTACTTGCTGGGTCAGCATAAAAATTATTATCGCCTCTATCGTAATAACGATTAAAGTAAGCATTATCACCAGTGACATTTCCTGAGAAAGTACCATTATTTGCGTATAATGCATTCCAACGATGTGTAGTTAAACCTAGAGAACCAGTATTGTCAACCTGAGGAATAACATTACCACCTGCAACCGTACCGCCTTGAGCTGTTCCAAATACGTGGTGAGTGACTGGTTCGGAAGATGTGTATAACCAGGCCGCGTTTGAACCAGCTGTGACTGCACCATCAGAATGATAGAATAAAATTTGGCCTTCTTGTGACCAAGTACCTTCGCCACCATTATTATCAGTGACTAATAATCCTACACCGCCACCATTACTTTGTTTTTGTAATTCAATACCCGAACCATAAACCTCAAGTTTTTGTCTTACTCTAAATCTTGAATTATTGACATTGACACGTTCATTACCATTTGTTGCTAATCGTATCTGGTCTGCAGCAGGGAAACCAACATATGTATTGGTATCACCACGATGTCTTACATAATCGTCTATATCGACTGTATTTAATTGTGAGTCGCCATCTGGGTCAAGGTAATAAGCTGTATTCTGATATGCATAATATCTGTTAAGATGAGCATCGCCAGTTGAGTAAATTGTTTTATTGTTTCTGACACGGAGGTATGTACCATCGGTCATATACCAACCGCCACCCCAACCAAATCCTAGTTCTTCGTCTTTAAGGAATGATGCAGTACCACGTCCAAATACAATGGCATCATCATTACTTGCTAATTGAATTGAACCACCAACGTGTAATTTATTATTTGTAATTGAACCAACGAGTGGTGTATTATCCATTGTGGTATATGTCGGCGCAGTAGAATTGTTAACCATAACATTTGCACTGTCGTCAACAATTAATGCTTCACCATAAGACGATGTCCAGAATCCCCAGTTGGTATTTGTATGTAATACCTGATATATGTTTCCTGAGCTATCACCTTTAATAGAACCACCAGCAACGCCGTCATGGTAGAAGTGAATATATCTTTGTCCATTACCTGTTGGGTTTGAAGATGAATCAATAAGATTTAAATATTGTAAAGCATAACCACCAGCAACATTACCACTGATTGCCATTGAAGGATTACTTGTACTTCCATTTGCGTCACCATAACCCATTAAGGCAATACCACCATTGCCAGAGTTATCAGCCCATCTTGAATAATTTGCAATATTTTCTATTCTGATACCAGCTGCAAGTGTAGCTGATAAAGTGCCATCAGCTGGATTTACATAATAATTGGTATTATTTCTATCAACAAATCTATTTGCTTGTACATCGCCTTGTACAATAACATTATGAGTAAATGTTGAGTTCGCATCGGTGATATTTAATCTTTCAGCACCGCCAGTTTGGAATGTAATACTATCATTAGCATCAAATCCCATAAAGGTATTTGTATCGCCACGATGGCGAATATAATCGTTAATATCAATACGATTTAATTGAGATGTTGAATTCGGATCTAGATAAAAATTGGTGTCATTACTATCATAGTAAATAGGTGAACGCATCTGATTTGTGGCCAATACATAAGTATTGTTAATCAGTAATCGTTGAGCTCCACCAGTTTGAACTTCGACACTGTCAGCAGCATTAAAATGAATTAATGTATTTGTATCACCATCATGGATAATCTCACCAACAAGTGAAATATCATTAATTCTTGAAGTACTTGCAAAGTCTCCATAATATGTTGCGTTTTGTGAATCGTAATATCTTGAAGCAAATAAATTAGGGAAAATACCATCAACTGTTGCTGTAATATTTGTGCCATTAATTTCTAATCGTTCAGTACCAGCTGTATTAAATACGATATTATCATTAGTATCAAAACCAAGGTATGTGTCTGTATCGCCTCGGTGTCTTACATAATCATCAATGTCTACGGTATTAAACTGAGAATCGCCTGCTGGGTCAGCAAAATAATTATTATTATCTGCGTCTACAAATCTTGGAGCAGTGACATCACCTGTAAATGTACCAGTACCACCTGAAACATCACCACCAGCTGATATATCACCTGAAGCTGTAAGGTCATCAACAAAGACTCCACTATTATTTGCTGTAAGTCTTGTTGCTCCGCCTGTGTTTAATTTAATTGTGTCTGTTGTAAAGTTAACTTTGGTATCAGTATCACCATTGTGTACAATATCATCATTAACATATACATCTGGAGCATAGAAATCTACTGTTGCTGTTATTTCCGTATCAGCAATACCTAATCTCTCAGCACCACCAGTTTGTAGGCTTATTTCATTTGTAGCAAAAGAAAGTTTTGTGTCTGTATCGCCATTATGATATAAGTCATCATCAAGACCAATCGAATGTAATTGTGAGAAATCTGCTGGATTTAAGAAATATGATGCGTTATCTACATCAATAAATCTTTGACCTTGAACATCGCCCTGTAATGCAGCAATATTACCTTGTGAAGCTACAATATTTCCTTGAAGAGCTGTAATATTACCAGTATCAGCTCTTAAGTCAACACTCGCAATAACATTTCTATCAGCATCAACATCTTGTCCTGCTCTAACATCATTATCTACAATCCAATTACTATTTGTATCTGATTTTGCTGCATAGTTAAATGTAGCATCTAGGAATCCAATTTCACCATTTTCTGAATATATGCGTCTGTCTTGTCCTGCACCATCAAATACAAGTTCTGCTCCACCAACATTATCCCCAAGAATAAGACTACCAAGGATTGTGATATTACCATTTGCTGTATCGTCAACATCAGATCTTAAGAATTGTTCGCCGTGTAAACCATCGACTGTATCAGCATCAAATCCATTACCTGGACCTTCATCAGCTGTTGTGATAATACGACCTAAATTAGTTCCAGCAGAATTTAATCTAAACCAATCATTCGTTTCGTCCCAAAGAACGCCAGAATTTGCAGATGAACCTCTATTGACTTCCCAACCAGCATCTTGTGTTGGAGCACCAGAATGGTTTGCATTTAATGTGATAATATTATCGGATAAAAGAATTGTTTCTGTATCTACATAAGTTGTATTACCAGATACAGTTAAATCGCCATCAACTTGAACATTTTGGTTGACAGTCAGATCTTGTTGTATTATAATATTACCAGCAGCAGTATCATCAACATCAGATCTTAAAAATTGACTTGCCTCTAATCCATCAACCGTATCAGCATCAAGACCATTTCCTGGTCCTTCATCAGCTGTGGTAAGGATTCTATTACCTTCGATTGTTGTGGTAGCAAGGCCGGTAAAATCATTACCAGTTGATTTAATATCTAATCTAGGTGAGCCATTATACGATATTCTAATACCAGCAGTATTATCATAAAAAGTAATACTATTATCTTGGCCACTATTGCCTAGTTTATAATCACCTTGGCCGGAATTAATAATCTGGAGAGAGTCAGAATCGCCACGAAAAGTCGCAATAACAGAGTTTTGTAGGTATCCGCCGGAGTTAATAACATCGAGAGAAGGACTCGCAGCAGTAGATTGAGTGATTTCTACTTCACCTGAAAGTTTTGTAGTACCAGTGACTTGTAATTTTTCGCCAGTATCAGTATTACTACCGATAACGGCGTTTTGTGGAGTCAAGAGACCATTCTTGACTATAAATTTTTTATCATTGGCCATTCGGTTCACTCTCCCCAGATTGGCTAGTTAAATTGTAAAATGTCATTGTTATTTATCTAATCTATAATTAATGTCGCTGCAATTTTAAATGTAGTTGACGCATTACTTGCAGGAGCAACAGATAATGAAACAGTTCCACCAGAATAACTTACATCGTAAGTTCCTAGTGTACCATTTGTTGTAATCTGTCCAAATTCGGTAGCACTCGCTGTTGTTCCATCATGGATAACAAGAAGCTTTGATATATGTCTATCAGAACCAGAGGTTGCAGTGATTATAATTTCTGCACTATTATATATGGTTCCATCAAAGCTGTAAATATCAGTACTGAAAAATGTTGCTAATGTAGATGAAGCTGTTTGATATGCTGCATGGTCTTGACTGATTGTAGCTTGAACCTCAAGATTACCAGTCATTATATCGCCATCAACATTTACATATCTAGCATCTGCAACCGGAATTGTAAGAATTGGTAAATTTTGAGTTGTCACTGCAGTGACATGACCAAATGTATCAAATTCCATCGATGCAATAACTTCAGCGTTTGCTGCATCTAATGTTCCAGTATTTGCTACACTACTTGTATCGGCGTGACTAATTGTGACATTGGCAGATAAAGGACCACCACCAGTTAATCCATCACCAGCAATTATCTGTGTTGTTTGGAAAGCAAATCTACCATCACTTTCTGTTTCAGTAAAATATCTGTTATCTAATTGACCAGCATCTAATTCTGTTTCTGTGTAATATCTATTGTCGAGCTGACCTGCGTCTAATTCTGTTTCTGTATAATATCTATCATCAAAATCTACTTGTGTTAAACTTGTGACATGACCGTAGGTATCTAATACCACATCTTGTATTACATCTCCACCAGAACCTAATACTGATGGTTGTGAACTTGTATCGGCGTGTTCAAATTGTATTGATGTATTACCAAATTGGTTAAGTGTAAATGAACCAGAACCAATTAAGCCATTATTTGCTGTGAGGAAAATTGTATCATCACTTACGCCACCCGAAGCTGTATTTGCAGCCTGGTTTAAAATATCCTGAGCATGTAAACCATCTAATAAGTCAGCATCAAGTCCTGAGGTAGCACCATCAACTGTTTTAATTAATGTTAATATTTCATTTGCATCTTGGTCAGCTGTAGCACCAGCCTCTATACCATCAAGTTTTGCACCATCAACAGATAAATCTCTTCCATCAACTGTGCCAGATATTGCGACATTACCATTTACAATAATATCTGAGAATGTATCTATAACTGTATTGAATACACTACCATCACCTGTCTCAATAGAGAATGTATTGTTTGCGTTATACCAATTTGTTGCGTCAACACCAGCTACAGCTGTATTACCAGCGTTGGTGATACGACCATCTTCGTCAATGGTAATAACAGGGATTTGAGATGAAGTTCCGTATGTCCCAGGTGTGACTGTGGTATTTGCAAGTTCAGTTTGTATTGTAAATATGCCAGTATTACTTGTGACTGAACCAGTGACTTTACCTTGTAGGTTAATGGTTAAATCTTCTTCAATTCTATCAAGCTTATTAATTTTTGCCAGATAAATTGTACCATCACCAGTTGTAAGATTAATTGTATTATTTGCATCGACAAAGAAGAAATCATCAACACCAGCAACACTTGCTGTATTTGCAGTTGTTAATCTACCATCTTCATCAACTGTGAAAACTGGAATTGCAGTAGACGAACCATAGACACCAGCTGTGACACCAGTATTTGCCAATTCGGTGGCAAGTGTCATTACGCCTGTATTACTTGAAGCTGTTCCTGTGACTTTGCCTGTTAAAGTAAGGTCTAATCCATCTTCTAATAAATCAAGTTTTGCACCATCGGCAGCAATATCACGACCATCAATTAAACCTGATACGATAATATTATTTGCTGTAAGGTCATTTACAGTAATATCTGAGAATGTATCAATAACAGTATTAAAGATACTACCATCGCCTGTACTTATCGCAAAGGTATTATTCGCAGAATACCAATCGGCATCTGTGACACCAGCTACAGGTGATGTATTTGCTGTAGTAAGACGACCATCTTCATCAACTGTAAATACAGGTATTTGAGAAGCAGAACCATAAACGCCTGCAATGACTCCAGTATTTGCCAATTCTGTACTGATTGAGAGAACACCAGTATTACTTGTTCCAGTTCCTGTTGTCTTGCCTGTTAAAGTAAGTGTTAAACCGGAAGCAGATGCAGGAACATTTGTAAAATTATCATAATCTAAATAATATGTTCCTTCTTCACCATCTAATGTATCGGCGTCTATACCATTTCCAGAGCCTTCATCACCAGTTGTAAGGATACGGCCAACGACACCACCAGAAGCAATTTCCCAGTAATCGTTTGTTTCGTTCCATTGTAGTACTACGTTATTAGCTGTGCCTCGTTCAACTTCAAGGCCTGCGTCCTGTGTAGGAGCACCAGTATGATTTGCATTAAGAGTAATAATGTTATCTGATAACTGGATTGTTTCGGTATTAACATATGTTGTATTACCTGAAACTGTAAGGTCACCAGTAATAACAAGATTGGCATCGAATGTATCATCAACATCAGATCTTAAATATTGTGATGAATCTAATCCATCAAGTAAATCTGCATCAAGTCCACTATTTGCACCATCGACTGTTTTAATTAATGTGAGGAGGTCATTTGGGTCTGCACTAAACTCAACAATGGACTCTGTTCTGGGTAAAGCAGATACAGTAATTGTACCCACCATATTGGCATGATTACTACATTGATAATAATATGTGCCAGCAGTACTCGGTGTCCATTCGACAGAGGAAGTTCCTTGACCGGTTGCACCAACAACTTGGTCACCAGTTCCAGTACCTTGAGTAGTTTTTATGTATAATGGGTGTCCAGCTGAATCGGCATTATTAATGGTAATTGTATCACCAGTATATAATGCAATATCAATGTCTGTACCACTAATTGAACCTGTTCTATCATCGCCTGAAACAGCCCAATCAGCAGCAGTATTTGCATCGTCAACACTAACATTAACTGAAAAACTTAAATTTGGGGAAACGGAAGGTTCATCTTGTTTAATAAAGATTTTACCATCGTTTGTGTTAATCGCTAATTCGCCCAGCTCTAATTGAGCTGTAGTCGGGACGCGTCCAGCTACGGCACTTCGTCTTAGCTTAATCAATGTCGACATATGTATGTCCTTTCCTCACGCCTATATAGGCAAGTTAAAAAGTTCCTCCATCGAGGGTTGTCACAGTGACATCTCCACTTGTGACAGTAAAGTTATTTATGTTAAAGGAAGCAACACCAATATTAGTGTTGTTCGCCAATTCGCCAGCAATCAATATCTGATTGTTGCTGACAGTTGTATTAATACCTTCACCAGCAGCAAAGGTTAATGTTTCGCCTAGAGCAACTACATCTGTGTTGCCAGACTCGGCTGATATAGAAATACCACCCGTGGTTAAATTTGTAAGATTAGTATCTAAAAATGATTTTGTGACTGCATCTTGGGCGTTAATTGGGTCGCCCACATTTTTAATTCTAGCACCACTTGTATCTACCTGATTACTACCAAAAGCAGGATTTAATACAATATCTCCAATCTGTGTTGCAAGAGTAGCGTCACTGATATTAAAATTATTATTAATGTCAATATCGTCATCAATTTCAATATCTGTAATACGAGAATCATTACTACTTGCTGGATTGATTTTATATGTGGTATTATTTTGGTCAACAAATCTGCGACCTATAATATCACCAGGAACAGTCCATGCTCCAGTTGTTTCACTATAAGAAGCTCCAAAGTTAAATGTTGGAGATAAGAATCCAATTTCTCCATTAACAGCATATAGTGATAATGTAGAACCAGCAGCATCTTCAATTTGTAAACGACCAGCACCTTGACCATAACCTACAATGATGCCATCAATGTGTGACACATCATCAGGTTCAATATACATTTGGTTATTTGCAGAGTCACCAAATCTTGGAGCAAATAAATTTCCTGTAGCTGTATCACCACTAGTATTTAAATATCTTATATCTAATGGGGCATAATCAAACGATGTATTAATTGTGACATTCGAGTTATGAACAACTGTGTTTGAACCAGTAATAGCACCCGTTAAGTTAATATCAAAATCATTTGTTCTGAAATTAATCTTATCGTTTGCATCATCACCTTCTACAAGAATACCTAACTCAGTATTATTCCTCATCATTTCGCCCACAAGGTCGTGGGTTGTTTCGGTAAAGTCAGGAATCGCGTTAGCTTGTAATTCTACTGGTATTTCTGTCGCAAATGTAATACGACCTTGAGCATCAATTCGGATACGAGGAGTAAATCCATCAGTACCATATAGGTCTGCAGTTACGCCAGTATCTTCAAGGCCGATTTCAAATTCGTTATTTGCTAGAGCTGTATTTGCACCTAATTCTAAACCCGTACCAACATGAATTGTAGGAGAATCAAGTAAATCAATAACACCACTATTTGCACCATCTTGGATATCCAAATTTGAGCTGAAATTATCATTAATAAATCTTAAATTTACTGCGTCAGAGGGGTTGACAGGGTCGGCCAAGTCTGTTATAATAGTATTACCAACACTGATATTACCACCTATATCAAATGTAAGGTCTGTGTTTGCAGCTGTGGTAATTACACCATTATTAGAGATATAGAATCTTTCTACACCAGCAGTTTGGAATCTTAATTCATCATTATCAGCACCCGGACTGGATTCAGCTGATATAAATGTATCTTGGTCTGCATCAATTGTCCCGCCTAAACCTTTCCAAACAGAACCATCATAACCTTCAAATAAGCTATCTTCTGTATTATATCTTATAGAACCTTGTTCGGCAGGAGTATATCTTTGAGCTGTATTTCCTGTAGGTAATACTAAACTATCATAAACCTTAAATTTACCATCAGCATTAACTTGAGCTCTTAATTCGCCAGATGTAAAGAATTGTAGTTGGTCATTATCTGAATTTGGACTTGTTTCAGCAATAATTTTTGTATCTTGGTCAACGTCAATAACTGAACCGGCAAGTCCAGCCCAAATACTACCATCATAACCTTCAAATCTTTGGTCAGTAGTATTATAACGAATCATACCAGTGGAAGCAGTAGGTCTATCGCCTGTGCCACCAATTGGTAAAGTTAATGCACCTGTTTCTGCAATTGTGACGATACCAGAATCTGATTTAATTGTTGGGACAAAAATACGAGCCCATTGCTTTCCAATTGTACCTAAATCATATGTGACATCGTCATCAGGTATTAAATCACTTGTAAAATCAGCAACAACATTAATAGTATCTACATCAGCATCACCAATTCGGATATTACCACCGAGAGTAAGGTTTCCAGTAATATCAGTATCGCCATCAATCGAAAGTGTTGCACCATCATATCGTAATGCATTACTATCTACAAGTTTACCATTTGTTCCTACGAATACAAGTCTTTGTGTTGTTAAATCTTCAACACGAGCACTTGCAAGTACAGCCTGAACTGAAACATCTAATGAACCGGTAATATTTTGATTACCAGTTAAATTCAGGTCTGTCCCATTAAATGTAAAATTGGCATCATCTTCTACTGCACCATTGACACCAGCAAGTAATACTCTATCATTTGTCAGATCTGTGACTTTGAGACTATCAACCTCGAGCTCACCAGTAAAGTCAATGTCACCAATAATTGTTGTATCACCAACAACATTCAGTGTACCTTGAATGTCAGTATTACCAGCGATGTTAGTATCACCAGTCTGCCAATCAATTGTAAATTTATTAAGGCCATCTCCATACTGGAAATCACCATCTGAATGAATTCTATACCTTTCGGTTCCACCAGTAAAGAATTTTAATTGGTCATTATCTGAACCGGGAGTGTCCTCTGCCAGAATTTTTGTATCTTGGTCGACATCGATTACACCACCAAGTCCCTTCCAAGCAGAGCCATCATAACCTTCAAATTGAGTATCTGAAGTGTTGAAACGAATCATTCCTCTTGCAGGAGTAGGTCGTTCCAAAGTTGTACCATCTGGCAAAATAATTGCGCCAGTACTGTTGACATTTACCACATCTGATGTTATAATAAGACTATCGTCTTTACCAATAACATTTTCAAATGTTTGAGTATAATCCAGATCTAGTCTAGTACCATCAGTAAGAGTAATTCCTCTACCATCAAAGCCTTGACCTTGGAACTGTTTCCATACAATCGCATCAGTATTTACAGTAAAGGTCTCGGCGTCAGCAACAGTAGCGACCCAACCAGTTTGGCCGTTATTTGTACCGTCAGAAACAAATACAAACGACCCAGCTATCTCTGACTGAGTAAGTCCATACTCAGAGGTTTCATCGTCATATCGAGATCTCTGGAAAATCCAAGGGTCGCCTATACCGCCGACCTGGATTAATTCATAACGGCCATTCTCTTCTGGATTCGCCTGGTCTTTGATTAGGAGCCCATCGCCAAGCTCCCAATCTACAACACCATCAACATCAAGAGTAGTTGAAGGTGATAAGGTAAATGTAGCAGAATATGAAGTATTACCACTAGAGAATGTGGCTCCGTATGCACTCAAATCCTGAGTACTAGCTGCAAGAACGATTTGACGTCTTGCCATATCAATAGCGGAATTATCTACATATCGTTTATTTGCTACATCTTCTGGGTCAACCGGGTCACCGACTTGCCCCAATTCTTGTTCTAAATAATTTACTGTGACCGCGTCTTGTGGAAATAATGGGTCACGCAGGTTAGAAATTCTGTGGTCTGTAAGGTTAAGAGTTTCTGCTGTTGTCGCAGGAACAATTCTGATATCATCAGTACCAAAAATACCATCTTGTGTAATTGTAAGCTCACCAACATTAAAGTTAGTTAAACCTACTATTTCGTTTGTGGATTCACCAATTGTAAGTGATGTATTACCAAGCGTAAAATCATTAGCTTGGATTACAGTATTATTGGCTGTAAAATTAAGAGAAGTTAAACTTGTATTATAGAAAGATGTAATATGACCAAACTGGTCAATATCTACATTTCGCGAAAATGTGAGAACATCATTATTTGTACTAACTTCTACCGAAGTATTAGCGTGTGAAACAACTACATTGGAAAGTTCTGTATCAGTTTCTGGCGTAATAATGATACCAGGACCAGCATCAATATCCTGTACATATGCTCCAATAGTATCAATACCAAGAACGACTGAATCTGGAACGATTGTTGGTTTACGTTCTGCTGGTGCGACAATAGGAGTAGTAGTATGTTGTTTCGGTACCGCCCTAATACTCTTAGAGGCGTTTACCTTAACTTTTATGCTCACGCAACCTCCGTAATAGTGTCAACTACGATTGCTAAGCCTTCAACTATTTTGGATCTTTCTCCTGTTGTTTTTTCCATTATTACATCATACTGATACTTACCGGGCACTAACGCATCAGTCTGCTGGTCTGTGAGGACGAGTGTGATATCATTATTTGCCTTCTCAATCGTGAAGTCCGCAATTGTATTAGAGCTAGAATAAAGTTTCTTTATCCCGCTATAAAAATTGTAGGTTGTTATCACCAACTCTTGGTCGTCTTCGTCGAACAAGTCTAGCGTTGTTCGGAAGTCCATTCCTTTGTCTATGTAAATATTTGCTCTCGATGCCATGGCGATGAAACCTTTTTCTCTCTGTTATTATTCTATTTATTATTTAATGCTCTATAAAACATAAAGGGCATTTAAAATGCCCCTCATATCTTATTGCGATTTAGAGCATGTCACTCTCACTTAATCATGAATTTATTTTAGTTTTTCAATAATTTCTTGTTGTTCTTTTATTGCTTCGATAAGCAATCCAACAATATTAGCATAACTAACTGATTTAATACCATCTTCATTTGTGTTAACAACCTCAGGTAAAATTTCCTCAATTTCCTGCGCGATTAAACCAACCTTTCTCTCTTCTTGGCCAATCATATTAAAGTTAACACCTCGTAATGCAAGAACTTTATCCAATGCATTAGGTATTGTCTCTATATTTTCTTTTAATGTTCTGTCAGATGTTGTATTGAAATCACCACCGGTAGTAATAGTACCAGTAGAGTCAATAGTTCCCGTAATATCAATATTACCAGTTCCAGTAATATCACTACTATTTAAGTCTAAATCTCCACCTAACTGAGGTGTTGTATCTGATACAACATCAGAAATACCGCCACCGCCACCAGTGGAGTTAATTGTCACACTATCAGTGGTAGCATCAGTTGTAATAGTAATATTTGTACCAGCAACAAATGTCAATGTATCAGTAGTACTATCGGCTGCAATTGTTGTTTGACCAGCCACAGCAACCTTATCGAATACATTCTGTGAACCACCTCCACCAGATGATGCGAATGTAATTTCATCAGTTGTAGCATCTGTTGTAATGGTCATATTAGTACCAGCAACAAATGTCAATGTATCAGCAGTATTATCTGCAGCAACCGTTGTTTGACCAGATACAGCAATCTTATCAAATAAGTTTTGTGAACCACCACCTGAAGGCCATGAAGTAATTGTTGACCCACCAAGTGTAGCAGAACCTTGAATTGTAATATTCTCTAACTGTAATTCGTCAATATTATTTGTGTAGAAGAAGTTAGAATGACCACCTGGGTTTGGACCAGTTGTGGCATATAATGGTCTAGCAGTTGAACTATCCTGCACAAATGTGAGGAACATAGGTGTTGCATCTAATGCTGAACCATGAATATTATTTGTTTGAATTTGTGTAGCATTACCAGATCCGGCAGGTCCTTGAACACCCTGATTACCTAATGGACCTTGATTACCAGTTAGACCGATAAAGCCTTGAATACCTCTAGTACCTTGAGGACCTTGGACACCTTGGAGACCAGTTGAACCTATTGTACCGCCAGCACCTTGTGGACCAATTGCTCCAGTAGCACCCTGTGTACCTTCACCACCACCTGGGCCAGGTTCACCTGTTATACCCTGAATACCCTGTGGGCCAGTTCCACCAGCACCAGCTTGACCTTGAGGTCCTTGAATACCTTGTGGTCCAAATCCACCTAAACCTTGCTCACCTTGAGGACCGGCAGGACCCTGTGGACCTTCTCCACCGACACCACCACCAGCACCTTGTGGACCAGCATCTCCTTGGAAACCTCTAGGACCTTGTGGACCATCTCCACCACCAGAACCAGCTAAACCTTGAGGTCCTTGTGGTCCAAATCCACCTTGAATACCTTGTAAACCGGAACCAGAATAACCTTGAACACCTTGAGGACCAATCGCTCCATCAGCACCCTGAACACCACCATCACCTGGGTCACCAGCTGGGCCTTGGAAACCTTGAGGTCCCTGTGGACCTTGTGGACCATCTGCACCAACACCTGGACCACCCTGAACACCTTGGAATCCTTGAATACCTTGAACACCTTGGTTTCCGTCTCCACCAATACCCTGTGGACCGAATGGACCCTGAATACCCTGTGGACCTGTGCCTCCAGCACCTTGTGGACCTAATAAACCTTGAAGACCTTGCGGCCCCTGTAAACCTTGAACACCCTGATTACCTAAAACACCCTGAGCACCTGGCGCGGCCGGACCTTGAATACCTTGTAAACCTTGAGGACCAGCAGGACCTTGCGGGCCACTTGGACCAGGTTGACCATCTCCACCATCAGCACCCTGTAAACCTTGAGCACCATCAGGACCTTCAGGACCCTGAATACCTTGTGTTCCCTGGAAACCATCAGAACCAACACCACCGATACCTTGTGAACCAGTTAAACCTTGGATACCCTGAATACCTTGAGCACCAGTACCTCCAGGACCTTGGAAACCTCCAGCACCCTGAGCACCATCAGAACCTTGTAAACCTTGGATACCTTGAGGACCTACTGCACCATCAGCACCATCTGAACCTTGAATACCTGCAGCACCCTGAGCACCAGCAGCACCTTGAGCACCTGCACCGTCAGAACCTTGTAAACCTTGTAATCCGCCAGGTCCTTGGAAACCTTGAACACCCTGTGGGCCAGCAGGACCAGTAGCACCAACATCACCAGTTCTGGCAAATGTAATTGTGACATCTTCTTGGTCAACAAATGTACCATTACCACTTACAAATGCACAAGTGACATTAAAGTAGCCTGTTAATTCTGTAAGAGCAGAAATTGTAAAGATTTGGAATACTTCAGGCTGTGATTTCTTTGTAATTCTAAAATGACCTTTAATAGGACTTGTAGAATCATCAATTGTTCTTAAGAAAGGCTCAATATTAACAAAGTTATCATCTCTATCGTCAATATATAATGCTGTTGCCGATGCGTATGTACTATTATTAAGTTTTAAATTACCAGCTTGTGGTCTGTTATTCAGTGTATCTGTTAAGAATGTATAGTCAAATGTAATACCACCAAATGAACCTTCAGTACCTTGTAAACCATCGGTACCTTGTAAACCTTGAGGTCCTTGAACACCAGCACCAGTTCTACCTTGTAAACCTTGGATACCTGTTGTACCTTGAGGACCCTGAATACCTGCAGGACCTCTTGGAACGAATGTAATTAATGTGGCAGGACCATGTACTTGGTTAACAGATGTTTCCCAACTTGTGACATTACCATCAACAAAGTTAACATCAAAATAACCATAGTTTTTACCGACACCGTCCCATGTCCAGCCAGTAATTTCATAAACTAACCAATGGTGACCAGCAGGGCCATTTCCATCATCGTAATTACCTTCTTGTATTTTGAGATAACCTTTAACTGTACCAGGTTGGCCAGCAATGAAATCAAAGAAGTCATCTACCTCCTGGTTATATTGGTCAGCAGGAATATCATCTATTGTAATTAAATTAGCTGATTGTGGGTTGGCATTATTAAATTTAAAATTGTTTGTACCAGGGTCAGTACCACCGATTGTGTTGTTAACAAAGTTCCAAATAAATGTTAAGCCACCATATTGGCCTTGCTCTCCCTGAAGTCCTTGGAGACCTTGAATACCTGTAGCACCCTGAGTACCTGTTGTTCCCTGGATTCCTTGTAAACCTGTTGCACCAGTATCGCCTTGGAGACCTCGCTCACCTTGGATACCTGTTATACCTTGAACACCTTGAGGTCCTATAGGTCCGAAATCACCTTGAACACCCTGAACTCCTTGTGGTCCGAAATCACCTTGAACACCCTGTACACCTTGTGGGCCAAAATTACCTTGAACACCCTGGACACCCTGGACACCCTGCACACCTTGGTCACCATTTCTGATAAATGATACACGAACATCTGAACCGTTTGCAAGAGCTGTTGCACCAACGAGATGATTTACTGTTAATTGCCAATAACCTGTTTTGTCTGCAACTGCATCAATTCTAAATAATGCTTGTGTACCTAGGTCAGTTGCATCTATAATTCTTACATAACCTTTAGGACCACCAGTCACAGCACTTAATTCAGCACCAATGTCGTCCATAACTGTCAAGCCATTATCATCAACATCATCAATCCATAGATTAATGTCAGTATTAGCTAGGTTGACATTACTAAATCTGATTGTACCAGGACCTGGGTCAGCATCTGTGGTATTGTTATCATAATCGTAATCGTATGTTATACCACCAAAGTCACCAGTTGAGCCTTGGACGCCCTGATTTCCTTGTAGACCTTGAGAACCTGTTGTACCTTGAATACCTTGAGGTCCAGTAGAGCCTTGAATACCAACATCACCTTGGATACCCGTTGTACCTTGAACACCTTGAGTTCCTTGTGGGCCAATCTCACCTTGAATACCTGTAAAACCTTGAATACCAGTAGTACCTTGAACTCCTTGAGTTCCTTGAGTACCTGTTCTTGTAAATGAAATAATACATGCTGGGTCAGCAGTCAGATTTCCAACTGTTGCTGTTGCTGTTAAGTAATTAACATTAAATTGCGCCCAACCACCATTGTCTGTAATTTCTGTAATCTCATAAGTGATAAACTTCTGATTATCAGCAATATTTGTAATCTGTATATAACCTTTAACTGGTCCTGCGACATCATCAAGTGAATCAAAAAGTTCTGTAATATCACCTAAGTTTTTAGCGATTGCGTCAATGGAAATAATTGTTGTTTGGTCTGCTAAGACGTTATTAAATCTAAATTTGGATTGAGTTGGGTCTGCAACTACTACAGATGTATCAAAATCATACTCAAATGATACACCACCATAAGAACCTGTATAGCCTTGAACACCTTGAATACCAGTATCACCTTGGATACCTGTTGTACCTTGAGGACCAGCACGGCCTTGTGTTCCTTGAATACCTAAATCACCTTGGATACCAGTAATACCCTGAACACCTTGAGGACCTCTTCGCCCTTGGATACCCTGAATACCTAAATCACCTTGGATACCTTGAGCACCCTGTGGTCCAGCCTCTCCTTGGAAACCTCTAAATCCTCGTTCACCCTGGATACCTTCATTACCTAAAGGACCCTGCAAACCTTGTGGACCAGTTACGCCCTGGAAACCTTGAACACCTCTAAATGAACCAATATTAACCCAAGTACTTGAACCAACATAAATCCATAACTCATCATCAGCTTCATCAATAACACCTTCACCAATATTGGCAGATGGGAATGCTGCATTAAGAGTTGCTTGTGGGTCATTGGGTGGGTCTACATCAACATCAGCAACTGAACCGATAATTGTGAATCCAGGTCCATACGCACCTTGAACACCTTGTGTTCCTTGAATACCTGTTAAACCTTGGATACCTTGAGGACCAGCCCCAATTTCTACCCAAGAGGTACCATCAGAAACATATAATTTATCATTTTCAGCATAGAGAACTGCGCCTTCATAGACTGTGGCGTCTAATGTAATTGGAAAGGCTTGTGGTATACCGAACCCAATAAACTTATTCTTTCCTGATGTTGTTCCAAAGGACATTTAAATTATTCTCCGTTTATCATTATAATAATATATTTATTATCATTAAACTACATCATCTTCTTCAGATTGACCTAGAGTAAATGACAATGTACAATGTACCGCTAAATCCGTATCAGCTATAATTTCAAGTGTGTCACCAGTCTTTAAAAACTGTCCGTTTAATGGAATTGCTGTGGTCTCGTAAGCAGGCAGTGGTAAATTTCTTAATATGTAAAATTCTTGGTTAATATAATTGCCATTGCTATCATTTTCACGATGAGTTCTGACATCAACATTAACAGTATTTGCTGTTGTATTACATAAAACAAGTGGCGAAATAACTTCGCCCACACCTGGCTCAACAGTTGTTGACCCACCGAAAACAAGTTCCGGAACCTCATATTGAGGAACATCAATCAAAACTTGCCAATTGGTAGAGACAACCTTATTAACGGCAACCGGTTTCGCGTCGGGAGCTTGAGAAGTTGTAATTGTGTTTATTGGCATTTTTCTTTTATCCTATTTTTATAATTGAGCTCTACTATTAGAAGCACGTCTTGCAAGTTTTCTTACAGATGATGTAAATGGTCGACCTTCAATTCTTCCTGTTCTACCATTAATCCTCAATCCTCTAGCAAAGTACTGGTTATTCAATTCGTCAGCACCTGACCATCTGATTCTTCCTCCATCCTCATTTAGTACCGAAGCAACAGCAGATACAGCACCACCGAGGTTTCTGAAGTTTAATGGTAATGCATTTCTGTTAACACCAGCACCAGCACCATTAAACTGGTGAGCAATGGATTCAACCAGTGAACCAAATACCAATGTATTAGGTCTTAATACGTTGCCTTTCAAGCAATCATTAAACAGACCTTCAAGCATAATGGTGTGTTCTGAGTTAGGTGATAGATTATTAACAATATAATCTCTCATTCTATCCCAAGCACCAGTAAATGAATCCAATAAATCAGTATTGTTAGGACCATCAAGTTGCCATGCTGAGCCATCCCAATAATAGATATCGCCTTCATAGTAGTTTACATTCATATCGTCTGCAACAATATAAGCGTGATTTGGCTTCATTCCAGTAAGTGCAGCAAGGTTTCCATTTGATACTGGTCCTTGTACACTTCCTTGATATTTCAGATCCGGGTTAGATGGATTGAATACAGGGAATACATGCTTACCGTTAAAGTCAAAGAATGCAGCAGTATATGTCTTGGTTGCATTCTGATTTCCATTTGTTGTATAACTTGGAGCAGGAACCGAAACATCTTCATACTTGAAGTCATTCTGTATAGCTGTCAGAAGATTTCTTGCATCTCTTCTGGTCAGTTTTTCATCAATATATTTATAAGTTGAACCTACATATCTTACGGTATCCATTGCAAGAGCTGTTCTATTTGATGATAATACACCTTGAGCATCAACAGCACTAGCATCTGCATATGTATAATCAGGTTCTTGTTTTACAGGTAGATATTTCGTGTCGTTATATAATTGTGTCTTATAGAATATATCTGCCAGACCTTGAACCTTTTTAGATTCAATTTCTGTTGCAACATCACCTAATACAACCTGACCTTCATACTTGCCTAATACAATATCCTTACAAATTCTACCGAGTTGTCTATAAGATTTTGCGGTTGGAATTCTTTGGTCCTCTGGTAATCTGTATACTGAGTTCCAGAAGTAGAAATCTGCATTCCATCTAGAGGCAGTATTACCACCAAAGTTTAAGTCAAAGCTGAAGGCATCTAATAGATAACCTGTATCACGTCTACACTTATCTTTGTTATAGTCAAGTACATTAAAGTTGCTGTTTATAAACTCTGTGACATCTGTAGCAAGTTCTTCTGAATTATCATCAAGTGTAATTTGAGCACTTGTGAGTTCGGAATCAATCCAAGCTGTATTTGCCTGTTCAAGTCCAGGTAGTCCTGCTAGAGAGTCATTACGGATAACATCCTCAACATAACCTATTAATTCGGAAACCCTAGCACCCTCTACTGCAGTTGCAGGAGTACCTGAAGTATCCTGTGGATAGATTGAGTAAACAGTATTTGCAGCATCAATTTCTTGTACAACATCAGAAACAAGAGTTCCTAGATAATTGTAAATGTCTGCTGTTTGGTTTCTTGTATCAACTGGTAATACAGAAATTCCATTCTCGAAATAAATTCCAGCAGATTGTCTAATAGCAAAGTTTGTATCGTGTTGTATATCGTGACTGATTGCATCAACCAGATATCCAATATCACGTCTACATTTTGCGTTCTTGAAGCTGAGTCCATTCTGAACATTTGAAAGATAACTAATTACATTTTCAGATAATGTGACTTTTTGTTTCTCTAATGCTTCCTTCGATGCGACATAATTATCAGCCATCCAGGATTGGTCAACACCAATCATATCAGGAATTGTAGCATCAACCTCTTTATTATCATCAACAGCATTTGCAACAATTTCTACAAGAGCTTTTGCAGCGATTGATGTTTTTGGATTTGCTCCATGTACATGGAAATCCTGTTCTTCTGTTGTCTGATAAGAATGTAAACCATTCCAATAATCGTATTGTGTTAAAATATCACCTGTGTAATATGTTTTAGATCTTGGGAATTCAGTTGTTGTAATTGCTTTACCACCGACAACATGCTCTACAATTTTTGCCATGTGGAGGAATGCATCTCTTGAACCCATTCTTTGTTCAATTTGTAATCCAGTATTTACAGCATTTTCAAAATACATACCAGCTGTTTGTACTGTTGCAGAATTACCACCATACTGAATGTCGTGTGATACTGCATCTACAATATATCCTGTATCACGTCTACATTTTGCTTCGTTATAAGGTAATACCTCGAAGTATTTAGCAAGGTGAGCCAACACTCCATTTTGAACAGTTTCCTTAACACTCTCAATTTCACCAAATGCAGCTACATATTCATCATCGTATGTACTTAATGTTGGGAATGAAACTGGAGGAGCAAGTAATAATGTATTATTAGAAATTGCATTAGCAACAATATCAAATAATCCTTCAACCTCTGCACCCATAGCAGCACCAGCACTTGCAGAACTAAAGTCTTGCGATACACCATTACCAGCAGATTTTAATCCAGCAATATCTGTATCTTGCACGACCAATTCAGCACAATCACCAATGTGAGCAAAGGCGGCAGCCGTTGGTTCTCTTTGGTCTTCTGGTAAGACACTTACAGCATTTTCAAAGTAAAGTTTTGCGTCGTTAATTGTAGCAAAATTACCTTGGTGTTGCGCGTCAAAAGAAATTGCATCAATAAGATATCCTAAATCCCTTTCACATTTTGCAACATCATAAGTTAATGAAGGTCTATTTGCTGCAAGCCAAGCTGTAATTTCAGCCTGTAAGAATGCCTTGTTATTTTGTAATTGAGCTCTTGCATTAATTCTATTATTAATTGAAGCTGTTCCTGTGTATGTAATTGTATCAGCATTACCAGAACCATTAGTCATAATGTCAATAATTTCATCAAATGCAGCTTCCGTTCTTGTTTTTGCATCTGTATCAGTCACTGCAGCAACTGCAAGACCTTTTGCGTATTTAATTGCAGATACAGTTTCTGTTAATTGTTCATTAATTACAGCATCGGCACCAGTTGTTCCAATTCTATATGCAAGTCCATTAAATACTGCGTTGAAATTAGAACCTGTTAATACATCAGCCTTGACAGCATCAAGAATCAAACCAATATCTCTCTTACACTTATCGCCATCGAATGTGTAATATCTGTCCTTAATGTATGCCTGTACTTCCTCAATAATGAAATCTCTATTACGCTGTAATTGTTTTCTAGCAAGAGTTCTATTCGGATCGAATGAAGCCTTGGTTAGAGTTGGCAATTGAGCAGTTTCAATATTTGTATCATCAACCAATTCAGCAATTACATTGAATAAATCATGAACAGCTGTTCCTGTTGTAGCATCAGCAGGAGTACCATCAGTACTTTGATATGGTCCTTCACTTACCGAATTAGCAAGTGCAGATACAAATGTATGAGGTTGTTGACCTGAACCACCAGTTCCCACATTCATTGTAAGCACAGTTGGAGTCACAGCTGTAATTGTGACAGGTTTCTGATAATATGGGTGATGTGCTTGAGGTGAAGTATGGTTAGCAGCACCACTACCCATATCACAACTAAATGTAAAGGCATTGTCTTTTAACCAAACCTGGTCACCTGGAACTAAATCATGAGAACCAACTGTGACCGTGAACACACCAGTAGCAGGGTCGTATGTAGCGTTTGTTGGAGTAAATGTGTTGTATGTTGTCGTATGAGCAACTTCTTTAACAACCTTTTCAGCAACATCTGCTAAGTGGCCAAATGCCAATCTTGTAGCTTCTCTTTGTTCGTAAGGTAGAACATTAATTTTTTCGCGAAGACCTGCAACATTAGCATTATCATCATAATCAGATAATGTTCTGAATTGTCCTTTTACTTCAATCGGTAAAACATTTACAGATCTGAGTTGTTCGTAATCAGCTGATTCAGAGTCAAATCGTCTAAAGTAGTAATCCAATACTTCAAGTGTATTTTCGTTTCCACCATATTCAATATCTCTTGAAACAGCATCAACCAATAGACCGACATCACGTTTACATACATTCTCGTCATAAGCCAATCCATTATATTCATCAGCAAGGAAATCAATGACACTTGATTGTAGATTTTCTGTATAACCATCAATGATGTCAACCTCTTGTCCAAATTCTGGATTTGTAGGTTCTACATAAGCAGGTAAATTATCTAAATTATCATCTCTAATAATTTGTGTTGTAATATTAATTCCATCTCTTACTGCATTACCAACCACAATACCAGCATCAGTTTGTGATACATCTTGTGTTTCAGCATTTCCAGATGTTTTTGTGACTGCTTGGTCTCTTACAATCTGATATGCAACTTCAGCTATATGTTCCCAAGTTTTTGCTGTTGGTAATTTTTGGTCCTCTGGTAAAACACTAATTGCATTTTCGTAATATAATCTTGCAAAGTTAATTGAACCAGCATTTGAACCATATTGGATATCCCAAGAAATTGCATCAACAAGATAACCTGTATCTCTCTCACATTTTGCAATATCATAAGTTAATGTTGGGAATTCTTGAGCAATATATGCAGTGACTTCAGCAATAATAAAGTCTCTATTTAATTGTAATGCAGTTCTAGCAACTGTATGGTTGGCACTAGGCGCAGCTGTTGTTCCGAATTGTAAAGCATTTGCATTACCTGAACCATTATTCATAATGTCGATAATTTCATCGAAACCAGCATTGGCTCTGGATAGAGCGGTACCAGTAAGTTCGGAACCAATCTCACCCTTAAGGTAATTAATAGCACCAACTGTTTGTGTTAATTGGTCGGTGACAACTTCGTTTGAACCTTTTGTACCAATCTGATATCCTAGTCCCATAAAGACAGAAGGATAATTAGAACCAGTAGCAACATCACGTCTTACAGCATCAAGAATATATCCTGTATCTCTTGAACACTTATCGCCATCATATACAAAATATTGACTTTGTAAATATGAAGCAACTTCTTCTTGTAAGAATTCTCTATTGTCTTGTAATTGTTCTCTTGCGTATTGTCCTTGTGAATTATATGTCACTTTAGACACAGCATGTTTTTCAACCGATACAAATGTATGAGCTCCACCGGAACTTGTAGCAAGTTGAACTGTAATATCATCACCAGCTACATTTGTAATTAACATAGGTGTTCTATAATTTGAATCACCTTTTCTTGGATATGAGTGTTCAGTTGCATTTCCATCTTGAGCACAAGTATATGTGAATGAATATGGAGCAAACTCAATATAATCATTAGTTGTTAAATCATGTCCTGGAATTGTGACTACTGAAATACCTGACGCAGGGTCATAAGTAGCAGTTGTCGGTGTATAATGACTTACATATGATGCTGGGTCAGTAAATACAATAGCATCAGAATCAATAGCACCAGTCTCAGCTCTTATAAATGTGTGAGCACCACCAGGTCCAGCACCAACATTCATTGTAATTGTATTATTGGTGACCGAATCTAATTTAACTGGTGTTCTATAGAATGGGTGATGTCTTTCTGGAACAGCATGTTCAGTTGCATTACCATCAAGAACACAAGTAAATACTACACTTTCAGGTTTCAGCATTACATAATCACCAGCCACAAGGTTATGGCCTTCGCCAATTGTTGCAACAAATACTCCAGTTGCGGGGTCATAAGTAGCATCAGTAGGTGTATATGTAGATGTATATTCTGCAGGTTTAATATTATCAGCAGTAGCACTTACAAATGTGTGAGTAGATGTATCACTAGAAGGACCAACATTTACTGTAATTGTACTTGCTGCTGTAGCAGAAATTGTGACAGGAGCCTTATAGGCAGGATGTCTTCTTTCCCCTTCGATACTATTTGCAAGAGCACTTACAAATGTATGAGTTCCGCCACCATTAATTGCTGCACCAACATTCATTGTTATAGTTGTTGATGTGACACCAGTCAATGCAATTTTCTTTTTATAGAATGGGTGGTGTGGTTCTGGGTAAGCATGTTGTGTGACATTACCATCAAGGTCGCAAGTAAATGTAATACTTTCAGGTGCAATTTCTACCAAGTCACCAATTTGTAATTTATGTGCGCCGATTGTAGCTGTAAATACACCTGTTGCAGGGTCATAAGTAGCCCCAGTAGGTGTAAATGTTGAAATTGTTGTTGTTGGGTATGTGTGCTGTGTAGCATTGCCATCAAGAGCACAAGTAAATGTTAAACTATCAGGCGCAATTAAAATCTGGTCTCCAACTTGGAAATCGTGATTACCAATTGTTAATACTGTCAATCCAGATGCTGGGTCATAAGTAGCATTTGATGTTGAATATGTTTTATTTCGGTCATTCATGATATTTAAGATTTCATTAAATGACTCGTTAGATCTGAATTCAGAAGCATTATCAGATAAACCAATAACCTCTCTAATACCATCAGTAAGAGCACTTACAAATGTGTGTTCATTAGAACCACCAGTCCCCACATTCATTGTAATTGAATTTCTTGTGACAGACTCAATTTGACATGGGTGGTTATAGAAAGGATGTCCTGCAACTGGTACAGAATCATTTGTAGGACCAGAACCTGTATCACAACTAAATGTGACAGCACCTTCTAGGAAACTTACATAATCACCAGGTTCTAAACTATGTTCGCCGATGACAGCTGTAAATTGACCAGTTGTTGGGTCGTATGAAGCATCAGTTGGAGTAAATGTACTTCCAATTTCTGTATTCGCAACTAAATCTCTAAGTTCCTCAATCGCTCCAGTTGTCTCTACTAATTGTTCATTAATTACATTATCAGCAAGAGTTGTTCCACTTCTATATGCAAGACCTGTTTGGATTGCATTATAGTTTGTACCAGTTAAAATGTCTCTTTCTACTGCCGGTAAAATGTACTGTGTGACATCTCTACGACACTTGTCAGAATCATATCTGAAGTAGTTGTAGTCAATATAACCAAGCATATGTTCTTGAATGAACTCTTTATTTGCCTGTAATTGTTTTCTAGCATTTCTCTTATCTGCATCAATACTTGTAGAATCACTCCATGTAATTTCTGAACCAAGTTTTGAAACTGAATTAGGTAATGCTTCAACAAATGTATGGTCATCTACGATAGCAGAAGCACCAACATAAACTGTAATACTTGTAGCATTTGCACCAATAACTTCAATAGGAGTTCCTGCAGCTGGGTCAGAAGCTCTAGGATATCCTGTTCTAGAAGTATTGTTATCTCTATCACAAGTGAATATTAAGCCACCAGTTTTAAGAAGAATTTTACTACCTTTTGTGATACCGTGTCCAGAACCAAGTGTAATAACTGATTTACCTGTTTCAGCATCATATGTAGCGTTTGTTGGTGTAAATTGAGTATCTGAATTTTCTAAAATTTTGATAATTTCATCATATCCGTCATCAAGCCTTTGTGAAGCAAGATATGAATCGCCATCTATTAATTCGTTTGTTTGGTCTTTTAATCTCTTATATGCCGCGACAGTCTCATTATTCTGTTGTTGAATAACCTTTTTAGCAGTCGCCATGTAATAAGCACGACCAGCTGTGACAGAGTTATAGTTTGTATCATATAACATGTCATTTTGAACAGCCGGTAAAATATAATCCTGGATATCTCTACGACAAGCAACACTATCGTAAGCATAGAACTCATCATTATTTTCAATCCAGTCAATTAATTCATCTGTAATAAATGCTCTATTATCTTGGATTAATTCTCTAGCAGCAACATAAGGAACCGAAGTATCTCTCCAAATAATTGGATTCATATTCTCTTCGCCATACTCTACAACATTGTAAAGTTCCTGGAACGAAGTATTTGCACGTTCATTAATATCTGAACTTGCACCAGAGAATATATTCTCAACACGAGATTGTAAATATTGGTTTGCACCAAGAGTTGCATCAAGCTGTTCACCGATAACTTTTGAACTGATTGGTGAACGATATGTAATACCAGCAAGTCGTGACCAGTAGTTTGTATCTAGAGCAATGTCATAACCGACACCATCTAAAATGATACCACTGTCTCTTTCACATTTATCCGCATCGTAGAATGTATAGTCTAAGCCACCTTGAGCTGTGTTTGCAGAGAGGTAGTCAACCATATCATCAATAATTGTATCAGCCTGAGCATCGATAGTATCAGCGAAAGCAGTATTACCAATAATTGTTGCCGTTGTATTTCTTGGTTGGAATACATTGGTCGAACCTTTTGCTCTCATTGAGATATCACCGAACTGAGTACCTGAGTTGTTCAGTGTCATCTGACCACCATTCAATGCATAGAATGCAATACGAACGAAGATGGATAGAGAACCAATACCATTAACACCAGCACCATCTCTGGCTACATAACCTATACCATTTTGTGTTCTAGGTGTGAAACCAAAACAAAGTACATAGGTATAAAGTGAATCAGGGTCAAGTACACGCCTATCAGCAAGTACACAACCACCACCACGGCCAACCTCTCTGTTAGGGAAGTCGTCAATACCAATTGATTGGATTACACCAGTACCACCAGATTCTGAAGTAATAGTGTCACCGACAGCAAAGCCTTGTCCATTTTTAAGGTTTCTGACATAAATTTCATCAGCGGTAGCAAGTTCATCTACATAACTGACATAACCTACAGCACCAGAACTGAATTTAATTTCATCATCTTCGGCAAATGTTCCACTGTGTCCTGGCTCAAGATAGAATTGTTGACCTAGGTCAGCAAGTGTACCTTTTGAGTTAAAAGGATTTAAAGGTGGTTCAACATCTTGTCTTAAGAAGTTTGATAACTGAGTACTATCTCTTAGGTATGGAGAACGCAGGAGTTTTGCACCTGGTCTGTATGCGATAGCAAATCCACCTTCTGGGAAATCAAAGTTATCAATTTTCCAATTCTGATATGAGAAACCTTGAACATAACAACCCGAACCAACAAGAATAGCGTTATTATTTTCATATCCAGGTAATGCTTCAATTACAGTAGCATATTGTCCAGCTGTTGAAGTCATTGAACAATCATCTGGAAGTGCAAGATTACCTTTTGTGTAATATGTTCCTGGACCCGCAGAAATGTGTACAGAATTATTCACTGCGTTTCTGTTAAGGTCACCACCAGCCTTTTCTAAACAAAGTTCAAAAGCTCTTTCCAATGTTTGAACAGGTTGTAATTGTGTACCAGGATTTGAATCATCACCAGATCCCGCATCTACGTGAACCTTAAGTGCTTGTGCAGTTTTCTTAGAAACTTCGTCATATAAAGCACCAAAACTAATTTGTTCTGTTTCACCTGTTTTCTCATTTCGGATTGCAAAATAACTTTCATCATCAATAGGTGGTTCGAACTCATTATTGAGCTCCATGTCAAAGTCAACAAGATTAGAATTTGTTATTGTACCACCATCAAAAACAGAACCTGAAACAGTACCATTCTCGAAACTTGAATTGTTAGAAGATAATCCATCAGCAGATGAACTTCTGATTGTCATATCAGTAGCTACAACATTATCCATTGTACCTGTAAATGAGGTATTGGATATTGTACCATCTGTAAATGTAGAATCATCAATGGTTGAATTTGTAAGTACTACATTATTACCAGTTCCGTCATTGAATTCGGAATTTGTAATGATTACATTATTTGCATTACTGTCAAAAATATCTCCACTTGTGAAAGTAGAAGAGGTTATTGCTACATTATTTGCAGTAGAATTTGTAATTCTGGAATCATCAATATCAGAATTGGCAATATCTAAATTTTCACCAGTAGAATTTGTTAACTGACCATTATCAAATACTGATTGTGTAATTGTAGAATTATTTGCAGTGCCATCGTTAAATTCTGATTGTGTTATGACAACATTATTTGCAATGGAATCTGTAATTGTAGAAGTTGTGATTGTTGTATTTGAAACATCACCGTCTGCAAATGTAGAAGTTGTGATTGCTGTATTTGCTACTCTTGAATCAAGAACATCACCATCAGTAAATGTAGATGTTGAAATTGCTGTATTGGATATTGTACCTTCAATAAACGATGAATTTGCAATCGCACTGTCATCAATTGTTGAGTCAACTAAACGAACATCAGTACCATCAACATCATCTAATGTGCCTTGAGAGAACGATGAAGATGTAATTGTAATATTGTTTGCAGTAGAATTTGTGATTGTTGTATTGTCAATATTACCACGAATGAATGAGGTATCTTCAATATCTGAGTTATCTATGACTACATTATCAAGACGTGAATCGCGCATGACCACGCCAGAGATTGTACCTCCGGTAATAGTAATACGGTTAAAGACCTCATACTGAATAGCTTGTACGAGTTCTTTTCTAGTAATGTTCTTGGTACCGTCATCACCTTGAACAAGGTTGACAATAACGAATAGGTCTTCCGACCTGGTATTAGCACCTGTAATTGAACCTAGTTCTGAAATTTTTGCCATTTAGCTTATCCTTTATTCCTTATGCGACCAATTACACCTTAACTCTTATTTATCTGGTCCTGTAAATCATCTACCTTTCCTTTCAAATCTTTTATCGCTTCAATAAGTAATGGAACGATATGTGCATAACGAACAGCCTTGTAATGCTCGGAATTTTCTTCATGTTCTTGTTCAAATTCATAAACTACCTCAGGTAATACTTTCTCAATTTCCTGAGCAAGAACACCTGGAAGAGTCTCATCTGGTCTGTCTTTATAATTAAATGTATAGCCATTTATTTGTGAAACTTTATCTATCGCGTTGTTAATTCTTACAACATTTTCTTTTAATCTTTCATCTGATACGGAACCATTTGTTGTAATATCTCCAACAGCAATAATATCGCCTGATGATTGATACAATCCAATTTTTGGAGTAGAGCCATCTTTAATTGTAAGATCGCCATCAATATCAACATCACCATCTGAAGCTATACCTGAACCACCAGATGTTGTAATTGTTCCAGAAACAGTAATACCTGCATTGTTCCATGATAGTGGAGTATATGTACTTCCACCATAATCTACTTGTAAATAACCAATCGGCACACCACTTTGTTGGAAACCAGACATATATGCCTTAATTCCGGTACCTACTGAAGGTGTAGCAATGAATTGATTACCAGTATATGTACTTAATTCGCCTTCGCCATCAAAAGAAATTACACCAGTTGAACTGATATTAATACCATCTCCACCTGAGAAGGAACCTCTTGCCCTTGCTTGTGTAAAGTAAAGATTAGTCGAACCTTCTGAAACATCATCAGTAGTTAAACCACTACCTCCACCGCCAATCGTAATTGTACCTACCGTCAAGTTTCCGGTGACAACAGCATCTGGAACTGTTAATGTACCAGCTGGAGATAACTCAAATTTTGTTGGAGAAGTTCCAGTATCAATTACAAAATTACCTGGATTACTTGACTCAATACCAGCAGCCCATGTTAATGAACCATCAGTAAAATTAACTTGTCCGCCAGAACCAAAATTAAATGTTGCCGCCGCCTTGGCATTACTTGTGACTGTGATTGGACTTTGGAAATTTACAACCGTTTCAGTATTTGGAGCAATATCATCAGCTTTTACTAATGTACTTCCAATCACTGTTGCTGCAGTAAATGTTCCAGTAATGGCTGCACTTCCGTCGGTTGTATCACCAGCACCAGCGGTTGACGCTGTGACTACATCACTCTTAAGTAGACTTACAATCTCATTAGTCTTATCAAACCAATTTTGAAATGTCTGCGTAGTGTTTAAATTTCCTAATGAAGGTTTAGCCATTTATTTGTTTTCCAATTCTTCTATCTTTTCCCAGATAGTTATTAAGCTTCTTTTGATTTCAAGAATGTCTTGTTGTATAACATCGACTTTACGATAATAAGACCTTTCAATCTTATATTTATTTAAAGCAGCCTTATCCGTGTTCAGTACTGCTTTACTTTTCTTGTCTCTCTCGAAATTCATTCATAAATCTCTTATGTTAAGGCAATTGCTCTATAATCTAAAAGCGTAGGAGCATTATGCACATTATTAGATAATAATTCTATTTTAATTGCGAATGTTCTGAAACCATCAAATACACCATTTGTATTTGTATATGTAAAAGCACCAGTTGCAAGTCCACCAACCTTATTCGCAGCAGGAATTCTATATTTAAATTCCCTATAATCTCTAATATTTGTTGTGGTTGAGAATACACCAACACCTTCAAATAATTCTAATTCAGTCCAATCAAGAACATTAAATTCAGCATTATCATAGGCATGTTTCGCCTTAATATAAACTTTAATGTCTGTATTTTGAGGTCTGTATCCAGATACAATTACTTCAATATCCTCGGCATCCAAATCAGCAGCAAGTTCAATTTTCTTACTGATATATTTTGAAGTGGTTGCAGAGTCATTTGTAATATTATATTCGTATGCAAGTAGTTTAGATGCTTCGATATCTAAGAATGGAGTCGATGTGACATTGCCAGCATTTTCCAATCCTACATTAATATCAAATACCTTTGAACGTGCAGGGTCGTTTGATTTACTGTAAATTATAACACCATCTTTACTGAAGTGGTTATTATCATTAAATTTCATTGGTTGTGCGTAAGTTGTATTTACAGCATCAGGTGGAACAAATGTACCACTTAAATTTAATTTTGAAACGGAGTCTGCAGCTCTCATAATCATTGGCTGAACATAACTTAAATTAATGTTATCAATACTTACAGTATTTGCAGTAATTTCACTATCAAGTCCTACAATATCAGTATTGGCAGCAAATGGTCGTATTGCTGTAGCATTACTATCCTCAAGATGAATTGTGTAAGGATTATTTTTATCGTAATATGATAATGTACCTTTTACAACAGGAAGCATAGAACCACCAGTTGTAATATCTGCAAAGCCCCAAGGTCTTGTAAGTGTAATCTGAATTGCACTATCTACTGATTGAACTTCAAATAAGTCGTAATCGCCACTTAAATTATCAATTTTTACAAAATCACCAGCACTGTATGTATCGTCAAGGTCAGCACCAGTGACAACAGCAGAACCTTGAGTAATACTAATTGTATTTGCAGTAGCACCCTGAAGATCTTTAATCTGATAAACCGTTTCACCTAATCTGAATCTTCCATTGAAATCATTAATTGATAAGAATTCGTGGTCATCATTTGTAAGTGTAATTGTACCAGACGATGAATTGAAGTTATGGCGTTTTAGTGTAAACTTAAGATCTTCATCTTGGTAAGATTTCCAAGCACTATTATTTGTTGATGTGAAGAGAACACCATCTCCCCAGTCTTGAACAATAGCTGAACCTTGAGTATCACCAGGTGTTAAGTCAGTACCACCAACCTTAGATGTAAACACTAAGTAATTCGGGTCAGAAGCATCTGGTTGTAATACAATTGCATATTCTTTTTCTACATCAAGTCTGATTGGAGCTTCAAATGCAAATGTTGTTGCAGCAGAAGCATCATCTGATACATTAATTGCACTAGGTAATTTATGTACAACAGAGAATGGAACAATATTAATATCCGGATATCCATTTACAACTTCTCTTACCTGAAGTGAAATACCATTTAAACCTTCACTGCCAGATGGCTTACGTTTAAAGAATACATCAACCTCTGATAGATAAACAGAATTTGAACCTTGTCCCATACCTTTCTTAACAAAGAATGTTTGAGCAAGTGGGTCACGTCCTCGTCTCCTTCTGGCAACATTTCTTGTTGTCGTTGTTGTATTGACATCAAAATCAGGTGCTCTGGTAGAAGTTGTGAGTGATGTTTTCTCTACACTAAAGTTATATGCACGATATGTGACAAAGCCTCTTGATGTTGCAGCAGAGTCAATATCAGCAATTGTAGAAACGTCAGCAATTTGTAATACTCTATCACCAACATAGAATGTTTCTTCAGGTAATGCAAATACAGCTCTTAATACACCATTCGCGTCTGTTGAAACAGCATCCCCTTTATTACCAAATCTGCCAACCTCATCGGCACGGTCAGCTGGTGTTCCAGGAATAACATGTGAATCAACATTAACACCATCAAAGAAGAAATAATGTCTTGTATTTGGTCTTAGACCGGACATGTAAACGGCGATGTCGCGTCCAGCCATGAATGGCTCAAATTGGAAATTAGTAAGGAAATCACCTACAAATGATGTTGTAGTACTTCCTGGTTCAACATTAATTTCACTTGTTCTTGTTGTAATTGTTGTAAATTCTGTTCCAGCACCACGTCTGCCAGCTCTACCTGGATCTGGGTCAAATGTGGTCACAGCTGTAGTATCAGTCATCGGCAAGAATTGCTGAATACTATCTACAAAATCCTGGAATGGAGTAGTTAAATCAATATCAATAGAAACTGGATTTGTTGTTGTATCATATGCTGCATCGTAAGGTGGTGAAATAATACCATCACCAACATATTTGTAGAAATTACTTACACAGTTTCTAATATTAGAAGCATAAGGTTGTGAAATAATATTTACATTTGAATCACGAGATAATGTTCCGACCTTTGCGTTTCCGGTAGATGGGAAAATTGATGAACCTGTAGCTGTCTTATATTTTAAATTAATTGGATATGTTTTTACTGAAGGTGTTAAAATTCTTTGATTAAATGGAATCGCAGCACTGAAATCTGGATTTTCAATTTCCGCCAGTGTTAAATCATTAAATGGGTCTACAATAAATCCATTTTTAAATCTTGATAAACCATTTTCGTCTGTAATAACAAGATTTTGTGTATCTGCTTCCAATTGGTTAAGAGAAATATAATATGCAAGATTATCAATTTTCTTATCGAGGTCGTGCATATCCTTCATTGTAAATGCTTTAATACCAGTAGCCTTTGCCTTAATTGCGTATTCATTTTTACGCTGTGAATCAGCTGTTTTTCTGGATATTGCAGGATAACCTGGAATTGAAACTTGCGCGATTGCCAATTGGTCAGTTCCTACACGAGGTGGAACTGCAAACCTTTCTTCCTCTCCTTTAATAAGTGATAACTCACCATAAGAGTCTGCAACGATTGTATCTACTCGTGACAAGTAATATTCAATGTCAGTTGTGATATTATTGCCGAATGCAGGAATAAGTGGTGTTCCATAATCACTAAATGATGGTGGTGCAAAACCTACCGTTCCAGAAATTGTTGGAGCAGTACCAGCCGTAGCACCAAAGTCCGCCAATGGGTCTTTATCACGATAAGGTCTAAAGTCAATACAATCTCTTAAATTATATCTTATACCAGATTCTGAAACATGAACTGGGATATCATATCTATCAACTGTGTTTGGATAACTATTAATTGTAAAGAAATATTCGCCTGTTGCAGCAGAAGGTTGGAATACCTTGAGTCGAACTGTCAATGTACCAGAAGGTTCTGGTCTGCCGACGATTGATTCCATATAGGATAAATCGTAGTAAGTATCTTTTTGGTTTGTGTTTAATCTGAAACTACTTGTAAAGTCATTGCCTGAAGCATCTACAACACTTACGATTTGATATACATCAGGGAAACCTAAATTGTATTTTGTTTGGCTAGGATTATATGCAACTTTGACATAAGTTTCATGTGAAATTTTATTGTATGGGTCTACACCATTTAGTGAACCAATTAATCTTTTATTATAGTACACAGTCACATTCGTCGCAGGAGAGTCTGCTGGGTCCAAATTAATGGTCAATACACTATTATTTAGCGACGTTGTAGGCGTTCCTACGATACCAATTTTTGTATTTGTACTATCAACAACTAGAATATCTTCAGCAGTATTTGTACAAGCAAAATCCTCACCAGGGTTTGCTGTAAGTGTAATTACATTACCTGTATGGGTTGCTGCTTCTTGAATACGAGTAGGAATAAGTGTATCATCTGTATCAAATAAACTATTCATTCCTGTATCAAAAATCAGAGCCTTACGACCTACTTCTTTTAATCTAGAACTATCAACTTGTATAAATCCAGAACCATCTGAAACTCTATCAACATCAGATATAGGCGAAGCACCAGTCAATACAATACCTGTGAGATAAATTCTAGAAGGCGTTAGGTTAATTGCAATTGCAGAACCTATATTAGAACCACCACTATCTTCTAAGGATACTGAAGTCCAGTCAATGTTTACCGTACCTTGAACACTTACGACATCTAAATAATTACCATAATCAAGAGCAACAGACTGTGCATTTACTACTTCTGTTGAAGAAATTTGGTCAATCTTAAATGCTCTATCACCAGAATTTTCTACCCTATAACCTTTTACGTAAGCAACACCTTGACCAACTAAAACATGAACCTCATTATTTGCGGTTCCTTCAGGAATACGGTCATCTGTTTGTAATGGGAAATCTCTTAAAACATAATTGCCTGATTCCTCATAAGTTCTTCTTGCAAGTTCTTCACCCAGAACATTATATTGAGAAACATCTCTTACTGTGACAGCATTACCATTTTCGTATCTGACAAGTGTAAAGAAATTTGAATCGGCCTGAGCTTCTCCTGTTGGTATGACAACAAGTTGAGGTACCAGTTTCAGTCTATCGGCACCAGGCGCATTTTCATTATTTGAACCATTTGCATTATCATATAAACTTGAATCTTGTAATGCACTTATTAATTCTTCTGTAATTCTATAACCAACCGAAACACCATTAGGAGAATTACTATATTTTTCTACAACAAGTGTTTGGTCAGAAGCGAATAGGAAATGTCCTTTTTGGAATACAACTCCAGGCGCAGCTTGTAAACCGAAGGATTGGCCAACATGTGGGTTGCCAGATGTAGGTTCAGCTACCTCGATACCTGTAATACTATCTCTTGTATTTGCAACATCTGGAATATCAGCTACAGGTGATGTTGTACCAACTTTAAATTTGTAAAGATTAATAGTAAGACTTTCACCATTAAGAAATTGTTTGTAAATACTTGACGTGTTTGTATAATTGATATAAAATGTATTTAAATCTGGTGGTCTTGATTCATAACCAAGAGAAGCTTGAATAATATTAGCTTTAAGGCCAGTTGTTCCACCTACAACCTCGTATACGTAGTCTAACTCTACATCTTGTCCACCAATATTTTCTGTGACTCTCGTGCTGACATAATTCGTTGGGTTGAACCCAGGAATTGTAATCATTTTAACAAACTGAAGGTCATCAAGTTCTGTAAAGTTGCAACCTTTTACAATACTTCCTTCTTTAAAGATATTATCACCAAATTGTTCTACTTGGTTTTGAAGCTGAGTTTGAAGTTGTGTCAGCTCACGAGCTTGAACAGCGAATCCTGGTTTAAATAGAACGCGATAATATTGATTTTCTTGATCGAAATCATCAAAGTATGGAGCTTGATTGAGGTTTGTGTTAATAGGCATCTTTAATAATTTTCCTTAAAATTCCAATACAAACTTAAATTCTTCCCTTGAAAGGTCTGTTCTGGCCAGTGGGAAGAAATCTTCCATAAAATACACTTCACCAGTTCTCTGTAAATATTCCGGAAATACAATATTGTTGTTTATAGGAGTATTTATCGAGATTATTTGTCCTGTGTCGTTTCTAAATGGCAAAGTTAGGTCTAATGAAACATCTCCATTACCTGTATTTGCATTATTCGTATATGGTCCCATATATTCTGCTAGATAAATTGTATTTGCTGTCGCATCAATTTCATGTATTTTTGCAGAAAATGCGGTCTCATTATTAGAATCAAGTTGTATAATTGTAGTATTTGCTGTAAGCTTATCGTAATCGTTTGTTGTAATTGCAATTCTGTTATCAAAAATAGCTGGGGCTGTATTTGCAAAACTTGGTGACCTTACAACACCAACAGAGCCGTAAGTATTTGTATCTCCAATGTTTGTATTATCCTCAGCCGAAATGTATGCATAAAAACTAAAGTTTCTGCATTTAAATTCGTCAATTAAATTATAAGCATGACCACCATCTGGTGATAATACAGGTCTGATTACTGCTCGCACATCAGTTGTTGTTTCATCTTCTGGGTCAAAATCATAAGATGGGTCAACAATCCTAGCTGTAATATTATTATATCCCTGTCCTTGGTCTAAAACTGTGATTGATTTAATTGAACCATTTTGAATATTAGGTACACCCACGGCAGAGGTTGCATTAGGTGCGGCACCAGTTCCATCACCTTTAATTTCCAATTTAGGTAAAATTTGGAAAGATGCATTACTTTGCACACCAGCAGCAACAGGATTTGCAGCGCCGGTTAAAAGTTCTCTACCCACACGAATTTCAGCATTACCAGATGATTGGAAATATTCATAATATTCTATTTCAAATAATCTTGAAACACCATTTGGGTTTGTTGTATAAATGAATTGTCCAGCATAATATTGAGGAATAGGACTCCACGTAGTAAATGGGTCTACAATCATAACACCAGTTGTAAAAGGATTACCTACCATACCACCGGTTTCTACTGTATAACCAGCATTAATATCGGGATTTTCTACAATAATATCTGATACCGTAGAACCACCACCAGTGGCCGGAGATATTACAGCTGTATTAGCTGAAATGTTTAATAATGGAATGAAACCTAAAGCATTATAAGCTTCAAATTCTAAATCCGTAAGTCTGTACATATATTTCCAAACATAACCATCTGCTGTTTTATAAATCTGATTTGTAGTAGTAGCATTATAGTTTGGAGGATTTGATGTTGTTGCACCGTTATTATTATCCAGACACTTATAAATTCTATAATCACCTGTATCGTTTTGAGTAGGCCCTACAACAGCATAAAAATTTTGTCCTGTTAAATCTACTGTATCATCATATTCAGCATAAACTGAACCGACCTGCCATGGATAATAAGGAATACAAAAATGAATATCACTATTTTGAATTTTCTTACCAAACAAAGTTTTTTCTAAAAATTCGTTTTTAGATTTATGTGTATCAGATGGGTCGAATGTGCCAATAGATGACACAAACAAATAATAGTCTTGATTATCTCTTACATCTGCAAGAAATAATCTTGTGACATCACTTTTAAAACTGTTGCTTAATACTTCTGCCATTGTGAGCTCATTTGTAAATTAGAATGGTTAAGTTTATTTATTCTCATCTTCTATGTTCCTATGCGTATCTTTCTGCGAGGATATATTTGGCCACTAGCTGGACGTTTTCCAAAATCGGGCTGGCGTATTGGATTAATATATTTTCCGGTACTCAATCGGATACCATAAGGAATATTAATGATATCTGTTGGTGTTTGAAATAAATCACTTAAATCAGAACCACCATTTTGAGAATCTCCATCTACAATTGCAAAAACATTAGATGATGAGTATAATTTATTTGATGCAAAATTTGCTGCCGTTGGAGCATTTGAAAAATCTACTAAACCTTCACTAACTAAATTTGGTTTGGCGTTATTTGTGACAATTTCCTTTAACTGTGCAATTGTTGGATATGTTCCTCGTTTAATATAGAAATCACAAATCATAATACTTGCCGTTCCTGCAGCAACTGGTCCTGCACAAGATGTTCCACTAAAATATCCCCATTGACCATCAGATTTTGATATGGTTGGGTATGCTGTCCATGTATATGCGCCAGTTGCGGCAACATCAACCATCGGACCTCTACTACTATAATCATCTAATACTGGATTTATAGTACTTTGTTGACATGCAGCAATTGTAAATTGGTTATCCCCACCTCCAGCATATACTCGGCAAGGTCTAGCTGATGTCACAGTTGGACTATTTGGTGCAGTCGCTGAAGAAAAATCATATCTACCAAATCCATCAATATTCATATCTACATAATTTGCGCCTGGGTCAATATAAAGCATATTATCTTTTCTTGGGTCGGTTTCAGCAACACCTACGATAGAATTATTACCAGCGCTTTGGAAATGATATATACCACCAGCATTATTAAAATTTGACATAATCGTATCAAGTGTAGTATATCTTGAACCAATATTCCAAGCAATCATCCATTTTGTCTGGTTATCAGCTGGGTCTTGAATTACACGAGGTATCATGAGATTATTGACAAATGGAGTAAAATCAGTTCCCCAACCATCTGGTATTACTTCTGTGACATTAATTGTACCAACCATTGATGCATGGAATTCACAAATATAATAATATGTTCCAGGTGTTGTTGGAGTCCAAGATACACTAGCTGAACCTTGTCCAGTTACGCCAGAAACTTGGTCTCCAGTTCCTGTTGTTTGAGATGTTTTAATGTATAATGGGTGAGCACCAGAAACATTATTTGTAATATTTAATGTATCACCAACAACTAAATCTAATGTTGGGTCTGATTGAGCACCAACAAAATTTCCACCTCTGTGGCCACCAGTCATTTCATAATTTGAAGAACCAGATGCTGTGACCGTATTGTTAAATGTTTGTGGCGGATTTGTTGTAGGTCCTGGCCTATTAATTGTTGTTAAATTACCTTCGCTATCATAAGTATCTATTTTGTAAATATCTTCAATAGGAACAGCACCAGTTAAATCAACTCCTACAAATCCCCAGGCTCCTGTGACAACTGTGGCATTACGAATACCAGTTTCTGGATTGACAGGTTTATTTTGATGAAAATCTAAAACACCATTATATGCTGCCGCAACACCATTTGAAAGATATACAACTCGTAAACTTGAAACATTACTCCAACCACAATATTTCCCGCCAGCAGCACTTAAAACACCAATCGCATGAGCACTAAAAAATGTATTATTTGCCGAAGCTTGGTCATTATCAACTAGACCAGAATCATAGTCTGTCCAGTCTGTTTTTACAAATCTTGGATTATTATTTTCGTCTAAAAAATCTGGGTGGGTATATGCATATGAATCGTATGTGTTTAAAGGAGTACCTGCTTCAACAGCTACAATATCAACATATTCACCAGCAAAATTTTGTTTTATTGTTGCTGAAACTTCTGCATCTTCTCCATCAGTTGTAAAGAATCCTACGGGTCCTGTATTTGATGTAATATCTACTCCACCATGAAACCAAAAACTTGTTGGAGAATAATCTGCTCCGTTTGTACCAGATGGCGTATTACGTGTTTCGAGAGTAGTGTTTCTAGAGTATTCAGGAGTAGTTGGATATGCTGCTTCATAAACATCATATTCACGTTCAACATCTATAACTAAATCACTTTCGTGTAATGCTGAAACTTCGTCCTCTGTCAATCTCATAGAGATTAAACTATCAAACATATTTAGATTGGATACGACTTCTAAACCAGCACCTGGACCAGTGCTTAAAAATGCTGCTTCGTCTGTACCTGGTTGAAGAATAACCGTGTAAATATGTTTATCCATAGATTAGGACTCTAATTTTAATGCTGTTAATGAAACTTGTACTGTCCCGGCACTTCCCGAGTTATTTTGTACCGCAACTGGTAATGTATTTTCTCCGTTATCAATATATCCGAAAACTGCTGGTGTCACTTTAAATGTTGTGTTTGGTGCTGTTGCAACAAATTCAGCAATAATACCAGCACCCTCTGATGGGTCTTGACCTTGTGTTCTACTTGCATCAGCTGTTCTTGATGCTGTATCAGAATAAATTCTTATCCATGATGCTTTATCTACAACTACTGTATAAAGGGCAAATGATTTTCCTAAATCTGCAAATGCAAGGTCACCAGAAGCTCCGTCTGCAATACTTGAAGTTGTTTCAGCCTCTGTCACACGAGTAGCAGCAGAACCACCACCTCCAGCAGAAGCCCATTGGTAATCAGAACCACTCCATTGTAAGAATTCATTAGCACCTGCACCAGATGTATTTAAATGAGAATCAACATCAGCATTTGCATATCCAGCAGCAGCACTTAATACACCATTACTAGCTGTAATATTATTACCAGCAAGAGCAGTAGCAAGACTAGCGATTGTTGCCTTTTTAGTATTATTACCATCAGAACTATCAATGAAACCAAAACTATCAGATGCGACATCAACTGTTTCAGCGGTGACACTATTTAAATCAGTACCACTGCCGCCTCCGCTTCCAGAAGCATCAATTGTAATTGTGTCTAATGTATTGTCCGTTGATATTGTAATATTTGAACCAGCAATTAATGTAAGAGTATCGCTAGAATTATCAGCTTCAACTGTGGTTTGACCAGCAACTGCAATTTTATCAAATGCATTTCCAACAGCTGCAGCGAATGTGACGCTGTCAGTATTTTGGTCAGTTGTAATGGTAATATTTGAACCGCCTACAAAATTAAGAGTATCAGTAGCACTATCAGCAACAACACTGTTTTGGCCAGAAACAGCTATTGTACCAAATGTATTTGCGGAGCCTCCGCCACCACCAGAACCTAAATCTGATTGATTTGCAAGTTCAATCCAACTTCCAGCGTGGGCGTAATATAATTTTCCGGTATCGTGTGCGTGTCCTATACAACCGTGATATGTACCTGGGTCAACCGCATTTAATTCTGCAAGTGTATTGTAATAAAATGATATCTTGTGTGGTCGTCCATACAAATCAATATTGCTATTTGAATCAAATAATCCAGTAGCGTTTGTACCATTACCTATCGCTAGATATATTTCGTTGAAATTGTCGTTTGTTTTATCGAATGCATTTCTTAGCGGGTCACCTGTCCCGTCATTAGCGGATGCACCGATGTTAATAGTTTGCTTGGCCATAGCTTCCTCTTAATTAAAAATCTTTAATTTAATATTTATTCTAGTAAGTGATGTCATAATTGTTTTCAAAGAACTTTTGGATTAATCTTCTCATGTCTGTGGACACAGCATGTCCTACATTATCATTTAAGAAAATTACATCTCCATAATCTGCTAAGAAACTAGCAGAACCATAGGCTGTTCCAGTTAACGCCTGTGTTCCAGCATATCCTTGCGATTCAGCAAATCTGAATGCAGAATCCACTGCAGATAAGAAGTTCATTCCAACAAATGCACCACCATTATATGGAACGGTATTATCGTTCCTTCCGTTTAATTGTAAAATCTTTCTTTGTGGCATATTTAATTGTGCCGTATCATATCCATCGTTCGCATAAGCATCACCTGTTTGTTCGTGGTCAGATGGATAGAAGAAATCTCCAGATCTATATTGGTCATCATTTGTCTGTGAGATTATACAAGCAATTGCATCAACAGCTGTATCATCAATTTCTACAGCAGCTCTCAATGCGAGAGCACCACCATTGCTTATACCTAAAATTCGTATTTTGGTTTCGTCAACATTATTATAAAGCTTGAGTTTATCAATTAAATCTTCAAGCATTTCAATATCTGGACCATTACTTGATTCATTTGAAATGTTCCATGAATTATCATATCCATCAATACCAAGAAGAATATGACCCGGTAAATCAGCTGCCCAATCAGCAACTGTTGCTGTTCCATTACCACCAGAACCGTGTAATAATATTGCTACTGGATATGGGCCAGTTCCAGTAGATGGCATACCTACCGTCACTGTGTAATCATAGAAACCTTGACTCCAATTTTTCTGCACAGTTAAATCTGGACCTGAATTAATATTTAATGTTAATCCACCAGTTCCACCTGGTTCATGGTCTGCAGAAACAAATGTACTATCAGCTGTATAATTTGTGACCGAAGCTCTCAAGTCTGCAATATTTGCAATATCAAGAGGTGAGCCACTTCCATCGTCATTAAATAATCTTAGGAATCTTGCCTTGGTCGTATCATCTACTTTAGATTTATAGATAAAATCACCAAACATTTTTGTACCAGCTAAGTGTACATTTTCTTTTAATAATTTTTCGTATTGTTCTTTACCGAGTGTTGATTTAATTTGATATGAATATTCTTGGTAAAAGTCACTATCCTGAATTCGTTGACCTGATTCATAATAATTTACAGAACCATTTGCTGATGCGATATATCCATTAATATGTCCAGAATAATCAGCCCAGAAACCCTCTGTTTTTCCTTGTGTATTTGCTATAACTGTACCAGCAGCCTGTGGAATTCCATTTGCGTTATTTAAAGTTGCAAATGTATCGGTATTATTGAAATCAATTACTCTATTTGTTGTATCGACATAACCTAAACCTGAATTTTCAATACCCACAGACAAAATTTTACCAACAGCAAATTCTGTATCAGTATTAATAATTGCATTATCACCGTATGATTTAGGGTCGCTATAATCTATTGTAATACCAGTGACTGTGTAATCGTCATCATTTGGTCTTCGAATTGTTTCTGTTTCAGTAAATCCATAATAACTGTAAGGGCGAACCGTAATGGAACCAAATTCAGTATCGGTTGACATTACCAAACCACTTAAAGAGAGATTATCTGCATCTCTAATAACTTCACCAACTGTAAAGTTTCCTGCGATACCTGGTTCACTGAATCTTAAAATTTGATTTTTTCTTTCAAAGTTTTTAAATACATCATCTTGTGCAATTGCAAATACATCATTTACATAATCGGAACCTGGATTAATATTATCAAAATCAACAATAGTACCTATCGTTAAATCTTGAATATCGAATGCATCTTCAATCGCCGTGTTAGAATTTACCGGTGAAGCAGAACCTGACATAGGACCAAAGGCCTCATAATCAGCTGAATTGAATGGAACATTATTTGCATTTACAAATGGAGCAACCGGGTCTGTAATTACTGAAACGACTGTTGAATTAGTTAAACTTGAAACAATAACATTTGTATTTGCATTTCCACCATCCGGATATAATGGTCCCGGCGACGAATTATTTAAAGGCGTAATTTGATTAATAGGGCTGATATTAATATTTGTATCTCTATCAACTGTGGATATAATTCTGGCCACATCAAACGAACCGCTGGTCATGTATACGCCAACACTTGATGTATTTTGACCAATTACGGTACCGGTATTATTTGCAGAATCTCGTAATGTTTCTCCAACAACAAAACTTAAATCTGGATTATCTAAAATAATTGACTGATTTGATACTAATAACCTAGTGTTATCTATTGTATAACCAAACCCACCATCCTCTACATTATATCGTACTTCACCAGTGACTTCGTTTGAAAGCTCTGTGACAATTGCCTTACCACCAGAACCATATTCATATTCCACATCAAGAATATCCCCAATCTGATTTCCTGTTGTGGCTTCTGGATATTTTGTATCAACATTAATTCCACTTAATGAACCATTTACTTGACCAAATGAAACAACTTCGCCTGCAATGTTTGTAAGAATATTATCATATCGTAAGAATGTTCCTCGAACTTCATCAATGTAAATAATTGGAGTTTCGATACCATTTAATACAACAAGGTTAATTTTTGAAACAGCTGCCATTGCTCCAGATGCAGAACCTGTAATGTTCAGCGAAACTAGATCTTTATAGCTATATTGTTTCTCAGTTTTTGAAAGAAATAATCCATTGTTTGGAAATAATTGAAGATATATTCCTTGGTTCCAACTACTGTTGGAAGCCTTGAGCATTCTTTTTGCTGGATAAACAAGTTCGACATCAAACTCTTCAAAGAAAATTGCAAAAAATAATTCAATACCTGCTGCTGTTCCTTTTCTGCGATAAAGGTCAAGAATATTTTTAACGATAAACTTAATAACATCTTCTTTAAGAGGTAAATCTGCAAGGAACTTTTTCTTGAAGAAGATAATCATGTTTGATAATGTGGAATCAATATCCTTTATATCAAAATATCTTCTTGATAGGTAAACGTGTTGGTTGGTTTGTGTTTCTGCGAATTTGTAGTAATCTTCTACTAATTGGACTAGCTCAGGCCCATCTTCCCTGTATATGCCAGGAAATTGGTGTTTAATAAAAAAGGCTATATTCTTATCAATTTCGCCTTGAGTTGCCATAGCTACTTCCTAATTAGTATGTACTACCACCACTGCCCGATGTTGTGGTGGAAGAAATTTGACTTGATGTTGCACCTATACTTTCTGCTGTCATATTTACTTTTACGTCAGCATCTCTGATTATGAATACTCTACCTTTTGGAGCTGTAATATCACTTCTCTTAGTATTTGCACATATTTTAATCCCTGCGCCAGTATATGCAGAAACAACAAATTTTGTAAGTCTTACCTCACCTGTTGCATAATCAACTGTACCAGCTGCTGGGTTAATAATTTGTTGGTTTGTGTCATCATCAGTCACTGTCATCATTGTGCCAGTACCATCGTCTTGTAAAAATACACAAGTACCATTTATATCATCAAATACACTACTTTTAATAGAAGGTTTAAAGTCTTTAAATCCATTTGTACTCTTATATGGATATGGTTTGACTAATTCTGCAGAGAATTTAAATGTTGGATTTGTTTCAATATTTAATGCTGGAGCATATTCAATAATTGGTAATACAGCAATACTATTACTTTGAATACCATCATCTAATGCATCGATTTCAGCATTCAATTTTGATAATCGTAATGTTTTATCAAAGTCTTCCAAATTAGAATCTGAATGTGTTTGGATTTGAGCTCTAATAAGTGATTCAAGTTCTTGAGCGGATTTTTGAGTATTCTTTGTAGTATATGTTGCGTCAACTGTGATATCAGCATATAAGAATTTTGTCTGTACAAAAATAGGTTCAATACCTAATGGACTCTTTTCTGACAAATAAGAAATATATGCTTGAGCCAATGTGTTGGAAATTAAAAGCGCGTCATCAGCAAGATATGCAGAAATTGCTACCTTTCCATATTGAGGTGGGTCAAGTTCTTCACCGCCGTATGCCGATACAGCTGTAAGTTCTGGGAATCTTTGTTTTAATAATACTTCATAGTCAGATGTGGTCACAGCACGTTCTTGAATTTGTAATGCTTTAGGAGCAAAATATCTAATACTTTCTAATGATTCACGTTCAGCACCACCATTTGCAGCAACAATTGTCTCCACATTAATTGTCGCACCATCTAAAAATGCTGTTGTAAAACTTGCTGCTCCATTTGGTTCATCACCAGAACAAATACGATACCTTACACGCACATCTTCGAACTCTTCTGGTTGTAATCCAAATTTATTACCACCAAAATAAATTGCATATCTGTTATCAAGATATGGTTCTAAATAAAATACTTTATCCTGTGGCTCGACTCCAAAGATTGTTGTAGCCCTATTAAACACATTCTGGTCCTCAGTAGCCTCTGCGTCAACGAATACAACAATAGAGTCGGTGTCAACTTCATCATTTGTTAACTGAACTCTGAGCACTCCGTCAGCGTCTACAATAAAGCCTTCTCTTTGGAAACTTGTTAACATTTGACCTTCAAAAATAACTACATTTTCGGCCACATATTTTCCAGGTTCAACACGTCTTGCTACATAAACTTCATTCGTAATAAAATTATATGTTTCACCTTGGTATGTAGCAGAGAAACTACTATACTGTGGAATTGTCACAGTTGAATCTTGCAATGTTGGGTCAGTAATTGTGACTCGAACTGTTGCTGTTGCTGATTTACGAGAGCGAGGAATATAATTTAATTCTTTGGCATGAGAAACTACGCTGTTCTTAAGGACGGCCGAGTCAAGAAACATTTCGTTAAGTGCCATATTGGTATAAAAATTGTTTTGATAACTATTAAAAGCAAGCACATCCAGCAATGCAGACATATTACTTCCTTCAAAGTTATAGTCTTTAAATTGTGTTTGTGTTTGTAAATATACTTTAAGCTGGGATTTGATTGAATCAAAATCCAGTTCGGTTATTGGAGTTTTTGGATTGGCCATCTCTATCTATTCCTTTCTAAAATAACATCTAGCTGAATTGGTTGCTCTTCGTTTGTCACATAAAATAATACGGTCACATTGACCTGTTGTTCATCAATTTGTTCTACAGCTACATCAATTAACTCTGCTCTAGGTTCGTAAATCTCTATTGTGTCTACAACACGTTCTTCGATAAGTTTTAAAGTACCAGGTGTCATGTTTTCAAATAACATTTCACGGATACCAGCACCAAGGTTTGGTTGCATTAATCTTTCACCTGGGTCTGTTAAAATTAAATTACGAATTGCTCTTTTAACAGCGTCTTCGTCCTTTAATAAGGCAAGGTCCTTTGAGATAGGACTAGTTCTTAAATCCTTATAAAAATCAGAATAAAGATTTACCTTTTTGGTTCGTGGTGTAAAAACATTTATTGTCATTGTCCTGGTATCTCTCGTATGTCTAGGTGAATGAAATCATCAGCTTCTGTTGCATATTTAAATCCATTTTTTAATGCGGATTCCATAAATGCAGCAGGGTCAGCCATATCCTTTTTAATGTCAACAACTAAACCACTCAAGTGAGCATTATTTTCATCACCTTCTTGAGCTTCGTTATATTTCTTACTTATCCAACCTTCAGTGATTGTTAAAGTACCACCTATATCTTTTTGTACTCTGTGCAAGTAAACTTTTACATCTAAATCTATTCTTATGTACCCGTATATACCTACACCTTCTTTCTCATCAAATGAATCACCTTCTACTTTAAATGTAGAATCACTTCCTGAGAATACAGCACCACATTTAGGTAGATTACCATATTCCTCTGCTGTAGGTTCCGGCACAGTTTCTATTTGACCTGTTGGAGAATAATCTTTCATACCCTCATCAATAGCTCTTGCCTCTAATCTATTTATTGCTTCTTTTCGGGCTGATGGGGAAAAACGAATTGCACCTGCACGGATTGCTGTTGATGTATTTACATTTGATATTGCGTTAAGTCGGTTTGCAATTGATTGGAACCTTACTGTATAATCATCTAATGGATTTTTAATGTCATTAAGTAAACCTTCGATGTTTGTAATAAAGGCACAGAATCTTGCAATAAAGAATTGAACAGCTTCTAAATTTGGACTTTCAAATAAACTTATTGCATAATCAATTAATGCTTTAAATTTATCTTTTAATTTCTTTTTATTTTCCTTTGTAAAGAAAGCACACATTTCCTCCTTTGCCGTCATAATTGGTTTTGATACTCCTTTTCTATAGAAAGTTTGTGCGTCTCCAATTATTCCAGAAATATCAAACTGTGCGATAGCGTCTTCAACTTTTTGGAAAATTTTATCAATTGCTTCAATCAGTTTCTTTTTAAGTTCTTTTAATAATTTTCGTATAATTGCTTGCTCTCCTGTTTTTGCAAAGCCTTCATACGACCTAATTTTATTCATGAACTCTAATGCGTCTTTAATCACCCCACCTATTTCATCAAGCAATTCAAAAAATGCGTCGATTTGACCAAAAATTTGTGGCATTCTTCTGCAGAAACCACCCAATACGCTTTCACTAAATGTATCTTTATAATAAGCATCTAGATTTCTTGCCAATACAACATTTTGTCCATTTATCACACCACTTGGAGTATAATTGTATGAGTTAATAAAGTCTGCAAATTCTATATCTGAAATTGCACCAGTTGACCATCTTCGATCCAAATCAGGATAATCTGTTGTATCTAATGTATCTCGTAATGCATTGACATAGGCATTTGCATCATACAATTCCTGACCATATTTGTTAAACATAATCGCGACAGGATTTGTTTCAGCTTCACTAGCAATATTATCAATAAGTTCTTGAGCAAAAACATCTATTTGATTTAATGTATAACGACCAACGTCATCTGTCATAACGCCATTATTTAACGCTAATTTATTTACCGTAGTTTGGTCTGTTTTATCTACACAATTACTAGCCATTAGTCAAAAATTCCTCCAATCTTTTTAGCCAAAGATGAAACAACACTTTTTGCACTATCTGATAGTGGAGTATTTACATAACCAGATACAAAGCCTTTTGCAAAATAACCACCTGGGAAAATCGAAGTAGATTTTGAAGGAGGTTCTGGCATTTCAGCTTGTGAGCCTGCGAATACGGCGGGTAATGCAAAGTTTAATTCTGGTAAAGTAAATAATAACTCTGTTGGAACATCCAATGGAGCCAAATATAACGTATTATATGATACAGAACCTGTTGGCAATGGAGCTCCTAATGTTGTAAAGTCTCCTCTAATACCTTTAACTGCTTTTGCCTGAAGTGTACCAATTGCCTTAACAAAAGGCGAATCAATAGTTGTAGGACCAACACCCCAAATATTAAAGCCACCCGTTCCTGTATTAAAGTTTACATCATTACTGGAAACTGTAAAATCAAGTACTGATGTCACTTTCATAGCAAGTGTTGAATATAATTCCATATCAAGTATTGAGGTTAAATTCATATTATTTGCTTTTGCAATAAATTGTTGACCACCATCTATAACAATAGATTCCTTACCAAATAAATTCATTATACCAACATTTGCATCAATTTTAACATCTCCAGCTCTCATCTGAAGTTGTTCACCACCATTAATATTAAATTGACCACCAGTACCAAAATGAGAATTACCGTGAACTAAAAGATTATAATCGCCTTCAATCTCTTCTGTTTTATTACCTTTTACATATACATGAGCATTACCATTAATCGTCACTACTGAATGACCAGAGGATTCGTGTTTAGTACCAATATTAACTTCGTACCTATCAGCCTCCGCCCTTTCTGTGACAGTTCCTTTGGCATCTATCTGAACATATGCTCCAGATTTGTGGTGAATCATGATTCGCTCACCACCAGGTGTGTCATCTAATTCTATACTGTGTTGACCTGTTTCGATAACTCTATTATATGGATATTTTGCAGAATATGCTGATGGAGGTTCTGCCCAAGTATCATCTGAATTTGCAACTCTTTGGCTGTGTACTCTATTTAAATCTTGTTCTAAAATAAATGTTTCTCCAAGATTTTCACCAGTTGCCAATTTTGATTGTTGTGGTAAACCATAACTTCTTGGGTCCATACCTTTCGCTAATGTTTCAGCATCTTTTGGTACTACAACACCCCAGCCATCTTTTGCCGGGTCATGTTCAGAAGCATATTGAGAAGGAATTAATCCTAACACTAATGGATGTTGTGCGCTTCTTCCATCAAGAAACATTCCATATACGAACGAATTTAATGGAGGTGGTGGATTATTTGGGTCGTAATTTCCTTGAGCACAAATCGCCCAAGGTAAATCAGCTGTTTTTACTCCACCTGTTTCTTCATTGTTTTTACCATGAATACCAAATGCACGAACAGCGACGCGTCCCTCATTACGAGGGTCAACATTATTTTCAACGACACCAATAAAAAATAAAGGGTCTTTAATTCCTGCAATATCCATTATGCGATAAGTCCTACATGGCCATATTTTACTAATTGTGCTTTTGTATCACAAACACCTTCTTTAACAATATGTGTAATTCCTGTGACTAAGTATGTTCCTACCATTGTTTGGTTTTCCATTCTTACAGAATCAATATTAATTTCTGGCATAATAATATTTACACAGTGACCTGCTTGTATATCAAGTCTTCCTTTTAATCCAATTTCAACCGTATTTGATTTTACGTGTTCTCCATAAGCTGTTCTATTTGCTTTAATTTCAGCATAATATTGGTCAGTTTTTACTGATGGTCTTAATGGTGGTTCCGGATGTATATGTTCTGGTCCTGAATAATCTCTAAACACCATAAATTGTTTTGCATTACTTTCTAAAAATGTGTCTTTTATAAAATCTTCTGTATGCACATCATCGCGAACAACAGCCTTTCCTTGACCTGTATAATAATCGGCATCTTCAAGATAGTTAAATGTACGGAAATTTACTTTATGTTGTAAAAGGTCTATTTCTACAACTTTATTCATATAAGCACCATTATATAAATCTTGTCCCGTATGTGCTCTTCTTGAGTTTGTAAATGTTTCGATTGACCTTCTTTGCATTTCAGCATCTTCAACCGTTTTATTCATAACTGGAAAATAAAATAAATCATGGACCATACCAGGATTTGCTTTGCCCATTTCAAGTAAATATTCATCAGTCACAAAATGATAGCCGTCAAAATTTTCAAAGAATCTATATGAATTACTTAAACTTTCTTTACTATATGATTTCGCAGCCACTAATTCCAATGCTCTTGATGGCCTAAATGTAGGTACAACCAAATCTAAATTGCCATAGGTTCCTTGCACATAAAAAAATCTTTCCCTATCGGCTGCTAATCTATATTTCTTTGATTTAAAACTTCCTGGTAATTCTTGACCATCGCTGCGAGGTGTTGTAGATTTAAGTTCGGAATAATTCTTTTTAAATATTTGTTCAGCAATATAGCCTGCAGTCTTTTCTCTATACGCTTCAGTGACTTTTCTTAAATCTGCTTTATATGATGTTCTTGTGGCAAAATATAAATTATATTTTAATGAACCACCATCTTCAGATCTTTGTACACCATCAATACGATAAATTTGAGCCTTCAATCGAACTTTGGTATTGAAATCAAACGATCTAAAAACAATGTCAAGTTCTTCTTCGCCGCGCAAACCATAATTTTCCAAAACTCCAACACCATCAAGACATGTCAATATACCATTTATTGCTATTCTGTTAATACCTTGAGATAAAGAAAACTCACCAATAATAGCGGTGATATCCTTCGTATCACCAGCTTTATTTTTAACAATCGCACTTTCAACAATACAGCGCGTTGGATTAAATTCACCGCCCATTTATTATTCCGTATTTGCTTCAAGCAAATTTCTTCTTAATTCGCCACTAATTTGAGCTGCAAAAGATCTATCAAATAAAAATATTTCCTTTTTCTTTTCGTTGAGTGCAAGTTCATAATCATAAATTCTATAAGGTACCCATTCCTCTGGAATGATTCTCTTAATAATGATTTTCTCACCTCGTTCTGTTCTTAAAATAACGCGGTCTTCTCTACGAAGGTAAATCGTCTGAAACGATTCCGGCGCTAGTAAAATATCATCAACTGCCATTATACCTGCCTCACATAATAGATAATATTCTGGTCATTTGCATCATCACGAATCCAATCAATAACATCTTCACCAGTTTCGCCTGATTGTTCTGCATATTTGTCAACCAGATAATCATTAAAAGTATTTTCGTCCATAGGCCATTCGTGATATGGGTCAATAATATTATTTGCCAAATAAACTAACCATACAAAATCTACTGAACCATAATATGCATTTGCAACATCCTCTGCCCTTTCATTTGCTTTGACAGTATATGGATAATAAAGATATGGATTATTTTGGACTGCTGTTAAAAAAGAACTGCGTCGCGATATATCTCTTACACGGCGCCCTTGATAATCAATTAATGGGAAATTTTCAAAATATTTCATTACCTAAATCCTCCGAATTTCGGACCTTTATTTTCAACATCAGGCGGGCTAATTGTAGGAGTATCTTCATAATCATCTTGAGTATGAATAACTAGTTCACTGAATGACATTGATAATGTGACAGCAGCTGGTCTACCACCTTCTGCAATAACCATATCACCACCTCCGGCATAATCAACATCAATTCCAGTACACATAGCCGGTTTAAATAATGGCCAATGAGATTCATCAACTCCAACCAAATTCATAATTACAGTATCCGGATAACTTAAGAAAAGCCTACCCACAGCTGAACGTTCAACATTTATTCCGTCTGTAGAGTTAAGTAAGTTGGCAAGAGATTCCTCAAAGTCACCACCACTCATTTTTGGTAAAATTCTTGATTTTATCTTTCGTACTAATTCTTTAATTCTATCTGAGTCTGCTTTATTACTAGGATATAATTCCCAATCAAATGTGTATGTCTTAAGCTCTACACCTTCAAATGATAAAGTTTCTTGCGGATTAATTGCAAATGCAGAATCCATTGCTATTGTTTTACTAATATCACCTAAAAAATCTCTGGCCAAATAGGAACCAAGCAATTTTGCACCTTCCATGGAAATATTTAATGTGCTTTTTAATTTGTCATAGATATTGGATGCAACAGCTGATGCACCTCCTGCGAATCCACCATCTGCAGAGCCGGTTTGATAGCTGTTTGCTAATTCGGTCCCAAGACCTTGTAATTGATTTGCAAGACTTTTAACAAGTCCCGCTCCTTGTTCTGGACTCTCTGCAAAAGCTTGAGAAAGACTATCACCAACAGCTGCAGTGACTAAGTCTCTTTCAATCCCAGAAATTGTAAGACCTGTTGCGTCAGTAAGAGAAGTTGGAAAGGGTAATTCAATGGTAAGAGTTGATTTTAAATCGACCTTTTTTTTATTAACAGTTTTTTGATATTTAGCCAAAGGACTTGTAGTACCATATCTACCGTCTTTTGATGCAACAAATGCTGCAAAATTATATTCTTTAAAAATAAATTGAATTCCATGAGGAGACAAAGGCTTTACTGGAAATGTTAAAATTTGTGCTGATTGTTGTCTTGCGCGTCGTACTGATTCTATAGCAGGTCCAGGCCTATTTGTCTTACTTTTACCTTTTCTTGGTCTACTACCTTCGCCAAATGATAATGCCATTTTAGTGTCCTATGTTTCTTCCATACTTTTTGTTGGATTGGATAAATATCTTTTAAGGATATATTGGATTATTTATATACAAAAGCGGGTACTAGATTATGGCATATAAAGGACGATTTCGTCCCAAGAATCCGGCTAAGTATAAAGGCGACCCAACAAAGATTATTTATAGGTCTTTATGGGAATTTAAAGTTTTTAAATGGCTTGATTTACACAATGATGTGATATGGTGGCAATCGGAAGAAGTGATTGTTCCATATCGTTCGCCGATTGATGGAAAAATACATAGGTATTTCCCTGATGTAATTGTGCATAAAAGGGATGGCTTAGGGAATCCTCAAACTATTATGATTGAGATTAAACCGAGTGCTCAATGTAGACCACCGGACCCTAAGAATAAAAATAAAACTAAAACGGGCAGAATATCAAGAAGGTATCTAAACGAAGTGAAACGATACGGGATAAATGAAGCCAAATGGAAGGCCGCAAAGAATTTTTGTGCTGATAGAGGTTGGCAATTTACAATTATGACAGAACATCACATACCGGGAGCAAGGTAATTGGCAGCAAGACTATTTACTGATATTTTAGCAAAAGGTATCCGCTCGGGTCAAGTCCCAGCACGTACAGAAAAAGCACGAGAATGGTATCGAAACCAAGCTAGAAGAGCAAACTCATCAAAGGATTTAAACACAGAAGGTTCAATTACTGGTGAGAATATCCTAAAAACATCTGGTTCCAAATCTAAAACAGCGAAACAAGTTGTCGGCAATATGTATTTGTTCCGATATGACCCAAAACATAAAGATACGCTACCATATTATGATAGGTATCCACTGGTTTTTCCAATAAATAAAGCTAAAGGCGGCTTTTTAGGTATTAATATGCATTATTTGCCACCGATGTTAAGAGCAGAACTTATGGATGCTCTTTATAGTACAGTGTCAAATAAAAAGTTTGATGAAACTACGAGGCTAAAAATTTCGTATGACATTTTAAACAAGGCGAAAAAATTTAAATTATTTAAGCCAACAATTAAACATTATCTAGGGAAACACGTTAAGACCAGATTTGTGTATATGAATCCTTCAGAATGGGATATTGCATTATTTTTACCATTACAAGAATTTGTTGGTGCAAGTAAACAGAAAGTTTGGGCTGATTCAAGAAAAATAGTAAGAGGATAATTAAGTGCCATTCAATATTAATAAATTTAAATCGGCAATGGATAGAAGAGGTGGTGTTGCGCTTGAATCTTTATTCGAAGTCATTCTTACAAAAAATTCAGCAGATGCAGAATTTGACCCATTAAGAGAATTTACATTCTTTTGTAATGCTGTCACAATTCCTTCGATTAGTATTAATACAGCAGACTATGCTCCAGTAGGAGCTTTGCCTAGGTCCTTCCCCACAACAGTTTCAAATGATGGTTTATCTTGTAATATATTAATTGATTCTGACCATGAAATGATTAAATTTTTCCATGGTTGGTTGCAACAAGTTGTAAACTATAGTACATCAGGTGGAGCATATTCAGAGGTGGATGGTAGATATCCACACGAGGTTGGGTTTAAAGATGATTATTCTTGCACATTAACAATAAGACATTATTCCACAGAAAGTTTTGATGACAAATATTACGAGTGGAAATTTACTGGTGTATGGCCAAACGCAATTAGTGATTTAGATTTGGCCTGGAACAATAATGATTCATTCCTAACATCTGCGGTATCATTTAATTATGATGAAATGCAGGTGACTGGAGAAAAGACAGGTTCGCCGACAGATGGCCGACGTGGTCGTGGTGGTGGATTCTTAGATTTATTAGGGCGACTTGGTGGTCTTGCAGACACAATCCGAGGAATTAAAAAAGGTGGTCGTCCAACAAGCATCCAAGATGCTATAAACAGAATAAGTAGATTTAGAAACGCGGTAGGTCGTGTTTCTGATGTGATTTGATAAAATAGGAGTATATTATGGCTTTGCCAAAAATTGATTTACCGTTAATGGAATGTGTACAACCATCAACGGGTGAAAAAGTAAAATATAGACCGTTTACGGTTAAGGAAGAAAAAGTTCTTCTTGTTGCTCAGGAGGCAGACGACCCGGCAGCAGAAATATTGGCAATGAAACAAATTGTCAATAATTGTTTTGTTAATTTAGATATTGATGAAATACCAATGTTTGATTTGGAATATTTAATTATGGTTTTAAGGTCTGCTTCTGTAGATAATATATTAAAATTTGTAGTTTCTGACCCAGATACAGAAGAAAAAGTAGAATTGGAACTAAATTTAGATGAGGTTAAACTTACAAACGAGGCAGAACATTCAAAGGAAATTAAATTAAATGATGATTATACATTATTTTTAAAATATCCTACAATTGAATCTTTTGTAAGGGTGGTTCAGATGGGATTTGGTGATTCGTTAACTTCATATTATATTATGACAAGTTGTTTAGATAAGGTTGCATCGGAAGATGAAATTGAATATTTTAAAGATTATTCTGATGAAGAAACAGAAGAATTTATGAATAGTTTATCTAGCGATGTTTTAAATAAAGTTGTAAAGTTTTTCGAAACAATGCCAAAATTAAGGCATGAAATACCTTACACAAATAAGGAAGGAAAGGAACAAACATTTGTTGTTGAGGGTACTAGAAGTTTTTTTATCTAGCGCTGTGCCACATTACTCTTAGCGAGTATTATCAAATGATATTTAGTTTGGTACAGCACCATAAATACTCAATAACAGAAATAGAAAATTTATTACCTTACGAAAGGGATTTGTATTTCCAAATGTTAATTAACTTCTTGGAGTCACAAAAAGAGAAATAATATATGGCAGAAATGAGCCTAGAAACAGAAGCTATTTTAAAACGTCTTAAAAATGAAGGCGATTTAATTCGTAATAGTGGGAAAAATTCTATAAAGCAAGTCAATATTAATCTTGATAAATTGCATACTACTTTTAAAGCAATTAATGCAGCTATGCTCAATAATACAGCTGTAATAAAACAAGCTTCCGATATCGAAAATAAGATTAAAAAGGAAGAAGCAGAAAGAGCTCGTCGTCAAGGCGAGATTGATGAACTCACACAAAAAGATAAAGCAAAGGCAGCAGAACTTCGAGCAAAGGCAGACGCATTAAGAGCAAAACAAGAATTAAGAGATGCCAAAGGTCCTGGCCTATTTGCAAAATTTAAAGAAAGTGATACTAAAAAATTATTAAAAAATGCTGCCATTATTGGAGCTATTGGATTTGTTGCTGGTAATATTGCATTAGGAGCTTTAGATAAAAAGTTTGAAAGTGAAGGTGGTTTTATTAAGGCCATGGAGACCAGAGGAAATCAATTTCTAGATGACGCTGGTGAAAGACTAAAAGTAGACCTTCAAGATGGCATAACCAAGGGTATAAACGACGGAATTCAACAGGGTATTAATAATGCTCTTCAAGACCCAGCTGTTAAAGACATAACAAATATGATAGAAAATATCCAAGAGTCAACGTGGACAAAGATACTTCTTGGTTTGGTGGGAGCATTGGGTTTAGCGTCTATAATATCTGCATTCACAGGCCTAGGCAGATTTGGTTTAACATTATATGATAGAGCAAAGAAATATATTCCTAAGAAAAAAATGGGTCCTCCTGCTCCTCCAAAGAAAGACCCGCCTAAGCCTAAAGTCAATATGAATAATGCCAGACAAGATGAGTTGTTTGATAGTAAAGGCAAACCAAATCCAAATATCGCGAGAAAGCCTGACCCATTACAGCTTGCCAAAAAAGGATTAGTGACTACAGGAAAAAATATCGTTAAAGGAACGCCTATTGTAGGTCCTGCTGTCATTGCAACTGATATTGCAATGAATGGTGTTGACGCAAAAACTTTAACTGATAGAGAAGTTCTGGGTCTTTTGGCCACAGGAGAATTTGACCAATCGGCCAGAACTGGTTTAGGAGATATTGCATTAGAAACAGGTATTTCGATCGGTGTTGGTGCTGGTGTTGGTAGTGTTGTTCCCGGTCTTGGAACTACTGCTGGTGCTGTATCTGGTGGCGTATGGGGATTTCTTAGTGGTGTTGCCAGATCCACAGTCGAACTATATCAAGATAGCTTTACTGATTTAGGTATTGACGATATACCAAATAAGGTGGAGAAGGCCTTAAAAAGAGAAATCACACTAATGGATTCTGAGGGTTTAACTCCCGAAAATATGGCAAATAAACTAAATGCAACTGCTAAGGAAATTGCCGAAACAAGAGCAACATTGGAAAATCAACTTGCCGAACCTTTAGCCGAACTTACCGATTTACGAACCAGATTAGAAAGTGTTGGTGATGGCACCGATGAAGAGACAAAGAAAAAGCGAAAGGATTTAGAAAAGCAAATAAACAAAATAGAAAAGGATATAGCAACTCCTTATAGTCAGCTTCAAAATACTATAAAAATACAAGAAATGGCCAATAAAAGAAGAAATGAATTCTTGGAATCAATTGGCATGCAACCAATAGCAATGTTAGATAATACAAGTGCCTCAGAAACATTAGCTTCCCTTGCTTCTGCTGGCGGTGGTGCTTTTGTTAATACTCAGGTTATTAATAATACATACAATAATCAATTCGTTCAAAACTCAAGAAATAATTGGAGTCAAGGTCAGGTTATTGTAGATAATGCAACAGGTGGTTCTGGAGAACAGGTAGCTCTAGGATAAAAAGGGGCCGAAGCCCCTTTGTAATTTTATTCGCCTCTTAAATAAGCCATTATTGTTTCTGGTGAAGTTTCTCCATAAGGGTCATCTTCGCAATCATCTGCCTTTCCAGGCTCGACAAACATCTTTTCAATAACACCATCATTTACAATCATAGCATATCTCCAAGATCTTTTTCCAAACCCTAAATTGTCTTTTGCTACCAGCATATCCATACCAGCAGTAAATTCACAAGAGCCATCAGCAATAAATTTAACATTTCTTACTCTTTGGTCTTGAGCCCAAGCATTCATAACAAAAGCATCATTACATGAAATACAATAAATCTCATCAATACCTTGTTCCTGAAATTGGTCAAAACACCCTTCAAAGGCTGGAACTTGGAAATTAGAACATGTTGGAGTGAAAGCTCCAGGCAGTGAAAAAGCTATAACTCTTTTTCCACCAAAGAACGATTCAGTAGTAGGATTTGTCCATTCGAACTCTCCAGTCTCTACATTTCTTTCTCTTAATTTAAAAGTGACGTCAGGTACTCTATTCATAATATATCCTTTCTAAAGTCGGGAGAGCATTGCACTCTCCCGGATTAAAGTAAAATTAACCTACTAAGAATTCCTTCTTGTTGTCAATTTTGATTTTCTTTGGTCGTTTCTCTTCTGGAATAATCCTTTCAAGAGCAATGACCAATAGACCATTTTTGAAGTTAGCTCCAATCACCTCTAAATCATCGGCGAGTGTAAAGCTTCTTGTGAATTTCTTGTGTGAAATTCCTTTGTGAAGAACTACAGATTCATCTTCTGGTTTTTCGTCCCAAGTAGATTTTACTGTAAGAACATCTTCTTTAACTTCAATATCCACATCATTAATATCAAGACCTGCTAGTGCAAGTTCGATTGTGAACTTATCACCATCTTGATTTCGTCTGATATTATAAGGTGGGAATCCTGTTGCTGCATGAGTTTGAGGGAACTCGACCAGTCTATCAAAAACTCTGTCGAATCCGACAGCAAAAGGGGTTAAGTGGTTTATATTTAATCCAGTCATTTTTATCTCCTTAATTAAGCTAGATATTAATATTTGATGGTTTTTACCCATCACCGTTTTCGCATACCCTTTCGGCATATGCAAAATTTATTTATACAGCTTCTGCTTTTTGTGCAATAAATTGTTTGATAAAGTGTCGTACTTCTCTGGATGCCGAAGTATCATCACTTTTACAAAGCTGTATGAATTCTTTCTTTTGTTCTTTATTGATTTTAACTATTAAAGTATCATCTTTTTTCATAATTGTTAACCTTTTTGTCACATGAATGTCACATAGTTGTATAAATAAAAAGTATATACAAAATATTTATAGGAGAAATACAATGCTAAATGATTTTTTTAAAAAATTTGATAACCTAATGAAATCTGGTGATTTCTTTAAGATTGCCAATAAGTATCTAGCAACACTCCTTCTTTTACCATCAATGGCTTTTGCAAACGAAGTCAATATTAAACACATTGACCACACGACAGTTATGACAAAAGATTCAATGATAATCCTTGACAAAAAAGCCGGTAAATTTTGGAAAACTGATTTAAATTGTGTTTTACCAATTAATACAGACTCTAAAGTCAGTTTCAAAACTGTTCACAGAACTATTAAGGAAGGTTCAGAACTTACATTTATAATTGGTAAAGATAACCATCATAACTGTAAAGTTTCTAGATTAGCTTCTCTTTAAGTTCCAGTACTTCCAAAGCCCCCATTTCTACTCGTTTTCTGAGCAGGGGCTTTTTTAACCTCTTTTAATTCGTATTGTAAAGTTTCCTCTAGTCTACATTGAGCTAACCTTTCTCCGTGCTCTACAGTGACTAGACTGTCTGATATATTCAATACAGCGATAAACGATTCTTCTACGTAATCACTATCAATCACACCAACACTATTACAAAGAATCAAACCTTTCTTCGTGGCTACACTTGAACGAATAAACATTTCCAATACATGGTTATCTGGCACATCAAATATAAGTCCAGTCGGAATTAGCACTCGTGTTTCTGGTGGGATTTGGATTGATTGGTTTTTCTTTACCAAAATTGGAACTTGTTTGTTCCATGCGTTATATCCTTTTAATCGCTCACCATTTGTTAAACAAGCTTTAACATCAAAGCATGCTGAGCCTTCTGTGGCGAATGTGGGGATTTCAGCGTAATCTTTTACTTTAAAAATATTCATAATCAATACCTATATTATAACACATAATGTGTGATTTGTCAAATTTTTTTAAGGAACTGGCGTAAACCAATCTTGTTTTTCTATCATTTCCTTAAATAGTTGATAGTCGGGAGATTGCTCCCATAATTCATTATACCAAAAGAGCTCTCTAAAATTAGATTCCCATACAAAAGGAGTATCCTCTTGTTTTTGTAGAACACAGGTAATTATTCTATTTACTTCTGCAGCGAATGTTGGTGAGGATATTACTTTATAGTTATTAGCCATAGTCAATTTATCAAAGAAATTATCTTCGGCGTGGAAAATTGAACCATGATATCCATGTTCAACAAACATTCGAGCTCGAGGAGTCCAATGTACAAATATAGAACCAACGTGTCCTAGATTATGCATACACTGGTAAAAGGTTCTTTGGACTGGAATGTGCTCACTCATTCCAAAGTTTGTTATAATATCAAATGAATCCATGCCAGTAGCTTCTTTGATTTGTTCTGCCGCGGATTCACTTCGCAGGTCAAGTGGAATTGCTCCATCTAAACCATTTAAATCTGTTGAATGATAACTTTTTGCACCGGCACGTAAATAATCATCTCTATACACACCGTTTCTATTACCTTTATTTCCAAGTTCGAGAATTGTTTTACCTTCTAAATTTGGTAAATGCACAAACTCTCGCATAGGAATTACTTTTGGTACAAAATTTCCATTATTCATAATATAACCTAAAATTTATTTTTTGCCGATGTTATACTTAACGGCAAGTTCCCATTCATCTTTCTCTTTAAAAGCAATGATTTTAATTTGGTTCAACGAAGCAACTGGATCTTTTGTTTTGCTGGAATCAACAATTTTGATGAGTTCCCATTCTTCCAATAAATTTACAATAGTGTTTCTTCTTGAAAGATCTTCTTCTGTAAATGTATTCGCTTTACCATCTAATATAAACAATTCTTTAAAGTGAAGAATAGAATATCTTCCTTTCTTGTGAAGGATGTGGCACGACTGAAATAACTTCTTCTCTTTACGAGAAGAGATTCCAATACGTGTAAGTGTTTCTTTTACTTTGAGGAAACTATCAGGTGTCGGTAATTCTACCTCAACACCTACGCCTCTAAAAATGTCTTCGTTGTCCATGATACATATTCACCTTTATTCTATAATTAGTGGTTTAATGGCCAATAACCAATAAAACTATTTATAGGATTTTAAACCTTAACCACCAGTGACCAGCTTATCATGTACAGTCTTTAATTGTTCTTTTGTCAATGTTTTCAGATACATCTTTGCAACCGTGCGATTACACTGATATACTTCCTGAATTGCATCGAGGTCTGTGTTCTTTTCTGCCTTGTGCCATTTGGAAAATCTCTTGCGTTTCCTTAAGACACTTCGGTAATAGTCAAACTGGGCAGCTGGAAATAAGTCATGTCTTTGATTCATTTCGTTAGCATGTAAAATCGTGTCCTCAAAATATGTAAAGCCTCTGTTGACAATATATGCGTTATATTGTTTTTCAGTCATTTCCGGTAGTTCACTTTCACGAATTACATCTTTTTTAGTAAAAGATGCTGCATTCATAAAATCAAACGGACTAAGATCTTTCATTTAGCACCTCTTGTAAATCTTTTGCAATTTCGTTAAAATTTTTACCACAAGGTTCACAGAGTTCTACTGTGTGAGGACCTTCAGCAGTTTCCATGCGGACTTTCCAACCTTTTGATTTGTCGAATTTATTACCACAGCTAAAACATTTCATTATACAAACTCGGACTCAACCATCACCTCAGTGAGGAATGCAACCATATTAATTTCTTGGTCGGCAACAAAATTAGACTTGTACATATAATCGGCAATGGTCACAATGAATCCAGCCTGAGAGCGAAATTCAACCTTGTCAGCCATTGCATCGTAGATACGTCTGAACATCTCATTCATATCTTGGTCTGAATTGTTTGCAACCCATTTACGCATTTCTGTAAAGTTCTTTTCCTTAAGAAATTTGAATAAAGCGTCAATAGATTCTTGTTTAATATTGACAAAGATTCCTTCATCAATTCGTCCTGAAGCTGCATAGGATTGTAATTCTGTTAATACACGACGAAAATCTGGGAAGTGTTTTTCAATTACCTTTGCAAGGACTGCCTTGTCATAATCAACATTTTCATTTCTCAGAATCTGTTGGACGCGTTTGAAAAACTCCATCGCCATTATTGGTCGTTCAGTCTGTTCGATACTGAAATCAACTTCGGAGAGTCGAGATCTCAGTGGAGAGATGATACGATTTTTAAAATTACATGTAAAGATAAAGCCACAATTGGCTGAATATTCCTCAATGAAATTACGCAGAGCAGGCTGAACACTTGCAGCATTCAGATAATCTGCCTCGTCGAAGATTACATATTTACGCCCACCTGTCAATGACACAGCAGAGGCGAATGTAGAGATATCGTATCGGAGGGTATCAATATTGACATTCAATGAACCATTTTTTACAATGTAGTCGCAACCAAGTTCGTCAAGCATAGCTTTTGCGATGGTTGTTTTACCTACACCAGGTCCACCAGTCAATAATAGATTAGGGACATTACCATCAGAAACAAATTTACGGAATGTTTCCTTCATTTGTTCTGGTAGGATAGTGTCGTCAATTTTTTGTGGTCGGTATTTTTCAACCCACAACACTTCATTTGCTTTCGCATCAATCATAATAAATCACCATAAACATAATATAATAAAATTTGAGGGCGGGGACTAGGCTTTTGACCAAGTCCCCTGTTCTCGAGAAGAGGATTGTTGATTACTCAACAACTTTGTCAGCCAAAGGAGCTGCATCAGCTGTATCAACATCTACCTCACCTTCAGCTACACTAGCATCCGGTTGAGGTGAATTTTGACGTAGATATGCTTCGAGTTTATTTCTCAACATACCAATTCCTGCCAATTCATTTCCTTGGAACCCGCCTCTTGTGGAAACAACATCAATAATCTGCAATACAGTGCTGATGTCTCCTAAGGTCAATGTGACCTTTTGTTCTTGACCTTGTTGGCCAAAATTTCCATTTACTGGTTCATTCATATTAATCACCTTTTATTATAAGTCGACTTTGAATCAATAGCCACATAATATGTGACACCTTTTCCTTTGAACTCAGATATGCCTTTTGAGCATATTGTGACCTGATAATCCAAAGGTAGTAATTTAAGGTTATCAGTTTTAATAATTACCTTAAATGTATCGTCAGTCTCGCCGATTTCAACGCCAAAGTCATCTGCGTTTTCGTTTGAGCTGTCGATTGCCTTGAGATAGCATGTGCCGCCTTCGCCTACAAATGCAACCTCAGAGAACTGAAGAACACCCGCCGCCTTTAATACAGACGATAAGTCTCCTTCTGATACATTTACTACCACGTCCTCGGAAGGCAATGTAATATCCTTCTCTGGCGGAGTATGAATCATGGAGATGTCAGCGTAAACGTATTTTGTTCGACGTTTGCCTTCAGAGATTACAAAGTATTTATCTCCAAATTCAACATCGGGTTCATTATATAAAGACAAGATTGATAGAAATCTTGAAAGGTCGTAAACACAAGCCTGTGATGGCATTGTATCTGGGACCTCTGCGATTGCAATCAATGTCTTTTCTGGTGTGATTGTTTTAATTACATTACCTTCAGTTAAAAGAATACTCTTGTTAATTGCGGTAAATGATTTTAAAACATTCAACGTGTCGTTAGAAAATTTCATAATATAGATTCTCCAAATTTATTTTCTTGATTGGTATTATATACCTATTTTGATGATTTGTCAACAGGTTTGTACGATTTTCTGTTGGAAGTTTTATCCGCAGTGGCGGACACACCTAGTTGACCAATCGAGCCCATATTACCCTTAAAAATATAAGAGCCGACATGGTTGATTTGCATCCAAGGACACATCCAAATTTTCAAACCAATTTGTCTGGCTTTACGACAAAAGAAATAATCCTCAGATAGATACCTTTTTGATTCTGGGTCAATGACGCAATCAAAGAAAGCAGTTATTTCTCTTGTACCGTCAAAATTGTCGGTTCGAATGTGGTCTGGTTTGTAAGAAAGTTCTGGATAAGAATCTCTATACTTCTCCAAAGCCTCTCTTGTGATAAGCATAAATCCTGTTCCGGCCTCGGACACCTCTACAGGTTCTCCAAGTTTAAATGATGTCATTCCTTTCACAGGATTAAATACAAAATCTGATGTATAATTTTCTAGTTTAAATGGATTGTCATTTGCAAGACCAAGTTCAGATGCTTTACTTACTTTTTCCCAAGCAATTGTTTTCTTGGGATATGGTCCTGTGACAACGTCCATGTTTTCTTTATCTTGAATATTCATTGCCAAGAGTGCAAGTACATCTCTAGGATTAAATCCAATATCGGAATCAATAAACATAAGATGTGTACAATCAGATCTCATGAATTCATCTACAATATAATTCCTGGCCCTTTGTACTAGACTCTCATTAAATAAAAAATAGTATTTAAGTGGTATTTGATGTTTTGCACATAGCATACTCAAGTCGTTTGTTGACTTTGTAAACATACCACTGCACTGGCCACCATACATTGGTGTGCCAATAAAGATACTATATTTTCTTAACTCTTCAGTTGATACTTCAAGTTTCATGTAATTTTCTCGTTAGGGTAATCTTGGTGCTTCAGGGACATGAAAATACTTGTTTAACATTGCAAGTTTATCTTCATAATCAGCCATCATTGCTAATTCTTTTTCAATAGTTTCCATTACATCTGGATGTTCGGCCACACCAACATGTGAGTCCAAAAGAATGTCGACATTGATTTTATGCTTTTGAATATGAGCTTCGAAATGAAGCTTTGAAGCTTTTAAAATTTGATCTTTATAATTTGCCATTTTATTTTTCCTTATATTATAACACGTAAAGGATTATTTGTCAATACGCATATCATTATTAAGCTGAATCGCTTGTTCTAAAAGTTGAAGCATTGAATAATCTCTTGATTCTTCAACAAATGCTTTTGTGTCTTTTGGGAAACAATTGCCACCGAAACCAAATCTACCATCAGGTCCTGGAACATTCATGTGAGATGGACCGACACGAGGTTCGTGTGCCAACACACCAATAAATTCTGACCAGGAAGTTGACATGTCATATTCGGCATAAAGTTCTCTTAGTTCATTAAAAAATACTACCTTTGTAGCCAACCAGCTGTTAATAGTATATTTTAAGAAACTTGCTGCCTTAATGTCAAGTTTGAATGTTGGTACAGGTTTTACATCACTGTATTGAGTATACATTTGTTCTACTTTTGTACACATATCCCAATCACCACCAAAGATTTGGAAAGGTGGATTTACGAAATCATCATTTGCATTTGCTTCTGTTAAAAATTCAGGATTGTAAACAATATTAAGTTGTGTAAAAATATTTGTAAATGATTCTAACACTGAAGGTGCGACTGTGCTCTTAATGACCACAATACCATCATATTGTTCTTTTTCAAGATTACTTAATGTAGTTTTAATTAAGTCTGCGTTTACACTACCTACAGGACCTTCAACCGAAGCCTTTGTTCTTGTTGGTGTAGGTAAACAAATAAAAATAACTTCTGGGTTTGAGTCTATAAGCTCTGCAAAAGTTAATTTTGAATGTACTGGGTCTACAATATATTGTTCTACATTTTTAGTATCGAATCCAGTGGATACTGCTCCGCCTACAAAACCTCGGCCAATAATACCGAGTTTAAGTGTTTGAGTAGTTTTCATGTTCACCCTCTGCCTAGGTGTTTTGATTGCATTAATATTTGCTTGTTGCATTTCTTCTCCATAATATAAATTAATCAAGTTTTTCAGCCCTATCAATAGCTTGTAATCTTAAAACATCAGCAAGGATATCCCAAGAACTATCATGAGCTTTAAAAGTCTGTTCCCATATCTTTTCATCTTCAATAGGACAGAAACCATTTTTTCTTGGAAAATCTAATTTCGCATCAATCCATGTTCTTGTATCACGTAGTGACCAATGCGGTAAGTATTCCAAGACCTGTTGTTTTTTACCAATCACATCAAATAATCTCCATAGGATACAAGGGTCGAATGAATTACTACGAGACCACCAATGTGAGATTTTTCCATGTGGAATGAGGTATGAAATAAATTGTTCTGCAAATTGCTCTAAACTAATATCAGTATTTCTTGGCACAATATTTTTACGAACTTCTAGTGGTTGGTCCTCCCAGAATTTTACTGTGCTTTTATCTATTGTAAAGTTGTATTTAGCAACTTGTTCTCTGATATCAAATTTATATTTTTGAACTTGTGAGATGTCCTTAAAGTTATAAGGATTATTAGATGAGAATTTATCCCAGTCAAACACGAGTGCTGACATGTCAATAACTACACAATTGTTGACATCAATACCCATAGTTTCAAAGTCAATAATGCAATGTTTCATAATAAAAATTCCTCAATGTATATGCCATTATAACATATATTTGGCACAATGTCAACCATTATCTACCAACCTATTTATATAATCTCTCAGATTTCGTTTTGGTTCCCAACCGAGAGCTCTGGTATTATCAGTAATAACATCTGCCGCCATACGATTACCTTTACGAGGTGGAAGTTTTTCAATTTGACCACCAAATAATGTGGCCACGTCTAATACTGTAAATCGTTCTGGATGGCCGATACCATATTCGTCGCCTTGGCCTTTTTCACCAATCAGAACGAGAGCGTCAACAATATCATCTACATGAGTGAAATTTCTTTGTTGTGTTCCTGGCGATACAACTGGTAATAATTGTTTCTCTTCCATCAGTCTGGCATATTTTGCAATAAGTGTAGCATATTTTCCATCTTGTATTTCTCTAGGTCCATATACATTATAAAAATATGTGATTGCATAGTCAATACCAAACCATTCAGCATACATTTTAACAAGTTCTGTATTTTTGGCTTTTGACCAGGCATAAGGACTCATTACATAATCCTTATCATCACGGTCTGCAAATTTGGTACTTGAACCAGAATAAACTAGTTTGGCATTCCATGCACGGACACATTCCAATACACGAGTTGTACCTTCAATATTAAATTTGTGTACAAGTTCAATATCCTCGAATGATTGTTCCACACGAGAATACTCACCTAAATGATACACAATATCAAAATCACCTTCGCCAAAATCTGGTGTCAAGTTTGTAGTACAATCCTGTACATATAAAACTTCGCGGACATGATTTTTCATTGAACCTGTAAAATAGTTATCCAATGAACAAACCTGATGCCCTTCAGCAACAAGTCTTTCAGCCAAATGACTACCGACAAAACCTGCACCACCTGTAATTAATATTTTAGCCATGTATTGATGTTCTCCCTTCCGGAAATATATTTGCTTCGAAATCCGGATCTGGGAATTGTTCGTCAGTATTCCAATTTCGCATTAATTGCATTCCGTAATTATCTACTTTATTCACTATTGGTACATCTTTTTTCAATATAAGTGGATTTTGTCTAGCAGGGTATCCATGCTTATTTACGATGGCGTTGAGGTCAACATGGTGATGTACTCTTCCATATCTCTCAACGAGAGTCACACAGTCTGGGTGCATTTCTTTTAACATTTTTGATTTGTTATATGCTGGGTCATTTTCAGAATCAACATTATAATCCTCATACACTTCAGTTGTGTTTCCACCTTTTACTGTTCCCGTTCTGAGTTTACCTTGAACAAATGCGTATATTAGCATTGTACATAATCCTTCCTTAAGGACACGGATACTCAAATCTACATCTTCATTAAACTTGCCACGCCATTTGTGCGGACAATTATTATCAATTAAAATACAGGACATCATTCTTGTATTTAGTATAAATGGCTGATATGGGCATGGGTCAACCACAAAGAATTTGTATTGGAATGAGGCGAGAGCCACATTTTCATATCTGTCAACAAAATCCTCAGTCGCCCTAAAAATACCAGAACCATTTTCTACACGGTATCGTTTGTTATGATTTAATCTGACAAACCCATCAATGTTATCGTCCATCAGCCAGTGTCTAGCATGACCATTCGCCTGTGAATGTTCCCAGCACCAATTTCTTGCAGGACCAGAACCTTTACCATGATTACTGAAAGGAAGTTTTAATACAGTACCCAAGCCTGGAGGAGTCGCCTCAACATATTTGTCGTATTCCTGTGGTTCGACTGCAATGTAATATGGCACACCCATTTTTTCCAATGTCCTTGCGGTGTGTCTTGTATCCCATCGTCCCTTACTAATAATATAGATAGGATATCTTGGTTGAAAGTGGTCAGTATCAGTCTCAACATATCTGTTGGTCATGTTCTCTTCCCTGCCTCTAGCAGGATAATAAACCACATTTGTTTTATTTGTCAAATTATAATCCAGTTTATCGCTGAAATGTTTTCTGTCTTCTTCTGATTTGAACTTGACAGCGATTTGTTTAAAGACATCTTTTTTCTTTGCTCTAAAGGTTGGCATACCAGCGGCATACCATTGGACATACTGATTACGCCATTCCTTTTGTAATTCTTCTTGTGTGTGAACTGGTGTATACATTATAATAAATCCAAAATTCCATTTTCTTGTCGTCCAGCCTTGTAGACAACATCTTTTAATTTAGGCATAGGCTTTTCGTCAATCGCCAACATAAAATCAATATAATCTTGTTCGCTCTCAAAGTTTACAAAAAGTGTCTGCCAAGGTTCTGGAAATTCTGGGTCAACTTTTTTCCTTGCAACCTCTGGTTTATAGTCAGCCTTCTCTTCGCCGAGGAAAGTATCCAATGTATCTGTAATATTATCATCAGAAACATATCCAACCAAATCCTCGTATTCAGCGGCCGTGTCTTTTGTATAGTCTTTTAAATTTTTATTACTCATAATTTATTACCTCTGACATATATTTAGTAAATTTATTCATCAATAGTTTCTCTTGTCCAGTCTGTAAATCTTTCAGAATCTGATTTACACCTGTAAACAACACCTTCTGTGGTAATACCATATTTTTCTGCAACCTCTGAGATTGATTCATATGTTTTACCCTCTATTATATAGTCAAATTTTCTAACTGGTTTTGGTTCCCAAGGAATTAATTTAATACCAGCCTCGGCATATGCCTGTCTCCAAGGTAGATGGTCAAATCTTTTTAATTTGACATTCTCTTCGCTTGTTGTATAATGACCTCTCATTCTAGACCTAATCAGTTTCATTATAAATGATTGACTCTTACCAGTTAAAAATGCTCTGGTAATGTCTTTTGCTGATTGTGTCCTGCCTCGATAATGCTCATAGCATGGAACATATTTGTGACCCTTTTCATCTTTTAATTTTTGTGCCTCTTCTGAGATGAACTCTACTGGCTCTCGTCCTGCATCAAATAATGCATTAGCTAGAGCACGTTGGGTTATTTTATCACATAAATGATAAGATGGATTTAAGACATTATTCTTGAAGAAGTAATATACTTCCCACTGATTGTCCGTATAGGTCGTTTCGTTTTGCATAATATTGCGGTGTATTTAGTATTAATGTATAGTATAACATATTTTTGGGCATTTGTCAACCCCTATTGCTCGAAATGTTCTACCAATCCTTGGTAGCCTCCTTCAACGATGGTATCATTTACTGTAATTTGAGGAAATGTTCTTGCACCTGGAAACTTATCAAAGAATTCATTTGCAGTATAATCCTCATTTAATGAAAGGTATTTGTATTCAACACCTTTTTGCTCACATAAATTTTTAGCCATTGTGCAATAAC
>Ga0181574_10000116_pt1 | contig 70384 bp, 56 predicted proteins | sample 101ome_24_FD_145600 | JGI IMG/M metagenome (GOLD analysis project Ga0181574, IMG submission 145600) | Coastal salt marsh microbial communities from the Groves Creek Marsh, Skidaway Island, Georgia - 101410AT metaG (spades assembly) | ecosystem: Environmental > Aquatic > Marine > Intertidal zone... | reverse complement strand
GGTTTCGCCTTCGCTCAACACGAGGCCGATAACGGAGCCATCAGTGGGAGCGAGACTCCCGGTGGCGATTTTCCCGCCACCAGGGTTGAAATGAATGCTGACGACGCAGGCAGTGTCAGGCCGATTTGCGATGGTAGCTCGCTGGACAAAATCGAGATTGCGATCGGCTTCTCGAGTCAGGAGAACCCCATCGCGCTTTCCTTGCGAACCGGCTTCACGCAGGAGTCCTTCTTTAAGGATTTTGCTGGACTCGAGGGTGAGGTCCTCTTCCTTCGACCCTCCAGCGGTGGTCGCGTCATTGGGAGAACTGTTGCTCCGGGTTTTCAGCGATCCAGCAACTTTGCTTCCCCCATGTCCGGGATCGATGACGGACGGAGTTTCCAGTGCTTCGGAGATGCCGAAGATGAGGAGAAAAATCACGCAAATGCGCAGGGGTGCGAAGAGGGGGGATGAGCGCTCATTCGTATGGTTTAACAACTTCACTCTGCACAACATACTTCCTGCAGATTTTAAAGTAATCGAGCATGGACTCGATATCGATCCACCCATCCTCGCCGTGCAAATTCCCAACAGCCGGTCGACTCAGGAGAACGGGGATGCATTCGGCGGCTAAAAAGACCAGCCGCGGAATAAACCTTTGAAAGGATACCAGTCCCCCAATCCGCAATTTCGGCGCTAAGATTCGCGCAAATCAGCCGTATTGAAAAATGGAGCGTTTTCCTTTACGTTCCTGAAACAAATTCCTGCCTCTTATGAAATTGTGGAACCTCCCTCTCTTGGCTTCAGTCGCTCTCTTCTGCGTTCTGATGGCTTCCTCTTCCCACGCTCAGCAAACGACTTCGGCGCGAGACGCGCTGACGATGGTGAGCAATCAATTTGGCCCTCGCTCGACCCAATGGGTGGCCGAGATGCGCGGCACCGGTGGCATTCCGCAACCGCCACAATGGGAAATTACTTCCTACAACGACCGCATACCTAGTCTGCTTTATCGCTTCAGCGCCGGGTTGGGCCGCGTAGGCGATCTGGGCCCCGAGTCGCGTCGCTATCCAGTGGACGTGCCTGTTGGATACTTCAGCCCGAGTCAGGTTGGAGTAGACAGTGTCGCTGCATTTACCATTGCCGAAGGTCAGGCCAGAAAAGCGAGAGTCGCCTTTGATAGCTGCGAATACCTGCTTCGCGCCCGCGAGTTTTCAAGTGATCCTCTCTGGCGCCTCGAATTGCTCGATGCACGCCGCCAGATTGTCGGAAAAATCTACATCTCTGCGAAATCCGGAACTGTTCTTCGAACTGTTTGGGTCTATGCAGATCGTGGAGGAATACGCATTGTTGACTCTGCCTCCCCAGGCGGAGCCGCGCCCACGAGCACAGGCACGAGTGTCACCGGCATCACAGGGACCGACTTCCCGGAAGCAGCGGAGCCAAATGGAGAAACAGGCATCGTGCAAATGAGACCACGCTCCACGACGATCACGCCGCCGAATCCGGGAAGTTCTGTCACGATTCCTCCACCGCCGACACCGGGAGGCGTACGCCAGCCCTACCAGCCGGTTACTCCGGATGGTCGAATTGCAGGCGCGCCTACAACCGGAAACGGTACTGCAACAAGCAGCGATATTCCCGATCCCCCAGCGATCACAAAAGCACCACCAGCCTCGACAGGACAGGGACAAATGCGCGACCTCCGCGAGGATCCTCCTGCGAGGCGCGACCCTATCAAACCGCCGATTGATATCCCCAGCTCTGGCGGTGGATCGAGCGAACGCATTCCGCCTCCACCAGTTCCTCCTGCCGGATAGGTGAGAGGTCAGATTTCTTGATCTAGCTGCCTTGCGCGCAGCACTCGGCTCAAAGCTTCTACAGCCCAGATCATCGGATAGGTCCGCTCGTAGTACCACAAGCGGGCGAAATAAAATCCGATCGGTGTAGCGTCGAATTTCGTGCCACTGCCTGTAGCTTCGACCAACCACTTCGCACCGTGGTTAAGGGAATCTCCCACCTCGCCACGAAAGGCAAGAGCTGATACAGCAAGCGACGTCTCTTCGATAGTGGATGGCGTTGTATCCCTTCCGGAACCCCAGCCGCCGTCTGCATTTTGATTTCCGAGCAGCCAACTGACACCACTATCGGCTAATTCAGGCAAACCGATATCGTCGAGAGCGCGAACGACCATTGCCGTTCCATAGGTCGGATTTTCCTGATCCTTGCGACGATACTGGTTACCAAACCAAAGCGGCACCCACGATCCATCGCTGCGCTGTTGCGTTTTTAAATACGCGATGGCCTTTTCTTTTCCCTCGCCTATTCGCGAAGAAATTGCTTCCGGCATTTCCGGCTCCCATTCGTGCCACGCACGGAGTGTGTGGGCGGTGAGATCGGGTGAGGAACGATCAAAGGGAAGAGCTCCCCATCCTCGACAAAAAGTCGGGATGCCGCCATCGCGATTCTGCAAATCGAGCAGCCAGACAATAGCCGACTCTGCTGCTGCTCGAATTTCCTCAAAACGCCCGGGACTCTGTAGCTTCGCCAGAGCAAGTAGAGCGCTGGGCGTATCGTCAGCATCGGGAACACCGCCTGCCAAATCTGTCCACGCCCAACCTCCGGGCGGGGAGTTCGTGAAAGGGTGGACCTCGGTGTATTGCTGATCCAGCAACCAGTCGAGAATGGCATCGGATCCTTGTCGTGGAACTTCAGGCAGTGCTTTCACGGAAAGAGTGGTTGCCCAGGTCGCGAGGTTGGTATCAATCGGCCAACTGCCATCGGGGCGCACGGTCTCGAGGAGAAAACGCACTCCGTTTTTTGCGACCGGGTGACTCTTTTCTCCTGCAGCAACGAGGGCCATCGTAACGAAACTGGTCAAAGGCGCGGCTTCGAGAAATCCTCCCGACGTGGGCTGGATCTCTACGAGCAGCTTCGAAGCACGATTCCAGAAGAACCCGATTTTTTTCCGTTGCACTTGCGTCGCACGCCCGATCGCAATCAAGGCAGGCAATGCATAGCTGACGACAGGAAGGCGCATCGCTGCAAACCAGCTTCGCGGAAAAACGGAAAGCTCATAGGGCAGGCGCAAGACATGGCACCATCCATTTTTCCCCAACGTGCCACAAATCGCGCATAGCATGAGAATAGGAACGGAGAAGGTGCGGTCTTTTCCGTATCGCGCCTTCACCGTTTCCGCGATCAGCGCGGGCTCGAGCGAGCCGACGTAATCCCGAATCCAGTGGGAGGCATTGCGAACCGCATTTGCAGATTCTTCGCCGCCGTATTTGGAAAGCGCCGACCAACAAAGCAGCGTTGTCGAGATGTTCGAAAAACTCTTCACAGTATCACCCCATCCCCCATCGTCGTTTTGGTTTTCGATGAGCCACTGACATGCAGAAGCAATCTCGTCATCATGGGCTACCTGATCCACCTCACCCAGGGCGATCAGTGCGGTCGCAGTCGACAGGGCAGAGGTGGAGAGCTCCCCTTCCCAGTGGCCTGCCTCATTTCGCTCGGCGAGCAAAGCAGCGCGAGCATTTTCCAGTGCTGTATGTATCGCGTCCATTCACAGCGCAAGATGCCCGAGCGCGAGCAAGCCGTAGTAGGTATATTCGATGTCGAGATCATCGTCTTCCCAACTTCCGTGAAAGCCTCCCGCCGCGGTCCAGAGGCTATCGATAAAATCGAGCATGACTTCCTCTTTTTCATCAAACGAAATCTGCAAACCATCGAGCGCGTGAAGTGCCACTGCAGTGGAAAGCAAGTCCGGAAGCGGAGCGAGTGGGAAGGCAAGAAATCCGCCTGTGGGATGAAACGATTCAAACATCCAATCACCAATCGATTCAGGAATCGGAAGACGAAGATTTCGGCACAGCGTAATTGCTGCGGCACTAGAGGGAACGTTTGGGACGGGCAACTCGACATCGTTAGCCCAGCCCGCGCCTTCGACCCGGAGCGAATTGAGGCAGGCTGCGAGCCCCTCTTCATTTTCGACCTTCAGTCCGTGATCAGCCCGAGCGCCATAGGCGAGAAAACAGGCGTAAGCAGATCCGGTCTCCGCATCCTCGATCTGATTGTATCCTCCGTCTTCACTACGAAAGGACTCGACCCTCTCGAAAACAGGAGACATTTCCGCTGTTGATGGCTGTTTTGTCAGGGCGGAATAGCACCTCGCAAGGCAACAAGCATGAACAAAATCGAGTTCGCCTATCTGCTCCTTTTTTCTATCCAGAAAATTGCGAAGCCCCTCCTCGGGCAACTCAGATTGCAAGGCAGTGAGACAGTCAATCGCAAAGCTGGTGTAATAGAGATCGGCCGTTCCATCACGATCGTGAAACCCACCATCGGGATGCTCTTGTGAAAAGACAAAATCCCGGACAAGCCCGCTGGCTTCCTCCCCAAGGATTGAAGGAGCAAGACGCGCCACCTGCAGCATTTCGAGGCGAAGAGACATGAAGATATTTCTATACCGATTGAGTGAACCGCTACTCAACGAAAAGGGGCAAATCTTCCGGGAAGTCGTTGTCACCCTGTGTTTTTTCTTTTCTGCCTCCCATGCCTTTGGCTTTTCCCTGCCCCTCGTTTCCAACGACTTCAATACGATTGGTGATATCGCGGCTGTGGACGTCTTGAAAAACGATCACAGCCAACTGCTGGAACATGCGTCTCTGTTGCGCAGTCCCCTTCCCTCCTAGGATGATAACTCCGTCTATGTATTCCACACGGGGTTCAGTAATATCTTGAAAATAGGGGACCAGAAAACCCTCCGTCACTCTCCCGCCCCATCCAACGGGATGCCTCTTAAAGTCGACCTCAATATCATTTCTGACTCGAGTTCCAGAAAATGCTTCGCTCATCTGTTCTTCAATTCTCTTTTTTTGTATACGACTCTTCAGGGCTCCCTCAGCAACTATGACATCCGCGTCATAAAATACTCGAAGCTCGGGTACCGTGATTTCAGGATCTTCCCGATCTGTGGCATCCTGAGGCTTCGTCTCCTCCCCGTTTACGACCACCGGCTCTGATTCTAAAGATTCACTCTCAGAATTACTTTTTTCCTCAACCATTACCACTTCAGGATTTTCTGGCAATGGTTGAGGAGATACGGGAGAATTTGCAAGATCGAGGCCACTAATGTTCTCGTCGTTGTTGCTCAATCCCGGCTTTTCGCAAGACAGAAAAAAAAGACTGCACGAAGCAAATAGTAGAAAGGTTCGAGTAAGTAAATTCGTCATAAGTTGCACCGCTGGTGTGGAAAAGGTTGCTTCTCAAAGGTAGCAAAGTCCAGAAATTGTCTCTACGAATCCTCATCCCACTCTCTTCACCCTACAATGAATACACAATCCTACGACTTCATCATTATCGGCGGAGGTAGTGCCGGCTACGCTGCTGCCCGAACGGCCCACGAACTCGGAATGAAGACTGCCGTTATCGACGGGGCAGACGAGCTCGGCGGCCTTTGCATCCTGCGCGGCTGCATGCCATCCAAAACTTTGATCGAATCCTCAAACCGTTTTCGGTCGATTCGCCATGCCAAGGAATTTGGGCTCCGCGCGGAAAATCTAGAGGTGAAGCCTGCTGAGATTATTGCTCGAAAGTGTCAACTCATCGGAGAATTCGCAGAGTATCGTCAGGGACAGCTGGAAGATGAGCGATTCGACCTGATCCGGGGAACCGCCACATTCACAGGGCCAAATAATCTCGTTGCCACCCTGAGGGAATCTGGAGAAACGCAGGAAATTGAATTCCGATCTGCCTTCGTCGCAACTGGGTCATTGATTACAAAAATTCCGATCGATGGCCTCGAAGAGGCAGGATACTGGACCAGCGACGATGTGCTTCAAGCCGAAGAGATTCCTGATTCGATTGTCGTTCTCGGGGGCGGAGCGATCGCGCTTGAGATGGCCTGCTACTTGGAAGGACTGGGAAAAGACGTGACCGTGATCCAGCGGAGCGACCAATTGCTCCGAGGGTCAGATCGCGACCTTGCGAAGACTCTCGAATCTGCTCTTCAGGAGCGTTCGAATATGACAGTCCACACGGGGACCAGGCTCACCCATGTCACCACCGATTCTGCTTCCGGGAAAAAGACAGTCCATTTTGAAATGGATGGGGAAAACCACTCGGTCGAGGGGGATCAAATCCTGCAAGCGCTGGGGCGCTCACCCAACTCAGGCCGCATCGGTGCCAATGCTGCAGGAGTTGAATTGCTCATAGATGGGAAAATTCGCTGCACCCCGGATCAACGCACCAGTGCTCCTCACATTTTTGCTGGCGGCGATGTCTGCGGACCGCACGAGATTGTTCATATTGCGATCGAACAGGGAGAAATCGCAGCCCACAACGCCGCGATTGACCTTGGATTCCACGACGAGGTAAAGAAGGAAGTCGACTACCGGCTCAAACTGTATGGGATTTTCACCGATCCCGAAGTCGCGATGGTCGGAATGTCTGAAGCCGAATGCGAGGCAGCCGGAATTCCTTTTGCCAGCGACTCCTACCCTTTCGATGATCACGGTAAGTCCATGGTCATGGGAGAAACTCACGGCTTCGTAAAAATGATCGCAAACACGGAAACCGGGGAAATCCTCGGTGCCTCCGTTGTTGGACCGCACGCCGTTGACCTAATTCACGAGATTGTTGTCGCGATGCATTTTCGCTGCACGACCGATGAATTTATAAAAATCCCCCATTATCACCCCACTTTAAGCGAAATTTGGAGCTATCCTGCAGAAGAGCTTTTAATTTCCGGGTGAATACAGTATGCTTCGCCTGATCAGGTAATCGCCCTACTCTTTCAATCGAATTAACAACATTTTTTAAGCCGTGCTTAAGCAAATTATCAATCAAGACGAGGAGCCCAAATCGGAGGATAGAAAGAAGGAAGGTTCGGCAGATTCCAGTTCCAGTTCGAATCCAAGCTCCGAATCGAGGTCCACATCAAAGCGTTTTCCCCCCATGACCGGCAGCAAAAATATCCTCTCCAGCGACGTCGAAATTCGGGGTAACCTTCGCTTTTCCAACGATCTCATCATTGATGGTCGTATCGAGGGAGAAACGAACTCACTGCTGGAGAAAACGCCCAGATCAATGGCGATATCAAAACTCTCTCTGTTGTCGTTTTCGGCAAAGTGAAAGGAAATATCACCGTGACAGACCGTTGCGAACTCAAGCAGAATGCCGAGTTGGATGGAGACGTTATTGCCAGCAAGCTCGCAATCGAAGAAGGAGCGATCTCTTTCGGATCTTCCAGTGTTGGAGAGCCCTCATCTATTTCCTTCAAAGGAGGAGGCGGCGGAAAACCGCAAGACGGGAATTCCGACGGCGAGCAGAAGTAATATTTTACTTTCTCAACCAACGTTGCTTTCACCTCAAAGCGAAAGCGGCATCCCGTGCGCCGCTTCACAACGGCGCGCTTTTGCTATCAGGGCCTGACCTCTGAACATCCCCCGACTGACACCAAACTGCCAAACGCCCGTGTTTCGAAAATTGCACAGAGGGAAAAAAATTGAACTGAGCTGCCCCCATTGCGGCAATCTTCAGTTCGAGCCATCGCGCGTAATTTCGTCATTCTGCAAAAGCTGCGGAGAACACTTCCGTGTCAGAAAAGGCATCGCAATTCCGAACGCGGCCCTTCGAGTTTCCGGAATTTCTGAAGTCATCCCCTCGGAAAAATCGAAGGCAGCGAAAGAGAAACCAAAACGGAAACAATCTTCTAAAAAGAAGGCCGAAGAGACAGAAAAGGCCGACAAGAGCGATTCGTGGCTCATGTCTGCAAGGGAAACCGAGGACGATCCTCGACATCTTCCGAGGCAGGAGGAAGCTCCAGAAAAAACAGCATCGGGAATTTCGGCGGGTGCTTTTTTCGGACTCGTCGAAGAAGAAGAGGTTGCCGATGCTGCTTCATCTGCGGAACTGGGGCGGAAAGCCCAAGCTAAAGAAGCTCTCGCTGAAGGTTCGATGGCTGCTCTCATCGAACACCAGGCCCCGGCTCCCGCGCAGGAGAAGGGCAAGATGCCCCCGAACTTCGTTCCTCCGGACAAAAGGAGAGGGCTCGTCGAACGCTCGCATGATTTTTCGGTTCGCTGCTACCGGTGCTACCATGTCCAACCGGTTTCCAAATTTGCTAAATCGACACAATGCGAACGATGCAGTGTCTACATCGGCCTCGCCGACTACGAGATCAAAGCCAACAAACAGCACACCTTGCGCACTCGCGGCGACATCGTGGTTGCGAAAAAAGGCGGATTAAGAAACTGCGCGATTGCCTGCCACAATCTCACGGTCAACGGAGTCATTGATGCCTATGTCGATTGCTCGGGAGATGCCGTTTTTCGTAAAACCGGCAAAGTCCGTGGTCACCTCTACTGCCGGAAATTGATCGTCGAGAAAAACGCCGTGGTTGAATTTCCCGATGGAGTCAAAACGGAACGGGCTGATATCGTCGGACGTGTTATCGGTGATGTAACTTGCTCCGGAACTGTCCAAATCTCCAAGAGCGGCACGATCGAAGGAGACGTCACCACAATTGATCTTCAGATGAAAGATGGAGCCGTCATTAGCGGCGAAAAAACGCTCGATCCTGAGGTTTCCACTGAGCTCTCGGTTAAAATAGGCTTCAATCCATCTGTCATCGGATAATTTTCCCTCCCAACCCTCAATACCCTTATGTCCACATCAGCAGCCACCGACCTCCGCGAAGAAATTTTCGCGCTCAAAAAAGAAAAGAACGCAGTCATTCTTGCCCACAACTACCAGATCGACGAAATCCAGACCATTGCCGATTATTGCGGCGACTCGCTCGGACTCGCCTTTCGCGCGCAGGAAACTGACGCTGAAGTGATCGCATTCTGTGGCGTTCATTTCATGGCCGAGACCGCCAAAATTATCAATCCGGAAAAGACTGTCATTCTTCCCGATCGCGATGCCGGGTGTTCACTCGAAGAGTCCTGCCCTGCCGACGAACTGAAAGCGTTTCTCAAAGAGAACGAGGAGAAGAATTACTACGTCATCACCTACATCAACTCTTCCGCAGCAGTAAAGGCTCTTTCAGACGTCATCTGCACCAGTGGAAACGCCGTCCGGATTGTCGAAGCAGCACCAAAAGATCGCCCGATACTTTTCGCTCCCGATCAGAACCTCGGACAATGGGTCGCTGAACAAACCGGACGTGAGATGGACTTCTGGAACGGCGCTTGCTACGTGCACGTCGAGTTTACCCGCGACAGCATCCAAAAAATCAAGGACGAACATCCCGATGCCGTCGTCGTCGCGCATCCGGAGTGCACCACCGCCGTTCGCCTCCTCGCAGATGAAGTCTGCTCCACCGAAAAGATGGTTCATTTCTGCCGCGACACCGAGTCGCAGAACATCATTGTTGTGACAGAGGCAGGCATGCTTCACCGCCTCAAGCGCGAGGTGCCTGAAAAGAATCTCATTCCCGGCCCGACTGACAATTGCGCCTGCGCCGAGTGCCGCTACATGAAGATGAACACGATGGAGAAACTCTATCTCTGCCTTCGAGATCTCAAGCCAGAGGTTACTCTCGACGAATCAATGCGTGAGGCCGCCAAGGCGCCCATCATGAAAATGCTCGAATTGAGCAAGTAAGCCGCAACTAACTCAACCACTCTTTCTAAACCGACGTATTTCAATGAACTACCAGTGGGACTCAACTTTTGTCGAACTCTTCGAACGCTGCCTTGACCGCTATCGTTCCGGTGACGAAGATTTCAATGGATACTACACCGAGGACGACCACGCATTTCTAAAGTCGATCGGCTACAAGCCGCGCGAGTTATTTGATTTTGTCGAAGATTTAGGAGATGGCGGCGTACCGACGCTGACAACAGCATTAATGATCGCGAGTGTTCGGCGCGATTACTTTCACGTAATGATGAAAGGCGAAGCCAGCAGCCACGAAATCATGCCCAATGAACTGCCTGGAAAAGAAGAGGAGCTCGAGGGATACGTCTGGCTCCCCCGGATCATCATGAAAGCGCGCGGTAAACTCCGTGGCGAACTCGACCCAGACATCATGTTCTGCTGCGGTGGCGACCGACGATTCCTCTCCAACAATGATATCGCTCCCGCTGATTTCCTCCGGGCCGTTTGGAGTGCAGGAGACGATGATTCCAATATCGTCAAATTTGTAAAAAGTCAGGCAAATCGATGACCCTCTCCCGGCGGAATATCATGACAGGGCGCCCGCGAAGATCATTTGCCGCGATCTTCGCCATCGCGGCGTTACTTCCGCAGATGGGAAAATCCCAGGAAAGCCTCGTCGACCTACCGTCGTTTCGAGATGGGTGTCAGGCCTTGGCAGACGAACGTTTCCAAACAGCAATCACCTCCCTGCAGGAATCGTGGAATGCCGTCATTGACGATGCTGGAGGTGATGTCGAAAGAGATTTCGTCGCCTCTCGTTTGCTCGAGGCATTTGTAAGAAATGGGGAAACAGACAAAGCAGCCAATTGGCTGCGCGAGCACCCTCTCCTCGCCAGTTCGAACGACACCCTTTACTGGAGTGCAATTGTCCACAGATCGGAGAAAGAATTCTCCGCCGCCGCGAAATTGTTCGGAGAACTAGCAGGCCGACTTCCGGAGCCGGACCGGACTATTTCAACTTCCCGCGCGGTCTGCCTGACGCTTGGCGACAATCAAAATGCCGCCTGGGAGAGTATCACCGCATTGGGAGAACCGACGACAACGGAGGAGTCTCTAATCTTTGCCCAAATCGCAACACGTGCCGGCCAGCTGGAACCCGCCCTGAGAATGCTGGGGAAAGTTCCCGCAATCGAATCAACACCGCGCAATCTCCGTTTTGCAACCATTGCGCTTCGCGCTCATCTGCTGCGCGAACTCGGTCGGGCGGAAACGAGCAAAGCCTCCATAATTTCACTGATCGAAACTGCCACGAACGAACAGGAAGCACTCCAATCGTTCCTTCTTTTTGAAGAGGCCGCACCAAGTGCACTCGCGAGCTGGTTGCCGGCCTCCGCTGAAGAGTGGGAGAATAAAAGTGACCACCCCGCCGCCCAGTGCCACCGGTTCTTCCTGACTCTCAACTCAGCAAAAACGGTCGAAGAAAAACGAACTCACCTGATCAACTGGACGAAGAAAGCCGATGCCTCGCTGACTGCCACCGAAGCTTCCATTCGCCTGCTTTCCTATTCCGACTCGACTGAAACAGCCCCTTCAATCGCAGCGACAGAAGCCTTCCCCGGCGGGCTGGCACGCGTTGGGTTTGCCGCTTCACAAAAAAAATTCCGAGCGGGTCACCTTGCTGAAGCCGCTGCTCAATTTTTTAATATCGCTAAAGCATCCAAAGGTGAATCACGCGCACGATCGCATTTCAACGCAGCCATTACCCGACTGAAAGCAGCCGACTTCGATGGCTTCCAGACTTCGTTCCATGACCTCCGTGACGATGCGCCCAACTCCCCTCTTCTCAAGGATCTGCAATATGCGGCAGGACTTCACCTTGCCGCAACGGGCGATCCCCGATCCATTGAATTTCTCGAACCCTTTGTGAGGGAAAACCCCGATCATCCCTCTCTGGCCGATGCAATGCTCGCCCTCGCCGAAATTCATCTCAATCAGGCTCCGGCGCGACCTCAGGCAGCGAGCGATATCTTCGAGCGCCTTCGAGCGAGCCCTCTGACTTTGGACCAAAGCGAGCGACTGGACTACTCCAGCATCTGGCTGGAAGTGATCCGAAACGACGACAACGCACAAATCGCCTCAGCAACTGCTTTCCTCGAGAACTGGCCTGGCTCTGAACATCATGCCGAAGTGGCGATGCTGCTTGCACAGACACACTATCAAAACCACAAGGAAGATACGGCACTGGAAATTTTTGACCGCGTCGCAGTCGAGTTTCCCGACTCCCCTCTTTCGGCTCGGGCAAAATTTTTCGCCGCACGAGCCAGCTCCCTTACCAAGCCGGGTGAAAACGACGCCAAAATTGTAAGCCGCTGGGAGTCGATTGCCAATTCTGACGGTGAATATTCCTGGCAGGCGCGCCACGAATTGGCCCTTCATCATCTCGCACGGGATCGATTCGAGTTGTCACGGCAGGAACTTCAGAAGATCCTCGAGGGCACCGATGCAAGCGACCCTCTTCATTTCGCGTCACATGCCGATTTCGCATTCAGCTACTTTGCGGAAGCCCTAGCCAATAGACACGACGCGGATCTTCTCAAAAAAGCTGCCGCATCTTTCGAGGAGCTTTCTCAACTCCCCAATGCTCCCACAGCGGTGAAAAACGAGGCTGCCGTTCGCTACGGTCGATGCCTCGAAAGTCTCGACCAGAAACCGCGTGCTCTCGAAGTGTATCGATCCCTCTTGGCTGACACGACACTGCGATCACTCACTCCGATTCGCAGCGCGACTTCCGATTCCAACGAATGGGTTTTCCGGGCCGGCTTTTCTGCGATTGAAATTCTGCGCGAGCAAAGGGATTGGAAACCAGCCATTCAGATCGCAGACACCCTTGCTCGCAAAGACGGTGCCCGCGCCATCGAAGCATCCCGGCTTGCCGAGCAGATGCGGCTGAAGCATTGGGTGTGGGAGTAGCAGTGGCTTTCACCAAAATAGAAGATGGCCGAGCTGCGACGTGCAGACTCGGCCACCTGTTCCCCTAATTGCAAAGAGATCCCCCTGATTGCAAAGGTGTTTTTGTTAGCTGATTGGACGCTTCCAATCGCGATAGCTGTTGTTGGAGTAGTAGTCCTTGTAAGTGATTACCGTGACCCAGTAGCTGTAGCGCTTCCCGCAGTGGTTGTGATAGTTTCCAGCTTTCACCGAAGTTGTCATTCCGAAGAAAGCGGCTCCGACGATGGCGAGTGTGAGAATGAAGTTTTTCATGATGTTGTTGATTGTTGGATTCGTTGAAATTGAAGAGGCTGAATTGCCGTGTTCAAAAAGGGAATCGACAGGCGAATGAATCTGATGGGAAAAACGATTTTTTCTCAATCACCCATCAAAATCCACGACCTGACAGGGTTGAATCGATGACCCGACCCTGCTAAACCCTCGATCAAACCCTGTTGAAGAAGGTGCGGAGAAGACGCAGGACTGCCTTTCCTCCAAATGCTTTCACTGTCATGCCAACGAGGGCAGATGAATTCCTGACATCAGAATGCCGCCACCCCTCGGAGCATTCCATTTTTGCGCCGCCATTTGCCATTCCAGAATAATCTCATTTTGAGCTGATTTCCCTCTTGAAACCCTGGACAAAAGACCGACATTTCCGACCCGTTGGTTAAAACGGACGGGATGTAGCACAGCTTGGTAGTGCGCCTGGTTTGGGACCAGGAGGTCGCTGGTTCGAATCCAGTCATCCCGACTCTCTCTCCAGAGGGGAGCAGTATTCTCCCTCCGCGGGGACATTCCCTCACTATCCATGTCGGACAACAACGAGAAACAGCGCAAGACGCTTGATGAGCGTGATAAGATGTCGGAACTTGAACGGATCCGCCACTCTACGGCTCATGTCCTCGCCACGGCAATCGCGAAGATCTGGCCCGATGCTCAGTTTGCCTATGGGCCGCCGCTGCTGGAAGGCGTTCACGGTTTTTACTACGACGTGGATCTCGAACACCGCATTTCTCCTGACGACTTCGAACAGATCGAGGCGGAGATGAAAAAGGTGGTGAAGGAAAACCAGACTTTTGAAAAGATGGTCGTCTCCCGCGACGAAGCTCTCGATCTCGCCAAAAAAGGCCGCCTTGCTGCTCTCGGTGATCGAGATGTCGAAAGCGTTTTCAAAATTGACCTTCTCAACGAAATTCCGGAAGACGAAGAAATCTCGATCTACAAAAACGGAGACTTCTGGGATCTCTGCGCAGGCCCACACGTGCCTCGCACGGGAAACTGCAAAGCTTTCAAGGTGATGAGTGTCGCCAGTGCTTTCTACAAAGGCGATGCAGACAATCCACAACTGCAGCGAGTCTACGGCACGGCATTTAAAAACAAAACGTTGCTCAACGCGCACCTGGAACAGGTCGAAGAAGCAAAACAGCGTGACCACCGCAAGATCGGAAAAGATCTCGACCTTTTTCACATTGACGAAGCAGTCGGGCAGGGATTGATCCTCTGGAAACCCAATGGCGCTGTGATTCGCCAGGAGCTGCAGGACTTCATTGGCGAACATCTCGACCGCCAGGGCTATAGCCAGGTTTTCACTCCTCACATCGGAAAGCTCGATCTCTACCGGACTTCGGGACACTTCCCTTACTACTCCGATTCGCAGTTCCCGCCGCTGACGGAGCGCGAAACAATGAAAATTCTGTCCGAAGAAGGGTGTACGTGCGGTGAACTTTCCAACAAACTCGAATCGGGTGAGGTCGCTGGGTTTCTCTTGAAGCCGATGAATTGCCCGCATCACATCAAGATTTTCCAGAGCAATCACCATAGTTATCGAGACCTTCCCGTGCGCCTTGCCGAGTTCGGCACAGTGTATCGCTGGGAGCAGTCAGGGGAGCTCGGAGGTATGACTCGTGTCCGTGGCTTCACTCAGGATGACGCTCACATTTTCTGCACCGAGGATCAGGTGAAGGACGAAATCATGGGCTGTCTCGAGCTGGTGAAAATCGTTCTTGGCACCCTCGGGATGGATGACTACCGCGTCCGAGTCGGACTGCGGGATAAGGACTCATCGAAATATGTCGGCGACGCCGAAAAGTGGGACAAGGCCGAGCAGGCCCTCCGGGAAGCTGCTTCGACTCTCGGAACCGATTTTGCCGAGGAGCCGGGCGAAGCTGCGTTTTACGGACCAAAGATCGACTTCGTCGTAAAAGATGTCATCGGACGCGAGTGGCAGCTTGGCACGGTACAGGTCGACTACAATCTGCCTGAGAGATTTGGACTGGAGTATATCGGTTCGGACAATGCGCCCCATCGCCCCGTAATGATCCACCGAGCTCCTTTTGGCTCGATGGAGAGATTCGTCGGCGTGCTGATTGAGCATTTTGCCGGCAAGTTCCCCACCTGGCTTTCGCCGGAGCAGGTCCGCATTCTTCCTATCTCCGAGAAGTTTCTCGACACGGCTGCCACAGTCTACCAGGGACTACGTGAAGCAGGTGTTCGTGTCACTGTGGACAAAGCTGATGAAAAGGTAGGAGCTAAAATTCGTCTTGCCCAGCTCGACAGAGTTCCTTATATGTTACTCATCGGAGCTAAAGAACAAGAATCCAATCAGGTATCGATCCGTCACCGCGATCGGGGTGACGAAGGAGCCGTTGGTGCAGACGAGTTTCGTGACAAAGTTGTCGCTGAGATTCGTTCTCGAAATTTATGATCTGGCGTTACTCACAACGCTGTTCGCTTCCGCAGTCGGAACGAGGAAAAGTTATTCAACCTTTCGCCGTTCCTCCTCAGGATAACTTTCTGCCATTTTTCCCCATTTGCGGGGATATTACTCGTCGAACCTATATCTAACGGTTCGCACCTGTCTTAACAAAAGGAACAAAGCCATAGCTAAAAGACCAAACAGAAGAAAGCCGCGTACGCCAAGAACGCGGGTCAACGAACGGATCAGAGCCCCCCAGATCCGCGTCATTTACGGTGAACACAACGTTGTGATCCCCACCCACAAAGCCTTGAAAAAGGCGAAGGAGCTGAGTCTTGACCTGGTTGAGATCGCACCGAATGCCAAACCGCCGGTTTGTCGTATTGTCGACTACGGAAAATACAAGTACGAACAGTCCAAGCAGAAGAAATCGGAGAAACCGAAGAAACGCGAAAAGGAAGTAAAATTCCGCGTCAACATCGGTGAGCACGACTACAACATCAAATTGATGCATGCAGAGGACTTTCTCGCTCACGGCTTCAAAGTTCGAATCCAACTTCAGTTTCGTGGTCGCCAGATGGCGCACAAGGATCTTGGATTTGAGTTGATGCAGAAAGTGAAGGAAGACCTTTCGACGATGGCGAATGTCGACCTCGAGCCCAAGCTGAACAACCGTAATATTCTCATGATGGTTTCTCCTCTTCCCAAGGAGAAACAGGTTCGGAAATTCCGCAAGGAAGACGAAGAATACGACATCGACGAAACCGAAGCAGCTCATCAGGAGCACGAAGACGAGGATCCTCATGACGAGGATGATCACGTCGATGCCTCTGATGAAGATGCCACATCCGAAGAAGCTGCTTCCGATGAGGAAGCAGAATTTGAAGAAGATGCTGCTGCTAAGGAAGAGAAATAGGAGGTTCTCTCCTAATCTCCCTCTGCGGTAGAGCTATAGCGACGCTTTGAAGGCACTACTCCTTTTCGACATCGATGGGACTCTGATCGATACGGAAGGAGCGGGCCTGAAGGCACTTGAGCGCGGACTATTCAACGCGTTTCCCAACTTTACTGGTCAGTCATTTCCTCCCTTGGACTTGGGTGGTGCCACTGATGGAAGCGTCGTTGCTTCTCTCTTTAATCATTTCGGTATCGAAAATGACTCATCCCACTGCGAGAGCTTTTATCGGCACTACACGGCTGCATTGGAGAACTCGCTGGAAGAGAACAGTTCCCTTGGGAAGGGGCGGATTCTTCCAGGAGTCCGAAAATTACTCCCATCGCTGACCTCCCATTTCCCGGAACACGTTTCTGCCCTTCTCACCGGAAATGCCGAACAAGGTGCTCGAATCAAACTTCGACACTACGAATTGGATAAACATTTTTCCTTCGGCGCTTTCGGGTGTGATCATCCGGAACGAAACCAGCTCGGCCCCATCGCCATCGAACGAGCGCAAAAATCAACCGGGCGAACCTTTGATTCCGAGGAAGTCATCGTCATCGGTGATACCCCAAGAGACATCGCCTGTGCCCGGGCCTGCGGGGCTAAAGTTCTCGCAGTATCAACCGGAACGGTTCCTCATGAAGATTTAAAAAAGGCGGAACCTGACGCATTGCTTCGTGACTTTTCCAACCTTGATGAGACACTTTCGACTCTCGAAGGCTTATTTCCGGCCTCCAGTTCCCGGTAAATCTTTACATCAAATCAAAAATCTGTTGTTGTCTCTGCTCTACCAAAAGTGCAAAATCCCTACTTCTTTATGAAAAATACTGTAATCGCTCTTCTCGTAGCCATCCTCTTGGTCTCCGTCGTCAATTTACTCGCCTCCCTTGGACTTCTCGGGGGTGCAGGTGGTACCACCGGTGGCTCACACGAATACCAAGTTCTCAATGCGCAGCAAATGGACGCGATTGGCTTTCGCGCGATCGCTGAAGAGGAAGGCCTCGACGTCTCTGAAGAAGGAGAAATCAATTTCCCAAAAGAGATGGTCGACAAGATCGCAAAGGTCAACATGCTGCCCCGCACCATCCTCGAGGTAGAGAAAGACGGTGGCTGGAGCCTCTCCGGCATAACTGCTGATAACCATTACATCTTCCGTCGCGCGAAGTGATCACATCTTTCCCATCGAGAATTTTGAAGAAAGCCGCCGGGAAACTGGCGGCTTTTCTGTTTTTGAACGCACTCACTGCATGAACTTCCCCCCATTTTTCCGAATGATTCTCTAGGCCGCTCTCACCGGCTCTGTTGTCATCTACTTCGTGGTCATGCAAGTGGCGGGTCCGGAAACCCAGGACGACGACGCAGGTTCACTGAAGACTATATTCTACACTTTGAGATTCGTGCTTTTCCTCGCAGGCCAGGGAATCAGCTACCTTGAATCATATGAAAGATACGTCGGGGAATCCAAAAGCCCCCGCGTAGATCGACACCACATTCATCGTCGCCCTTGCTCTGACGGAAGCGATTGCCGTTTTTGGCCTCGAGCTTGGATTCGGCGGCGCAACAGTGCAGAATTATCTGCCGCTTTTTGTGATCTCAGGTGTCAGGATGCTATTGCTTTTTCCCTCTTCCGAATCAAGAAGACTACAGATCAGTAATTCCCCTCGCGGTCTTTTTCATCCCTTTCTGCACGGTCAAATCTTACTGCAATATTTATTTGTAAAAATTAAAATTTCAAATATTCTGAATTTTATGATTACCGATAAAAATGCGGCTGGTTATGGCTGGGCTGATATCTGCGTCACTCTTCGGTCCCGCTGGCGACTTGTCGTTTTGATTGGTTTCTTTGTTTTTCTCGCCGGAGCCGTGATCTCATGGAAGGAGCCCGTTATATACGAGTCATCCTCAGAGATTCTCGTTGATCATGGCCAGAGCGAATCTCCTGTCATTCGAATGTCTACGGAAGTTCGCCCGACTTCACTGAATCCACTTCGCCGCGCGAAAGCCCGGCTCGACAGCGATACACTGCTTCTTAAAGTCGTTGAATCGGGCAAGTTGGCAGATCGATGGAAGATCGAAAATCGAGCTGAAATACTGCGGCAGCTTCGTCGCAAAATTGAAATCAAAACGGAGGAGACCCATAGAATCATTCGCATCACTGTGCGTGACATTTCACCAGAGCACTCTTCCAATCTTGCCAATTCGGTTGCGCAGACACTGGTAGACCTGACTCACAAGGACGCCAGAAAATCTTATGAGGATGTGGTTCAAAACCTCAATGCCGAACTTCGATTTCGAAATGGAGAAAAACAACGGATCGAAAACCGGCTCCGCAAACTCAATCGCTCGGGTGAGACCTCCACGGTAGTCGAGGCAGGTGAAGTCAGTGATCTTCGAAATCAACTCATCGAACAAACACTCGTGATCCGTTCATTGGAAGCGAAACACCAGCTTTCAGTTGTCGCTCTGCAAAATATCTCTTCGGGAGTCTCAATCCTGCGGCACTCATTAGTCGAAGAATCCTTGCCTATGCAGTCGCGCGCCTCGCGCAGCGTTTTCTATTCCGTGTTTGGCTTGCTGATTGGAGCTACATTGACCTGCCTTCTCTCCATCGAAAAGTTGCCGATTAAAATTGCTTCACGAATCGCCAGGGAACTGGATCCCCTGATGATGGGCTATGTTCCAATCGGTATAGCGAGAGACAGGAATGCTGAAGGTCTCGAAAACAGCAATCAAATCGAGGCTTATCGGGATCTACGAAATCGCATTCATCGAATCCCTGCCCGAGACTCCTCTGTAATTCTTTTCATACCGCGGGGAGAGAATGCTGGAGCGGCAGAAGTAGTCGCCAATACCGCCAAGACAATTGCTGAAGCGGGGCAGACCGTTCTAGTGATTGATTCAGATTTTCATTCCCCCCAACTGCACGACTACTTCGAAGCTGCACGACACCCCGGGCTGGGCGACTATCTTTCGGGAGAAATGCGCGTCGAGGAGACGATTATCAAAACACGCACCAAAAATTTGTGGGTCATGCCTGCAGGCCCGCTTCCTGCTGACCCGAGCGGCCTCGTAAACGTAAAGCGGATGGATGACCTCTTTTGGGAAATAAGAAGTAGGTTTGACTATTTGCTGGTAACCGCTCCGCCAATTCACCAATGCTCAGACACGGGCGCGATTTCCTCTCTTGCAGACCATGTCATTGCGGTAACACCCTATCACACCCACAAGATTGAAGACTTGCGCGAGACAAAACAAACTGTAGAAGCATGCCATGCCAGATTATCTGGAGTTATTCTGACAAAACCCGAGCCGATTATTTCTAAAGAAGCTCCTGCAAACAAAGAATCATCTACGAAAATGAACCAAGTTGAGTTCGAAGGCCAACAAGCGAACGCAGCTCAATCTACCGTCCTGTCAGAAGGGAAATTACCTCACTCGATTTCACCTGTGCAAGAAAAAGGCGAGTAATCTAACCAGCAGGTTACTCGGCAGCAGCAGGTTCAAACTTCTCAACACGATGCCGCAATGCATGCGGAACAATCGAGGTGAGAAGCACATCGTTTCCCTCGTAATCAGTCGAAAGTATTTTCGCCTCCCGATGCAGTAAGGCGATCACGTCCTGCCTCGCCTGGGGAATGCGAAGCTTCAATCGCGCTACTCGGTCGACCATCAGATCAGACATTTTTCCGATCAGGGCATCCATTCCTTCCCCCGTCGCGACAGAGAGAAAAACCGCGTCTTCTCCGAAATGGGCCTTCAGTTCCTGAACGCGTTCCTCGTCATCTGCTACAAGATCCATCTTGTTCAACACAAGAACCGTTGGCTTTTCAGCCGCTCCAAGCTCTTTCAGAACAGAAACAGTCGTTTCGTAGAAGGAGAAAATTTCCTGCGAGCTCGCGTCCAGAACGTGAACCAGAAAATCCGCAAGGATCGCCTCTTCCAAAGTAGCCTTGAATGCCTCCACGAGACGGTGAGGCAGGTTTCTGACAAATCCAACTGTATCCGTCATCAGCAGGGGCTGCCCATCAGGAAGCTCAAGGCGCCGTGTAGTGGGATCCAGTGTCGCAAACAGCTTGTCCTCTGCGAGCACGTCCGCTCCCGCCAGTGCATTCAGGAGCGAACTCTTGCCTGCATTCGTGTATCCGACAATTGAAGCCTGCCCTATTCCTTCATCAGAGCGCTGCTTTCTCTGGGTTTCCCGGTTGCGACGAACATCTTCCAGTTCGGATTTGATTCGATCAATTCGCTTTCGGGCGAGACGGCGGTCGACCTCAATTTGCTGCTCACCCTCCCCTCGAGCAGCACCTTTTCCGCCGCCGCCACCTCCGCCGCCCTGGCGGTCAAGGTGCGTCCACATACGAGCGAGACGCGGCAGTGAATACTGCATGCGAGCAAGCTCCACCTGTAATCGCGCCTCCTTCGTCTGGGCGCGCATTTTGAATATATCGAGAATCACTTCTTCGCGGTCGAGCACTGTGATGCTGCTATCTTCCTCCCAGGTTCTCTGTTGTGAAGGGGAGAGCTCGTTGTCGAAAATGATACAGTCCGACTCGAGAGAAAGAGCCTCGTCGATCATTTCTTCGGCCTTTCCCGTTCCAGTCAAGTATCGCTTGTTTCGGTTTCTCACAAAAATGCACTGTTTCCCAACAATGCCGATCCCAAGGGTGGTCACGAGTTCCGTCAACTCTTCGAGAAGACTCTGAGCGCGCTCTTCATCTGCCCGATCGAAATACACGCCAATGAGAAAGGCGCGCTCGACCATTTGGGGTTTTTCCCGGGTATCAAACATATTTCTAAAATCAGGTGAGCAAGGACTTCACTCTCGCAAAGTCTTTCTTGATAGCTTCGAGAACCGCAGGGACAATCTTGGGATCCTTGTGGCCGAGATATTCGACATGGACACTAACTGGGCCGGAGAAGTCACTTTTCTTTACTGTTTCAAAATAAGACTTGTCGACGACGCCCTCTCCGATTGGCCCCCACCCGAGCGTGTTTTCGTCCCAAGCGGGTTCTTTGATGTAGAGAGTGTCAATGTAGTCACGAATGCGCGCGTAATTCAGCGGCCACGCTTTTGCCCCTTCAACGGTTGCATGACCGATATCAAAGGCGACCCCGATATCCTTCGCATCAAAATCTTCGAGGGCTTCCGCAAGATCCCAGATCGGTCCGCCAAAATAGTTCTTTCCCGAATGGTTCTGGTAAACCGGCTTGATCCCAAGCTCACTCGTCATGGCGACCAAGTCTTTCAAGCGGGCTCGAAATTCGTCGAGCTGTGGAGCAATCGGCTTTTTCAGATCGTATCTGTAATAGGCCATCCGAAAGCGTTTCACTCCCAGATCAGCCGCAGTTCGAAGGACGGCTTCAGTACGCTGTTCTTCGCTGACCTCGTTAATCCCGGAAGTCATCAGGGTGAGATTCAAATCGTTTGCCTTGAGCGCTTCCACCATCTTGGGCAAGTCATCCTCGACCCGCTCGGGTAATACGTGGCCACCCGGCCGGACCGGCCCTTCGATTCCGTCAAAACCCAGTTTCGCAATCTCGTCCGACATTTCCGCGTAGCTGAGATGTTGTAGAGGCTTCGTGAAGGTGCAGAACTCAAAACGACCTTTCTCCGCACCGACAGCGGGATGGGAAACACTACCAACAAACGGGGCAGCTGCCACCGCTGCGGAAAGCTTGATAAATTTCCGTCGGCTGCTTCTCTGGATTTCAAATTGACTCATAGCCGTATCGTATCGGTGCTTGCCGCTCTCGGCAACAGTTGAGATAATCGCAGAAACATAGTCTTCCTCTGCCATGAAAATATTAAAACCACTTCTTACGACTTTCTCGCTTTTCCTTTTCACCTCGCTTGCCCCGGCACAAACCATCGGGCAAAACGGTAACGGCTGGTCCATTATCGGATCTGATCCGATTCAGATTCACTACAATGGAAAGCTTGTTACGAGCTACAACGCAGGACGGGAAGAGGGAAAACCATTCTTCTATCCGGTGATAGGACCAACGGGGGAAAACATGACCCGCCATTGGCCGATGAAGGAGGGACACGAAGATGAAGCCACCGACCATATTCACCATCGAGGCATGTGGTACGGACTCGGAAATGTGAATGGCTACGACTACTGGCACTTTGCAGGTGACGATTCTAAAAAAGGGAAAACCTTTGGTGTTATTCTTCACAAGGGGATGAACGGAGTGCAGATTTCGAAGGACGACATCACAATAAAAACCAAATCGGAATGGGTCACCCACGAAGATCGCACCAGAAGAATTCTATCCGACAGGCGTGAATTCCGCCTTTTCTACACAAAAGAAGGTGCCCTCATTGTAGATACTTCGATCACACTCATTGCCGACAACGGAGATGTGAAGATCCATGACGACAAGGAAGGCGCCTGGTCAATTCGGACGATTCCCACGCTGCGCCTTGAGGGCGATCACGCCAAGGGCAGCATCATTAACAGTGAAGGTGACAAAGACAAACCCGCCTGGGGAAAACGCGCCAAATGGGTCGACTACTTCGGAGAAGACCGTGCCGGAAACTCTTGCGGTATCGCGATATTTGATCACCCGGAGAATCCGCGGCATCCAACCTGGTGGCATGCCCGCCACTACGGTCTATTCACGGCAAACCCTTTCGGACAGGGCAATTTTGAAAAAGAAACGGAAAAGGGAGCCGGGGATTACACGATCAAAAACGGAGTTTCGATCACGTTTCGCTACCGGACGATTTTTCACAAGGGTAACGCGGAAGAAGCGGGAATCGCAGCGACTTATGATGCGTGGGTAGCCGCGAAAAAGAAGTGAGTTACAAAAACTGGGCCAGAACTTTCGTCCCAGCCCCAATTTGGGCATGGTCTGTTGGCAGCTTACACGCGCCACACAAAATATGAAACTGGTCCTTGCTGCGGTAGCCGATTTAGACACCGCTCCAGCTACTGTAAATATTAACACGCGTGCCGTGAGATGTGTTGTCATAAATCACCTGAGCAGCACTTGCGGGTAGACGGATACAACCGGCAGATGCGGGGTATCCCGGCAAGTGCCCGGCGTGGACACCGTATACACTACCGCTCAGTCGCATCCAATAGGGCATGGGTACTCCGTATATCGTCGAAATTTTTCCGCTCCGAACTCTCTCGGACATGCTGAAGCTCCCGCGGGGTGTCCACTTTCCCGGCCGGGCGGTTGATACAGGGGTCTCGACCGCGATCTTGTCGTTGACGAGCAGGTAACCACGCTGGTCGGCAACATCGATGACCACTCGAGTATTGCTTCGATTGCTTTGCGAAAGAATTGCAGAATTGACTCTGGCACCACTGGAGTGACGCTCAATGGATGGTTTCGGCTTCAGGCCGCGCTGAAATACGCTACCTTTTCGGTTCGCGGAGGCGGACCGATCACTTTTGGACGTGCAAGCGCTAAACATCGACGACCCGAAAATAAGGAACACCGACAAAGCGCCGTAGAGGGCTCTTCTTTTCATGGAACTGCGTGTATTTGTTGTTTGTGTGGCGCGGCGTTTCAGGCCATGCCCAACAGTATTGCAAAATTACAAAAAATACAAGCAATTATAGTAATTGGATTTCTTCTTCCGCTAATTTCCGGAAGGTAGATCCCTTTCAGGATCCGTTTCGGCTTCATAATCAACGCCTTCCAACCCAAAACCAAAGAGCCTGAGGAATTCACTTTTGTAACCTGAAAAGTCAGAAAGCTCCGAAAGATTCTCTGTCGTGACATTGTCCCAGGCCTCATGAACAGCGGCCTGAACCTCTTCTCCCATTTCCCAATCATCAATCCGTATACGACCTTGTTCGTCAAGTTCGGGACTACCGCCCGACGCAAGATGATCAGAAAACAGCCGCTGAATCTGCTCGATACAGCCCTCGTGATTCCCCGCCTCTTTCATCACCTTATAAAGCAGAGAAATGTAAAGCGGCACAACGGGAATCGCGCTGCTGGCCTGGGTTACGAGTGCTTTGTTTACGGAAACGTAGGCGGTTCCTTCGCCGAACTCTTCGTTCATGCGAGCTGCAGAGTCCTCAAGATGCTCTTTGGCCTTTCCGATCGTTCCATTCGTGTAAATTGGAAATGTCAGCTCTGGGCCAATGTAGGAATAAGCGACAGTCGTGAACCCATCCGCGAGAACTCCCGCTTCCTTGAGTGCGGCAAGCCAAAGCTCCCAGTCCTCACCACCCATCACCTTTACTGTGTGAGCAATTTCGTCTCCCTCAGCAGGTTCGATTGTCACACTGTTTACCTCGCCCGTATCGGTATTAAGATTTTTCTGAGAATACGATTCGCCGATCGGCTTCAGCACAGATTTGTAGGTCTCCCCATCGGTCGGATCAGTCCGTCGCGGCGAAGCAAGGCTGTAGACGATGCAATCAATCTCACCGAGATCTTCCTTGATCGTCGCGATGACCTCATCCTTCATTTCGTTGGAGAACGCATCCCCATTGAAACTTTTTGCATATAGGCCTGCTTCGCGAGCGGCATTTTCGAAAGCGACCGAGTTGTACCATCCGGCACTACCCGTTTTTCTCTCCGTCCCCGGCTTCTCGAAAAAGACACCAATTGTAGAAGCACCACCACCAAAGGCCGAAACTATCCGCGAAGCAAGGCCGTAGCCAGTCGAAGCTCCGATCACAAGTACCTTTTTGGGCGCATCGGAAAACTCAGGCTGCGATTTTACGTAGTCGATCTGCGACTGAATATTGGCGGCACATCCCTCTGGATGAGCCGTCGTGCAGATGAATCCTCGTGTTTTGGGAGCAATGATCATAGTGGGGTTGGTCTAAATTCGGCGAAGGAGCGTTACCAGTCTACAGAACGGATTACAACCGGTTTCGCACAGGAGAAATGCAGAAAAAAACCTGCTGCCACTTTCGCGACAACAGGTTTTTAGAAGTCATGCGAGATACGAATCGCACCTCGCAGATGTAGATCTGAATTACTTGAGTTCCTGAGCGTGGAAAATAGCCCAGTCGTCGAGGTTGTTCAGATTCACGGCATCTTTGATTGTGCCGTCGTCTTCGCGACCAGCTGCGTCGAGAATCTCGCTGCGAGTGTCGTCGTCGTGAATGTATCCAGAGATCGCAGCATTCAGATTGTTGACAGCATCCTGATCGAGAGATCCACCCTTTTGTTGAAGGATCCAGTTTTCGCACTCAATGTAGCTCGGCTTGGAATGAGCGATAAAGGACTCGAAGTCTCCTTTGTCGATGCCAAGGCCGTCAAGAACCATCTGATCGTAGCCAGCGCCAATCGCAGGATAGTCGGAGTGAAGTTTTCCAGCTGCTCCAAGGGAAGCCTTGAGCCAGAGACGAGGGAGGTGAAGAACTCCGAGAGGGCCGGCAGTGCCGGAGCTGATTGTAGGAACAATATTGCTCATGATATTACGTAAGTAGGTCGGTTCGTTGGTTTCTTTGCATACGGTGGAAAAGCCCACCATTTAGGGTCGCTGAACCTAGGAAATGACCGTGAACCTTTCAATCATTTTCGCGCCCGATTTCCGTGCCTCATTCACAAAAAGTTTATCTTAAAGGGAGGATCCCACCGCGTTTCAATTCGGTTTACCCTGCTTCCATGAAAATTGATCTCATGGCAGCTTTTAAGGACCTTCTCTCCACAGAGGAAAAATGGATGAACCTCCTTGGAGTCTCGGTATGCAATGCTGATTCCCATCGTGGGTCACATGGTCACGTTAGGATACTTGATCAGACGCTACGCAAAAGTTAGCGAGGGAAAAGAGGTGGAGGATTTTGATTCCAACTTTTTCGGAGATTATTTAAAAATTGGACTGCGGCCAGTGCTCGCAGTTCTCGTCATGTTGCTCGTCGCCATGCCGTTTATCTTCGTCGCAATGCTCCCCATGATTTTCGCGCCTGCGTTCGGACAAGAGAATGAAGGACTCATGATCGTCGGGTATCTCGCGCTCATCATCGGGTTTATGTAGTCGCTTTGATACTCCGGGTTGCGATCGTCAATCTGCTTTCCCAGCACTACGACATCTACCTTGAAGGAGGGGGGAAACCATTGCCGTGCACCCCGATGTCACAGCCAGACTCGGCGGACCACCTCAACCGACGGCCTCTTCGATCGAAACGTGACATCAAACCGGCGCTATCGGCTGTCCTGCCACAGGATCAGAAGACTTGGCAGTTCCTCTGCATTTCGGGTCATCTTCAGATGCTTCACCCCATTCCACGAGCCGACGCTCGTATCGATAGTTTTTTCTGAAATCCTCTTCCTGCATCGCAAATTTGGAATTACCGGGACGATTCCGGACTTCGATGCGGTGCGCGATTTCACCCATTGCAGCGTATACCGTCCAACCAGCAAGAGACAACATGTGCTTCACCGTTCGCGGTTGAAATAAGCCAAAGATCCCAGAGTTCTTGATCCGCAACTTTGCATAAAGAAGCATGAGAAAGAAAATGCTGTTCCGAATGCCCAGCAGAACATTCAAGCGACGTGGCTCGTATTTCGAATTCTGCCGAAAATCATCCCAGATTCGGAGCGGATTGTAACCGAACGCAAGTTGATTGGTTCGCGTGTAGTTCAGCATTCCAAGAGTTTTCCCCGACTCCTGGGCGCGAGTCAGCTCCTGGTAAAAAGATGAAATGACCGAATCATTTTTCAGGAAAAAGAAATCCGAGATCCGGTGGAATTGCTTAATGAAATCCAGCTGATGATGCCACTTGCCTGTGAACATGGGCACGAGGACCCCGAACCAGAAAATTGACTCCATGTAGATGCGCCAGCTCATCGCGTTGGCGTCCCCGAGATGCTGGGGATGATCCTGGTAGACATGATTGTAAATCCGGGAAGCCTTGAGAATAAACCCGTCGTAGGCCTCACGCTTTTCCTCCGCATCTGACTCACCAGCCTCCTTCGCACGAATCACCTCGGTCACGAGTTCAATGTTATGCGCTGCTAATACGAGTCCCGTGGAATAGAATGGATCATACATATTGGCAGCCTCGCCAATCACATACCACTGATCCTTGGAGATCATTTCCCGACTGCCGTGAGCAATTTTTGGGAGGTATTTGAAATCCATCACCTCCCCACTCTCGATCATATTGTGAAGGATGCGGTGATTCGCCTTCAGAAATTCAATGAACTTCCGCTTCGAATTCAACTTCGAACCTTCAATGTAATCCTTGTGATGAATCACCCCGATCGAAAGCGCGCGGGATTCGGTCTCGATCGGTATCATCCAGACCCAATGCCCGTGGCCGAACCAGTGATTCGTCCCGTAGTAGTGACTCGCAGATCCATTCGTCTCTTCGCGACGCTTCTGAAAAAGATCACGATCGATGTTATCGACCCGAAGCCAGGCCGAACCCGTTTCCAAACCAACCAGATCGTCCACATCGGTCACCACATTGTCGAGTTTTCGACCTATCAGGAACTTCCTACCCGCGGCATCAACGAGGTGTCGCGCCGTGAGATTGCGCTCACCTTCCCGCGTTTTCACCATTACCTGATGGGCTTCCTGTGAGGACCCAATCGAAAAGTCTTTCACCTTTCCATTGATAAACTCCACCCCCATCTCGATGCACATCTGCAACAAATCAGTCTCCAGCTTTGCTCGATTGATCTGGTAACTCGGCAAGTCCGGGCTGCCATTCGTCCAGATATGGTGGTAGTCGTCAATCGTATCCGTCTTCTCGATCTTCCTTGGCCAGTGAAAATTAAGACCATATTTCGGGGGATGATTTTCGATCAGGTATTCCTGCAATTCGAGCTCCCGATACAGGAACATCGCACTCACCTCGACAAGCGACTCGCCTACTTTCAAGTCTCGTGAAGACTCATCTGTCCCTTTCGGATCGATCAATCCAATCCGCAGTCCCGGCACTTTCAACATCAAATGACGAGCCTGACACAATCCCGCGAACCCAGCCCCCATAATGAGGACATCAAATGGTTGGGAGTCGTCGTTTTTCTGGACCATGGCGCAGCGAAGGAAAGCAAGCGGCTTGCCTGCCTACACAGTATCGGAACTGTGTTACGACTTCAACCACCAAGGCAGTCGCAGAGAAAAAGTCAGGGAGCCTACGGCACCACCGGTTTCAACTCATTCCCCGCCGCATCGATTGGATACACTGCCTCGTGGAGTTGCAGCTGGGAAGTCAAACCGACCATCATTCGCTGGAGGTCCTCCGGATTAGAATCGGCCAGATTTTTCTGCTCGTAAGGATCCTCGGCCAAATTAAAAAGCTGATAATTTCCCCCTTCGAACTGAATGAATCCGCCGGTGGTGGGAATGTCAGGAAGAGCATGATAGATCACCTTCCAATCTCCATCGCGCCAGCTCGTCCAGTAATTGCTGCGATGCTTCCCATGCGGGTAGTGCATCAGAAATTGCTCTGGACGCTTTGCATCGGCTTCGCCGGAAAGAAGGGTCTGCAGCAGTTTTCCGTCAACACGGTGCTCGACTGGCGCCTCTGCTCCCGTCAATTTCAAAAGCGTGGGGAACAAATCGCACACCGAAGCAACCTGCCCCTGAATCGCTCCCTGCGGGATCGGCAGCTTTTTCTGCCACTCGTTTTTCGCATTCGGTTTTGCCCAGGCCGCAATAAAAGGAACGCGCATGCCGCCCTCATAGTGAGCCCCCTTTTTCCCGCGTAGCGGCGCCGAGCAGGCCACCTCATGCTGGTCGCCAATTGGCGCATCCGATCCATTGTCACCAAGGAAAAAGACGAGTGTATCCTCCGCCACGCCGAGTTTTTCAAAGGCATCGAGCATGTCACCGAGCGACTTGTCCATTCCTTCGATCAAGGTGGCAAAAGCCTTCGCGTTTTTCGGCTTGTCCGAGTCCTCGTAGTGGGCGGCGAACCGGGGATCCGATTCAAAAGGCGAGTGAACGGCGTAGTGCGAAAAATAGAGATAGAAAGGACTTCCTGACGCTACCGTCTGCGCAACTGACTTCTGCGCCTCAATCGTGAGAGCTTCCGACAGGAAAGTTTTTGTTCCGTGGTAAGCTTCAAGGTGAGGCACCGCGCTCCGCTCCCGCTTCGTCCCGTTTCCGTAATTCAATTCGCCAAAGTAGCTGCCGGGAGCTCCAACAGAACGCCCCGCAATATTCACGTCAAACCCAAGATTCGCAGGATCCGCTCCGGGAAAATCTTTTGGCCCGAAGTGCCCCTTCCCAACGTGAATCGTCCGGTATCCGCTCTCCTTCAATAAACCCGGGAGTGTCAAATCACCGAAGGAAAGCCCTTCCCAATCCCAGTTTGGCGGACCGTTTTCTCCCGCATTATTCCCCCACGGATTGATCCAGTTCGTCGCTCGGTGACGAGCTGCATTCTGCCCGGTCATGATCGAAATCCGCGTCGGCGAGCAAACGCTCATCGCGTAGAACTGGTTGAAGCGGATTCCCTGGGCCGCGAGCCGTTCCAGCGACGGCGTACGGTAAAAATTGTTCAGCGGATACTTTTTGGGCTCGCCGTTTTCGTCCGTCAGAAAAGGAACCGAAGTATCCATCACCCCCATGTCATCAACAAGGAAAACCATGATGTTGGGAAGTTTCGAATCCGCCGATGCGGAAACAGCTACAGCAAGGAAGAGAGCAACAAGAAGCGATTTCATGGGAGAACAATAGCGACCTTCCCTCTCTCTGTCGCTTTACGAATCCGGTGCAATCGCGTTACGCAAAACCCGATTCGAACATTGCCCGGTTTGCCAATCCGTGAGAAAACGGAACGGAATTCAACCCTGTCTAATCCTACACCCAAGAGGATTCAGTCATCCATATAACCCCGTTAGGCATATGAAGAAACCCTGTTTGATCCTCGCTCTCCTATTCGCGCTTTTTCCCGCCGGATTCAGTGCCGGAACGAAAGAGAGACCGAACATCATTTTTATCCTGACAGATAACCACGGAGCCTGGACGCTCGGCTGCTACGGCAACCCTGACATTCAGACACCCAATCTCGACCGAATGGCGGACGAAGGCATGCAGTTCATGAAGAGCCTTTCCACCAACCCAGTCTGCTCTCCAACGCGCGCGACCTACCTCACCGGCCTGATGCCTTCCCAGCACGGTGTTCACTCCTTCGTTCCTCAGCATACCATGATGGGTGACGAGGCCTACTACATGCTCGAGGAATTTGAGACCCTGCCCGAAATCCTACACGATGAAGGCTACGTCTGCGGCCTTTCTGGGAAATGGCATCTCGGTGCCAACATGCAACCGCACGACGGCTTCAGCTACTGGGCGACAATGCCACGAGGCGGAACCAGCAGTCTCTACAACGATCCTGTCATCCTCGACGGCAAATTGATCGACAAGTCGCCGAAATACATGACCGATCTCTGGACCGAGCGCGGGATCGATTTCATCGAGCAAAATAAGGACGGCGATAAACCCTTCTTTCTCTTCCTTTCCTACAACGGCCCCTATTGCCTCAGTCGGCTTCTCCTCCGCCCCGCCAAAAATCGCTGGGCTGGTTACTATGCCGACAAGCATCTTCCGTCCTTTCCACGTGACACGGCTCATCCCTGGCAGTATTCCAATTTGGACTATCACAACAACATCGTTAGCATCCGACGCGTCGCCGCCGAGGTCAGCGGAGTCGACGACGGTGTGGGTGAAATCCTCGCGACTTTGGAGAAACACGGCCTCGATAAAAATACAGTGGTCGTCTTCACCGGTGACCAGGGTTGGATGGGTGGTCAGAACGGATTTTTCGGAATGGGCGATCACACCAAGCCAATGGCCGCTCACGACATGATGATGCACGTTCCGCTGATTTTTCACCATCCTGGAAGCATCCCGTCCGGAAAGAGCGATGCCGTCGTCACAAACTGCGATTTTCTCCCCAGCGTTCTGGAGTATGTCGGGTTAGAAAATCGGATTCCCGAGAAGCCAAAACTGCCAGGCAAGAGCTATGCGCCGATTCTCCGTGGCGAGGAAGTCGGGTGGCCAATCGATATGTACTACGAAATGGAAAGCTGCCGCTCCGTCCGCAACGAGCGCTGGAAATACGTTGAGCGTCGCTCCCCCGAAGGACCAGGTGAACTCTACGATCTGGAGATTGACCCAATGGAGCGAGTCAATCTATTCAACCAGAAAGGCTACGAAAAGATTCAGAAGGAGATGGCAGAAAAGCTCTACGCCTTTTTTGACAAATACGCCGATCCCGAATACGACATCTGGAATGGAGGCCGGTCCAAAGCCCGACGTCACCACGCCCCGGCCGATCACCCCGACTATCGCAAACCGAAACCGCGTCCCTGGAAAGCAGCGGTGGAGAAAGGGAAAATTTACGAGAAGTAAATAATTTCGGCATAGAGCTTGCCCTCAACTCGTCGTAACCACTATCTCAGATCATGAAAATATCTTTCGTCCTTATTGCCGCCACCATTCTCCTTTTCACTCCCAATGCACAAGCCGACTGGGTCGAGGACGCTGTGAAACAGATCCGCGCTGACTACAACGCCACTGAAAATGCAAGCCTGGCTAAGAAGCACATCAAGCTCGACGATGGGCCCGAGGTAGCTGAACTCACGAAATACTACAAGGATGAAAGCCTCGTAAAGATGGTATTCACCAGCGGAGGTGATCACGGAACCGCAACGAATCAATACTATTTCAAAAACGGTCAACTCTACTTCATCTTCCAGAGTCAGGGCTACTGGAGTTTCAATCCCAACGGCCCAGAAGGCACTACAATCGATACAGGTCGCGAGAAGCGGATCTATCTAAAAGGTGGCAAGGTCGTCCGCCACCTCGTCAAAGAAGTTTCCAGCCATGACCCAAACGCGATCAACAAACTGCTCGCAAAAGCTCCTAACGAGCCCACCAATGATCCCGAAGCAGCAATGGGCTTGAGCAATGCGGGATATCGTTTGCTCAACGTCAATTCCAGCAAGCAACTCGAGGATTATCTCTATCACGAATAAAGACTCTCACTCGAATTTCATCGAATAAAGGTCGGCTTTCACGAGATAAAACCGGAAACTTCCGGTTCCGTCTTCCTGGAATGGCTCGCCGCTTGCCCATTCCACTTTTTCCGAAATCGAGTCCCCCGTCAGAGGTTTTGATTTCGCGACAACCTTACCGTCTCGATCCAGTCTTTCGACGATGAGTGAGCCGCCCGCATTAGCAGCGTAGTTCAATGTGAGATCGCCCTTTCCAAACCTGAGAGACTTGGTCGTCACGTGGCCCTTCCTTTTACCAGCTCGAAGCGAGACAAAGCCATCAGTCCGATACACAAAGCGACGGACTCGTCCCGGGACCGGGCCGTAGTAGGCTTCCGTTGCGTAGACCGATAACTTACCGGGTTCGGAAGGTAACTCAACGATTCCCCAGGTCATATAGTTACTGCGATTGCCAGCTCGATCAGCCGGAGCAGATTCGGGAATGACCGGCTCGTTGTAGCGGGTGAAGCGAACTCCGTCCCGACTCATCATGAAGACTGGCTCGACGCGCTGCCCTTCGTCCGGGAGGTAACGAGTGGGAAATCCGATCAGCAAATGCGGTGCTCGAAGGTAAGTCTGCACGGCATTGGTGTAGAGATGTTGAGAGGGTGTTCCCTTCGGATAGGTCAGGTCCGTTCCCGGCTTCCAATTCACGTAGTCCGTCGATGTCGAAGTGCGGATTGCGCGGACGCCTTTCGGCTTCCATTCTCCGCCTTCCGTTCCGCCCTCCGAAAAGATTCGATAGTAGGCACGATAGACTTTCGCATGCTCATCCCAGAATGCGATGTTCTGAGAATCGAAAGCTCCATCGGAAATCACAGCCTCTTCTTTGATCTTCTTCCAATGAATCCCGTCTGCCGATTGGTAGACAAATAGTCCACCCTCTTTCTTCTCACCACCGATGCCTTTATATCGAGCCTCTGGGGGACAATTCGGGTTTGAGTCTTTAAAGGCAGCAAAGTTATGCGTCGAGTTATCGTCGAGAATGATGTTGTTCGCCTTCGATCCTTCCCACTCATGCAGCCCCAGTTCCGGTTTAGTAAAGGTCAGGCCGTCCTTACTTTCGGCGTAGCAGGCAAATTCGCGGTGCAACTGCTTCACAATTTTGTCCGGCTGGTGCGCCCACCCGCGATAAATCATTTTCACCATATCGCCGTCGCGAAACACCGTGTAATAACCTGAGGTATTCCCTTCCCAACTCGCATCAGCGGTAAAGACGACATCCTTCGGCTCGGGCTGATGAACGTGTCGCGTCACTTGCTCGGAGATCGACTCAATCAGAAAATCATCGGCGAAGAGCTCGAGACGGTTTTCGATTTCGATGGGTTCCGCCAAAGAAACGGAAAACGACAAAAGAAACAGGAAGAACAAGGGGAACAACTTCATTTCCGAATCATAGGATGCCTCTCGAATCCGGGAATCCCGTTATCGTGTCGATTCTCCAAGCAGCCTGCGAAAGTTCTCACCGAGGATTTGGAACTTGGCTGACTCATCAATTACCGCAGCAGTCACTTTTGACAACTCCGTGCCCAGCGAGCGGGATGGCAGATGGCTGCCAAAAATGATTCGCTTAGGCCCGAGCTCGCGCACCGCCATTTCAATGAACCCTGCCGTAGCATCAAAGCCAGAAGTCTCGACGAGAATGTTGGGATAATCTGCAACAGCCCGAATTCCTTTTTCCCACTCCCCGCCGGCATGAGCGCAAACAAAGGCATACTCCGGAAACTTTATCGCCAACTCCACCAATTCGGAAGGAGTCGACATTCCCGGCTTCGATTTGCCGCCGGTCACGAACCAGGTGTGCTGCATGATGACACCGCCGAGTTCCGCAATACGCTCCACGAGCGGAGGAAAATTCGGATGCGTGCAGCAAAGCGCTCCTGGACCTCCACCGGGAAAGTAGACTCCGCACATGGGACCGTCCCGCAGCCAGCGATCCAATGCATCGAGCGAGGCGCTCTTGTCATTCGCATTCAGTTGAATCATGCCCAGCATTTTTTCCGGCCAGTGTTCGAAAGACTTCAAGACAAGCTCTGGTTTTTCCCAGAGCAACTTTTCCAAAGCGGCGTCACTCGTTGTTCCAATCCCGACATGAGGAAAGAAGCAGAGTTTTTCAAAGCGCCCCAATTCGAGAGCCGCGCGTTTCGCTCGATCCATCTCCGCGAGAATCCCGGAATACCCATCGTTGCCTGGATGACCGTGCGAAGGCGTAAAATAGGAATCCCAGATTCGATAGCGCTCCAATTGCTCTCGCTCTGGCAGTCCAAAAGTCAGATCGGAAAGTTGCATATCGATCAGAATTTCATCAACTTCGATGCGTTACCTCTCAAGATGGACAGTAAGGGATCTGGATCCAGAGCAGCTTCGTGAACGCGAATATGAGCAGCCTCTGGAATCAGGAAGGGCGAGTGGCTTCCAAAAATCACTCGGTCTGGTGCTGTTTTCTCAACCAACGAAGCTACACCATCCGTTCCGTCTACCCTCGCTGTATCGAAGAAAAGCCCCGGCACTTCGGCGAGAGTTGTCAGTTGCGAAATCCGCGGACGCAAGTTGAGCAATTGCACTTTCGCACCCGGCGCTTTGCCCATCGCCTCGGGCAGTGGCCCGAGATCCACATCCGGGCTCACGATTTCTTCCGGCTGCGTCCGGACGTCTTCCAAAGTCACTACGAGCTGAACCAATACTCCAGCCTCCGCGGCAAGTGACAACAAACGAACGAACATGGGATGATCGAGCGAATAGCCGTGCAGATTCGGGAACAATCGTATCCCTGGCATTTTCAAATTAGAAACGCAGGCATCGAAATCTCTTTTCCACCCCGGCTCCAGCGGATCGACTGTGCCTATCGGAACCAGTTCGGAATAAGACCCGCACTCTCCCGCCAATCGCACATTGGCTGATGCAAGATCGCGATGAAAGCCCCCCTCGAAGCTCCCGGCCCATGCCTCCGCCACACCGAGAAATCGTAATTTCTCAACGAGGTTCTCGGTTTCGTCCAACGGCAATCGGCGAAAGGGCCAGCGAAACAAGCTGATATTGGAATCGAGTATCCCATCGAAGGTGGTGTTCGCTTCGGCGGAAGCAACGACACTCTCTCCCCAGATGGCTGCCGCAGAACCAGCCAAGGTAGTCTTAAGAAGTTGCCGACGTTTCATTAGATCGTTTCCCAATTGTATCGCAGGATTCAATCAAAGCTCCAGATCAAAGAGACTCCTCACTCTGGCGGAATACCGTTCCTGCAAAAGCAGTTCTGACTCTGTCATGATCGTCACAGCGATCTGCTCGACGCAGTCGAAATGGGTGACCTTAATCCCGGAGATTTCACCGCGGTCCAAAGCCAGCGTCTCTGTCTTGCCAAAGACCTCGATCAGGCTGATCGCGCACTGAAATTACTTTCTCCGAATCGGGAGGTGAATCCGGAATTCACGGCCTACATCGTTACCCGTAAAGACGGCAGTTCCGTCGTTGGCCTGATTTCCTTGAAAAACTCCACCGGCATTGCGATCACGCGCGCGGATGGCCAAGTGGAAAACATCCTGCGATCCGACATCGAAGAAGTTGCCGCATCGCGACTCTCCCTGATGCCGGATGGACTCGAAACCGCTTTCGACCACCAGGGAATTGCCGACCTGCTTTCGTAACTGAGTTCACCCAAGTAAAGGCGGGAAAATCACGCGAGAATCTCCTCAACAACCCGAGGCGGCTCAAAGCCAACCAACTTTTCCTCAAGCCCGCTTCGCTTGTAGAACAACTTTTGATGATCGAGCCCTAACATGTGCAGAACCGTGGCGTGAAAATCGTGAACACTGACAGGATCTTCCACCACGGAATGTCCAAAGTCATCAGTCTTCCCGTAGGTCGTTCCCCCCTTTACACCGCCGCCAGCCATCCACGTGGAGAAGGCCTGCATATTGTGGTCCCGCCCTGTGTAGACTCCGCCAACTTTCTGCGTCGTCGGAGTCCGTCCAAATTCGCCACCCCAGATCACGAGAGTGGAATCAAGCAAGCCGCGCTGCTTCAAATCACGAAGCAGACCTGCCACGGGTTTGTCCGTCCTCTCACAGATTGCACGATGGTTATCCCCTAGATCGGCATGACTATCCCAGGGCTGTTCCTCGAGGAAAATCTGCACAAAGCGAACCCCTCTCTCGACAAGACGACGAGCGAGCAGACAACGCCGCCCGTAGGAATCGGTTCCGTTTTCACCGATCCCGTAGAGTTCCTTGGTGTGGTCACTCTCCCGATTCAGATCGAGCGCTTCTCCGGCAGAAAGCTGCATTCGTGCAGCGAGGCTGTAGCTTTCGATTCGAGCATCGAGCGCCGATTGATGAGGCCGCTCTTTCCGATGAATTTCATCCAGCTGGCGAAGCAGCCCGCGCGCCGTCTCGGTCACCTCATCCGGTTCTTCAAACTGGGGTTTCAAATTGAGAATGGGCGATCCCGTCGGACGAAATGGCGTCCCCTGAAAAGTGGGAGGAAGAAATCCCGAGGTCCAGTTCCTCGTTCCGTTCTTGGGAAGACCGAGCGGGTCATTGAGAACGACATAGGCCGGGAGATTCTGATTTTCCGTCCCCAGTCCATAGACCGACCATGCGCCCAGGGTTGGGTAACCCATGAAAAGACGACCGCTGTGAATCTTGTAGAGCGCGTTGTCGTGATTCGGATGATCCGTCCACATCGAGTTAACCAGACAAATGTCGTCCGCCATTTTCGACAGGTGCGGCAGCGGATCGGCCATCCACATTCCTGATTCCCCGTGGCGTTGGAATTCGTACTGGCCTCCCATGACAACACCGATGTCAGTAGGATTGCTATTTCCGATTTCCTCGATGTCGCCGGGAAAGGGCTGACCATCATACTTTCGGAGCAGCGGCTTCGGATCGAAGAGATCCATCTGGCTCGGACCGCCATTCATAAAAAGCTGGATCACCGATTTGGCCCGCGCCGGATGATGACCGTTCTTGGCCTGCAAATTGTACGGGGGCCCCATGCCGTGCGACCCTCCTGCCCCAAGGAGATCGTCGGTGAACAAATGCGCGAAAGCAGCCCCGAGCAATCCGTCGGAAGTCCTGGCAAAAAAATCGCGTCGTTTCATGAGGCAGGTTTCAAATTCAGTCGACGTAGAGAAAGGCTGCTGAGTTCAGAATAGCGTGACAATAGGCAGAAAGGGCACCCGCGGAATTCTCTCCCCATTTCGATTCGAGTTCGGTCAGGGTTTTTACTCCGAGAGCCTTCTCCTCTTCCGTCGGTTCCCGACTGAGTGCAATCTGGTAAATGGAGCGCACTTTTTCCGCAGGAGAGCCTCCACTAACTCGCAGGGCAAAGGCATCTGCAAGTTCACGAATGCGCTTGTTATTCATCAGCAACAGACTTTGCGGAGATACCGTCGAGGTGCTCCGCGAAACACAATTCGGCCCCATTTCCGGATAATCAAATGTCTGCATCATCGTCGGGATCTCGGTTCTCCGGTATTGAATATATACGCTGCGTCGCCACCCATCATTCGGCGTCGCCTTTGCCATCACCGCTCCCTCGCGATCTACGGTCACACCGTCAGGCGGACCTCCCGCGGCAGGATCAAGCTTACCGGACACAAAAAGAATCGAATCCCGTATCGCCTCTGCATCGAGACGTCGAAGTGGCATTCGGGAGTAGTGCAGGTTCTCAGGATCTTTCTCCAGATGCGTATCGGCTACGCGACTGGATTGCTTCCACGTCCGTGAATTCATCATTGCCCGATGCATCTCTTTCACGCTCCACCCCTTGCGAACAAATTCCACCGCGAGCCAGTCGAGCAATTCTGGATGAGTAGGCGGATCGCTCTGCATTCCGAAATTCTCCAAGGACTCAACGAGGCCACGGCCGAAATGATGATACCAGATCCGATTCACCATCACCCGAGCTGTCAGAGGGTGTTCCGGGCTGGTCAGCCATTTTGCAAAGGCAAGTCGACGCCCGGTTTTTGTAGTTCCGCCAGGAAACGGAGGAGTCACCTCGAAAGGGGTTCGCCCATCCGTGAGAACAGCGGGAACACCAGGCCCGACCAGTCGGCCTGCGCTTGTCGGATTGCCACGTCGATGAATATAGGTTGGAGAAGGATCTCCGCGATCCCACAGCGCCCGGATCGTCAGGGGTGCCACCATGTCCCGTTTTACCGCTTCAATCTCCCCGTCGATCCCATCGATTTCCGAGCGTATCTCACGAACACTCTCGGGTTGTTCATGGTCAGGAATCACCAATGCCATCTGCAGTTTCTCGACGAGAAGCCGCTGCGAAAGACTGCGCTGATTGTCGGCCCGTTTCAGTGCGACGAAGGTCGCATCGCGATCAGCTTCGGATTGATCCGGATAATGAGATCGAAGCATCTCCCTCTGCCAATCCTGCGTTCGTTTCAGTTTGCTCTTTTCAAGACGGCTCAATTCTTTCTGCAGCGGTGGGTTCACTTCCGCAACTCGCGCCTTATGCTCGGGCGTCGCAAACTGCAGTGTTCTCGTTTTAAAACTCAACCAGTCGTGTTCGTCCAAGGCCCCCTGGAATATGGCCTTCATCCGATAGTAGTCCCGCTGAGGAATCGGATCATACTTGTGGCTATGGCAACGGACACACTCCATCGTCAACCCCATCACGCTTGATCCTAACACATCAACAGCATCAGCGATCACCCCCATCCGATTCTCCACAAAATTCATCGTCCTCGATCCGGTTTCATCGATTCCCATGCGAAGAAAACCTGTGGCAATGAGATTCTCCACCATCTCTTCCGTGACCTCCTCCGCTTTTTCGACATCGATCAACTCATCCCCCGCAATCTGCTCCAAAAGAAATTCATCATAGGGTTTGTCGTTCGCAAACGCGGCTATCACGTAGTCCCGATACTTCCAGGCGACTTCGCGAAGGGGATCCGCCGAAGTTCCACCTTCTGAATCGGCATACCCGGCGAGGTCCAACCAATACCTGCCCCAGCGCTCTCCATAGTGAGGCGAATCGAGCAAGTGATCGATCATCGCAGGGAACCACTCGGAGTCGTCACTTTCCCTCCAGTATCGCCATTCCTTTTCATCGGGCGGCATTCCTACCAGATCGAGATAGGCGCGACGAATCAATGTATCGCTGTCGGCCTCCGGAGAAAAATCGAGACCGGCCTCTGCCAGTTTTTTCGAGATGAAATCATCAACCGAACTATGAGACCCCGAAATTCGCGGTGGCTGAAAGGCCCAGTGCTCCCGATCCTTTTCTGTAACCAGCGGATCAGGATCGGTAGTAGCAATGTCAGGCTGAATGTCTTCCACAGGAGCGCCAGCCGCAATCCAACCTCGCAGCTTACCAACTTCACTCTGCGGTGGACGCTTCACAAAGTATTTCAGCAACAATGCCTGCGGCGGACAAGCCTCGCTCTCGATGCGTTGAATCATGCGACTGGCGTCAGCATTCCCAGCAACAAATGCAGGACCTGACTTTCCGCCTTTGACGATCGACTCCGGACTACGCAGATCGAGACCGCCATCCTTGCGCTGCGCCCCGTGACAAGCGACACAGCGAAGATGAAGTATAGGCAAAATATCATGCTGATGTGGCGCATCTCTCGCTACCGTCGGAGCCTTGCGAAACTTCGCGCCGCCTTTGATCCAGTCGTGCAGAAGCTTCAATTCCGCTTCATTGAGACGCTTCCCTTTTTTCGGCATCTCGCCGCTTTCCACCATTTCAAAAAGATGACTGTGTCCCGGGTCGCCGCTCTTGATTACAGGCCCGCTTTCTGATCCTTTCAGCAATCCTTCCGGCGAAGAAAGGTTCAGCTCTCCTTTCTGCGTTTCGCCGTTGTGACATTCGACGCAGCGCTCTTTCAGGAGAGGAGCAACTACATCTTCGAAAAGAGGAGCCGCCCACACGGAAGCGCTCGACAATAGCAACAAAGCCAGTGCCACTCGAAGCTGGAATCTGCCTTTTGAAAAACACATACCGATCGTTGCAGTCTACCGAATATATCGCGACGCGGCGATTCGCGATTCTCCGTATCCACGTCAGCCTGAACCGAAGGTCTCTCTACGAAGCCTTCTTCGCCATATCACTAACGCTCACCATCAACTCGCGAAATTTTTCGGAATCATATCCGGCTAGATTTGCAGCATCACGTATCGATCTGATTTCTTGCGTAGTAAGCACATGGTCAGCAACTGCGATCCGAATGAGGTTTTTCAAATGCGTTTCCGGTGACTCCAGGGGTGGCGGGTTTTCTCTCACTTCCTGAAGGAGATTCTCACGGCCCCCCTTTTTCCATCCACTCTTTTTCGCAAAGCGATCCAGCGCCTTTGATTCCGTCTCCCCGATTCCGTTGCCGCTGGAAGCCAGCATCCCCGCCATTTCTCTATACTCAAGTTGCTTCATCTCATCGGAATCCAGTGATCGCCCATATTCGGTTTCCAGCTCCTTCCGAATTTCCCTGCCTGTTTCCTTCTGTCGCTTCGAGGCACGAACCATCGCCCAGATTCCAGCAAGCAGGAACGCTCCGACAACGGCCAGAAGAATGGGGTGACCCGCAATATACCCCAGAAGAATCGTAATCAGCGCCAACGGTAACCCTATGGCCAGAGAAAGAAGAAACGCCCCCAACTCCGCAACTCGACCAATCACAGGGATGGCATACAAAAACCGGAGGGCCGCCCCGAAAAAGAAGATGAATCCAAAGACGACCAGGAAAGTCCCTATACCGCGAACAATCCACTTCAGCCTCTCGATATGACGCTTCATCGTCGCCAGGGCGAGTTCCCTCTCACCCGCCACGAGGTGGTGAAGTATGCCGGAATTTTGGATGATTGAATTGATCATTCCCGACTTTTGCTCCGCCGCATCAGCAACACCTTTCCCTTCGGAAAAACGCCCGAAATAAGTCGCCACCCTAGGAACAGGAATCGCACGGTAGCTGATCCGCTCATCGCCGAGATTGCTTGATTGTCCCTTTCTCAGCATGAGATATTCCCCCTCGACGCTGAGCTTCTTCCCCTCGTTCGTTTTGGGAAGCGGACCGGGCTGAAATCCAATGCGGGAATCCACAAATTCGATCATTTCGGAAACCACTTCGAGTTCTGCGACCTGATAAGAACGCGGCAGAATGCGGCCTGACTGCAATTTCTGATTCACACCGCTGTTCCGGGAATTGCTCTCCACCGAACTCATCCAAGTCATGCGCCAAGTCACGTCGCCCTCGTCATCCTCATCGCGCTCCCAACAATAGATTTCCGCGTAGCGATGAACGATCAGGTATCCGGTAAAGGTATCGATATACTTCCCCGGAAGAGTCAGCTCGCCATCCATCTCACCGGTGTAGGAAAAGTTTTCACCGGTTTCCAAGCCATTGAGAGAAGCAGCATGCTCGGTTTTCTTCCCCGCCTTGTGATAATCAAACCTCGTCTCGTTTTTCCAAAGTGCGGAGAGTGCTGCTATGACCAGGATTGGTCCGATAATAAACCCACCTGCCTGATTCTTTTTTTTTCGGGACGCCATGAATTGGAAAATGATTGGCGTTAATTTTAACGGAAAAGACTCGTTTTTCGAAACGGAAAAGCACCATTCTTTGTTTCGAAAAAATTAAGGCTAGAATCTCACCGGCCAAATGCACCTGTTTCGAAAAAACCCCGCACCGCTCTTCGATCATCCTCCCAACATGTCCAAGCCATCGATCATAACTTGTTTGATTCCAGTTGTGAGCATGTCCCTGCTTCAAATCTCCGAAGCGCAGGTGACGGTAGACTTCCCTATCGTTGCCGACGACCTCGAAGTTGCGCTTTTTGCGCGCGATCCCCTCGTCCGCAATCCTTGCGCAATCACTTTTGATGCCAAGGGCCGACTCTGCGTCGGAATGGGACCGCAATACCGCGCTCCGAAGCCGGACACCCCACCCGACTCGGTATGGATCGTAACAGACGAAGACGAGGACGGCACTGCCGAAACCCGCAAAGAATTCGCTACGGGCTTCAACGCAATCCAGGGGCTCGCCTGGAAAGGTGACTGGCTCTGGATTGCCAACTCTCCCGAGTTGACCCGGGTTCGCGATACCGACGGTGATGACATCGCTGACGAATACATTCGCGTCTATACCGACCTCGGCAATCTCGAACACGCTCTTCATGGACTCCAGTTCGGACCCGATGGCAGACTCTACATGTCGAAAGGAAATTCCAAAGGACTCACGATCCTGCCCGATCGCATTGCCCCCGCGCCCTTCCGTGAACTCTGGGGAATCGATGTTCCCGAAGGCACACCCGAACCGAAACCCAAACACTTCACTGCAGCTACCTACGAAAAAAACTACCAGGACCCGCGCGATGACTGGGGCGTCACCGGAGGCATTCTCCGCTGCAACGACGACGGCACCGGCCTCGAAATCGTCTCCCGTGGTTTTCGCAATCCCTGGGACATTGCTTTCGACGATCAGTTCAACTGGCTTGGAACCGACAACGACCAGACCATGGGCGACAAACTCTTTGCCCCGTTTTACGGTGCCCACTTCGGATGGGGCCACAACTGGAGCTACGATTGGAAAGGCGACGACCACCTTCCGACCGCTCCTTCCAGCGGCCCACTCTTCGAAGGCTCCGGAGCCGGAATCATTTTCTGCGGCATTACCAATTACCCTGACAAATACAGAAACGCTTTTCTCTACTGCGACTGGCTCAATCGCGAAGTCCGCATCTTCCGATCAAAATGGGACGGAGCCTGGCGGAAAGCGAATCGGGAAAATCTTGAGATCCTCGCCCACGCCGGCGGCGGACGCAGCATGCCCCTCAGCGAAGGCCGCGCCTTTGATCCCGTCGATATCGAAATGGGACCCGACGGAGCAATCTGGATTTCGAGTTGGGGACGGCAATACGGAGCGCACTACGAAGACAAGCAGCTCGCCAACGAGGGACGCATCTACCGCATCTGGCCCAAGGGATACCAGCCTGTACCGATTGATTTAATTCCCTTCGATTCTGACACCGACCTGATCGCCGCCCTCGGGCATCATCTCCCAATCTTGAGAACCGAAGCGCAGGAGAAGTTACTGCAGCGAGGTGAGGAAGTGCTCCCCACTCTTTTCCAACAACTCGCATCTAACGACATTACTACGGCACAGGAAACCTGGCTCGTCTGGACAGCGCGACGAATTGATCCCACTCGCACCTGGATGGATCGCAATACCAACCAGAAAATCCAATCCCTGCGAGTTCAGGGTTTCCTCAAAACCGACCACTCTGAACTGCGCCCTTCGCTCAAAGACGCCGAGCCACGTGTCCGCCTCGCCGCCGTTCTCGCCATCCGCGAAAGCGGCCTCGTCAAATATGCCGATGCCCTCATCGACCTCGCTGCCCGCGAGACTGACCGCATCGTCTACTACGCAACCTGGGGAGCTCTCATGGACCTTCTCCCTGCCGAGCAGCACCTGACCCTGTTAGGTCAAAGACCCAACAAGGTTCGATTGGCGGCCTTACTTTGTTTGCTCGAGCAAGATACCCTGTCCGATGCCCAACTCGAATCATTGACCAGAGACTCCTTTTCCCCCATCGCCGAGCTCGCCGCAAAACGTCTCGGTGGAAAATACGAGTTTGAACATCGTGGACGCGCTCTCACCGCCACGGGAAAGGCTCCTGCAGAAAAACAAGCGATCGTGATACCGTTTGCCAACGTGTCTGCCTCGAGCAATCGCAACTACGGACCTGCCGTTCTTGCAGCAGGCTCACGCCTTTACACCGACCGCGACTACCGCATCACCAAGGTCCCTGCTGAATTGGAAGGCCTGACATTCCTCCAAACTGCCTGCGGCGATGCAGACGCAACCGAGGGAATTTCTGTCCAGATCGATCTCAAGTATCCATCGAAAGTTTACCTGATCGATGATGCCCGTGCCGAAAATCTTCCAGCATGGGCGCAGGGAAAATGGGAGCCAACTCTCTACCGAATCGAAGGCACGGATCCGAAAGAGATGAAAGTTTACGAGGCCGAATTCCCCGCAGGCCCGCTCACACTCGGAACCAGCCGCGATGAAATCCAGGCACGGAAGGGAAACTACATTGTCGCGTTTCGTCCGAGGCTCATTTCTCCCAACGGCAGCGTCGCCACGGAAGAGACGATTCTCCCGCTGCTGGAAACAGCGGACATCGAGCGCGGTCACGATCTCTTTTTCAGCCCGGTCGGAGCCAACTGCGCTTCCTGCCACTTGGTCGACGGAGCCGGCAACAACCACGCTCCCGACCTTACCAACATTGGATCACGTGCCGACGCAGAAACCCTGATCGATTCCATTCTCAATCCCAGTTCCGACATTGTCGAGGGCTTTGCCGCGCACGCCGTCGCGACGACCTCCGGCGAAGCCTTTTCCGGCATCATTCTGAATGAGACCGGACGCTCCCTTACCATGGCGCTCATGGGCGGGGCCACCGTCGAAATCCCCCGCAAGCAGATCGCGAGCCGCGAAGGACTTCCCGTCTCCGCTATGCCCGCCGGATTCGGTGCCATGATGACCAGTCAACAGCTCGCCGATCTCACCGCGTATCTTCTTTCGCTCAAGGCACCCGAACCTGTCACCGGAGAACCCGACGCATTCGAGTTCCGTCTCGACAGAGGCAAATTGAATCTCTTTCTCGGTCAGAAACGAATCGCCACCTACCTGCTTGAACATGACCAACTCACCCGCCGCGCTTTTGTCAATGTCAGGACACCGTCCGGCATCCCCGTGACCCGTCGGTTTCCACCGCGCAAACCCGGAGACATCGACCCCGGCTATAAAGGGGGAAACGGCATCATTCATCCTGTGATGCACCCCGGTCTCTGGATGAGTTTCGGCTGGATCGACGGGAACGATTACTGGCGCCTGAAGTCAAAAGTGAAGCACGAAGGTTTCTTCGAAGTGCCAATCGGAAAAAGAGGCGAGGCCAGCTTCAAGAGCCGCGACCGCTATCTCAGTGCGGATGGAAAGGAAACCATCTGCATGCAGGACACGCGCTACCTTTTTCGCCAGATCGATTCCGGAATCCTCCTCGACTGGGACGCCGAGTTCTACAACGACGAACGCGACTTCACCTTCGGTGACCAGGAGGAAAGCGGTCTCGCCCTCCGCGTCGCCAGTCCTTTGCGAGTGCAGGGAGGAAACGGTGAAATCGTTAACGACCGCGATGAGAAAAATGGAGCCGGGACCTGGGGTAAAGAGTTCGAGTGGATCAACTACTCTGGCAAGGTTGATGGGAAACGTGTCGGTTTGTTAGTCGTCCCCCACCCGGAAAACCCCAGACCATCCTGGTCCCATAGCCGGGATTATGGAGTTCTCGTTTCCAACCCTCTCCCCAAGCAACCCAAAGAGCGGAGAGAGCCCTACGTGACAACTACGGTGAAGAAGGGCGAGCGGTTTCGGTTGCGCTACACCGTGCTGATTCACGAGGTGAATGCGGAGGGATTTGACGCAGCGGCACTGGCAGAACAAATTCGGAAGGCAATGAATCCCGAATAAATGGGATTTCACCGCTTCGGTATTCCCCGGCAAAAGCGGGCACCCCTATCAAACCAACCACTCACTCCCGCTCCCAAACGGCGGGCAGGTTTTTCGATTCTTCGCCATAGGTCTGAGACACAATGAAGCCACTGGCCTGGGACATGTAAAAAATCCGCCCGTTGGAGACAACCGCTCCGAGACATTCCCGCGAGTCGATGGCGGGACCGGTGGACACAAGCTTACCATCCTGTGAGAGATCGATCATGTCCATATTGGCTCCAAGAACGTACGGTTCCGACAAGGTGAATCGGCAGCAGGCATAGTTGTGCCCCACTGTGCTGACCACCTTTCCGGTTTCACGATCATAGATATTTCCAACGCCGCGGAGTGCATTGGAAAAGATATATTCTTCGCCCACCGAGACGACATTGAGCGCTGATGTCACCGGGTCCGATTGCCAAATCAAAGAGCCGTCTTTTGCATCGAGACACCACACGAAACGGTCCTGAGCAGACTGTTGTGCTGCAGCAAAGCCGCCCATGTAGATGCGGCCGTCCCGGGCACTGAGCGTGCACTTCGAGGTGACGTGATATTTCGTCGTCGACCAGACGACCTCCCCCGTGGCGGGATCCATGCAGGCGGTGAACCCGTTATTTTCGGCGGGCAGTCCCCGGCGCCTTTTCTGCTCCGAGTCGTAGCCGAAATAAACGGAGTAGTAGAGCTTCCCGTCGAGAATGCAGATGCCGTTGTCGTTACCGCCGCGGCCATACTCAGAGAAATCCTTGTGCCAGACTACCTTGCCGGTATCGAGATCCCATGCCCAGACCTGGGGCTTGTGGTCCTTCGGAGTGTAGGGAGTCGCGTTTGCAAAAATCCAGCTCATGACCTCGCGCCCATCTTCGGCAGGCTTGGGATCACCTTTGAAGACGAAAGCTTTTTCCGATCCCTGCGCGGCGTAGTCGCCGGAGCCAGATGCGTAAATGGCCACATTACCATGGACCACCGGTGGAAACTGTCGGCTCCAACCTGGAGAGCCGGTAAATGGTGCCTCCCACAGCAATTCCCCGTTCGAAGCATCGAGACAGCGGACGAGCGACTGCTGAATGCCGCCCTGGGGTATGAGCAACTTGCCCTCGTAGTAGAGCGGCGAGGTAAAGGAGAGATAGACATGCGGCCAGTGCCTGCGCCAGAGAAGGCGTCCGGTATCCTGCTCCACCGCCATGACCTGTCCTTCGGCGGTGTGGAGATACATTCTGCCACCGCCGCACACCGGCAAGTGTTTTACGGTACCTTCCAGCCGACGCGCCCAGCGCATTCTCAGGGGTGGCTTCAGGTCCTGATCGTTCGCATTGGAGCCCTGAAAATCACCGTAGTTGGAATACCAATTGTATTCCTTCCCTGCTCTCGCTCCTGTCAGCGGGCTGCGAACCTCAGTAACTCCGAGATCTTTTTCCGGGAGAGGTGCCTTTCCATTCGGACCAAAAACATAGAGGTATCCATCTTCCGAGGGGGCGTAGATTCGTCCGTTTGCGAGCCCTAGAGGTGCGGAGAGAGGAACATTCCCAGCAGTCGAAAGCAACCGCGCTTCGCCGCCATTCATGGGAACGATACGAACCGTTCCATCGAGACCTCCATAAATGACCTGCTTGCTGGTTACGAGTGGCGGGCCGATGGATGGAGCTTCGCACATCACCTCTGCTTCTTCCGCATCCGGCGCGTGACGACAAAGACCGAAGCCGTGTTCCGGACGCGTGCGCCAGGCCACGCCGTCGCGGACGGCTACACTGGCAAAGCCCAGCAGACCGGGAATATTGATAGCGGTTTCCGTGCCCGGCACGAAGTCCGTTGTGATCTCGTCGTTTTCCCCGAGCCGCAGAATCTCGACACGTCCGGCGTTGTCGCGACGATGCCATTGGATATAGACGTTACCTTCTTCATCTGCGCTTTGTCCGAATGTCGCAGGATACTCCTTTCCCGCATACGAAGGGATTTCGCCAATGGTGCGCAGCTTTGGCTCGTCGCCCGCGTCTTTGACGAAAACGGTCCGTCCTCCTGCGGGCATCACGACGGTATCCCCAACCAGACTGATGTCGCGAGAGCAGACGAAATGGTCCTTCCAATTCACCCGATCTCCCCGGAATTTGACCCAATCAGCTCCGAGCCAGCGGTTGCCCGTAAAGCCCACAACCTCCTCAACGAAATCCCAGTCCCATACCTGTTTGCCGTCCGGCTCCACCGCATAGATCCGGGCACCGAGCGTGGCAAAGTAGACGCGCTCATTGCCTACGGCGGGCGCGGAAAAAATCGGTTCGCGGCAGTCAATTTCGTTAACCACTTTTCCGGTCGCGGTTTCGAGGACCGTGTAGTAGCCAGCAGTGGTCCCCACGTGGAGAAAGTCGCCGGCGACCGCAGGAGCAGCAACGTTGTTGCAATTTCCTTTACCGCCCTTGGTCGCGTGTTTCCAGATCACCTCGTGCGATTCGGCATCGATCGCGAAGACGACTCCCGATCCATCGATCACGAAAATGCGACCATCGGCAATGACCGGAGCAGCAAGAATCGCATCCGTAGTCGGTAAGGCAGCAAGCAACCCGATATCAGCAGAAAGCTCTTCGCCCGGAGCATTGCCCGATCGTTGCGCGTTGCCCTGAAGCTGGTTCCATTGAGCAGCGGCGGAAGATGCGAACAACAAAAGAATCGCGCTGAGAAGGAAACGTTTCATCCTTCCTTTATCACGTTTCGCTCAACTTCCGAAAAGCCTTTTCTTGGTCGGGGTTCCGTGATGGGGAGGTGGGATCAGATATTCGATAAATCTCATTTTCAGCGTATTTTCTGCCGTGAACTCTCCTTTCGATCCCACCGGCGTCATACCCGCCTGCCTACTGCCTTTCGAATCAAACCTCGAAATCAACGAGGCTGCCTTCCGAAGTCATCTTCGTGACCTCGCCAGTGTCGACGACATCACGGCGATCACCGTAAACGGCCATGCGGCTGAGGTTCACGCCCTTTCTTTCGACGAGCAACGTCGCTGCATTGAGGTGGCGAAAAATGAAGTGGGCGATCGCATTCCCATCGTCGTTGGCATTTGCTCAAACGATTCCGCAGAAGCGGCCCGTCTTGCCAGGATGGCAGCGGAAAACGGAGCTGACGGATTGCTCGTTTTTCCCTCCGAAGTCCTTGGGCTAGGTGGGCAGTTGCGGCCCGAAAGTGCACGTGCACATGTCGGAGGCATTGCCGAGGCTACGGAGTTGCCGATCATTCTGTTCCAATATCCAGGCGCTACTCTCGGGTATCCGCTCGAAACGCTGCTTTCCCTCTGCCAGGAATTCTCCACGATCCGGGCGATCAAGGACTGGTGCAACGACCCCCATTTGCACGAGCGCCACATTCGCGAACTGCACGCTCTCGACAAACCAGTCCGCGTGCTATCGACTCACAGCATGTGGCTTCTCGGATCGCTCGCGCTGGGATGTGACGGTCTTCTCTCCGGAGCCGGAAGCGTAATCGCGAATCTGCAGGTGGCTCTCTGGAAGGCGGTGCAGAAAGGCAACCTCGCAGAGGCCCGCGCTATAAATGACCGCATCTATCCCACGGTTCGCGCTTTCTACGCCGATCCCCTGCTCGATATGCACAACCGGATGAAAGAAGCGCTGGTCCTGCTGGGCCGACTCGATGAAGCGCACGTCCGCCCTCCTTTGATGAAGCTACCTCCAGAGGAAATTGAGCGTATTGCCGCTCATCTCGCAGAGGCGAGGATTGATGAGACGACGGTGTATTCGAGTTGAGGTAATTCCTTCGTGTCCCATTCTTTCCCATTCGTGGTCAAAACCAATACATTTTTCGCACTGCCCCCATCGCAAATCCGCTACTTGTCGCACACCCCCACGAAGGAGTACAGTCTGCGCGGTTTCTTATGATCCGCCTTTTATCCATCACGATTTTCCTATCGCTCGTCACCCTGAGCTTCGCGGCCAACGCATCCGATTTCGAATCGGAAGTGCGTCCGTTTTTGGAGAAACATTGCCTCGCCTGCCACGGAGGGGAGAAAACGAAGGGCGACGTTGATTTTTCGATCATCCATTCGATGAACGATGCGGAGGCGAACCCGGATCTTTGGGAAGCAGTATCGCTCGTGATCAAAGACGGCGAGATGCCTCCGGAGGACGAACCGCAACCTGATGAAAAGTCCGCGAGCGCATTCCTGAACTGGATCGACAACGAGTTTTTCGGCGAGATCGTATCGAAGCCCGGAGTGTTTCAACCGAGACGCCTCTCGGGTCCCGAGTATCGCAATACCATGCGCAGCCTCTTTGGGTTCGATCTCGAAGTGGACATCATCGAGGCAGAGCAGACCGTCACAGAGAGATCCCTCGTCCTGAAATTGCTGCCGACCGATCCCCCAGGAGCGAGTGGTTTTATCAATGACACCCGCGGTGCGCGTCTTTCGACAAACCTCTGGGATCAGTATTCCTATCTCTCAGACCGGGCTCTGAATCGATTCTTTTCCGAGACGAAAGTTGCAAGCCTGCCCGAAGCAGAAAAGCTGGTTCGAGATTTCGTCCCACGAGCCCTGCGTCGCGATGTCACCGAAAAACATATCACCGACATTCTCGAAAACCTTGAGGGCAAATCCGGAGAGGCTCTCGTCGGATCTTTGCAGGAGGAATTCAAAGCTCTGCTGATGTCTCCCGCATTTCTTTATCGGGGCTTCCTCATGGAGACGGATCCTTCCGCGGAACAGCAACAAGTGGACGACTTCGAGTTCGCGGAACGCCTCTCGTATTTTCTCTGGGAGGACATGCCGGATGAAGAGCTCTTCTCTCTCGCGAGAGAGGGAAAATTGCATCGCCCCGAAACCATCGAAGCACTAATCGACCGAATGCTTGCCTCGGAAAAATCGCGGACCCTGGCCGAGAGCTTTGGCTACCAGTGGCTCCTTCTCGATCAGATCCATCACGAGCGAAATGACCCGCCCTACCTGCATGCCCTGCGGACTCAGCCCATCGATTTTCTTCACTACCTTTTCACGAATGATCGACCCGTCGTCGAGTTGATCGATTCTGAAGTCACCTACTTCAATTCTCTCACCGCGAACTTCTATGGGTCGGACCGGAAGAAGCTGGAGAAATTTGTAAAGCCGAAGGGAATTGAGCGAATGGTGATACCCCTTCAGAAAGTTGTCCTGGAAGAATCCCGCTCAGAGCGCGGAGCGGGGATTCTCACAATGCCAGGAGTTCTCGGAATGAACGAGGGGCCCATCCTTCGCGGCACGTGGATGCTACGCCAAATTCTCGGCGAGCACCTTGGTGAACCGCCGGCGGACATTCCCCCGATCGAGGCAGCTGCGAAAGGGCAGGACCTCACCTTCCGGGAACGCTTTGAGGCTCACCGGGCCGACAAAACATGCGCCCTCTGCCACGACAAAATCGATCCACTCGGATTTGCTCTGGAGGGATACGACAAATACGGCGGCGTCATTGGCAAGAATCAGTCCCGGTCAAAGAAGCAGCCAAAAACTCCCGAGAAGATCGACACAAGCGGTCAGTTACCCGGAGGCAAATCGTTCACCAGTTTTCAGGAATTGCAGCAATTGCTCCTTACCACTCAGCGGGAAAAGATCATTCGCAATGCAGTGGAACAAATGATGGCCTACGCGCTTTGCCGAAAGCTCATCCGTAGCGATCGTCCCACGATTGATACTCTCACCACGCAGATCCTGGAAGAAAACGGCACCTGGAGGGACCTCATCTGCGGTATTGCCCAAAGCGTTCCTTTCACCGAATATTTGAATCCGAAATTGATTCAGGAATGACAAAGAACTGGAACATCGACCGCCGTCATTTTCTAAGGGGAGCCGTTGGGGCACTTGTCCCTCTTCCGTTTCTCAATGTAATGGAAAACGCGGTGGCGAAAAATCTCGCCGGAGAGGTCGAAGCTCCACTGCGTTTCATGACCTTGTTCAAACCGAACGGCGTGCATCCTCCCTCGTGGAACATCAACGGCGGTTCCGAATTCGATTTCCGGATGTCGCCGCTGATGGCTCCCTTTGCGAAGCATCAGGATGATCTCATCATTCTCGACAACATGGGAGACTTCGGCTTTTCCTCCCACGCGAACTCCGCTCGACGTTTCCTCGCAGGTCGCTGTGACAACACGAAGACGGCCACCGTCGATCAGTTTATAGCCGACAAGATCGGAGGCGAAACGCCGACGCGTTCTCTCGAACTCACCACCGAAGGTCTCTTCACCAATCAGATCGGGTGCAGCTACATTTCCTACGATCAAAAAGGCGATCCAATCCCCCGGGAGAGCGATCCGCAATTGATCTTCGATCGTCTCTTCCGGAATCCGATGAGTGATCCCGGGCAGCGGAAAAAGATGACCAGTCTGCTCGATCGCGTTTCGGAAGACGCCAAAGCTCTCCAGCGAAAAACGGGACGGGAAGACAACGAGACTCTCGATGAATATTTCACCGTGTTGCGTGAGACCGAGAAGCGCCTTGAAACGATGGGCTCAGCCGCAAATACCTCGACCGACTTCTCGAAACTCAAGCGTCCCGCTCCCGCAGCAAACCTGAACGAGCAGGTCGAGACCATGCTCGATCTCGTTGCTCTCGCGATGTGGACAGACCAGACGCGTTGCATCTCCTACATGCTCGGAAACAGCAACTCGCGCATGGTGTTCGATTTTCTCGGCGTTAAGGAACAACATCACTACCTCTCACATTTCTTCCGCAACTTCAGCCGCCACAACATCGATGGCCTGCTCAAGATTAGTCTCTGGCACATGGAGAAGTTCGACTATCTCCTGACACGACTCAAATCCTACAAGGACCACAACGGAAGTCTGCTCGATCACTCCATCGTTCTCTTCGGATCCGGAATGGGGCACTCCGACAACCACACCGCACAGCGAATCCCGGTCATTCTTGCCGGCAAAGGCGGCGGTCACCTCAAGACAGGTCGCTACCTCCGCTATTCGAAAAATCAGGACCTCAGCCGACTCCACCTTGCCCTGATGCAGCGATTTGGAATCGACATGCAGGAATACGGCGGCGCAACCGATCCACTCCCCGGGTTGGACGGAGGAGCGATCGAAGAATACCGTGAACGCCCTTTCCAGAGCTGGACCAAAGTCGAAGGCAAAAAGATGACCGTGCAGGGACGCCTCCGCATGTCCGACAATCTCGACGAGGCCAAGGTATTTTACATGGACGTCGCCGGAGAAGACCCTGTCCGGATCGAAATCGAATTTCGCGACTTTCACGATTTCAATTTCCCCTACCACGTCGGAACCCCCATCCAACTTGCTGGAACCGTGACCGAGAAAAATGGACAACCCGTCCTCACAAAAATCAGCGAGCTGAAATCCGTGTTCGGAAAGAGCAAGCCGAATACCCGGAACGGGTAGGAGTCGGGGAAAGCGTTGCGATGAAACTCTCCCTCATCCAGATGCACGTGGAGCCGGGAGACCCACAGCGCAATCTCGAAAATGCCTGCCAGAACATTGCTAAAGCCGCCGAAGTCGGGGCCGACGTCATTCTCCTCCCGGAAGCCCTCGACTACGGTTGGATGGACGAATCTGCTCGCGACAAGCCCGAAGGCTTGAGCGCAGCACCCTTGCAGGAAGCGGCGAACCAGCACCGAGTCTACGTCTGCGCCGGACTCATCGAACGTCGCGGCGACGATCTCTACAATGCCGCAGCCCTTATCGATCCCGATGGAGAAATCCTCCTCACTCACCGAAAGATCAACGAATTGGAAATCGCCCATTCGATTTATCGCTGCGGCAGCGAAGTGCAGCCTCCCATCGACACGCCATTTGGCCGAATCGGCCTGCACATCTGTGCCGACGCCTTTGCTGACGAACGGTGGATCAGCCGAAAAATTGCGACACAGGGAGCAGATATCATCCTCTCACCCTGCGCCTGGGCCGTTCCTCCCAACTTCAATCCTGACACAACCACATACGGTGAGATCTGGAGGGAAAACTACATTCCCGTAGCCAAAGAACACGGTTGCTGGATTGCGGGTTGCAGCAATGTCGGACCCATCAGTTCTGGCCCTTGGGCTGGGCATCGTTGCATTGGAAAATCGATTGTTGTGAATGCAACGGGCGAAGAAGTACTCACTGGGCCGTTTGATGAAGAAGCGGTTTTCACCGTAGATTTTTCTTGATTGAGAGAACGACAGGTTAGAATCAAGCGGAATGAAAAGGCTTCCCATTATATTTTTTCTTCTCCTTGCGTTCACTCTATCTTCTCACGCAGATGGTCGTCCTAACATTGTCGTCGTTCTCTGCGATGATCTCGGCTGGGGTGACATTCAGAATCATGGACATCCTCACATCAAAACACCACGCCTCATACAGATGGCGGCGGAGGGAATCCAGTTCAGCAGTTTTTATTCTGCAGCGCCGGTCTGCTCACCCTCGCGCGTCGGCCTCTTGACCGGGCGCAGCCCGAATCGAGCTGGCGTCTACGACTGGATACCAGGAGCCAGCGCCGATAAGCCTGTCGCGAATTCTCGTCAGCTCGTTCACCTACGCAAAGAAGAGTTCACGATTGCGCAAATGCTCAAAGACGCCGGCTACGCAACCTGCCTTTCCGGCAAATGGCATTGCAACGCGATGTTCAACTCCAACAAGCAGGCCCAACCGCATGACAACGGATTCGATCATTGGTTCGCGACGCAGAACAACGCCTCACCTTCTCATGAAAATCCGGTCAACTTTGTTCGCAACGGAACTCCGGTGGGTAAGAAGCTGGAAGGCTTCAGTTGCACCATTGTTGCCGAAGAAGCGATGAACTGGCTCACCTCTCATCAGGCGAAAAATCCTGAACAACCATTTTTTCTCTACGTTGCCTACCACGAACCTCACGAGCCTGTCGCATCACCGCCCGAGATGGTAAAGCGCTACGAGGACGGTCCCGCCAGCAATCACGATGAGGCCCAGTATTTTGCCAACGTGGAGAATCTCGACGCCGCCACCGGCTTGCTGATAGATCATATCGACAAGCTCGGCTACAAAGAAGACACCCTGATCATCTTTACCTCCGACAACGGTCCGGAAACGCTCAACCGATACAAAAATGCCAAGCGCAGCTACGGGATATCCGGACCTATTCGAGGCATGAAGCTGCACACCCACGAGGCTGGTTTCCGCGTCGCCGGGATCATGCGATGGCCCGCTCAAATCAAGCCCGGTCAGAAAAGCGACACGCCGGTCAGCTCGCTCGATTTTCTTCCTACCTTCGCCGGGTTGGCTGATGCAGAGATCCCGGATGATCTCACTCTCGACGGAACGAATTTTCTTCCCGCGATCAATGGTGATCCCCTCCCGCGCGAAAAGCCCCTGCTCTGGGCCTACTACAACAGCTACAACGGATCGGAACACGTTCCCACAGTCGCAATGCGGGATGGGAATATGAAAGTCCGCGCCACGCTTCATGGCATGAAACAGACCAGTCAATTGGACAAAGCAAACCTGGAGGCAATACAATCGGCTACGCTGGGAGACTTCGAAATTTATGATCTCTCCAAAGACCTTGCCGAAGAGAATCCACTGCCCACCGAAGGCAACCCGCTCCCCGAAAAGATGAAGCGACTCTACGGGGAACTTCTCTCCGATTCTCACATCTGGCCAGCAGTGAAAAAGGCGAAGAATCAGTAAGCCGGCAGATGTCGACATTATACGTTAGGAACCAGATCCACTCATGAAGCATTTCCATTTTCTGATTCTTTCGCTTGCCGTAGCCACCACGGCACCTGCCCAGAACCCGCCCTACGACAAGCCGCCCGAAGTTGAACCGCCTTACCACCGCGTACGCTACGAGACCAAAGAAACCGGCGACCTCATCTTCCCTGTGCAATACACCGTCTGGATTCCGGAAGGAGTGAAGAGGCTGCGTGGGATCGTCGTTCACCAACACGGTTGCGGGGAAGGCTCCTGCAAATCGGGGCAGACCGGAGCCTGGGATCTCCACTGGCAAGCCCTGGCGGAAAAGCACGACTGCGCTCTCTTCGCGGCGTCCTACGAGCAACCCCAGGATGCAGATTGCCAGATGTGGTGTGATCCGAGAAACGGATCCGAGAAGGCCTTTCAGAAAAGTCTGGTCGATCTCGGCAAAGCAAGCGGTCATCCCGAACTCGCTGAAGTTCCCTGGGCACTCTGGGGGCACAGCGGCGGTGGGCATTGGGTCGGCGGGATGACGCTTCTTTATCCGGAGAAAACCATCGCCGTCTGGCATCGCTCAGGTGTGCCTCTCGTGGAAAAAAATCCGGACCGTCCTTCGATCAAGACGTACACCATTTCCGACGCCGCCATCGATGTTCCCATGATGTGCAACCCTGGCACCGAAGAGGGAGTCACAGTGAAAGAAGGTCGCTTCGCCGGGGTCTGGCCCGCGAACGAAACATTCTTCCGGGAGGTCCGGGGAAAGGGCGGCCTGATTGGAATCGCGGTCGATCCACTCACCGGCCATGCCTGCGGAAATCAACGCTACATGGCAATCCCCTGGCTCGATGCCTGCATGAGCGCTCGCCTGCCTGAGGAATCGGGCGGAGCACTGAATACGATGCCGACCAAAGGCGCGTGGCTGGCACCCATCCTCGGAAAGAAAGCCAGTCCCGCAGACCAATTTGAAGGCGATCTAAAGTCGGCCGTTTGGCTTCCGAATGCAGAGATCGCAAGCAAGTGGATGCACTATGTCGAAGATACCGCCATTCCTGACAAAACACCACCACCGGCCCCAACTGGTCTTTCGGTAGAGGGGAACAAGCTGACTTGGAAGGCCAGAGCCGATTTCGAAACTGGCATCGCTCACTTTATCGTTTTCCGGAACGGAGAAGAAATTGCGACGGTTCCGGAGAAGGCGAAAAACCCACACGGACGTCCCGTTTTCCAGGGACTCCAGTATAGCGACACGCCTGCGGCACCTCTCGTGAAATTGGAGTTTGTCGACGAGAAGGCGAAAAGTGGAAAAACCTACGAGTATCGCGTCGTCACGGAGAATACGGTAGGACTGCGGTCCCAGTAGCGGAACCTCGTAAGAGTTCCGGGCGTTTCATCTTGGGTGGGCGGAAGATTTCGCATCTTCCGCTACAACCCTTTACACCAATTCCCGCATCGGCTTGTAGCCGTCGACGAGGAAGTGGGGACGCCCTGACAGATCTTCAATCGTCACCTTGTTCGCATTGATACCAAGCTGGTGATAGAGGGTTGCAAAGACCTCGCCAAAGTGCACGGGACGATCAGCAATTTCTCCGCCAAGACGATCTGTGGCTCCGATCACCTGGCCGGTTCGCAGTCCTCCTCCAGCGAGAAGGGCCCCACCGACTCGAGGCCAGTGGTCACGACCTGCGTTCCCATTGATTTTCGGAGTTCGTCCAAATTCACCCCAGGCCACGACGAGCGTGTCGTCGAGCATGCCTCGATCGTCGAGGTCTTCGATCAGAGCGCTGAGCCCCTGGTCAAACATCGGGGCATGCGAACGCATTCCTGCGAAATTGTTGCTGTGGAAATCCCAGCGACCGAAATTCAAAGTCACGCAGCGAGCGCCGGCTTCGACAAGGCGTCGAGCGAGGAGGAAATGCTCCAGGTTCCGCGGTGCACCGTCACCAAAATTCTTAGGGTCACCTTTTCCGTAACGCTCGCGAATTTTCGGATCTTCGTTTTCCAGATTCAGCGCCTCCGCCAGCTGGCTTGAAGTAAGCAATCCGAAAGCCTCTTCGTGAAATTCGTCGAGACCTTCCATCATTCCCGTCTGATCGGCATCGCGGCGGAACTGGTCAAACGACTCCAAGAGCCCGCGTCTTTCATCAAGCCTCGCCAGGGAAAGGCCATCGAGAGCGAGATCCTTTTTCCCAGGCCCGGAAGGCTTGAAGGGGCCGTTGGAAAAACCGAGGAACCCTGGCTTTCCCGATGAACCGTAAGGAGGATGCCCTGCCTTCGGCGCGAGTCCGACGAAAGAGGGAATGTTCTCCGCTTTCGTTCCCATCAACTTTGACGTAACCGCACCGATCGAGGGCCAACCGCCTGCGGGTTGGCCAATCATATTCAAAGTCGAACCCACCTTTCCGGTGTAACACATGAAGGAATCGTGACTCCCATTCGGCGCACCGTAGAGCGAACGGATAGGAACACATTTGTCCATGATCTTCGCCATGCGCGGCAGCAACTCACAGATTTCGAGCCCATCGACGTTTGTCGGGATAGGACGAAATTCCCCGCGAACTTCCGAAGGAGCGTCCATCTTCAGGTCATACATATCCTGATGCGGAGGCGCACCAGCCATGTAGATCATGATGATCGACTTCTTTGAATTTCGAAGTCCGGCAATCTGCTCGGCCTGCAGCAATTGCGGAAGAGCCGCTCCGCCCATGCCAAGCCCCCCGATGCGAAGAAAGTCGCGTCGAGAGAGTCCGTCACAAAATCGACCCTTTGAAGTCAACGATCCAGAAACGGTGAGCATCCTTTAGCCTACCCTGCCGTTTACAAAATGCCGGGGACGCGTTCACGCGAGAAAAGCCACAAGAGAAATCGGGGCACTTCCCTTCCGCTGGACTACCGATACAGTGACCCAAATGATTCCCCCAGACTCCATACCGCACGCCGACCTGCTAGGTCGCGACGATATTAAAGTGCTTGTTGATTCCTTCCACGAAAAAGTCCGGGAGGATCTCCTTCTCGGTTTCATCTTTGACGACGTCGCCGAGTTTGATTGGAGACCACACCTGCCAAAGATGTATGACTTCTGGAAGACAATGCTTTTCCAATCGGGGAGCTACCGGGGAAATCCGCTGCGCCCCCATCTCGGCCTGAGCTAAAAAACCGACATGAGTCCTGAAAAATTTGAGCGCTGGAAATCTCTTTTCTCCCAAACCGTGGACGAGCATTTCGTCGGCGAAAAGGCGGAGTATATCAAATGCATCGCTAACGACATGGCGCAGGTAACACAGTCAAAAAATTCCGGCATTCCTCGTGGCATGACTTTCGCACCTGATCCACCCCGACCCAAAGACTCATGAGATTGTTTTTTCTTCTCCCAGCTCTGTTCCTGCCTTTTTCCGCGACCGCTCAGGAAGAGCAACTTCCCTCGGTCCGCGAACTGCTCAAAGGCAAGGTATTTCGTGATCGCATCAATCCACAATGGATAGAAGAAACGAACCGCCTCTACTACTCGGTCCATACCCCCGACGGACAGGAACACGTTCTCGTCGATCTCGCTTCCGGTGAGATGGAGCGCGCTTCCAAGCGGGAAGATTTGTCACAACAGCCTGGAGAGGCGGAAAAGATCGCGGCCCTTTCGATCAATCCTCCCCCTTCCAAAAATGGCGGAAAAAGAAAGAAGATTGTATGGCAGAACCGAACTGATGAACGAGTCAAACTGACGTGGATCACATCGGAAGGAAAAGAAGGTTCAAGCACCTTGGTCAAGGCGCGGGGCACAAGCGACATGAGCAGCTTCGTCGGTCATACCTTCGTCGTGACAGACAAAACAGGCGCCCGCCCGGATTTCTTCGTCGCCGGAACAGGTGACGAGACGGTGATCATAGAGAAAGATAAAAAGCAGTTTCGACTTCGCGAAAGATCAAGTTCGCAGGATGGAAAATTCCACATCGAAGTGAAATCCAAAACCTTTGTGATACGGGATCGAAAAACGGGAACACCTCTCAAATGGAGCATTCAGGAGACCAGGGACGAACGCTTTCGCGAAGCCGCTCTGGGCGGAAACGAGAATAAAGAAACCATCTTTGGAGAAACCGTTTTCTGGTCACCTGATTCGAGAGCATTTATTGCCTATCGCTTCCAACCGGTCGAGACGAGAGAACTCCACATGTTCGAATCCTCCCCGAAGGATCAGCTTCAGCCGAAACTTCTCTCCCGCACCTACCGCAAGCCTGGCGACCCTTTGCCAAAGCCGGAGTTGATTCTGCTTCGCCTCACTGAATCCAGCGAGAAAGACTCCACCCCGTTTTTTACGGGTCAGGTGATTGATGGAAAACTCTTTCCCAAGCCCTATGGACTTAGCGCCACTGCAAGGCCCGATCGTGTCGACATCGAATGGCTCCCCGATTCCAGCGCGTTCACTTTTTTCTACAACGAACGTGGGCATCAGTGCCTACGCCTGATTGCGGTAGATCGAAAAACAGGCAAAGCACGAACCGTTGTCGAAGAAGCCAGCAACACGATGGTCCACTACTCGGGAAAATCTCATTTTCACTATTTACATAAAACCAAAGAGGCAATCTGGATGTCGGAGCGAAACAACTGGAATCACCTCTACCTTCTGGACTTCGCTGGGAGTAAAATTTCCAACGCTATCACTAGCGGAAAATGGGTGGTTCGCGAAGTGCTCCATATTGACGATGAGAAAGGGCGAATCTGGTTCTACGCATCAGGAATTCGTGAGGGCGAAGACCCTTATCATTTGCACCTTTGCCGTGCCAATTTCGACGGCACTGGCTTTGTGCAACTCACGGAAGCCGACGGAAATCACACCATTACGTTCTCCCCTGATCGAAAATCGTTTCTCGATAAATGGTCGCGCGCAGATCACGAACCCGTCCACGAGTTGCGCGACAGTGAGACAGGCAAACTTGTCACCACTCTAGAAAAAGCAAATCTGGATCGACTACTCGAAACAGAATGGCAAATGCCGGAGCGTTTTGTCTCCAAAGGCAGGGACGGAAAAACCGATATTCACGGAGTCATCATCAAGCCGTGGAACTTCGATCCAAAAAAACATTATCCCATTGTCGAACAAATCTATGCTGGACCTCACGGCGCTTTCGCACCGAAAGAATTCCGCAGCTACTCCACAACTCAGACCTTCGCCCACGACGGGTGCGTCGTCGTTCAGGCGGACGGGATGGGAACGAATCATCGCGGCAAAAAGTTTCACGACGTCGCCTGGAAAAATCTGAAAGATGCCGGATTTCCTGACCGCATTGCCTGGATTCGTGCAGCAGCGAAAACACGCCCTTGGATGGATCTCAATCGGGTCGGTATCTACGGAGGAAGTGCCGGAGGGCAGTCCGCGATGCGCGCTCTGCTCGACCATCACGATTTCTACTCTGTCGCCGTTGCCGACTGTGGCTGCCATGACAACCGCATGGACAAAATCTGGTGGAATGAACAGTGGATGGGCTGGCCTATTGACGATTCCTACGCAAAATCATCGAACGTGGACGACGCCCACAAACTGCAGGGCCAGTTGCTGCTAATCGTTGGCGAAATCGACACCAATGTTGACCCCGCGTCGACCATGCAGGTAGTGCACGCACTGCAGAAAGCTGGGAAAAATTTCCAGTTCATGCCCATCGTTGGCCAGGGCCATTCTGCAGCCGAAACCAAATACGGCTCGATGCTGCGCAGGAAGTTTCTGCTCAAGCATCTGCTCGGCAGAAAATAGTCCTACAATTCTCTCAACACCTCACCGTCTTCGTCCCGGGCACCAACCGCCTGGTTGAGATGCCCGATTTTTCGGCTCCCAATCAGCACACAATCGATATTGGGCTGATGAAAAACCCAGGCCAGAGCGAGATGGGCTTGAGAATATTCGTGCGCTTGCGCGACCTCCTCCAGACGATCCAACCGCTCCCAGGCCTGCTCGTGGAAATAGACATCCTGATGCCCGGGAATCACATCAAAACGGGAGCCCTTTTCAACGCCATCGCGATGTTTTCCCGTCAGAAATCCGGCACCGAGCGGACTGTATGTCACGACGCGGATTCCGAGCTCGCTACATTGCTGGCGCTCATCCTCATCGAGATCACGAACCGCGTAGTTGAAATTATTCTGGACAACTGAAAACGGGGCCAATGAATGCTGCTCCTGCATTTCTCTGACTTGCCGCAAGGTCTCCATCTTCACATTGCTGACTCCGAGCTGTTGAATCGTCCCGTCACGAACAAGCCGATCCAAAGACACCAGCACATCGAGTTCGGCAGCCGATGAATCCCAGCTGTGGAGGTAGAGCAAATCGATAGAGGGCACGCCGAGACGATCCTGACTTTCTCTCACTCGGCTCTCAATGCTCGTCGCATCAAAAGGCGGAAGAATTTTTGTCGCTACCTTGAAAGTGCTCTTGTCGGGGTTCCGGGAAGCGATCCATTCGCCAATGATTTTTTCCGATGCCCCTTCTCCATAGGCCGCAGCGGTATCCAGCATACTGATCCCGCGTTCCATCGCCGCGTCGAGCAAAACAACGGAATCGTCTCGATCAATCTCCCGACCGAATGTTACACAACCCAACCCGATTTTCGCTTTGCTCATCCCCTTCCTTATCGCAGGTCCCCTTCTCCCAGAAAAGAATGGAATCAGAAAAACGCCAATTCCTCACTTTGCTCTAATTTTTGAGGAGTAAAATCAAACTCCCATGACGCAATCATCATTCAGTGCCTCGATCCTTTTCGGTATTCTTTTTGCAGTCCCACTTGGGATCAACAATACGCGTGCCCTCGAAAACAAGAGCTTCTACCTCAACGAGGCGCTCGTTCATCACGTCTCCCGCCGGCGAAGCGACCAAAGACTTCGCGGTCATTATTATTTAAGGTCACCACCTTTCCTCCTACATTTACCTCACGACTCCAGATGGTCGCGAGGGATGGGCTCAGCAAGTGGCTCAGGCCGGTTACGAGGTGTATGTCATCAATGATCCCAAATTCGATATAGCGATTTTCTTTTCCACAAATACGCCGTGAATCGAACTGGATTCGTAGTCGGGCATTTTCTACAGTGACTTCATGAGCGAATCCACTACCCAGAACAATTCCCGCCGTAATTTCCTCAAGACCTCCGCTGCATTTGGCGCAGGCATTCTTGCATCCAATGCTGTCACCGTCCGCGCCGCGACGAACAAGAACAGCAAGCTCCGCATTTTCCAGATCGGAACAGGAGGTATCGGCGGCATGCAGCGCAAAGGGTTGAAAGGACATCCCAAAGTCGAGTTCGCGGGATTCTGCGACACCGACGAGACGATGTTCAAGCGGATCGAAGATTACCACGGTGACGGCTATTTCACTGTGACCGACTACCGCGAGGCTTTCGCCGACAAAGTAGATCAATTCGATGCCGTCATCGTCGACACTCCGGACCATCACCACTGCCCCATGATGGTAACAGCCCTGAAGCACGGCAAGCATGTCTACGGTCAGAAGCCGCTCGTTCACCAACTTGATGAACTCCGGCTCATTCGCGAAGCTGTTGCAGCCCGCCCCGAACTTTTCACCCAGATGGGCAACCAGCGCGCCTGCACAACCGGGCGGATGCAGGCCACCGAGATTTTGAAATCCAATACCCTCGGCCGTCCTGTCGAGGCCCACATCTGGGTCGGCGGCATGAGCCGCGGAACCTACTTCGTCGATCCATGGAGCGACTACGGTAAAGCACAGGAAATCCCCGAAACTGTCCACTGGGATCTGTGGAATGGACCGCTTACAGAGTCACTCCCCTACAGTGAAGACCTCCACCCCCGCCGTTGGCGCTCATTCTGGAACACAGGTGGTGGAATGCTCGCGGACTGGGGCTGCCACGTCATCGACATTCTCTATTTTGCCTACGACCTGCCTCATCCGGTCGCCGTGCAGACAAACACGATCAAACCGTCCGGGGTTTGTCATTCCGGGCACAACCAGTCGGTCATCACATATCCAGGTGGAGACAATTTTGCAGGAGATACCTTTCCCCTGCACTTCAACGACAGCGGCATTAAGCCATCTTTCGCTTCGCTCGGACTACCTGAGCCAAAGACGATCAAGGGAACATGCACGCTCGTCGTTTGTGAGGAAGGAGCTCTCTTCGTTGAGCCAGGCGGCAAAATGGAAATCTACCGTAAAGGCAAGCTTGTCGAGAACGAGCCCATGCCAGAGGTCGGTCCTCGCGATCACTGGAAAGACTGGGCCGACTGCGCTCTCGGTGATGAAAAGCCGCTCTGGACGCAATTCGATATCGGATCCCGGATTACCGAACCAGCTCTCCTCGCAACGAAGGCAACCCGCTTCCCCGGAGTCGAACTCAAGTGGGATGGTGAGAACTTCCGCTTCACCAATCACGAAGAAGCGAACAAGACAATCCTGTCGCGCACGTATCGTGAGGGATTTGCGCCACCGAGCATGGGGTGAGGCAGCGGAACATGGAAATGTTCCGACTCTACGAACGCCCGCTCTCCAACGTAGATTACTTTACCAAGATCCGCTACGCGCTTCGCCCAGACTAACTCCAGGTAATTTCCGTCTTCACCGAGCGTGCAAGAAAGCACTCGTGATGTGATTTCTCGTGCAGCTTCTCGATGTCTTCGGGGGAAGGAATCTTGTCTCCGGAAAATTCGATCTTTGGATGCATTTCGACTTTGGCGAGCCAGGGCTTCCCGTCGTCGGCTTTCCTCAGATGCCCGATCGCTTCATCCTCATAGCTGTCGACGACAAATCCGCTCATCGATGAAATCGCGAGAAAGGTCAGCATGTGGCAACTGGTCAGGGCCGCGGTGAAGGCCTCCTCTGGGTCAGCACGATCTGCGTCGCCAAGATACTCAGGAGCTGCTGAGGCCCGGAGGGTTTGTCCGCTGCGTGGAAAACCCCACTCGTGGCCGCGTGGGAATTCCTTGTAGCCAAATCCACTGTCCTTCCGTTTCCAGGTGAGTTTTGTCTTGTGTTCGCTCATAGGATTTTGTCGGGGAATATCGGACGAGAATCAACAAAAGCTTGTTTGATTTTTTCTGGTGTCGCCACGACTTTTCGCTAAGTTTCTTTAATGCGAAACCTCCCCCATTTTCTTTTCGCCCTCTTTCTGGCCCTTCCGCTCGGCACCCACGCCGACCAGGTGGCTTCGAGATTTGAAAAGAAGATCGAAACCACTCTGGAACTCGATTTCCTGCTCTCGCTGCCCAACGGATATGAATCGGAGGAAAAGAAGAAGTGGCCGCTGGTCGTGTTTCTTCACGGCGCGGGAGAACGAGGAACAGAATTGAACAAGGTCGCGATCCACGGGCCCCCGATGAAAGCGGCGGCAGGAGAGAAGTTTCCTTTCATCCTCGCTTCGCCTCAGTGCCCGGGAGGCGAATGGTGGACGGAGCAGCCCGTAATAGAGCTGATCGATTACCTGGAAGAAAAGTATCGCGTCGATGCGAATCGCATCTACTTGACTGGCCTGAGCATGGGCGGCTACGGGACCTGGCACTTTGCGACATTGGCTCCAGAAAAATTTGCGGCGATTGCCCCGATTTGCGGCGGGGGGATTCCCTACAAAATGCGATACATCAAGAATCTCCCGGTCTGGGCGTTTCACGGAGACAAGGATACGGCTGTTCCGCTGGAGGAATCGAGTCGTCTTGTCGATGAATTGAAGAGGCAGGGTAACACGCAGGCGAAAATCACAATTTACCCCGATGTTGGGCATAATTGCTGGTCCGAAGCGTATAAAGTTCCTAAGCTCTATGAATGGTTGCTCTCGCACCAGCGAGTGGACTTATCGGCCTTATTCTAACACCCCCTGAGATTTGCTCGAAGTCATTCACATCAGTGATACCCATTTCGGACCGGATCGTTCTTTCTACATCCGCGGCGAGAATACCTGTGATCGCGCGGAGGCTCTCGTAGCAGAGATCAATCGGCTTTCCTTTGTTCCCGACTTCATCGTTCATACAGGAGACGTCGCCAACGATCCCGAAGAAGGTGCCTACGCCATCGCCGAGGAGGCCTTGTCGCATCTCCCTGCCCCGGTTTATTATGCTACCGGAAATCACGACGACGTTCCGATGATGCGAAACGCTCTCACATTTGGAGAGCTGGACCTGCTGGTCCCGGAAAGTGATGAGCAGCTCTGCTATCGCATCGGCGGTGCCGCTTCCGAATGGGATTTTTTTGTTCTCGATGGAAAGGTGGCGACCGAGGAAGGGCCCCATGGTTTCCTGACAGAAAACCAAACTACTGCCGTCCTCGATTCAATTTCCGGAGAGAAGCCCGTAGCACTTTTTCTCCACTACCCTCTTTCCCCAATCGGCTCTAAATGGATTGACGAACATCTTCTCGTCACGAATGGACTGGAGTTCCATTCCGCCCTCGCAGAGAAGTCGGGATCCAATCTACGGGGCATTTTCTCAGGCCACCTCCACCGCGGATTTCAGCTGCATCGCGACGGCGTCCTGCAATCCGGCGTCTCCAGCCCCGCCTCTGAGTTCACCGCCGGACCGGACGAGGAGCACTGCAATTCTCTCGTAGGAGGACCGATTCCGTTTCATCATGTCACCTTCACCGAAGATGCCACGATGGTGAAGGCCTACTCGATTCCTTTTGGATAGGGGCTAACGTCTCGGCAGCATGAACCGAGTTATTCTCGTCTTTCTCAAATTTCCTGAACCCGGTCGCGTCAAGACTCGGCTCGCCGCCGATATTGGAGACGAAGCCGCGACTCGTACCTACGAGCAATTGGTCTGCCGCGTTCTTGAGCGATGCCGGGCCGCAGCGCCCGATCAAATCGTCATCACCTACGATCCGTCAGATAAATTCGAACAGATTCGCGAGTGGCTTGCACCTTGGCTCGATCCGTTTCCAGGGGAAGTGAATTGGCTCGCGCAGGACCAGGGGGATCTCGGTGACCGCCTCGCCCGTGCGACCGAGACAGTTTTTGCCGGGAACCCTGACAGTCATCTCGCAATTATTGGGACAGATTGCATCCACCTCGATTCTGATATTTTTGCAGAAAACTGGTCCCATCTGGAAGGCGAAACCGATGCCGTTTTCGGTCCGACAGAAGATGGCGGCTACTACCTGCTAGGAATCAAATCACCTCATCGCGAACTCTTCGAAAACATTCCGTGGAGTTCCGAGTTTACCCTTCCAGCCAGTCTCGACGCTGCGAAAAATGCGAGTCTCAGGACTGAACTTCTGCCGGAGCGATTCGACATTGATACTGCCGACGAATGGAAACGCGTCGAATCCGAAGTGAGCTCCCGGCGCTGCCTGTTTTTTGATCGCGACGGCGTCGTGAACCAGTCCCCCGGTCCGGGCTACGTCCTGTCCGAAGATGATTTTCACCTCAATCCCGGCATCGCAGAGGCATTGCTCTGGCTGAAAAAACGTGGCTGGCTCGTCATTCTCATCACGAGTCAGAAAGGTGTCGGCAAAGGTCTGATGACGGAAGCGGATCTCAGTCGCATTCATCAAAAAATGCAGTCAGAACTGGCGAAGACGGGAGCCGCTTTCGATGGCATCTACGCCTTTACCGGTAAACCCGATTCGCCCCACCGCCCCAAGCCCGATCCGGAAATGATCGAGACGGGATCTGAAAGGTTTTTCATTGAACCGCGTCAATCCTGGATGATCGGCGATGCAGATCGCGATATCGAAATGGGAAAAGCTGCCCAGCTGGCCGGAACCATCCGAATCCAAGGTGATAAACCCATCGAAATCGAAGCCGACCACACCCTGAAATCGACAACAGAAATAGTCGGTTTATTCGAGAAAATTTTATAATTGTGAAAATTTAAATTCCGACTGGCTTTTACTCGCTCTAGGGATAGGGTAAGTTTCCGCCCCAACCGGAATCCAAATCTTCCTCCACCTACATGGCCAGAGCTTCCAATCTCACGATGTGTTCCTTCTGCGGTAAAAGTCACGCAGAAGTCAAAAAGTTGATCGCCGGTCCCGGCGTCTACATCTGCGACGGGTGCATCCACGTTTGCGAGGGCATCCTCGAGAAAGAGCTCCACGAAGAGAAGGAAGTCGCCCCAACCGACCTCACGGTTCCCAAGCCCAAGGAGCTTCTCGGAAAACTCGACGACTACGTCATCGGTCAGGACCACGCGAAAAAAGTTCTCTCCGTCGCCGTTCACAACCACTACAAGCGCCTCCAGCAATTCTCTGCTCCGGCCAAAGTTCGTGCACACAATCGCTTTTCCGAATTCGAAGACGTCGAGATCGAAAAGAGCAATATACTTCTTATCGGCCCAACCGGATCCGGAAAAACGCTTCTCGCGAAGACACTCGCCAAGGTGCTGAATGTTCCCTTTTGTATCGCAGATGCGACCACCTTGACGGAGGCTGGCTACGTCGGCGAAGATGTCGAGAACATCATCCTGCGACTCCTCCAGTCCGCCGACTACGACGTCGAGCGCGCCGAGATGGGGATCATTTACATCGACGAAATCGACAAAATTGGCCGCAAGACCGAGAATGTCAGCATCACCCGCGACGTCAGTGGTGAAGGCGTTCAGCAGGCTCTCCTTAAGATGCTCGAGGGAACCGTTTGCAACGTTCCCCCGCAAGGCGGGCGCAAGCATCCTCAGCAGGAATACATCCAGGTAAACACCGAGAGAATTCTTTTCGTCTGCGGTGGAGCCTTCGTTGGACTGGAAGAGATCGTCGGCCGTCGCCTCGGTAAGAAAGTTCTCGGATTCGGTGATGAAATTACCAAAGTTGCCAGCGAGAGCGAGATCGAAACACAGCTTCGCAATATTTCCCCTGAAGACCTTCACGGCTTCGGGCTGATCCCCGAATTTGTCGGACGTCTCCCCGTCGTTTCCACCCTGCGTCCACTCCAGACGCCAGAATTGGTCCAGGTTCTCACCGAACCAAAGAATGCGATGGTGAAGCAGTACGCCAAACTTCTCGCGATGGATGGCGTCAATCTCAAGATCACCGAAGACGGCCTCGAAGCCATGGCTGAAGAAGCAATCGATCGTGGAACCGGTGCCCGGGCACTGCGCTCAATCTTCGAAAAGCTCATGCTCGAAGTCATGTTCGACGCACCGAGCCAGGACAGATTCGCCAAAGTCATCGTCGACCGCGAAGTCGTCGAAGGCACGAAAGAGCCTGAGGTGATCTTGGAGAAAAAAGCGAAAGATGACGGAGACGAGAAGGAAGCTGCGTAGCATCCTACTCAGAAAATACTTTCACTGCATTCCTGCGGGACAGCATCGAAAGAGTTTATGCAGCTTCAATGATCGGAGGCGAATGAAGCCGATTTCTGGCCGGGGAAGTGGACTCATTTTTGCAATGGCCTGAAGCGAAATGCTTTGGTAGTTTGCACCCATGAAGAATTTGCTCCTTTTTGCAGCATTAGCATTTTACTGCTCCAGCCTTAGCCTTGCTCAAGAATCTTCCTCTTCGGCGATTTCGCTCTCAAAGTTCTCCCTCGGTGCGCATATTTCGGGAGACGAAGTCGACCTCTCAAAAATGTCTGGAAAGGTCGTCGCCATCGAATATTGGGGCACGCGGTGAGGCCCCTGCATCGGTGCAATTCCCCATCTGGTTCAGATGGACAGAAGAATGAAAAAGAAAGGGCTCGTTATTGTCGCTCCTGAAGTTCAGGGAAGCCCGGATGATGCAATCAAGAAGCTCGTCGACGAAACAAAGATCAGCTACACGGTTACGAGAGGAATCCGGGGGCCAAACTTGAGCGACGGTATTCCGCACATGGCCGTATTCGATGTTTCCGGAAAGCTCATTTTCAGCGGACACCCAGCTGATCCCGAATCAGAGAAGGTCATCAAGAAAGCGCTGAGAGAAGTCGAAGACAGCAATGAGTCCTCGAGCGGTTTGGGCGCCATTAAAAAAGACCTCGTTGCGATGCGAGCATGGACTAACGCGGAAGGACGCACCATGCAGGCAAAACTTATCGAAGTCTCGGGAACTACGGGGCAGTTCCAATTCTCAAACGGCAGAAGGTTTGAATACGACATCTCCAAGCTTTCTGAAGCTGATCAGGAGATCATCAAAAAAGCGCAGAACCCAGAAGCTAGCGAGTAACCGCTGGCCTCTCAGCTTACCCGAGCATCCCGAATCCCCTGCTCCAGAATCCACTGCGAGGCGTGGCAGTGATTCATCTCGCAGAGCGGGTGAATTTCGAGGCCTGGGTCTTCGATCGCAGCGAGAAAGTGCGTGCTCGCATTTTCCAAGTGCGCGGGCTCCTCGGGAACAGTAAGCTCGATTCCCTCAGGATGTTCTTCGCTGGCGAGACTAATACTTCCGCCATGATCCGGATCGATCAGAACCGTTCCCTCGCTACCGTATAGAGTCGTGCTGTAGGAAGTGAGCTTTCCGATCTGCGTCCAGCTTGCTTCGGTCGTTGCGAGAGCATTCGAATAGGTGAGAATAAGGATCGCATTGTCCTCCAGTGAAAGGTCAGGTTTCAGACCCGTGCTGATTTTCACCGCCGTGACCTGCTCGGGGCGACCAAGGAGAACTTCAGCGAGGACCGCTCCGTAGCAGCAGTAGTCCATCAAAGCGCCAGCCCCGTTAAGCTCCTCGTCGTAGAGCCATTCGCAAAATTGGCGCGAGCAACCAAGCTCGACAGGTCCCTGGTGAGCGGCGCGGTATTTCACCTGCCAGAGCTGGCCAATTTCGCCTGCCTGCGCCATCGCAATGCCGTGTCGGAGTTGCGGCCACCAGGTGAAAGGCCAGTTGATCATGAGACGAACTTCATTCGCCTTAGCGGCTGCAAGCATGCGGTCAGCTCCGGCAAGCGTTGCGGCCATGGGTTTTTCAACGAGACAATGGAGCCCACGCTCGCAAGCCATCACGGTAAGGTCTTCGCTGAGCTTGTTGCTCGCAAAAATGTAGACAGCGTCGAGTTCCTCCGAGCCGAGAAGCTCCTCGTATGATTCGTAGGTCTTTCCAGGAAATTTTGAACGGTAATGCTCAAGCAGCTCCGCATCCGTATCCGCAGCAGCGACAAGTTCGGCGCGACCGGTGGCTTGTAGTTCTTCGAGATTGCTCCAGACATGGTCGTGGTGGAGTCCCAGAGTTGCTATCTTCTGCATGGTAAAGTCTTTTTCCTT
>Ga0181574_10000115_pt1 | contig 70415 bp, 56 predicted proteins | sample 101ome_24_FD_145600 | JGI IMG/M metagenome (GOLD analysis project Ga0181574, IMG submission 145600) | Coastal salt marsh microbial communities from the Groves Creek Marsh, Skidaway Island, Georgia - 101410AT metaG (spades assembly) | ecosystem: Environmental > Aquatic > Marine > Intertidal zone... | reverse complement strand
ATCTTTTCCAACGAAAACGGAGCGCGCAGGAGATATTCCGCAAGCCGCCTGCGTCCGTCGACATCATGGGCGGCGACCGGTTTCTCCCCGGCGTCGAGGCTGAACCCGCTGTGAGTCCAGCCGAGGAGCTGCCGCGCTTTCTTTTCACTGATGAGCTTCCCCCGCAGCAGTGCCTCGATGAAGCGGTGGCGGAAGAGTTCGCTCAGCGGCTCGATTGACTCGACGGGCATCAGGTGAAACCGTCCATCCCGATCCACCAGGCCGGTGGCGGCAAGGACATGGAGATGGGGATGGAAGTTCAGGTAATCGCCGAATGTCTGCACGGCGGCGACGGCGGCGAGCTTTCCATCCGGCAGATCGAGCCGTGTGCGCATCCAGTCGCGCAAGCACTCGATGCTGACCCTGAAGAGGTGGTCGAGGGGCTTGCGACGTTTGCGGAAGATGCCGCGCAGGGGCCGGGGCATCGTAAAGACGAACTGGCGGTGCGGAACCTCGAAGCAAACATCGTGGGCAATCCAATCACCCAGGGCGCGGACACGGCGCTGGTGGCAGCTGGGGCAGAAATGCCGGCTCTTGCAGGTGAATGCGAGCAGCTTCTCATGGCCGCAGTCGGGGCATTGGAGGCGGGTAAATCCGGCAGCGAGGTCGCCGCAGCGGTAGAACTGATCGACCACGGCGAGGGCATCCTTGCGTAGCGGACCGTGAGTCCGGCGATGGCGGGCTTCGTAGTGGGCGATGAACTCATCCCATGCATGGTGAACGATTTGCCAGAGAGGCGAAGCCCGAGGGCGTCGTGGTCTGTAAACGGAAAGCATAAGTATTCGTTTGAACACTTATGATCGTGCGGCAATACTGTTCACATACGCAGTTGTGGTGCTTTGTAAGATACGGAGACTTTCCGGAATTCCGGACTTTAGCCGACTATTAAGATTGACTGGTTCCGTTTTCCTGTAATGACTGCAGTCCGATCCTCCTGATTACGATACACCTCGCCAGTTCCCCAACTGTGCATGAAACTGTGTACGAAAAGCAGTGGGGGAGCACGTTCAAGCGGTGGGGCAGGGGACACTTGCAGCCGGTAAGAATCTGCATAAAATATTCAAATACAACAACTTAGAATATCGAATCCAACCGGAGGAGCCATTTGTTTAAGTGGCTTTGAAGCTCGTCAGTTTAGCCCAGGAACTTCGATACTGAGCTTTCTCTTCCTGCTCACATAATACTCTCGGGCAATTCTCGGATCATTGCGCAGAAAGTCGGCAGCGAGATCGAAAGAATCGGTTTGCTCGAAGATAATCGATCCCGCCTCCTTCCGAAAGATGTAGAGCGGGTTGTCGACATTGACGCCGTTTTTTCTGAGCCACTTGTAGAGCTGGCGAAAGATGATCTGCCCGGGCTTGGCAGGCCCCTTGAGCGGTGGCAAATTCGGCACCATGGAAGGCGGCCATCGTGTGCCCGGGATTTTTCGCTGGCCCGGACAAATTCCGGCCGGACAGGTTTCCGATGTCACGCTGACGAGCATGGATCTTCTGCCTCTGTTCTGCGGGCTTGCAGGTGTCGATCAGCCTGGCGATCGCAAGATCGATGGTGCCGAAATTTTCCCGATTCTTTCAGGAAGGGAAACCGCATCGCCTCACCCTTTTCTCTACTACTACAACGGCACCAACCTGCAGGCGGTCCGAGAAGGGGAGTGGAAACTTCACCTGCCGAGGACGCCGCAAGATCAGCCCTTCTGGAACAAAAGGGCCAACGGAGGGAGACTCTTCGTAAGCCTGGAACAAAACGCGCTGTTCAACCTGAAAGAGGATCTTGGCGAAAAGGAGAACGTCGCTGATCAGAATCCCGAAGTTGTCGAGCGTCTCCTCGCGCAGGCAGACGCGATCCGCGCGGAGTTGGGCGAAGTGAATGTGAAAGGGAGCGACCAGCGCGACATCAACCTGATCGATCCGCAGGAGAGGTGAGTTTCAGTTTCCCATTGTCCCGGCTTGCCGTTTTGCCTGCAGTAGTTCTATGATCGTTTCTTCGGAAGCCTCGCTCCGCTTGAACCGAAAGCGAATCTCTTTCTTTTCCCAGCCGCCCCCAACCCTCCCATGAGTGGAATTATCGGACACACCGCATATGCGATTCTCGCAGCCAAGGCTGCGGAATCGAGAAAGCTACCTGTTGCTCCGTTGATCCGAAATCATTTCTCCAGCTATCTCGCAGGTGCTTATCTTGGGTGTGATGTCCAGACAGTGCCCGCTGCCGTTTGTGTCGATACGGGAGAATCCCTTGGCTACGGATCGCAAAAAATGGAGCGCAGCCCCGTGACGGGAGGAGTCGTGACTTCGTGGTTTCTTCCCATCGGCGACCGCAAGGTGTTTCCGAGGGAGATTCACGAAACATTCTACGGTCGCTCTCATCTCATACTGGGTTGGGCAAAGGAAGCGCGGGATGAAACGATCAGTTGGGGGGAATATCTCGACTTCGCCGCTGATGTCGCAGGAGATGCCGTCGAACTTTTCGGTCCGGGGCATCGGGCTCTCGCCTACACCCTGGGATGGATGACTCATGTGAGCGGAGACGGGCTCATCAAGTCAGTGCTGGATGGTATCAATCTCAATCTTCTCGATGGCACTTACACGGCAAAAAACCGGCCGGTGCAGGATCTCGTAACCTTTAACGAAATCGGGAAAAAGGAGCTGGACCTCAACTGGAGTGTGATCCTCGATGATCTGGCCACAACACCAGTTGAGGACGTGCAACTTCACTACATGCGCTGCTACCCACGGCAGGGCCGACTCGGTGCTCATTTCCCGAAAGGTTGGGCGCCGGATCAGGAAGGGCTCTTGCGCGCTGTCCTCGCGGAAAATCGTCGCTACCAGCGGATCAGGAATTCTCGCATCATCAGCCAGCTAACCTTGAAGCCGGGGCCAAATGGAGTTCTCCAATGCGACGAGCAATTGAGCAAAATTGCAGGTGGGCTCAACTATCGTGAGATGCTGGAAGCGGCGGAGAAGGCAAATTTTCGTCATGCGCTCTGGCAGATTGGAGAATTGATTGCCGATGCTTTTGAAAAGGTAATCGAGCGACAGGATATTCTTCATGATTTCCCGACGACTGACGGGCCTACATGGGAGGAGTTAGGCAAACGATTCTGGTCTCCGTGACGAGAATGGGGCTGATTCGGATTGGATCGAAATCCACAATCCGAATCCTTTTGCCATTGACCTGGGCGGGTATGACCTGACGGACGATATCAGCAATTCGCCCCGCGAAATCCTACTCCACACAGAAGAGGTGCCCTTCGCTGCGGAGCAGCAGCTTGCCGTTAAAGGGGACCGGCGAGGCGAGGATCTGTTCGCCCATGGGATTCTCGCTGAGCAGTTCGAACTTCTCTCCGATCCTGGCGGCGAAGACGACGCCGTCCTCGCGGGCGGCGTAGAGAATGCCTCCGGCAATCACGGGAGAGGCGTAGTAGGCATCGGCGGCCCGGGGAAAGGCTTCTTCCCAGTCAGGCTCGCCGGTTTTGGGATCGAGACAGACCAGCCCGCCCTTGTGGCGCAGCAGGTAGACTCGGTTTTCGTAGGCAATGGGACTGGCGACGTAGACGCCGAAGTCATCGGTGTTCCAGAGGGGGTGCGTTTCGGTGACATCGCCTTTGCCGCCGAGGCGGACGGCGTGCACAGATGCCTGCTGTCTATCATCGCGTCCTACGGGAATCACGGCGACGTCGTCGACTACGACAGGGGTCGCGATGTGGGGCCAGAGCTTCGTTCCCTTGGGATTGAATCCTCCGCACTCCCAAAGCAGCTCTCCATTGTCGGCCGCATAGGTCGTGACGTGGTCGGAGCACCAGACGAGGACTGCGTCGCGGTCGCCGTGTCGAATCGGAACGGGCGTGGTGTAGCCGTTGTCGTTCTCTGCGGGGACCTCGTAGTTACGTTCCGTTTTCCAGCGAATTTCGCCGTTGGTGAGATCAAAGCCGGCAACCCAGGAATTTCCCGCATGAAGACGGGGCAGAATGAGCAGATCTCCCACGATCACCGGAGAGCTCCCCTGGTCCCAGTAGAGTTCCTGCTTACCAAAGTCGTCGACGAGGTTGCGCTGCCAGCGCACCGAGCCATCCATCTCCAAGGCCGCGATCGTTCCGCTCTTGAAGTAAACATAGATCGCCTTGCCATCCGTGACCGGCGAGGCATTGCTGCTCGTGCCGAGTTTCTTGTGCTTGCCCGGAGTCTCCTTGCCAAAGGCCGTTTTCCAGACCTGCTTTCCGTTCCGGTCGAGAGCGAACACGGTGTCGATCCCGTTTTCCGGAGACGTCACAAAGATCCGGTCTTTCCAGACTGCAGGACTGGCCGCACCTTTGCCGGGGAGAGGGAATTTCCAGGCCACCGAATCGACACTCCACTCGGTCGGGTAGTCGCCGCCTGACAGGCTTCCTGTATGAGAAGGCCCACGCCAGTTGGGCCAATCGTCGGCGGGGAGGGCGGCGGTAAATAGGGACAGGGAAAGGGCGGTCAGGGTGAGGGTGAGGATGGGAGAGCTTCTCATGACGGGAGATTGTAGCACAAGTGGGGTGTGGGGCGAGTGGCGGGTGTGGGGGATACCATAGTGCGTAACTCCCCGATCATGGAGGTGCCAATTCCCCATTTCTGCCCCAAGCTTCACCCATGAAGCTATTTCTTCTGCTCACGCTTTCCGTACTTGTTACTAGTCTCGCTCCCGCCAGGGCTTCGGACGATAAGCCGAACATCGTTCTCTTCCTCGTCGATGACATGGGGTGGATGGATTCGGAGCCTTATGGGTCGGCTTACTACGACACGCCGAACATGTCCCGGCTCGCGGAGCTTTCGATGCGATTCACGGACGCCTACGCGATGCCGCTTTGTTCGCCGACCCGGGCGACCTTGATGAGCGGACAGTATCCGACGCGCCACCTCGTCACGACGGCGAGCGGTCATCAGCCGCCGCAGGAACCGGGGGCTTCGCTCTATCCGGAAAAAGCGGCACCGACGCAGCCGCTGATTTATGCAAAGAGCAAGAACTACCTCGATCCGAAGATTGTCACGCTGGCGGAACTTCTGCGCAAAGCGGGATACCGGACGGGGCATTTTGGCAAGTGGCATCTTGGGGCGGCGGAAGCGTACTGGCCGGACCAGAACGGATTCGAAACGACCTGGTTCTGCACGCCCGATCCGGGGCCGCCGAGTTACTTTTCTCCCTACGGCGTGGTGGCGGAAGGAGAGCCGGGCAACCGTCAGAAAGTGGGCAACATCACCGACGGACCGGATGGCGAATATATCACCGACCGGCTCACCGATGAGGCAGTCGGCTTCATCGAAGCTCATGCCGAGGAGCCATTTTTCCTGAACCTCTGGCAGTATGGCGTTCATGGTCCCTGGGGCCACAAGGAGGAATACACGCGCGAGTTTGCGAAGAAAACCGATCCGCGCGGCGAGCAGCGCAACCCGATCATGGCCTCGATGCTGAAGAGCGTCGACGACAGCCTCGGGCGCATTCTCGACACGCTCGACGAGAAAGGGCTCACCGAGAACACATTCTTCATCTTCTTCTCCGACAACGGCGGCAATGTTCACAGCAACGGCAAGGACGACCGGAAGATCGCCAACATCGGTCCTAATCATCCGAAATTCGCTGCGATTCAGGACTGGAAGAAGTGGGCCGGGGAAGAATACCCGACGAACAATGCCCCGCTCCGCGAAGGCAAGGGTAGGATCTACGAAGGCGGACAGCGGGTGCCGCTCATGGTGCGCTGGCCGGGCAAGATTGAGGAGGGAAGCCTCAACTCCGAGATCGTTCATGCGGTGGACCTCTATCCCACGATTCTCGAAGCCGCGAAGGTCGGCGTCGTCGAAGATCAGCCGCTCGACGGGCTGTCTCTGCTCCCGGTTATGACCGAGGGCGCGGTGATTGAACGGGAAGCGATCTTCACCTGGTTCCCGTTCCCGCAAGGTGGCGCGACGGTGCGCAGTGGAAACTACAAACTGGTCAAGCGCTTCGAAACCAGCGCGGCGCGTCCCAATCTGATCGAGTTGTATGACCTCGAGACTGATATCGGTGAAACGAATGATCTCGCCAAAGAGAAACCCGAAGTCGTGGCGAGGCTGGATGCTTTGCTTGAAGCGCATCTCGAAGATGCGGGAGCGCTCCGTCCCAAGCCGAATCCAAATTTCAACGAAGCGGCAGCGAAGGTGGTGCGCACAGCTGACTTCGGGCTCGTGCCCAAGCAATGCGAAACGCAGCTGGGGGAGGGGATCTTACGCGTGACGCCGGTCGGGAAGAATCCATTCCTCGGGACGGCCCAGGTGAAATTCCCGGGACCTCTCACCCTGCGCATGACCCTGCGAAGTGAAGCCGGAGGCATGGGGCGCATTGCGTGGAAGACGGCAAAGCAGGAATCTTTTTCCGAAGAGCAAGTCGTCGGCTACTCCGTGGCCGATGGCAGTGAGTGGGAAAAGGTGGAGGTGACGATTCCGGTGAACGGCGCTACAGGACTGGTGAGGATTTATTTACCGGGAGGTGACGTGACGGAGTTTCAGTCGATTGAGTATTCCGCGAAGAGTGGAGGGAAGAAGAAGTGGGATTTTGCGGAGTGACGGGGGAATGTGGGACGGATTGGGCAATCCACTCTCCCCCGCCTATGTGCATTACGATGTGGATTTGGAATATTGCGACATGGCTTTTCTGGCTTGAGGATACGGCATGAAATTTTCACGTCTCATCGCGGTTTGCCTCTTGCTTGCCGTGTGCTTTGTCGCACTCGGCGAGGAGCCGAAGAAGCGTCCGCAGGTGGCTCTCGAAACAGGCGGTGAGAGAAAGCTGGGTGTTGTTTACAAAACGGTAGGTAAACGTAAGCTCGAGTTTGATCTATACTACCCCCTCGAACCAATGTCGACTCCCTGCCCGGTCATTGTCTACACCCACGGCGGAGGTTGGGCGGCGGGCAATCGTTTCGGTGCGGCGCGGGGAAGCTTTGCGACGCTTTTCAAACAGCTTGTCGCTGATGGATTCGCAGTCGCCTCGGTAGATTATCGGCTTTGCAATCAAGCAGGAACGGTTCGGATGCGTGACTGCGTGACTGATTCCAAGGATGCGGTGCGTTACCTGACAAAACAAAGCGAATCTTTGGGCATCGATCCGAATCGGATTCTTGTCTTTGGTGATTCAGCGGGTGGCCATATCGCGCAGATGCTGCTGCTATCGCCTTCCGAGACTCTTGCCGGCGATCCCGAACTTGCCGAAGTGGATTTCCGTATTGAGGCGGGGCTTTCCTGGTATGGTCCATGCGACTTTGAGGACATTAGTTTATTCAATCACGATGATCGTCCCGATTTTCGGGATCGCTTTGGACCGCGAATTACCGGAAAAAAGTTCACGCCTGAAGAGAAAAAGAGTCTCTATTCTGAGATGAGCCCGGTCAACTATCTCAAAAGCGACAGCCCGCCGCTTTTTCTGATTCAGGGCGATGAGGACACCACAATTCCCGTGAAGCATGCGAGGCATATGAAAAAACGAGCCGCGGAGTTGCAGGCACCGGTAGAAATTCTGATCGTCAAAAATTCGGGCCACAACTGGCGGAAGGTTGGGGCTGAGATCGAGCCTTCCCGAGAGGAAATTATCAGGGAATCGCTTGCCTTCTTTCATCGTCACGCATTGGAATAAAGCGAGCCCGGAAGATCAGTCACCAGACCAATCCATTTAGCCATGAGCGAAACCAACGAAAAACCCGCAAGCAACGACGCGATCGATTCGCGTGTTCCATCGATCGAGCACCTTCGCGAACGCGCTCGAAAGCGGATTCCGCGATTTGCCTTCGAGTATCTGGAAGGTGGTTGCAATTCAGAAATCAATCTGCGGCGCAATACCGAAGAGATTCGTGAAGTACAACTGAAGCCTTACTATCTTCGCGATTACCCCGGATCGGATCAGTCGGTCGAGCTGTTTGGAAAAACCTACGACGCACCGTTTGGAATTGCCCCAATCGGTTTGCAGGGACTCATCTGGCCGCGCGCGACCGAGATTCTGGCGAAGGCGGCCTTTGATCACAACATTCCGTTTACTCTCAGCACCGTGGGGACAGCGAGCATTGAAACGGTAGCGGAGCTCACAGAGGGCAACGCCTGGTTTCAACTTTACCATCCCACCGAGGACGAATTGCGGAACAAGCTTCTCGATCGTGCCGCAGACGCCGGACTGCCGGTCCTCGTGATCCTCGCGGATACTCCGACTTTTGCTTATCGCCCGAAGGAAATCAAAAATGGCCTCTCGATTCCGCCCCGTATGTCAGTGAGCAATGTCATTCAGATGATGATGCATCCGACCTGGTCATTCAGTCAGCTTTCTGCTGGCGCGCCGGAGTTTAAAACGATGAAGCCATACATTCCAAAGGGTCTCAGCATGAAACACCTTGGTCTTTTCATGAACAAAACCTTCTCCGGCCGGCTCAACCCCGACAAGATCGCTGCCATTCGCGATCGCTGGAAGGGTAAGTTGGTCGTCAAAGGAATCGTCAACTCAGAGGATGCCGAAAAGGCGATCAGTCTCGGTGTCGATGGCATGATCGTTTCCAATCACGGAGGTCGACAGCTCGACGCCGGACAATCGACAATCAAGCCGCTGACGGCACTGGCGAAAGAATTCGGCGACCGCACTACCATCATGATCGATAGCGGTTTGCGCGCGGGGCCGGATATTGCCTGTGCCCTCGCGAGCGGCGCGAAATTCGCTTTCATGGGCCGGTCCTTCATGTATGGCGTCGGCGCGCTGGGTGAAAAAGGTGGAGATCACACCATTGCAATGCTGAAGAAACAACTCCAGCAAGTCATGGAGCAAGTAGCCTGTGAACGGGTCAGCGATTTCCCGAAACACCTGGTGTGACCTTCTCTGGTCAGATTCCGGAAAAGGTTGTATACGAGAGCCCCTTCACCTTTTCCAACGCATTCAAACGTTGGACCGGCAAGCGACCATCTGAGTTCCGCGGATGACCTTTCCCAGCGCCCGATAGCAGAATCAATTCCTATGAATAAAAACACCATCTTTCGAAAAATGAAAACTCCGCCGGGACCAAACTCTGTCTGGTCGAGCATCGTACCCTCTCTGGCCTGTGGCTATACCCTGTTTCGTCTGCTGCTTTTCAGCTATGCAGGGCTGACTTTTCTGCAGCCGCTTCTCGTCGAGGCGCAGGACGCTTCTCCCGCATTTGGAAAGCAGGTGTCGGAATCCGGGATCAAGCATTCCTTTCTCATCGCAGGAACTCCCACTGTAATTGTGGGCGAGGATGGCGAGGTGAAATGGGAGGCGCAGGGAAAAGCGCGAGACGGTTTTGTCCTGGAGAATGGTAACGTGCTCGTGTCGATCGGAAATGTGGCGAAAGAAATCACGATGGAGGGCAAGGAGGTCTGGAGCTACGCGCTGGCAAAAGAAAACAAGGAACTCGGCACAGCTCTTCGCCTGAGCGACGGCAACACTCTCGTCGTCGAACGCGGTGTGAAACCTCGATTGCTCGAAATTACCCGGGAAGGGGACATCGCTGTCGAGGTCCCGCTTTTACCGGAAACCGAAAACGCCCACATGCAGACCCGCATGGCTCGCAAGTTGCCGAATGGAAATTACCTCGTCCCGCACTTGCTGGCATTCAAAGTGAAGGAGTATCAGCCCGACGGAAAAGTCGTCAGAGAAATCAAAACCGACCTTGAGGAACTCGGTGGCAGGGAGAAAAGAAACTGGCCCTTCACCGCGATTCGCCTTGAGAACGGAAACACTCTCGTCAATCTGACGAACGGGAACAAAACGGTCGATTTCGACAGCGACGGCAAAGTCGCCTGGAAAGTCACCAATGAGGATGTTGCAGGACGTTTTGCGGATCCCTGTGGCGGCCAACGTCTCGCCAATGGAAACACGGTCATTTGCAGCTACGGACAGAAAGATCCAAAGAAGCCCAAGCTGTTTGAAATCACTCCCGACAAAAAAGTGGTCTGGGAATTCTTTCATCCCAAGGCCCGCGCCCACGAAGTGCACGTCCTGACCACGAACGGAAAGCCAGAAGGGGCGTTGAAGTAGAGAAGTTTCGCCCTTCCTCGACGACCTTTAAGCCGGAAACAACTCCTCGATCATTCCGGTTGAGTCGCCGTGTGATTCCGCAGCAATACCGGATCCATTGAGAAGACTGAGCCAGAGATTGCAGAGGGGCGTTTTCGGCTGCATGACGAGGTGTCGACCATGCTTGATGCCAGCTCCCCCGCCCGTCACGATTGTCGGGCAATTGGTGAGGTAGTGAATGGAATGGATGTTACTGCCAAGCGTGATGGTAGTGTGATCAAAAAGTGAAGAACCATCGACTTCCTTGATCCCTTTGAGTCGATCCAGGAAATGAGCGAACAGCTTCGACTGCTCGAGGTCACGCATTTGAGAAACGTCCATGCGAGTGCCTGGCTCATAGTGGCTCATGTTGTGTGCCGTGATGGTGGCACCGAGACTGCGGATGAGGGTGTCAAGTGGTTGGCGGTAAGTGAAAACCCGCGTCGTATCGACCTGCAGTGCAGCGGCCATGAGATCGTACATGACCTTCACTTCCTCGACACCGTGGAGGCTCTTGTCTGGTTCGACGGGAGCTGGATTGGGGACTGGCTTGGGGACCTCAAGCCAGTCCTTTTCTTTGGCGAGGCGTTCTTCAATTTCGCGAATCGATTGCAGGTATTCGTCGAGCTTATCCTTGTCTGTCTGGGTCAGGCCCTTCCGCGTCGTTTTCGCGTCTTCGAGCACCGTGTCGAGGATGCTGCGCTGCTTCAGCAGGTCGGCCTGCCTCTGCTCCAGCGGAGTTGTGTCATCGGAAAAAAGCCTGTGGAAAGCAGCGACGGGAGTTGTCAGTGCCGACATCGGTTTTCCCTGGCGGTTCCAGGCTAGGGAAAGGCCGGGTCCGTGACCGGAATTATCACCGCCCTTGTAGGTTAGTTGCACCGAAGAAAAGCGGGTGTCTTCTCCGAGTGAGGCAGCGGCAACCTGGTCTACGGAGATGGTATTGTGGAAACTTTGCCCGGGTTCGGCATATCGATTTGCTCCGGTGAGCCAAAAGGTGCTGCCCCAGTGTGCTTCGTTGTTGTACTGGTTCGCGAGATTCTGAATGATCGTGAAATCACTTTTGTGTTTTGCCAGGGGAGCCAATCCTGCGGGAAGGGTGTATCCCTCGCCTACGTCCTTCTGGTCCGGATACCACGATTCTTTGGTGACACCAAAACCCATACCAAGAAAAGCGAAGCGCTTTGGCGGAGTAGGTGAGCTCGCGGCAGAGGCAAAGCGGCGAAACCCGAGCGACTCCAGGAATGGCAGGGCGATCAGTGCAGAGCTGCTTCGGAGAAAGCTGCGGCGGTTCGGCGCGATACAGGACGAGCGCGGGGCAGGGGATGAGCTGGTAGATTTCATTTTTTCCGACGGAAAGGGGCTGATTCGACAAGAGCCAGAACAAGTTCGCGCATCGAACCGTCCCTGGCATTGGCGCGTTTGAGCAGTCGTTCGCGCAAGCTTTCGTCAGAAAAGCCGTAGGGGCGTCCGAGTCCATACTCGATGAGAGCCTCCGTCAATCCCTGAGTGAATGCTTCGCCGTGCTTGGCAACTTCCTGCCGCAGGCCGTAAAAATCATCAAACGGCGTCCCGTCTGGCATCGCCCCACTCGAATCGATCGTGACTTCCTTCTTTGCGACGATGCGTCTTCCCTTGGATTTGGTCAGGTGAAGAACTTCGCGCCACTGCCCAACCGGATCGAAATTCTGCATGCCATATCCGATCGGATCAATGCGCTGGTGGCATTGCGCGCACTGCGCTTCTTCCATATGGGCGGCGAGTTCCTCACGCGGAGAAAGGAGTTTGCCACGAACGCGGCTGAGTTGCGGAACGTTCGGAGGAGCGGGTGGTGGGGGATCGTTGAGCAAATAGCGCATCACCCAGACGCCACGTTCTACCGGGGAGGAGTGATTTCCGTCCGACCCCATCGCGTGAACCGCAGCCATTCCCAGCAAGCCACCGCGTGGGGTGTTGTCCGGAACCGCGACTTTGCGAAAGTCCTTCCCGTTGACGGGAGGTAGTCCGTAGTAGTCGGCCAGCAGGTCGTTGACGATGACATAGTCGGCATTCAGCAGATCACTGGCAGGGCGGCGGTCGTTCAGGATGTGCCGAATCGTCTCGAAAACTTCCGAGCGCGCTGACTCTTTCATGCTGTCGTCAAATTCAGGAAAGGTCCGGAAGTTGAACTGGAAAAAATCGAGTCGCTCCATATGCAGCCACTGATGCGCGAGCGAAGAAATAAAGGCACCGGATCTCCTGTCATCGAGAAGGCGCTCAGCGTGAGCGCGAAGGACGCCTTTCTCGCGGAGCCGCCCGCTCTTTGCATCGGCAAGGAGTTGCGTGTCGGGAGGGGCGGACCAGAGCAGGTAACTCAACCGGACTGCGAGTTCGCGGTCGGTCAGTTCCTCGACTTTCCCTTTTTCTTTCCCTTCCGTTGAAATGGGTTCAGCGAGATAAAGAAAACCCGGCGAGGCGAGGACGATGGCGAGAGGCTCACGAATGGCTTCGTAAAATTTGCTACCGGCCTTCTTTTCCTCCCGATACAGATTATGGAGCCGGTCAATAAAAGCGGTCGATGGAGGGCGCACGCGAAACGCTCGTTTTGCAAAACGCTCGATTACCTCTCGTGCGTAAGCGTCCTGGTCGGGCTGCGTCCACCACATTCCTTTGTAGAAAACCTCGGAGACGGCGCGCGGTGGCCAGGTTTTGTGATGTGGGCCTGTCAGGACGATTTTGTCGACTACCAGTTTTGGGATAAGGCCGTCGCCATTCTTTCCGCTCAGGCGCAAAAAGGTTGAGCGGGCGGCATCCCGGTTGTTGTGCTGCCGGTGACGAATGATGATCTCTCGAGGTCCCGATTTGGTAACAGGAATAGGAAGAGTCGCCTGCTGCGGTTTGCCGGTGGGGGCCGCTACGCGGATATGCCCAAGTCGTTTGATTTCGCCGCTTCGCGCTCCGGGAAAGCCGTATTCCAGATAGGTCTCTTTGCGTTTTGCGCCCTTCAGAGGAGCTACATGAACATGGATGCGAAACTCACCGCTTGGTGCTTTCGGAGGAATTTTGACCTTTACGGAATTCGTCCCGTTAAAAAATGGCTGCAAGAGAACACCCGTCTTGCTGCGTGGATCGTCGAGGTAATTTCGATATCCGGCATATTGCTGGTTGTAGAGGCGTTCGCGGAAGCGCACGTCGAATTCATCAAGCAATCCGAACTCACTCGGCGGTTTACTTCCATCTGAGTCTCTCCATGCCTGCGCTTTGTCGTAGTCCGCTTTGATCTTGCTGGAGACTCGTTCGATGAAAGCGTTTTGCGATGTTTCCGGTTCGATTTTCACCCGGATTGGTTCCGGTTTTTTGTTTCCGAAGAGAAAAGCTTCATCCAGAGCATCGCGGGCAATTGCGAGGTATTGCTCAAATTGGTCGGCGGAGAAAAAGAGCGCCGACCCGGTGGTATCGAATCCTCCGGAGTTCGCGTCGTCAGGAAGGTTTTCTGCCTCGATCGAAATACCGAGAAGTGACTCGATGGTGTTTTCGTATTCGCGACGATTCAGTCGGCGCATCGTGCTGGTGCCTCCCGTATCGCTGAGTTGTTCGCGTGCGACGACGAGTTGTTCGGAAAGATCACGCAGCAGAGTGATTTTTTCCTCATGCTTGAGTTGGGGCTCATCTTCGGGCGGCATTTCGCCTGAATTCATCGCATTAAGGACTTTCTGCCAGGTTTCGGCATTGCCGACGGAATCGATACGAAATGATAACGCCTCAAGATCGATGCCGCCTTCCTCTGTCAGCGAGTCGTGGCACTCGAAGCAATAGGTGGCGAACAAGTTGCCATGCTTTTCCGGTACTTCGGCGATATCGATCGCGTTGGAAAAGGCGGTGAAGAAAACCGTGGCGGCAAGGAATATGAAAAGTCGAACTTTCACTGCGGGACGGTGCAGTTGTTTCTTCCAGAAAAAAGGGGCCTATATGTGCCGGGGCAGCATGGGGAGAGGATTCAAGATTGAAAAATTGATCGCCCCAACTTTGTGACGCGTCCCTATTTTTGCCATATGCCAGCAAAGGAAGAAAACGAATTTTCGTTCCAAGTAGATTTCTGCTTCTGCAATCACTACGACTACAATCCCAGTATAAGGACCAAATATCCCTCGTTTTTCACGTGGGAGATCATTGCTGGCTCGGAGAGCATGTCTGGATCGACAGGCTGTGTTTGGTCGAATTGGACGGTCAGGGATTTTTGTTAGCATGTCTTCTCCTCCGTAGGCACCTCTCTTCAGTTCTAAGGTAAGGGTGAGGAGGAGAAAGGAATTTGTGAAGAGACAGGGAATGTTCGGATCGAAATCAATTCGCGCTATTTCTATCCTTCCGAAGTCGAGTTGCGTATCGGAGGCGCTTCAAGGTTGGAAACCTGAGGTGAAATTCAAGGAGTTGGTCCAGATCACGACCCAGGCAGAATGAGGGGTCGCCAAGAAGGAAGCGATTTAACCCTGTTCGGTTCAACACCTGACCCTGTTGGGTCGGGTATGTTACTCTATTGCATCAGCCCAGTGTTTTGAGGAGGTCTTTCCAGCTCTCCATTTCCACTTCTGGTTGAAAGCGGGAAGCAAGGTCTGCAATATGTTGCTGCAGGGAAGAAAAAAATTCAGGGTCAGTTTCTGCCCGATTCAACAGGCTTGTCAGAGAAGACGTTTCTCTTACAGGGAAATACCCGGGGTAGTCATCGCCCAGCAAGCCCTTCACTCCGGCGATTGCGGATGAAATTACAGGGGTTCCATTGACGATGGATTCCCCGACGACGCGGGCTCCTCCTTCCGAAAGCGAGGAGATCACCATGAGACGGGATGAAGCTATCAGTCCCGCAACTTCTTCCTCACTGAGACTGCCAAGCCACTCGTATCGTGGGTTCTCGGCCTGCTCCGTCGTGATCAGCTCACGATATTTTTCATCGAGCACTCCACCTGCATGGTGAATGCGGATTCGAGAGCTTTCGGGAAGATTCCTAGTTGCTACTGCTGCTCGCATGGGATCCTTCACGTCCCGCAGGTGACCGACGACACACACATCAAAGAAGTCGGTGGCCTTATTCACGTCTCCCGGAAAAGCTTCCGCGGATTGAAAGATCACATGAGTTTTCGGTAGAAAGGTAGCAGGGATTTGTTTGAGCGCGTTGGCTTGAAGAACCACAATCCGATCGACGAGACGCAAGGATTCACGAACCGTTTCGTTCGGCTCTGGATAGATGTCCGTGCCAGTGACTGCCAGGATAATGGGTCTGTCAGGCGCTGTTTCGCGGGAATGCTTGATCACTGGCAAGCTTTGTTCGCCATGCAGGGTGATGAGCAAATCGGCACCTGGAGTCTCCCGATCATTTTCGATCCCCTGAATCGACACTTCGTGGCCGAGCTCCCGGAGCAGTTCGCCCCACTGGTTTGCAGTACAGCGGTTTCCAGTCGGAAGCGTGTCGTGAGTAGGAGTGCTGAAAACGATCTTCATTGCTGTCTTGAGGCTTGGAAACCTCAGCCGGCAATTTTCTGGGCTCCGGGTTTTCCTGACTCGACGAGGAAAGATGCCTTTGTCTCGATAGGGGATCCCGGTTTCGAAACGAAAGGAGTGACGCGATAGTGACTGGTCCAGTTCAGTGGCGTGACATCACAGGAGACATATCCGCGGTTGGTGTTGTGCCATTTCACAAAGTCATTCTGCTTCCAGGCTCGGTCGTATTCCTCAATCACTTTACCTCCGTCCCCCGATGAACTCATCGAAGTGCCGACGAATTCGGTTCCCACGAGTGGTGATGAGGAATCCTGGAAGTTGAGCTGGAGATCGTTCACCCAGTTGATGTGGATGTCTCCCGTGAGGACGATCGGATTGGGAATGTTTCGCTCGTGAAAGAATCGCAGGAGACGTCTGCGGTTCGCTTCGTAGCCGGGCCACTGATCCATGCTGTAAAGGGGATTGTCGACTTCGCCACGATTGAGTGGGGCCATCATGACTTGCTGCGCGAGAATGTTCCAGGTGGAGCTGGATTGGAGAAGTCCCGCACTCAACCAGTTCTCCTGCTTCGCTCCGAGGATGGTTGCTTTCGGGTCGAGCGCATTTTCGTTCATCGGTTTCTGGTGGTCGCCGTTGGGTTGGTCGGTTCGGTATTGCCGCGTGTCGAGCACATGGAAATTCGCAAGTCGGCCGTAGTTGCAAGAGCGGTAGAGGCGCATGTTAGGACCCTGTGGAAAGGAACGCCGTCGCAGGGGCATAAATTCGTAGTAGGCCTGGTAGGCGTCCATGCGCCGGGCAAGAAAGACTTCGGGAGAGATGCCTTCTTCCTCGGAAACGAGATCTGCGTAGTTGTTGTCAAACTCGTGATCGTCCCAGGTCACGAGCCAGGGGAAAAGCCGGTGCGCATTTTGCAGGTGGTCGTCGGATCGGTATTGGGCGTAGCGAATCCGATACTCATCGAGCGACTCACACTCCTTGCCGATGTGTTTTCGCGGGCGGTTGTTGCCAGCAGCCCCCTCGTAGATGTAGTCGCCAAGGTGCACGACGAGATCGAGGTCATCTTCCTGCATGTGGCGATAGCCGTCGTAGTAGCCGGTTTCGTAATGCTGGCACGAGGTGAAGGCAAAGCGGAGTCTCTCGGCGAGAATGTTCCTCTGAGGTGTTGTCCGGGTTCGCCCCACCGGGCTGCCTTCCTCTCCGGCATGAAAGCGGTAGAAATACCAACGATGAGGTTCGAGTCCGTTGACTTCGACGTGAACGGAATGGCCGAGTTGCGGCATAGCGGGGGCGGTCCCGCTCTTCACGATTTTGGTAAAGGCTTCGTCTTCGGCGACTTCCCAATGTGTCTCGACGGCTTCGGGCGTCATGCCTCCGCCGGCCTCCAATGGTTTGGGAGCGAGCCGCGTCCAGATTACGACACCGTCGGGTTCCGGGTCGCCGGAAGCAACACCGAGGGTAAATGGATTGCTGCTGAATTTGGGTGACTTGTTGAGAGATGCCTCAGCCGCACAGATGGCAGGAATGTGAGGGATCGCGGAGACCGCCGCAAGATAGCGGAGAAAATCGCGACGCTCGATTCCATAGCGTCTGCTGTGTTTCGAAGGGAGTGGTCGGTGCTTCATGCGGCGAACTTACCTCCCTCAGCCAGAAACGACAAGCCTACGAACTATTCCCACGTGTAGTCGTTTTGCTTCCGGTGTCCGTCGACACTGATTGTGCCATCAGAGAAAACCTCGAGCGTTGAGTAGCCGCTATTCTCAGCTCCCGATCCCTCCACCATTGCAACGAGTGTCACGTAGTGGGTGCCATTGATCTCGTGATGATCGTTCTTGTGACTGTGCCCCTGAAAGACGGCGCGGACTTTCCCTGAACCCTCCAGAATCGAGCGAACCTTGGACGCATTTTTCACTGTGTGACTTTCAGAGTCTTCGAGGTCGAGGCGCTGGTGGGCGAAGACGATGACCTGCTCCGATTCAGTTGAATCGAGGTCGGCCTTTAACCAATCCAGTTCTGCTTGTGGAATGTTGGCATCAGTCCACTTGAAGTTTTTTCTCCGGTAGGGCGTGCCGTCGCTGAGGAAGCAGGAGTCGAGGACGACAAAGTGAACGCCGTTTTTATCGAAGGAGTAATAGGATTTCTCCTGCCCGACCACTTCGAGAAATTCTGATTTTGTCAGGGTGTCGACGCAGTGGTTGCCGAGGACGTAGTGCTTTTCTCCTGGCAGGCTGACGAATTTTTTGTGCACGGTTTCGAGATAGCCCAGTTCCGTTTCGACAGTCTCAGCGGCATCGATGAGGTCACCCAGTTCGACGACAAAGTCAGGATCAAATTCCGTGAAAAGCTTTTTGGCCTCGTCCAGTTTTCCCAGGGATTCCCGGTAGTGACGAGATCCGCGTGGATCTTTGTCTGCGTGATGCAAGTCGGTCACGAGCCCAACTCGGACCAGCGGTTTGGATTCGGCGAAGGAATTTCCGCCGACAAGCAGTAGAGCGGAGCCTCCTTTCATAAATGAGCGTCTCGATTGTCCTTGTGGATTCATGGCTGACAAAAGTTGCTGCTTTTTACCACGCCGTCCATCCCCCGTCGACCAACAGATTTTGCCCGGTCAGGTAAGAACCCGCCTCGCTGACGAGAAGCAGCATTGGTCCCTTCAGTTCTGAAGGGAGTCCCATGCGGCCCATCGGGGATTTGTGTTTGAGTCGTTCGACCATCTCTTGCGGAGCTTTTTCCGATGGAAAGGGACCCGGGCTGAGGCAGTTAACCCTGACGCCATCCTTCGCCCAGTAGACTGCGAGGTGACGTGTCAGGTGAACGATGCCGCCTTTGAGGGTGTGGTAGTGAACGGGGCTCGCCGGGGCTACGCCTTCGTAGGCGTCCGGGTAGGAACCAACGACTCCATACATGGAGCCGATCATGAGAACGGATCCTTTTTTCCCGGTTTCGACGAGGTGGTTGCGATGGTGACGAGCGAGAAGAAAATAGCCGGTCGCGTTGGCGAGTTGGTCCTTAAAATCTTCGGCGGAGACGTTGGTCCAGTCGTGAGCATCGGCGGCATGCCCATTGTTGACGAGGATATCAATCCCGCCGCTCCGCTCGACAGCTTCGGCATACCCCGTTTCGAGAGAGGCTTCGTCTTGATTGTTGAGGGCGACGCCAAAATGATTCTGGCTGTCGTTCCCGGGCAAATAGGCTGCAGTTTCTCCGGCACGATCAGCATCGCGGCTGCCTACGATGACACTCGCGCCGGCTTCTGCGAGAGCGCGCGACATGGCCCCACCGAGATAGCCGCTTGCCCCGGTAATGAGTGCGGTTTTTCCGGTCAGATCGAAAAGTTGATGGATGTCGGGTTCTGGTTTCATGAGAGAGTTTGCCAGGTTGTAGTAGCTGCGCTTTCTAGCGAAGCAAGGTTTACGCGAAGAGTTCGAATCCCTTCTTCGAGCGAGCAGAGGACTTCGCCTCTTCCTTCTATCGCATCGAGAAAGGCAGAATCCTGGGTTACGTAAATTTCGTCAATGTCATCGAGAGAAAAGGAATGATGCTGCCACTCGCCATCTGGCTCGGTGATTTCTGAGATTCGCTTTTTCGCATATTGCGTTCGAATGCTGCCGCGTTCGCAGATCAGGGTCAGGGTGACTTCGTTTTGTGCCTGTGTCAGGTTGAGGGCGTAGGTCGCCATGATTCTGCCGTGCAGAGCTAGTGAGTGAACGGTGTCTTCCACTTCGACCTTCGGAAGTGCGAGATGACGAGCATGAGTCACGATCTGTTCAATCGGGCCGAGCAGCCAATCGCCAACACTGTAGAAGTGAGTGATCATATCCTGAATCGCCCCACCGCCCATGGCCCGGTCGGCGAAGTAGACATCGGGATAGGCTGGCCGGATTTTCGCAAAGGGTTGTCCTACGTCGACCCGCATTTCGATGGCGCGTCCGAATATGCCGGATTCATAACGCTCTCTCAGACCAATCACACCTGGGTGGGCACGATGGGTGTAGCCGACGGCGACAATGATTCCTTTTTCTTCAGTGAAGGATCGGAATTTCTCTACGCCATCAAGCGATAGGCTGAGAGGCTTTTCCACTAGAATATGGATGCCGCGTTCCGCGAGTTGCATTCCCATCGGAATATGAAATGGAGCCGGAACAGCGACAACAGCGGCGGTGATTTCCTCCTCGGACGCAAGCGCATCTTCGAGAGAGGAAAACGAGAGCGCTTCTTCGATGCCGTATCGTTCGGCAACGTCACGCCGTCTTTCTTCCAAAGGTTCGCAAAAGGAAAGCCGACACCGTCCCGTTTTCTGGAGGCAGCGGAGATGGCGCTCTCCGATCGAACCAGTGCCGATAATAAGAACGAGGGGGTTGTTTTTCATGAAGCGATGAAAAAGTGTTTGGCAGCTTTGCTGAGAATGTTATAACATGGCATAACATTGGCGAGACTTTTCTTTTCAAGACTTAATGATCATTGATATTCACAGCCATTTCTGGAACTTCCCGGGAGACTTTACGGGAAATTTCATTCGACAGGCCGAAGGTGCGAGGGCTGGGGCAAAGGTCGATTTGTCGGTCGATTACGAAAAGTATCGGGCAACGGCGCCCGATGACATGATCTCTGCGGTCTTCGGAGGAAAAGCTAAGTTAGCTGGCATCTGGGTCGATGATACCGACGTCGCGAGCTATGTCGCACAGGATTCGGGGAGGCTTTTCGGTTTTCTTTCGGTCGACCCCACTCAGCCTCGATGGGAAGAAGAGCTTCGCTTCGGGCATCAGGAACTGGGAATGAAAGGGGTGAAGCTTCTTCCCATGTATGCTGGTTTCTGTGTGGATGAGGAACGCCTGACTCCGCTCTGGGAATACTGCAACGAAAATGGGCTGCCGGTCCTGATGCACACGGGAACGACCTTTATTGCGCAGGCTCCTCTCGAATGCACTTTGCCCCGAACCATTGAACCGGTGGCTGTGAAGTATCCTGACTTGAAGTTGATTCTCGCGCACCTAGGGCATCCCTATGAAGGCGAATGCGTCGTCACGATTCGCAAGCATCCGAATGTTTATGCTGATGTGAGCGCTTTGCACTACCGTCCTTTTCAGCTCTATCAGAGCCTCATGCTGGTGCAGGAGTATGGCGTTTGGAACAAGCTGCTTTTTGGAACGGACTTTCCTTTTACGACGGTGAACGACTCGGCCGATGGTATCAGGCATCTCAACGATATGCTCGAGGGCACGGCCTTGCCTCGGCTCGACCTCGATGAGATCGAGTCGATGATTCATCGAGATGCCCTCAACCTGCTTGGTATCGAATTTTCTGACAAAACTTCATGAATCACATTGAATCACTTGAAAAACTCTACAGCGCAGTCGTTGGCGATGTGCTCGATAAAATGGGGTACCGGGCTCAGAGCTTGAGCTCCCGCGTAAAAGCGCTCACGCCGGCACGTCGTGTCTGCGGTCGCATCTTTACGGCGAAAGCCGTTACCGTCGACGAAGTTCCCGAAGAACCCTACAAGCTGGAGATGGCGGCGATTGATACTATGACTTCCGGTGATGTCCTTGTCGTCGATGCGGGGCACAACTACGAGTGTTCGTTTTGGGGAGAGCTGCTCAGCACAGCCTGCATGGCGAAGGGCGTGCGCGGAATCGTGATGAGCACCTGCACCCGCGACCTCTGGGCCCTGGAGCAGATGGACTTTCCCGTGTTCGGAATTGGTGTGACGCCGGCCGATAGTCTCGGGCGAATTGACGTGGTCAGCATCGGAGAGCCTGTCGAGATCGATGGTGTGACGATGAAAAATGGAGATCTCATTCTTGGCGATCACGATGGTGTTGTCGCGATTCCCGAGGAAGTTGCTGACGAAGCCATTGCCCTCGCCTTGGAGAAAGTAGCTGGCGAAGACACCGTCCGCGAAGAGCTTGCAGCTGGCGTTCCTGTTGCCGAAGTCTTCAAGAAACACGGCATTCTGTAGTCTTAAAGGGAGTATTTTGGCAGTAGCAACGACACAGACCGAAAAGGCCTACGGGCTTCTTCGGGAAAAGCTCATGGCGGGTGAATTGGAACCCGGCCAGCGTCTCGTAAATCGACAGCTCGCGACCGAGTTCGGTGTCAGTGTAATTCCCCTGCGTGAGGCGATTTCACGTCTTGCGAGTGAGGGCTTGATCCAACAAATTCCGGGCTCGGGATCATTCGTTCGATCCACTGACGAGCGGGAGATGGAAGAATTGATCACATTTCGAGCCTGTATTGAGAGCGGTGCCGCAGCCGAGGCCGCGGCCAACATCTCTTCACGTCAGCTGGATTCCCTGCGCCAGAACATCGAAGAGTGGGAATCACTGGTAAAAAAAATTGCCGAACGATCTGATCAGCAAGCTACGAAATCACAGATTCGGCGGTGGATGGAAATCGAGGAAGCCTTTCACACCGCGATTGTGGAAGCATCGCAAAATCGTTTTCTTGCTGGAGCCTCGCGTGACCATCAGGTATTGGCGCGCTTTTTTGAAGCAGAGTCCCAGCGCACCGGGCTTTCTGCCGAAGATGCGGCGAAAACAAGCGAGGGTCATCGTCGGCTCCTTGAAGTGATAGCTACGGGCGATCCCGATGCCGCGCGGGAAGAGATGGCACGCCATCTTGCCAGAGAAAGGTGAGTTTTTCCGAAAAGGCGGCGCTAATGACGCCCGGACTTCAGCCTCCAAAAACCGTTTGCCCGATGGGCCCTTTTTCTCTACCTTCCCAGCCCTCGATCGAGGCGGAAGACAGGTAGTCCTCCAAATCACGAGATCAATCCCGAATCCATCCTATGCTGACCCAGATTCGCCATATTCAAAAAGGCACGCTCATCGTTGTCACTATTCTCATCGTGATCGCGTTTGCCTTTCTCTATTCTGACTTCGACTTCGTTCAGGGAACGGTTGGTCGACAGGATTGCGTCGTCAAAGTTTACGATCGCTGCTATCGGCAAAAGGAAGTCTCCATGCTGGCGAATCATTACGATGTCGCGATCCAGCTTGGCATGTATGACTTTGTGACGGTCATGTTCGGCGAGGATCGTATGGACGACGACCGCACGAATTTCATCATGAGCCTCATTATATTGCGGAAAGAGGCCGAAAAGATGGGGATTAATCCGAGCGAAGAGGAAATCAAAGAAGCCATTCCCAAGCTTCCCATTTTCCAGCAGCCGCTCGTCAGCGCTGATTATGTGAAAAACAGCATCCTGGGACCGAATGGATTCACTGACGGTGATTTCGCTCAACTCGTGAAAGACTATCTCTCATTCCAGAAACTGCGCGATCTCATTGGGGCCGGCGTTGCTGCTGTCCCGAGTGAGACTGATCTGATCTACACGAAACGTAATCAGCGTTACCATGCTTCTCTGGTGAAATTCGACCGAGCCAAGTTCGCTGATACTCTGAAAATCACTGATGCCGAAGTGAAAGAGTATTTCGAAGCCAACACCGAGACGCTGCAGGCCGATCCCAAGCGTGGTTTTGACTATGCCAAATTTACTCCAAAGAAACTCCCCGACGATGCTACCGCTGAGCAGAAAGCGAATTCCGCCCGAGATTTTGGAAATGCCGTAAACCGCGTTTACGCTGACCTCGCCGACGATGATGCGGACTTTGTGAAGATTGCGAAGGCGAACGAAGGCTCCAAGCAGCACTTCGAAATGAAAGTCGGGAAGCTCGAAGCCTTTCCCCCGGTTTCACCGCCTGAGGAATTGAAGGACAAGGGAGAAATCCTGAAAGAACTGTTCACGCCCACGCTTCAGATCGACGATGTTTCGATTCCGGTCGCGACCGGGGACGGTGGCTACTACGTATTTCACTACGGAGAGGTTATTGAGCCTCGTCCGCTGACCCTGGAAGAAGCAACGGAAGCAATCAATACGGTCCTGAAAAATCGGAAATCGGATCGCCTCGTGAACGATGCAGCCAACGAAGCTCGTGCAAAAATCGTCGAAGCTCTCGAAGCTGGCAAACCATTCGCTGGCGTTGTCAAAGAGGCCGGACTTGAAGTCGAAAAGCTTGATGCTTTCTCCCGTGCGGAGCCACCCGAGGGGCGCACCGATGCAAGCACCGTGCTTGGTGCGGCAGAGGAAGCTGGGACGGAAAAAAGCGTGTCCGCCGTGATTTCGCAACCGAACGGTGAGGGCTACTTTCTCGTCTACGTCGACAAGATCGACATTTTTGAAGACGAGGAGAAAGACTCGGCCAAGCGATCAATGGCCGCCTCCACCGAGAACTCACTGCGCCGTAGTCTTTTCACCGCATGGTTCAACCAGCGACGGCTCGAGTCAGGATCCGCTCGCGATCCTTTCGGTGGAAAACAGACCGGCGAAGATGGCGGCACAGCCCCCGATGCACCTGCAGAGGGCGACGAGGCTCCTGCTGGAGACCCATCGTGAGCGCAGAGCTCGATGATCTTTTCGATGACGCCAATGGTGACCTTGCCATTGGCGATCTCGAGAGTGCCGTTGAGAAATATCGAGGATGTGTCGAAATCGATCCTGATTTCTTCGATGGCTGGCACGCCCTCGCAATGGCGTTGATGAAGACGGATCGCATCAAAGAGGCGATCGGAGCAGGTCTGAAAGCAACTACCCTGCAACCTAACGATCTCCTCGCCTGGACTGCCCTTTCGCAGATGTATGTGCAGGACGGTCAAATTGCCGAGGCGGAACATGCCAAGGGAAATGCACGCATCCTCTCGTTGGGAGGAAAAGTCGTTCGGGAGGACGCCAGTTGATCCAAGCTCCGGACTTCGCAGGTTTCGTCGGTGACGAAATATGTGCTCAAGAACCTCGATTTTGGCGGGAGATAACAGGGTTGGATCGCACATGCAAGAGGATTGAGTTCACCATCGAACCCTGTTGAGTTGCAAAAGTGGTATGGGGTAAGGTAATTTTGACATGGAAATTGCCGGCATGTAAGCAGTTGAAAAGAAACGTGTTGTGATCCGTTCGGGAAATTTTTCAGAATATTTTTCTCATCTTGGCACGGGGGGTGCTCTGAAGAGGGTTGAGTTGTGAGCGATGAATCTTTAATTGAGGGCAGTCGCTAACAAATCCAAAAAACTGAAATATGAAATATCTATTCAACCTGAAAACATTGCTGTTAGTGGCGACATTGGTGGCGTCCTTTATGTATGGAACTGTATTGGCCCAAGAGGCTGCTGCGGAACCGGAAGCGGGCTCAATCGAAGAATTCAACGCTTTCCTTGAGGGAGCATCCGGTGAGGGCCTTGCTCCCACCTTCGACTTCTTCACTGTGTCTATGCTCTGGACAGTTATCGCTGCTGCGATGGTGTTCATCATGCACCTCGGCTTTGCTACACTCGAAGCTGGTCTTACTCAGTCCAAAAACACGGTCAATATCCTGTTCAAAAATGTCTGGATCATCAGTATCGGACTCCTGACCTACGCGGCGATGGGTTTCAACACCCACTATCCGGTCGACTCCTGGCAGATTCCGGGATGGCTTGGCATCAACGGGCCGATTTCCGGTTTAACCGGCGGTGACAACGACACCTGGGCATACGGTGGTCTGAGTCTAGCGATGACAGCCTATGGTGATTTCATTTTCCAGGCGATGTTCGCTGCTACGGCTGCCACGATTGTTTCGGGTGCTGTCGCAGAGCGTGTGAAGCTTCCTAGCTTCATGGTTTTCTCCACGATTCTTGTTGCTGTCGGTTATACGGTCGCAGGTTCTTGGCACTGGGGTGGAGGTTGGCTCTCCGGTTTGGGCGGTGGTGATGCCGCATTCTACGACTTTGCTGGTTCCACTGTGGTGCACGGATTCGGTGGTGCAGCGGCTCTCGCCTGCGTCATGATTCTGGGACCTCGCAAGGGCAAGTATACGAAAGATGGTATCAAACCGATCCTCGGTCACAGTATGCCTCTCGCCGCGATTGGTGTTTTCCTTCTCTTCTTCGGATGGTTTGGATTCAATGGTGGCTCCGTTCTCTCTGCCAACCCTGGACCTCTCGGTCTTGTTTTCACGACTACAGCGCTGGCTGCAGCTGCTGGTGGAGTATCGTCCATCCTTACTTCCTTCTTCGTGTTGAAAAAGCCAGATCTGTCTATGGCACTGAATGGCCTCCTTGCTGGTCTCGTGAGTATAACAGCGGGTGCTGATTCCGTTGAACCTTGGGCAGCTGTGCTCATGGGCGCTGTTGGTGGTGTCATTGTTGTCTTCTCGATCCTATTCTTCGACAAGATCAAGATCGATGATCCGGTTGGTGCGATATCTGTCCACGGGGTGTGCGGTATCTGGGGAACGCTTGCTGTTGCTTTCTTCGGTGGGGCTAGCTTTGTATCCCAGCTGATCGGTGTAGTCGGAGTTTACGCTTTCGCTTTCATCTTCTCTTTCGCGGTATTCTATGTGATCAAGCTCGTCATGGGCGTTCGAGTCAGCGAAGAAGAAGAGCACGAAGGTCTCGATGTAGCAGAGCACGGAGCGCCTGCCTACCACATCACCTAGAGATTTTTCTACGATCTTACAAACAAACGGTCATAGTGACACGAAGCGGCGAGGGAAACCTCGCCGCTTTTCTTTTTCTGTATCCTGACCTTTTACCAAAAGTGTCTAATTCCTGACTCGACAGACACGGGCTCAAATCCTATAATCCCGATCGTGCAAGAATACGCTTACATACACGACGAAAACGAGATTCCGGAAACTCTCCTGGAAGTGCCTTTTGTTCAGGCATTTTCAAAGGAACATCTCGATCAGGTTCTCCACGCTTCCGCCTTTATTGAGTGCGACCCGGGCGATGTCATTATTGCCGAGGGCGATGATGCTTCCCGTATTTTCATTCTCCTTGCCGGCGAGGTTGCGGTGGTAAAAGGAGGCGACCAGCTCGTCACCATGAATCAAACCGGCGACATCTTTGGCGAACTCGCCGCTCTCGAGGACGAAAAACGATCCGCTTCTATCGTTGCGGTTGATGATTGCTTCTGTCTCGCTGTAGACCAGAAATTCCTCGAGCACGTCTTGCCGAAAGAGGATAACGCTCCTTTTTACGCGGCTCTCTACGAATTCATTGCCAAGCTCACGACGAAACGCTTGAAAGCGACGTCCGACTACCTCGCGCAGGTGGACATGGAGCTCCGGAAGTTGAAAGCGGAGTCCTAAAATTCTGCTGACCCCGGAGTGCGGGGAAAGGGAATCACGTCGCGGATATTGGTGACGCCGGTTACGAACATGAGCAATCGTTCGAACCCGAGTCCGAATCCGGCATGGGGAACGGTTCCGTAGCGTCGAAGGTCGACATACCAATTGTAGTCCGCTTCATCCAGATCGTGGGCCGCCATATTCTCGCGCAATAATTCGAGGCGTTCCTCGCGCTGGCTGCCTCCTACGATTTCTCCGATACCGGGAACGAGTAGATCCATTGCCGCAACGGTTTTTCCATCGTCGTTTTTCCGCATGTAGAAAGGTTTGATTTCCGTCGGGTAGTTGAAAACCGTCGTGGGACACTTGAAATGCGTTTCGGTCAGGTAGCGTTCGTGCTCGGACTGGAGATTGAGCCCGTATTCGACCGGGTATTCGAATTTCTCACCGCTCTCTTTGAGCAGTTCGACCGCATCGGTGTAGGAAATGCGTTGGAAATCGCGGTCGCGAACAAATTCGAGCCTTTGGATGAGCCCTTTATCGACGAAGCGATTGAAGAAGTTGAGGTCTTCAGCGCAGTTTTCGAGCGCATCGTTGGCGAGATATTTCAGCATTTCTTCGGCCAGGTCCATATCACCTTCGAGGTCGCAGAAGGCGATTTCCGGTTCGATCATCCAGAACTCGGAGGCATGGCGGGAGGTGTGAGAATTCTCGGCCCGGAAAGTCGGGCCAAAAGTGTAGATGTTGGAAAGGGCAGTGGCAAAAGTTTCTCCCTCCAGCTGGCCGGAGACAGTGAGGTAGGAGGGTTTGCCGAAAAACTCATCGTCGTCGAGCTTGATTTCGTCGCCATCCATCGTCACAACGCGAAACATTTCTCCGGCACCTTCACAGTCCGATGCGGTTATGATGGGCGTGTGGACCCAGAAAAATCCACGGTCGTGAAAAAACTGGTGAATGGCATAGGCCATGCGGCTGCGAACTCGGAACACGGCGCCAAAGAGATTGGACCGTGGGCGGAGGTGAGCAATCGAGCGAAGGAACTCCATCGAGTGTCCCTTTTTCTGCAGGGGGAAATCTTCCTCCGCCAAGCCAAGCAGGGTGACCTCGGTGGCCTGCATTTCCCACTTCTGGCCTTTTCCTTCGGAGGGAACGATTTTCCCTTTAACGGATACGGATGCTCCCGTAGTCAGGTGCAAAACCGCATCCTCGTATTCGGGAAGAACGGCGTCAGCGACGATCTGCAAATTGGAAAGGCAACTTCCGTCGTTCAGCTCGATAAAAGAAAATGCTTTCGAGTCCCGCTTTGTCCGGACCCAACCCTGGACGAGAACGGAATCGGGGACTTCTTCCGAAGAAAGGATCTGGGCGATGGGCGTTCGAGTCATGTCGCAACTATCGAAATCGCAGACGCGTTTTCAACTGCTTTCGTCATCTTGCACCCGTATCATCCAGCACGTAGCGGAATCCGAAGTGTGGTTGTCGCGAGTCGATGGGAACGGCGTTTCGATAGGATTTTCGAAGGACGCTTTTCTCGTGCGAATCCCAACCGCCACCGCGGACAACTCCGAGGTTTGGATTCTCTTTATCGAAGGCGTCAGAAACCCATTCCCAGGCATTGCCACACAAGTCGTGGAGTCCGTTCGGACTCGGGGGAAAGCTTCCCACCGGCGCCGCTGTTATAAATCCGTCGGTATAGTTTCGAATGACATACTGGCCGAACTCAGGTTCGGCGGCAAGGTCGGCGAGATTTCCCGATCCGGGGGAGGGCGGCCAATTGTCACCCCAAAGGTAGCCTTCGCCACCGTTCTGGCCGCGTTCGTTCGGAGTTTCGCCGACTGGGTCAGACTCTCCGACGAGCAGGCTCCACTCCAGATCCGTGGGAAGTCGGTAGAATTGCCACGAGCGAATGCGATTGAGGTTTCGTTCGCGATTGGTAAGCCAAAGGCAGAATTCCTCGGCTTCGTCGGCAGTGAGCCCGGTAACTGGGTGGTTCAAAGCGCCTGACATTGCAATACCCGGGGATGCCTTCGAGCGTGTTTCGGTGAGGTATTCCCGATAGTCACTGACGCGGGCCTCAAACTCAGCGACCATCAGGTTTTTTACAGGAACCAGTTTCATTCTCTGTGTGTTGGTCCACTCCCTGCCATAAATGATGGAGTCGTCCCGTTTCATTTCTGCAAATACAGCGATGGCTTCTGTATCCTTCAGGTTCTTTTCCACGACAGCCACTTTGTATCCCGATGCGCGAAAGCGAACTGTCACGGGACCGTAGCGAACGTTTTCAACGGTCGTCGGAGTGATGCCTCGCACTTCATCATTGAGAATCACCTCTGCTCCGTCGGGATCAGAATTGACGAGGAGTGTTCCGACCTTGTTATCAACCAGTGCGAAAAAAGCATCTTGCAAATTGCTTTGAACCGGACGGACCGGGCGATGATATTCATCGTGTCCGAGAAATCCGCGTACGCGGTCCTGCTGCGTCATCCAATCGCAGAAGGCCCAGGCAGCACCTTCATCTCGGACAAGAGCGAGCTTTTGAAAGCCGGTTGCCGGAATTTCTTTTTGCGTTTCTTCGAGAAACAGATTGAAGGCCTGCATTGAGACCGGTTCCACGCTCTGGAATGCACCTTCAGGTGATTCGAGGAAAGTCAGGCCGAGCGAGTTGATCCATGGATTGCCAGGTATTGGGCCGATATTGGGGACGAGCCTTACATTAAAAAGCTGATAACCGTCTTTCACCGTCGTGCGGTGAATCGTGTTGCGGTATTCGGGATGCTTGAGCACAATTTCGACCGGCCCGGGAGGAAGCTCGATAGGTGCGGTTTTGGTGCGGCCTTTCTCTTCGCCATCAATCCAAACGGTGGCTCCGCTCGGTTCGCTCATGATTTCAACCTGACCCTTAACGACGATGGGAACGATCGGCTTGTCATCTGGTAGAGGTGGCTCTGGCATAGGCTCAGGCTCAGGCTCAGGCTCAGGCTCCGGATCGGGAACTGGCTCAGGGGCGGGTTCGGGTTCGGGCTCGGGCTCGGGCTCGGGAGTCACGATTTGCTTTACGTCGGCGCCGAGATCGGGGGGAGTGATGGCAATGTCTGGACCGACCGGATTGTCGGAATTTTTGCTAGGATCAATCTGAGCGATGACCTTGTTGTATTCCCCTTGGAAATTAATATTGTCTTTCCAGAGAAAATAGGCCGTCCCTGCTCCACCGAGCATGACAAGAAGCATCGTTATTGCGACGAACTTTCCAAAAGAGAATCCCTTTTTCTTACGCTTCCCTTTTCGAGCAGACTTTCTTCCGCCCGGCAATGCGGCGTCGAGAACCTGCCGAAGGGCGAGAGCAAAGGAGTGGGCTGATTCGTAACGTTTCCGAGGGTCCGGTGAACCCGCGCGACAGATAACTCCGTTGAGGGCGCGCCACTCGTCGCGATTTACGGTCGCGGGGATTTCCAGGTTGGTTGGAAGCTCTGGAAAATCGAGACGGTCTTTGCAGGTGTGAACCTCATAGAGCACCATCGCGAGCGAATAGAGATCAGCAGCACTTGTGCCGGGACCTTCCGGAGAAACGTAACCCTCAGTCCCGACGTAGGTTCGCTGACCGCTGAGGGCGACGAGTCCAACATCGGCAAGCTTGGGAACTCCCTTTACGAAAATGATGTTTGAGGGTTTTACATCGCGATGAGTGAGTCCCGCGAGGTGAAGGTGGCCGAGCGCGCCAGCGAGGGAAATGCCGAGTTCTACCGTCTCCTGAATTGACTTCGCCTTTTCGTTCCGCATTTCGTGGGAGAGCGTCCTTGCTTTGTAGGTCTCCGGGTCGAAGTCTTCTTTCTCGCCGGAAATATCATCGGCGAGTTCCATCACATAGTAGTAGAAACCTTTTTCCTCGTTCCGGCCCACGTGAAGAACATCGACGAGGCCGGGATGATCCTGCGAAACCTGCTCGTAGTGCTGGATGCCTTCGAACTCGCGTTCGAAAGTACGCTCGTATTCAAAGTCTTCGCGGCGCACGACTTTGACAGCGCGATACATGCCTGTAACGGAGCGCCCGAGATAGACTTCGCCGTACGCTCCGCCGCCGATGCGTCCGAGCAGTTCGAAATTGGGGATCTCGATATCCAGATGGGAGGGGTTGTTTGAGGAATCCGGGATGCGTAAAGGTACTCGATTCCGGGCGGCTTTCCACTCCGATTCGCCGGTGCTTGCTCAATGAAAGAAATGCTGCCTCAGATCGAGAGCGCGGTTTCGGTAGCTTGCAGGACCTGGTCTGCCTCTACTCCTTCCGGCAGTTTCTGGTGGAGAACGATTTCGAAGACTGTGTCGGCGGAGATTTCTTTTCCTGCACATCCGGAAGCCTGTGCCGATTTCGACTCATTCCCGTCCTCCGATACCCGGTGCCCGAATCCCCATCCTCCGCAAGTGAAGCGTGTTTCGACTTCGTTGGGAACGGTTTCGGAAAACATGCCGAGGTGCCGCGCTCCGTGGAAGAGTTCATGGCTCGCATTGAAGCCGGTCGGGGAATGAAAATCGTTGTTGGAAAAGCTGACGGTCGAGATCGGTGCAAAGATCACCTCTCCGGCATCGACCCTGCTGATGGAAATCCAGTTGGCCCAGTTGGCCCAGTTGGGTATGACTCCCATTTCACAGGCGCGCGAATTGGTGCCCCTGTAGACATTCTTACCCCACAGGTCCGGGTCATTGGAGCGGAAGACAATCAGCGGTGCATGGATTTCTTTTTCCTCGTTGGATTCAGACGGCTCTTCAGGAGGTGTGTCCTGCGGCGCACTGGAGTCTTCTCGCAAACTGCCATTACTGGTAACTGGGACAGTGGAGGGAGCACGGAAACCCGAGTCGCGCTTCGGAGGTAGAGGGGAGGGTTCCGCTGCAAGAAAATGTTACAAGAAATTTGTCGTTTCAGGTCTCGCCATTGCGTTCTTCTACCGACATTTTGATTGTTGTCGCCTCGAAGGAATTTCGATACCGTTGTCAAATGGCATTACCCCGATTTTTCCCTGTGCTCACTGCAATTGCATTTTTCCTCACCCCTTCAGTGAATGCTCAGGAGCTGACGGCCGAGCAAATTGAGTCGCTTCGTGCCAAATTGAAATCGCTGAAGGCGGATCTGGAGTCGCATTTGTCTTCTAGAAACAGTGGAGCAGGAAGCGTGTTCTCTTCCGCAGCTGAAGATCCACGTGCCGCAGTCGATCTCTACCTGAATTGTGAAAAACTGGTGAACTACGAGCGTGAAGGTCGACCCGAGTCCGATTTTCGTGCCTGGAAAGAATCCAATGAAGATCGGCTTCGCGACGCGGGATTTATTGAGTCGTTGCAAATGCAGCTCCGATACCTTGCATTGAGTTGCCGGGCAGCAGAGGCAAAAGAGATTGATCAGGTTTTCACTCCTCTCATGTTGTATGTGGATTCCTTGAGCCGGCTCGAAGAAATGCCTACGGGAAATCTAACGTCATCAGTGGCTGGATCAGTCTTTGCGGAAGCATACAACTTGCAGAGACTTCTTGGCGAAAACGATGCTTGGGAAGACACCCCTTTCAATATCAGCGGTATTTATGAATCAACGATTCTACCCTACCTACGGGAGGAGAGGCCAGATGCTCTGATGAATGCCTGGGATAAGCGCATCGAGCAGGAAACACGCCTCGTTCAGATGCTGGAGATGCACAAAGAAAAGGAATTGCGGGGCATGAGTCGAGATCAGCAGGCGCGCGCGCGAGGGCAGCAGAATCAAGGCGGTGGCGTTCTTCGGAGATTGGACGAAGACGATTTCAATAGGGAGACCTTGCCTCGTATGAAGTGGGCAAAACTGCGGGATATGTATGAGTATGTGAACCAGCTTGAAGGTGCCAAGGCGATGTTGAGTTTCATCGAGGAACACCTCCAGCATGATTTGGGGGAAGAGTTCTTTCAGGCCTTTGAAGCAGTGATCGGAGCGAGTACCAGCCCTAATCCTCCGAACCCTGCTGGAAACGGGGAAGCGACTCCATCCAACTGATATGCTGCGCACTTCCTCGTATGATTATTCGCCCTCTCAGTGTCGTGGTGTTAGCGATCAGTTGTTTGTTTCTGATCCTCGCCAATGCCGCGCCCAAGGCCCCCGAAAATGTTGTGACTTTGGAGTTGGGGGCTGCGGCACCCGATTTCACATTACCTGGAGTCGATGGGAAAGATCATCAGCTCTCCGAATACAGCGACGCGGATATTCTCGCGATTCTCTTCACCTGCAATCACTGCCCGAGTGCGCAAGGGGCGGAGTCGCGGATCAAATCCATCGTTGATGATTATGCGGACAAGAGCTTTCAACTCGTCGCCATATCACCCAATGATCCTGAGTCAGTTCGCTTGAACGAACTCGGATATTCCGTTTTTGGCGACACGCTGGAGGATATGAAACGCCATGCCGAAGCGAACGAATTCAATTTTCCGTTTCTCTACGATGGTGAAACGCAAAGCGTATCGAAGGCATATGGGGCCATGGCAACGCCGCATATTTTCCTTTTCGACAAGGAGAGAAAGCTTCGTTACGTCGGGCGAATCGACGATTCCAAATTTGGTGATCTAGAGACAATCAAAACGCACGATGCGCGAAACGCGATTGATGCGCTTCTTGCGGGAAAAGAACCGGCGGTGGCGAAAACTCGGGCTCACGGTTGTTCGACGAAGTGGGCTTACAAGCGGAACCTGGTCACGGAATACAACGAGAAGTTTGCTGCTAAGGAAGTCACCCTGGAAGGCATTGACGAAGTGGGAATCAAGGCGCTTCGCAAAAACTCAACCGACAAGCTGCGCCTCGTAAATTTGTGGGCGACCTGGTGTGGACCTTGTCTTGCTGAAATGCCGGCGCTTGTCGAAGTCAGTCGGCAGTTCGAAACCCGTGGATTCGATATGATTACGATCTGCATGGATACCGAAGAGGCCAAGGGGCGTGCCCATACTCTATTGAAGCGATTTCATGCTGCGATGCCCGACCTGACCGAAGCTTCGGTGAAAGAAGAAGGTCGGACGACGAACAACTACCTCTTTCCGGGAGATACCGATACGCTTGCCGAGGGGCTGGATCCCGAATGGCAGGGAACAATGCCGCATACCATTCTCATTTCCGCTGAAGGCGAGATCATCTATCGACATTCCGGCGAGATTGACCCCGTGGAGTTGAAGACCGTGATCGTCGAGCACCTCGGGCGCTGGTATTAGCCAAAGTGATTTCTCCGGATCGGGTTGCCGAATCGGCATTACCCCTTGAGTAGCTTTTCCAGTTCCCAGCCCTCGCGATAGTCGCGTGTGAGATACTTGTTCGCTTCGGGTTTGTTGGAAAACACCATTTTCTCCGCGTCCCACTTCAGGGTCTCCTTCGGAAAGCGGATTGCGACATTGGCGAGGAGAATCGTTTCGGTGAGACGACCGCCATACTGGAAATCGTCTGAGGGTTGCTCCTCAAGAATGCAGCCGTCGATCCAGCCGTGGTAGTGATCCTTGTCTTCGGCCATCTCGTAGTCTTCGCTGAACTCGCCGCCTTCAAAATACAGGCGCGGAGCGGCGACATGCGGAATGACGAGTGATCCTTTTTCTCCGATGAGCAAAGAGCCGGAAGCAGGCAGCGCTTCGCGAGATGGAAGATGAGACCCCTTCGTATTGGGACGGCGTCCTCCGTCATTCCAGGTTATTTTCAAGCGGCCTTCCGTTGTATATTCCGTTCCGGGGACGGTGAAGCTGTAAGTGGTCTGGGCGGGCCAGACTTCGTCATTCATGCCGGTGTGGTCGGCGAAATAATCATCGGTCGGGCCAGTGATGTTCAGGGCGGTGTAAACGGGATCGAGAATGTGGCAGCCGAAATCTCCGATCGCGCCACTTCCAAAGTCCTGCCAATCGCGCCATCCCCAGGGGTGGTAGCAGCGATGCTCCGCTGAGTAGGGACGCATCGGAGCGACACCGATCCAGCTATCCCAGTTGAGATTTTCAGGGACGGGATCCTCTCCTTTCGGACGACTGATATGTCCACTGCGTCCGTGTCCCGGCGTTGGAACCCAGCTTTGCACGGACTTTACTTTTCCGATGCGACCGGATTGCACAATCTGAACGGCGGTGCGGTAGAATTTGTGAGAATGGATCTGGTTTCCGAGGCGGGTGATAACGCCGGACTCTGCCGCCACTTTCATCATCTGGCGATTCTCCCAGACATTGTGCGTCATCGGCTTCTGGCAGTAGACGTGCTTGCCGAGCTTCATCGCGCTGATCGCACAGTAGGCGTGCATGTGGTCAGGAGTCGAAACGGTAACGGCATCGATCTCGTCAGCTTTTTCCGCAAACATTTCCCGGAAGTCCTGGTAGATAGGCGTCTCGGGGCTGAGCTTTTTCACGTTCAGGGTGCGCTTCGTATCGACATCGCAAAAGGCGACATACTTCTGGTAGTTGTGGGTCGACATCGCCTTGATGTCACTGAAACCTTTTCCGTCGGACCCGATCGAAGCGAGCTGCAATTTGGAGTTCAAATTCTGCCCGCGGACGATGGCGGGAGCGGCAGCGAGAGCAGAAGCAGCAGCTCCGGCTTTGAGTAGAGATCGGCGCGTTGTCATGAAAAAAAGAAAACGGTGTAACGAAGAAACGGTCCAGACGGAATCTCCCGCATTTGCGGGAAATCAACGTGGTGCAAGCGATACGCTGATGCGCTTTTGCCGCAGGCCTCGGGATGATGTTGAATAAGCCCGTTATCCGAATGAACCACGCCAGCAAAACGCAGAAATCTACCCTGTTGAGTCGCCGACCTGGCCCTGTCAGGTCCCTGACTCAACCCTGTTGGGTATTGGTATTGGTGATCCTGTTTGGAGCGTCGTCACTGCGTGCCGAGGGATTGCCTGAGGATGTCAGGGGCGTTTTGGAAAAGCACTGTTTTGCCTGCCATGGTCCGGAGAAACAGAAGTCGAAAATCCGTTTCGATACGCTTTCGACCGATTTGATTCAGGATCGGGCTGCGGGCGAGACCTGGCACGACGCACTCGACGCAATCCATTTGGGTGAAATGCCGCCGGAAGATGAACCGCCTCTCTCATCGGAGGAGCGTAGGCTGCTCACGGGTTGGATCCAGAATCAGATTGATGAGGCGGTCGCGGCTTTGAAGAGCACTGGTAGTCGGGTCGTGATCCGTCGTCTCAATCGAGTCGAGTATCAGAATACGATGGTCGATCTGCTCGGCGTCGATCTGGACTACATTTCGAATTTGCCTCCTGACAGTGTTTCGAAGGAAGGCTTTCAAAACAATGGAGCGGCTTTGACGATGTCTCCTCTGCAGTTGGAATATTATCTGGAGTCGGCGAGAAAGGGGCTTCGCCATGCGATTGTCACGGGATCGGAGCCAGAGATCCACTCGCATATTAGTAAGGAGACCGCAGCGGACAAGAGGGGGAACTTTTCCAACCGCGTTGGTCGAGCCAATGCCTTTGTTGCCCGGATGGAAGAATTTCCTGACAACGGGGAATTTGAGATCCGAGTTCGTGCACGTGCCGAACTAGTGGAAGGGAAAGGCTATCCGCGCATGAAAGTGCGGTTTGGCTATCGGGCCGATACCCAGACTCCGGCGGAGGATGTCGGAATGGTCGATGTCGTCAGCGAAGAGCCGACCGAGTTTGTTTTTCGACAGCGTATCGAGCGATTTCCGATTCAATCCCGGACCCAGAGTAAATACCCGGGCATGCTGGCTTGGATCACAAATGTGTATGACGATGGCGAAGAGTTTGCTTCACTTCAGGATCCGCCACCACCTAAAGATAAGAAGAAAAAGCGAAAAGCAAAAGTCTACGTGGAAGATCCGAACTTCCCCAAGATTGTGATTGAGTCTTTTGAATTTGTCGCCCCGGTACACTCGAGCTGGCCGCCTCAGCATCATCGCGAGATCCTGTTTGAATCTTCGTCCCAGAGCAAGGACGAGCGAGCCTACGCCGCCGAGGTGGTTTCGAAATTCATGGAGCGAGCTTTCCGCCGCCCGGTTAAAGAAGAAGAGGTCGCTTTCTTTCTCCGTTTCTTTGAGAAAATTCGTCCGACGGTGGATCAATTTGAAACGGCTATCAGTGAAACACTCGCGATGGTTCTGATTTCCCCGGAGTTCCTGTATCTGGTCGAGCCGGGCGGCGAGGAGAAACGCGATTTGTCTGAATTTGAACTCGCTTCGCGACTTTCCTATTTCCTCTGGAGCACGATGCCAGACGAGGCGCTCTTGAAAAAGGCGAGGGACGGGAAACTTTCGAATCCGGCCATTCGAAAAAAGGAGATCGCTCGCATGCTGAAGGACCCGAGGTCGGAAAGATTCGTCACGCAATTTACAAACCAGTGGCTGGACCTCAGCAGTGTCGATCGCGTTGCCGTAAATCCAGAATACTACGAGGACTTCGACGTTTCATTGAAAGTGGAGATGCAAAAAGAGACGCGTGCTTTTTTCTCCGAAATTCTGAAAAAAGACCTCAGCGCGCTCAATTTTCTCGAGTCCGATTTTGTGATGGTGAATGAGCCCATGGCGAGGCATTACGGAATCAGTGACGGACCGCGCGGGGCAGCCTTTGAGCGGACAAGTCTTGCGGGAGCCGATCCGAGGGGAGGGCTTCTTACCCAGGCTTCTGTTTTGTTGGGAAATTCAACGGGCGAGGATTCTCATCCGATTCTGCGAGCGGTGTGGTTGCGGGAAAGGCTGCTCGATGATCCGCCTGCGCCGCCGCCGCCCAATGTGCCAGAACTGAATGGCGAGAGCCCGGACATGGCGAAGCTTTCCGTGAAGCAGCAATTGGAAGCCCATCGTGAAGATCCGTCGTGCGCGGATTGCCACAAGGGGATCGATCCCTGGGGTGTTGCGATGGAGAATTTTGATGCGATCGGCCAGTGGCGAGAGAAAATTCGCAGAAAGGCTCTCGTGAAAAAACGTCGGAACGACTGGGAGGAAATTCCGGTCGATGCGAAGGCAAATTTACCTGACGGGGAGATTGTCCAGGGAATGGCGGACTTGAAGCAATATCTCGTCGAGCAGAAGTCAGAAGCGTTTGCCCGGGCATTGACCGCACGAATGACGAGCTACGCGCTGGGGCGCGATCTTGAATTTACGGATGAGGAAATCGTAGATAAAGTAGCGGAGGATTTCGTGACCCATGATTTTCGTCTCTCCTATCTGATCCAACGAATCGCGGGAAGTGAATTGTTCTTCCGTAAATAGTACCAAGCATGAAAAAGTCGTGGCACCTCGATCGCAGAACCTTCCTCCGGGGAGCAGGAGCATCTCTCGGTCTTCCTTTCCTGGAATGCATGGGAGCGGATAAAGTTACCGCGGTGCCGCGACGATTTTGCTCGGTCTATTTTCCCTACGGTGCAAGTCTGCCCCGCCCAGGTGCGGAAGGATCAAATTGGCGATGGTTTCCGAATGGAGACGGTGGTCGCGATTTTCAATTCAATGAAAGTCTGAAACCTCTCGAAGCATTGCGCGAAGAGATCACGATTATCGAAGGTCTCTCTCATCCCCGAGGCCGGAAGATGGGAGGCCACGATACCGCTGACATCTTTTTGACTGGAGCGGAACTCAAACCCGGTGAGCTGAAAAATACTGTCTCGGCAGATCAGGTCGCAGCGGATGCTTTTGGTGAAGCAACGCGATATCGCTCGCTCGTGATGTCGACTGATGGAGGCGTTGGGGAACCAACTCGATCCAGTACGCTTTCTTTTGGGAGAACGGGACAACCCGTTCCGGCCCTGAACAAGCCACGGGTGATTTTTAACCGCTTTTTCGGAGCCAATTCCGATGACCTGGATCACCAGCGAAAAGAGTTGGCTCGTTCCTCCAGTATGCTCGATCTCGTTTACGAGCATTCCAAATCGGTCAGGGGAAAACTGGGGAAACAGGATCAGGAGAAATTCGATGAATATCTCGATTCGGTTCGGTCCATCGAGCAACGCGTCGAGAGGTCCGAGTCCTGGCTCGATGTGCCGAAGCCCGAAGTGGACCCGACTGGACTCTTCCTCGATGCGGATGAGAACACGCCTGCGGAGTATGTCAGCACGATGTATGACCTGATGTATCTCGCTTTTCAGACGGATTCAACGCGTGTCGCGACCTACCAGATCGGAAACATGAACGGTGCGACTTCGATTGCCGGAAAATTTCCTGAGCTGCTTGGCCTGCCGAAAAACATGCACGGCCTCGCTCACGGCTGGAACAAAAAGGGTGGTGCAGAAGCGCTGGGCAAGTGGGATCTGTTCCTAGCGCAGCAACTGGCTCGCTTTCTCGAGAAAATGCGTTCCACCTCGGAGGGGGAGGGCAGCCTGCTCGATAACACCGCGATTTTGTACGGGACCAGCAATAGCAACACTCACAACAACAACAATTGTCCGATGCTCACAGCTGGCGGCAAAGGGATGGGTCTCAATAACGGTCAGCATCTGAAGCTGGGAGCCGATGTTCCGATGTCGAACCTGCTCCTCACTCTGCTGCAACAGGTGGAAGTGCCCGTGGAGAACTTTTCCGACAGCACGGGCGCGATGAGTGAGATCCTCGCTTGAGGTTTTACTCTGCAGGAACGCCGTAACGATCCTGAAGGCGGGCGAGCTCGGCTTTCAGTTCCGCCTGGACCTCGCTCATGGCGGGATCATCGTAGCGACTTTCCATTTCCTGTGGATCAGTTTTGAGGTCGTAGAGTTCCCAGGTATCGAGGTGCGGTTCGGGAAATCGGATCAGTTTCTGGCGGCCATTGGTCACACCGAAGTGAAGCGGCACCCCATGTCCGCCGCTTTCGTAATAGTGATAGTAGTGGGTTTTTCTCCAATCGTTTGGCGTGACCCCTTTCCAGACGGGTAGCAGGGATCGTCCCTGAAGATCGTCGGGAATTTCTGCTCCGGCGATGTCGAGAAAGGTGGAAGCAAAGTCGAGGTTGGAGACGATTTCGGTATCGTTTGTTTTCTTCGGCTCGACAGTCCCGGGCCAGCGGACCAGAAGAGGGGTTCGGAAGCTCTCCTCATACATCCAGCGCTTATCAAACCAGCCGTGCTCCCCGAGGTAGAATCCTTGGTCGGAGCTGTAGATAACGACGGTATTGTCAGCAAGGCCGTTCTGATCGAGGTAGTCGAGGAGACGTCCGACATTTTCATCGACGGCTTTCACGCAGCGCAGGTAATTCTTGATGTATCTTTGGTAGTGCCAGCGAGCGCGATCTTTGCCTTCGAGATTGGCGGCGAGAAAAGCTTCGTTCTGGGGACGGAAGTGTCCGTCGAATTTGGCGAATTGTTCAGGAGTGAATTTGCTGGAATATTCGAGCATGAGCCGATGCGGGCCCATGTGATCGGCGATTCCCATCTTGTGCTGCTTCGAGGCTGCGCTGCGACCGGCATAGTCGTGAAAGAGAGTGGGGGGCTCAGGCACGTCAACGTCGTCGAGCCATTCGAGGTGGCGGAGGGCTGGCTCCCATCGACCATGAGGAGCCTTGTGCTGGCTCATGAGAAAGAATGGTTTTTCGGGATCTCGGTTTTCGAGCCACTTCAGAGTCTGGTCGGTGATGACGTCAGTGGTGTAGCCTTCATGATTGACGATCTCTCCATTGGTGAGGAGACGCGGGTTGTAGTATTGGCCCTGGCCTTTGAGGACTTCAAAATGGTCAAAGCCAGTTGGAATGGACTTGAGATGCCACTTTCCGACAATTGAGGTCTGGTATCCGGCTTTGCGCAGGAGCTTGGGAGCGGTCTGCTGCGAACCGTCGAAAGTGTCTCCGTTATTCCGGAAACCGTTGAGATGGGAATATTTTCCAGTGAGGACGACGGCGCGGGAAGGGCCACAGATCGAGTTGGTCACGCAGCATTTGCGAAACAGCATGCCTTCTTTTGCGAGGCGGTCGATATTTGGTGTCGGGGCAATCTCAGCAAGAGGTCCGCCGTATGCGCTGATCGCCTGGGTGGCGTGGTCGTCGCAAAAAATGAAGAGAATGTTCGGCTTTGCCTTTTCCGCGAAGAGAGAGGGTAGATAGGCAAGGGAAAGCAGGGTTACGACAAGAAATCTCATGAGAGGCCAATTACGCGAACAATGTTCGACGCCGCAAGGAATCGTCAGTAGCTTCTTCGTGATGAGAAATTTTTTCCTAGCCCTTTTTGTGCGAACTTTTCTGCTGCTTGCGCTTTCGCTGTACCTTGTCCCGCCGGCAGAGGCGCAGAAAAAGAGGAAGGCACCGGTCCTCCCGGAAGGTGCCACGGTGAAGAAAGACATCCTTTATGCGACTCACGATGGAGTGGACCTGCATCTTGATCTGTATTTGCCAGCGGCTGGGGCCTCCAAGTCTCTACCGGTAGTCTTCTGGGTTCACGGCGGAGGCTGGCTCAATGGGAGCAAAGATAGATGCAAGGCATCGTTTCTGCTCAAGGATGGATTTGCGGTCGCGAGCGTAGGGTATCGACTGACTGATGTGGCGCAGTGGCCGGGGCAGATTGATGATTGCTACGCGGCGGTTCGGTATTTGCGGAGCAACGCGGAAAAGTTCGGACTCGATCCGGATCGCTTTGGAGCGATGGGAAGCTCGGCGGGCGGGCACCTTGTCGCGCTGATGGGCACGCGCCCGGCAGGAGAAGAAAAAATCAGCAGCCGGGTGCAGGCAGTTTGCGACTGGTTTGGCCCGACGGACTTGCTCACGATGCCGCCCAATATCGTCAGTGAAAAACGGCCGCTCGAAAAAGTAAGTCAATCGAACGGGGCCAAGTTGCTGGGATCTACCGTCCGCGATGTGCCGGAGTTAGCGAAAGATGCCAGCGCATTGCATCAGGTATCAAAGGATGACTCTCCTTTTCTGATTATGCACGGGAGTGAAGATCCGGGAGTTCCGGTAGCTCAAAGCGAGCGCTTGCACGCAGCCCTCGAAAAGGCCGGAGTGTCATCCCAGCTGGTGATCGTTGAGGGAGCAGGCCATGGAGGCCCTGAATTCAACGCGGAAGATGTGCAGAGGACGGTGTCTGCGTTCTTTCGGAAGTGGCTTGTCGAATCGGAGTAGGGATTTTACGCCGCTTCCGAATCCGATTCCGAATCGGGGAACACCCACTCGAAGGTCTGAGTGTGGTGGTAGATTTCTTCGCTGATCTGCTCGCAAAGTCCGTGCATGCCAGGAAAGAGTTTCCGGCTGTCGAATCCCATCATCGAGAGTCGGCTGCGGAGAAAGGCTTTTTCTTCCGCAGGGATGATGATACGGGCAAGGTGGATGCGATCATCGCCAAGCTCAAAGTAGTCTTCGAGAGTTTCGGGGGCGGCATCCTGATCTGGGAGAGGGTGAGAGAGGTAGCAGGTCTGCTGGTTTAGCATCGCCGGTGTCGTATTCTGTGGCATGTAGACGCGAACCTGTTCCGGCACTTGCTCGTAGTCGTGTGAGATTGTGAGTTCTGCTTCACCGAGAAGAATACGCCAGACGACTCCGTCATCGTCGCAATGGGGGGAGGTGGCGAAGTAAAGAGCAACTAGTGCGTTTTCGCTCCAGGTCGAAAGGCGAGTGGGAAGCCCATAATGCTGACCGATCGACATCCACTCCAGTTCCGTCGTGGGGTCGTAGCCTAATTCCCCTCGTGCACGTTGTTTGAGGCGGAGGAGGAAGGCGCCTTCCAGTTCATTCCAGCTTTTGAACTCGGATTTCGCAACTTCCTCACGGAAAAGTGGAGGAAGGACGGACCAGACATCGGAAGCCTGGCCTCGGTAGATTGGATTCCGCTGAAAGCCTAGCTGGGGAACCATTTCGCGCATGAAATCTTCCATGCTATTTACAAAAATATTCTCAATTTCTCTCATTTTTTGCGGTTGTATTAGGATTTCTTGTAAAAAATTGAGAAAAAGAGCGGGACTTTATCTCGAAATGACCGATAATTGTTCAGATCTTGTTCGTTCATATGATTCTGTTCTCATATAGAATACAGAAAGGCAACGAGAAAAGTGAAAAATTTGAGATAAGGAGCAAATATGGCGGAAAAAATGAGTACAATTGAGTTTTCTGACATCGTTTCGACGGTGCCTCATCTCAATTTGCAACAACTTGAAGTTCTGGAAGCGTCGGTTCAGGTGGCGAAGCAGATTCGAACGGAAGGGGACCTCACTGGGGACTCTCACTTTCCGGAGAATTCGGACGAGGGACCGAGCCTGAACGAGCAAGGGCAGGCGATTCTGGAAGATCAGGAGAACTACCAATTATCTCTCGGTGATCAGGCACTGTTGAGTGCGTTGATCCTTGGCGAGGGCTATCAACAAGATGTTTTTTCCAGCCGCGACGTGAATGATATTGTCGTAGAAAGTGGTCGCTCCCGAATCACGCACGTCACTTCGGTAGTGAATGGCCTGCTGGACAAAGGATTGCTCTCCGGTTCCACCAAATCGCTTTCTCTGACGAAAGAGGGAAGGGCGAAAGCGCGGACGCAAATCGGAAAGCTGCGACGACGAGCCGCAGCGGTAGCGTAAGCTGGTAGCTAGCGGACCAGATCGAGAAACTGTTCAACGGATTCGTTGGCGGAGCTTTTCGCGGCGACGACATATTCGATCTCCGCTTTTCTATTTCCTGATGTCCGCAGTGGGATGCCGTTCCCGGTCAGTCGATGCAATGAGGCTGGCAAAATCGCGACCCCGGATCCGGTAACAGACATCGCCGCAACGGCCTGTGCGCGACGAGCTTCCTGGACGATATGGGCCTGGAAGCCTTCTTCTTTGCAGATTTTTCTGAGATGGGATGAAAAAGCGGGTGCCGCTTCTGAGGAAATTGCTACGAAACTCTCGTCTGCCAGATCTGCGAGGCGGATCGACTTTTTTCCGCTCAGTTTATGCTGCGGAGGAAGAAATGCCATAAGGCGCTCCATCATCCACCTAGTGGCAATCACATTTCGAGGAAGCTTTTCTGGAGCAATCCCGATGAACCCAATATCGAGATCTCCGTTCGTGAGTTCTTGAATCTGTTCGGAAGGAAGTCGGTCATGAAGGTTGAGCCGGGTATTGGGATAGGCATTTCGAAACTGGCAGAAGAGTTCGACCAATTCCTTCGAGAGAACTGCGCTGACAAATCCAATGTGGAGATGCTCCGTCTCGCCGGCGGCGGCTCGTTTAGCGGCATCTCCTGCCCGTCGAATGCGGGCGAGGATTTCCTGAGCTTCTTCTCGAAAAGCTTTTCCTGCAGCGGTAATTGAAACCTTTCTTCGAGACCGCTGAAACAACTCGATGCCTAGCTTTTCCTCGAGCTGCCGGATGTGCCGGGAAAGGGGTGGTTGAGCAAGATGAAGTCGCTCGGCTGCGCGGGTGAATGACAATTCTTCGGCAACAGCAAGAAAACACTCCAACTCGCGAAAGGAAAAATTAGTCATATCAAAAAAGTATCAGTAAGAGAGAAAAATAATATTTTCATCAATTAGAAAAAGTTGCAAGTTCCGACATGGCTAAGAAAACATCCTCACCAGCTCATCGACAGTATTCTGCTCCCATGCTCGACGGTCCCGATCGTGCCCCGAGCCGCGCAATGCTGCATCCCGTTGGTTTTTCCAATAAAGACTTTCAGAAGTCGATTATTGGAGTCGCATCGACCTGGAGCATGGTGACTCCATGCAACATGCACATCGATGGTCTCGCCAAGGAGTCGGTCAAGGGTGTCGATGCCGCGGGGGGAAAGGGTGTCGAGTTCAATACCATCACCATTTCGGACGGGATTTCGATGGGAACCGAGGGAATGAAATATTCTCTCGTCAGTCGCGAAGTCATTGCAGATTCGATCGAAACAGTAGTTGGCTGCGAAGGTATGGACGGCGTCGTTGCGATTGGCGGATGTGATAAAAACATGCCGGGCTGCATGATGGCCATTGCGAGGATGAATCGTCCGGGAATTTTCGTTTACGGAGGAACGATCAAGCCCGGTTGCTTCAAAGGCGAGGACGTCGACATCGTTTCGGTTTTCGAGGCGGTTGGAAAACACAGCGCCGGAAAGATTGACGACAAGGAACTCGAAGGAGTTACGGAAACTGCGATTCCCGGCCCCGGTTCCTGCGGTGGAATGTATACTGCGAATACAATGGCGAGTGCGATTGAGGCGCTTGGCATGAGTCTCCCGAACAGCTCCGCACAGGCAGCGGTGAGTGATGAAAAAATGATGGATTGCTTCGATGCGGGCGCAGCTGTGGTGAATTTGATCAATAAGTGCATTCGCCCTCGTGACATCATGACGAAGAAGGCATTTGAGAATGCGATCACCGTAGTCACCGCACTTGGCGGTTCGACCAACGCAGTGCTTCATCTCATCGCGATCGCCAATGCTGCAGGCGTCAAAATCTCGATCGACGATTTTACCCGGATTGGGAAACGCGTTCCCGTGATTGCCGATCTGAAGCCGAGCGGAGCGAATGTGATGATGAAGCTCGTCGAAATCGGCGGGACGCTTCCCCTCATGAAAATGCTACTCAATGCGGGACTGCTTCACGGTGATTGCATGACCGTGACTGGAAAGACGATGAAGCAGAATCTGGCAAAGGTAAAGGCTTCCTACCCGAAGGGCCAGACCGTCATTCGCAGTTTGAAAAAGCCCATCAAGAAAGATGGCCACCTTGTTGTGCTCTACGGAAACCTCGCTCCAGAGGGTGCGGTTGCAAAGATCTCGGGCAAGGAGGGCCTCAGTTTTACGGGGAAGGCCAAGGTCTATGATTCTGAAGAAAAAGCAATGAAGGCAATTCTCGGCGGACGGATCAAAAAAGGTGACGTCGTTGTCATTCGCATGGAAGGGCCAAAGGGCGGTCCCGGAATGCGGGAAATGCTTGGGCCAACCGGAGCGATCATGGGAGCTGGCTTGGGAGAGGACGTTGCCCTGATTACTGACGGTCGTTTCTCAGGTGGAAGTCACGGTTTTGTGATCGGGCACGTCACGCCGGAAGCTTTTGTTGGTGGTCCGCTCGCGCTTGTGAAAAACGGCGATGAGATTTCCATCGACGCTGAAAAGCGTGAGATGACTCTCAAGGTCACGAAGAAAGAACTAGCTGCTCGTCAGAAAAGTTGGAAGCAGCCGAAGCCGCGCTACACCAAGGGGGTTCTCGCGAAGTATGCTAAGCTCGTGTCATCCGCTTCGACCGGAGCGGTGACCGACGGGGACTTGTAATCTTGGAGCCTTCTCCCGGAATGTTTTCAGCGAAAGTCTTATCTCCCTCTTGGTGAGAGGGAGCAATGCGATGCTGCTACTGTCCCAGCATCGCTTCCACCTTCTCCACACTCAGTCCGACCACCGGCAGCTCATAGCCGAGCACATCTCCGTTTGGCTCGAAGCCGTTTCCATCTACATCTATGTAGATTGGATTGTTGTAGGCGCAAGGTTCGATCGATGCCTGGCTGCTCGTGCCGAATCCACGCTGTAGCGATTCCTTTTCGCCAATGGCAACCACAATGATCTGAGAGTCTTCACTGAGGTCGAGCTCGATCATTTTGGCAAAACCACTGTTCTGTTCCGAGTCATTGAAAAGATCGGGGTGCGTTTCGAGAGTGTAGTTGTATCGCGGATCCTGCCGGCCGTTCACCAGTACCTGAACCCGGTTGATGTTATACCAGTTGGCACAGGAAACTTTGACACTGAGCAATGTTTTGCCAGTCGATCTCTCATATCCTCCCGCAATGGTTCCGTTGTCAGTTTGCACTTTCAAGAAGGGGCCGCTCGACAGGATCATGTTTCCGGCTTTTGCCCGGCGGGAAATTTCTCTCCAGTCGATTTCCTCGGGATCGTCAGTTGGACTTGGAATGTAAGTTCTCCAGCTGCCGACACCGTTTCCGTAAACGTGGTGTGCATCAGCCACCCCGATACCCCAGACTTTCAAGCCCTGGTTCAGCAGCTGAAGCCAGATGAACTCGCGATTGTAGTTCACCTGCTTGCCAAGACCGGTGCGGGCTTTGCCAATTGAAAAAGGAGCACCAGCGAGAATGCTCGAAGCGCGGTAGTTCTGTGATTCTAATCCGTCCAGCAAACCTCCGAAATAGGCGTAGCCACCATCAGCGCGGCCGTCGCGGTTCCAGTCGATGAAATTTTCCGACATGTCAGGGTGGTTTACGTGAACCCAGCGATCAGGTTCTTCTCCCTGGTAGTTTCGTAGAACGATCGCATTCAGACGAGGGTCCTTTTGCCAGACAGGTGCTCCGCCATCCTGCTTTTTGGGATCAGGTTTCAGAGGGAATGTATTGAAGTGGGCTCCTCTCCCTGTCAGTTCCATGCCAGGCACGGTGGCCAGAAATTTCTTGAGGCCCAGCTTGCCGATGTGTGGTTCCCAATCGTAGAGGCGATTGTGCTCTGTCGTTGGCGCAAATTCGATATGCTCGGCGGCGAGATTGATGAGGCGATCATCGGTGCCGCAGGTGTTGTCTCCACTCGGCGTGGAGTGGTTGTGAAAGTCGCAGGAAACCCATCCGTTCGTATTGACGGAGCGGATCAGCTTTCCCTTCACCTCGACGGAAGCGCCGGGTGCAAGTTCGATATCTTGGGTGATGGCATCGTATTCCGGGCCTCTCACCACCGTCACCCGGTAGCTGCCGGGAGGAAGGGGGACGTTGAACTTTCCGGTTGCGGAGTGCCATTGGTCCTTGCAGCCATGGGCGCGATCGGTCGGCCCCAGATCAGGTTTCGGTGTTCCATCTCGCGGAGTGAAATGAACTTTGCAAGGGATGTCAGTGTCGTCCTCTGCGGTGATTGCGAAAGAGACCTGAGAAAGATCTGACAGATCCTGTTCGAGAATAACATTTTCGATCACCTTCAGATCCCTTGAGACAGTTTTTCGCCCGATGTCTTCCAGTGACACTTTGTGTGTTCCTTTCGGCCAGGCGAAAGCCGCTTTGCCTTCGTCATCAGGATAAGCTGGGGTGGGCTTGGCATCACCGAGACTGACCATGGCTCGACCCGTGACGATTGGATTCGCATCCTTGTCTTTGAGAACGAGGGTGACTGTTCCGACTTCATCAGGGGTTTTTCTCTGAGCCACGACGCCTACTGCTTGGGCAGGGGACTTCCCGACTGCGAGAAATCGAGCCACCTTGAGGGACTTCCCAGGCGCGAGCTTGACGGTATTGGATTCAGGGATGGCGGCCCCTTCCTCTTCGACCCAGGCAAATGCATAGCCGCATTTGTGTGCGGGATCGATTGAGTCTGCCCACTGGATTCCTTTGACCGAACCTTTGCTTCGCATTTGTGTCCAGCCATCAGTGAGGGAGAATTGCTTTTCCTCTTTGGAATCGTTCTGGAACTCGGAAACGATTAGCACGCCATGCCATCCATCTTTCAAGAGATAGCGATGAGTTTTTCCAAGTCCGTTGCCTTTGGCTGTAGTAACGACAGTTTCGACAGCGACATGCTCCTCGGGCGCATCGACAATCTTCACGTAGTTCACCGGTCCTTTTTGCGCGCTAGGTGTAAAGATCGTGATCTGATCGTTGTCTGCATCCCGCAGGGTCAAATCGTAGAGGCAGCCGGGCGTCTCGTTTCCGTCGCCGTAGAAGGCGCTCATGTTTGGTCGTCGGAGCGGGAGATTGCCGGAAATAACGACTTCGATTTTGTCATTTCGAAGAACGAAGTCTCCCACGATTCCATCGGCCTCTTTTCCTCCGGGAAGTTCGGAGAAATTGGCGTCGCCGATTTCAAAAACTTCAGCAGCGAAAAGAAAAGCCGTCGAGTTGACCAGAGTTAGTAAAGCAATTACAAATTTCATCGCATGCAGTTTGGCGAGACTGCAGAGGCGGCGAACAGAAAAAAATGTGACCGACTTGCGTGACGAATCGAGTTGCTTCTGCCTAAGCAGGCGGCACCGCTGGACCGGCAAATATGAAATGAGGAACGTGTCGATGCAGATTGGCTCTCACGAATCCCTTGGAGAGCATTCCCATGAGATACATCGCCAGCGGATTCAGGCCAACGATGACAAAGGGAAATACCCATTTGTTCCATTTTTTGACGTCGATGATCCAGTAGAAGAGGGCGAGCAAGCCGATCGCATAACCTCCGCTGAAAAGCGCCCAGGATGGGCTCCATAATTTCTTCACGACAGAACAAATCGTCACTCCGAGAATCGCACCGACGATCCAGAGGATGATCGCCGCTATTGTCAGCATTTTTACTTTTTGCCCGCTGCTTGTTTCCCCGCTTTTCAGAAGCTGTCCGGCCATTAATCCCATCAGCATGGTGACAAAAGACGGCACGAAGTTCAGCGTTGAATCGGCATGGCCATCGAATGGCTTTTCCCTTGGGAAGAGATTCAAAAACCAGAGGTCGAATTGCTGAGGCAAGCTTGTGCCGTCGGCAAAATGAGCACGCCACGACTCGAGTCCGCGCGGCAGTAGCACCATCAGAATGTAGTAACCGACGAGAACGGCAGCCCCCGCGGTAAATTGAGTTTTCCACGACCGCCCGACGAGGAAAAAGAGAAAGCCATACCCGAGGCCGATCTGGCTTAGCACATTCGTAAAAAGTCAGTTCGTGTCGCCCCAGCGAGACTGCAGAAATACGCCGAGCAAGGTGAGGAGGATCGCTCGAGTCCATGCGTGTCGCATCCGGCTGCCATAGCTCTGCCCGAGTCGCGCTCGTTTTTCGTAGGAGAAAGGCATCGATACTCCGACGATGAACATGAAAGCCGGCTGGATCAGGTCCCAGACCGAAACGCCGAGAAAAGCGAATTGGCTGTTCCATTGGGGATGGAATCTGTTAAACGCCAGAAATTCGGCAAAGGCGCCTTCCCCTTGTTTCGCTGCCTTCGCGAGACCAAGGCCGGAGGTGGCGAGTAGCAGCATGACCGTTCCTCGATACACGTCGAGGGACAGCAGACGTTCATTTTTGGCGGGTAGTTCGTCAGAACTCATTCCATGGAGACTGAAAAGAGTTCTGGATATCGTTAATCTGGAAACCTTCGCCAAAACGCGTAATTTCCTTGTCCTGAAGGTGATCAAGAAAAAGCTGGTCGCAGATCGCGGGTAGGGCTACGGTCGAGGCGCTTGGAAAAAATGTTCGAAGCGTGATTCTATCCCTCTCCTTACATACTAAATGGACGCAGTTAAAATTCTCGGAAGTCTTATCAGCAATAACGCCATGGGCTCCAGCACCGGCGGTAACATTCTCGGCGCGCTCATTGGCGAAGGCGAGCCTCAAGCTCCACCTCAGGAAGCAAATTATGAGGCTCAGTATTTTGGAAATCTGGCCAACGGACTTGGCATGGACGGTGACACTTGCAACCGCATCCACGAGCAGCACGGTCAGCCCAAAGTTTTCGCGTAAGCGAATTTACCTGGTAAAAATATGGCAAGAGGACGCCGTGGCCGCTCAGGGGGGAATCGCTCCGGCGGAAGTCGTCCGCGCGAAGCGCGGGCGAATGTTCACTCCAGTGAGATTCGCAGAGTTGCTCGACTCGATGAGGAGGCACTCTGTGATTTTCTGGATAATCCGGGGGAGGAAACCCCCTTTCTCCTTGTGCTCGATGGGGTGCAGGACCCGCATAACTTGGGGGCCTGCATTCGTACTGCCGAGGGTGCCGGAGTCCATGCCGTCGTGACGCCGCGTCACAAGGCTTCGCCGGTGACCGAAACGGTGGTCCGCATTTCCTGTGGAGGTGCTGAGTTCGTTCCGGTTGTCTCGGTCGCGAACATGGCGCGCTTCCTGAAACGCATTCGTGAAGAATACGCAATCCGCTGTGTCGGCACAGCCGACGCGACGGATCAGGACCTTTACGACGTAGACATGACTGGGCCGCTTGCTGTTGTCCTCGGAGCCGAAGGCGAGGGGATGCGCCGCCTCACCATGGAAAACTGCGACGAGCTTGTCCGCATTCCCATGTCAGGCGAAGTGGAATGTCTCAATGTTTCCAACGCAGCAGCAGTTTGTCTGTTCGAAGCGGTTCGACAGCGCATTTTTGGATAGCGGATATCCCTCGATCCGACCCTGTTTAGTCGATCGCCTGACCCTGTCAGGTCTAACACTCAACCCTTGTTCGTTTTTTCCGGCTTCAGCAAAGAAGGGGTTGGTCTCACTTTCCCCTTGCGGATAGAGTGGTGCGGTTATCTTGTGCCCCGTTTTAACCAGCCCAGCTCATGAGCGATAAATCATCCGAAAAAGATCAGGCCCTGATGGAAAAGATCGTCAGTCTCTGCAAGAGACGCGGTTTTATCTTCCAATCGGCAGAGATTTATGGCGGCGCCAACGGATGTTGGGACTACGGTCCTCTCGGGGCAGAGCTTAAGCGGAATCTGAAGGATTACTGGTGGCGGAAAAACGTTCAGGAGCGTGAGGATATTCTCGGTCTCGATGGATCAATTCTTACTTTGGAATCTGTTCTCGAAGCTTCGGGACACCTTGGTGGGTTTTCCGACCCCATGTGCGATTGTCTTCTGACGAAAGCGCGTCTCCGTGCTGACGAAATCGATCCACAGTCAGGAACCTCCTATCACTACACAGGGGCTTCTCACGAAGAATCGGGATGGTCGGTTGAGCGTCCGTATTCCGTTCTGCTTTCTGAAAATCAGGACGAAAACAAGGCTCGCAAGACAGCCCGCCTCTACTACTCGCAGTTTCTCAGCGACAAGCAGATCTCCCCCAAGAAACTCGAACTGGCTGGAGAGTCGACCGAGGAAGTTACGGACTCAACGAGCTACAATCCGGAGAACGGATCGCTGCTAACGGCGGCCCGCGAATTCAACCTCATGTTTAAAACGAAGATGGGAGCCTCGGCGGATGAAAACGATCCAAAGGGCACTGCCTACCTGCGTCCGGAAACAGCGCAGACGATTTTTGTTCAGTTCAAAAACGTCGTCGACTCGAACCGAGTGAAGCTCCCGTTTGGAATTGCCCAGATCGGAAAATCTTTCCGCAACGAGATCAATCCTCGCAACTACACCTTCCGCTCGCGCGAGTTCGAGCAGATGGAGATCGAGTATTTCTGCCGCGAAGAAGATGGTATGCGCCTCACCGATGAGTGGCTGGAGACACGCCTGTCTTTTTACGAAGAAATCGGTATCCCGCGTGAGCATCTTCACGTTCTCGACGTGCCTGACGGCGAGCGCGCTCACTACTCAAAGAGGACCTACGACATCGAATATGAGTTTCCTTTTGGAATCCAGGAACTCGAAGGAGTTGCCTACCGGACGGACTACGACCTCAAGAAGCATCGCGAACACAGCGGAAAGCCGATCGAGTTTTTCGACGACGAAGCCAAGGAGAAACTTCTTCCCCACGTCGTCGAGCCGAGTGCCGGTTGCGACCGGACGATTCTCGCGCTCATCTGCGAAGCCTACGACGAAGAGACTATTACCGATGACAAGGGCAAGGAAGAAACCCGCATCGTGATGCGCTTCTCACCACGCATGGCTCCGATCAAGGTGGCGGTTCTGCCGCTTCTCAAGAACAAGCCAGAGCTCGTCGTAAAAGCCCGCGAGGTGCAGTCAATGCTGACGCCTTTCATGAACGTTTTCTACGACGAGACCGCCGCAATTGGGCGTCGTTACCGTCGTCAGGATGAAGTGGGAACTCCTTTCTGCGTCACGATTGACTTCGAGACTCTCGGAGAAAACGGCGACGAAGATAAGGATACTGTTACGATCCGCGAGCGCGACTCAATGGAGCAGCGGCGCATTCCGATTTCCGAGCTTCGCGAGTATCTGCTTGATGCGATTGTGTGAGCGGACTGGCTTGGTGGGTAATGGCAATAGGCTCAGTGCTTGCCGCCCCGCTCACAATCCGTCACACTATGAACAGGAAACGCGAATAGTCGCGGATGGATAAGAATGAGCACGAACGTTGATTCTGGAATTCGCGTAAATTCCTTTTCATTCGTGGAGCTGAAGCGTATTCGCGTTCCCCTTTTCTTGGATTACTTCCACCATTTTCTACACTCAACGGTTTCAGCAATTTGCGATCAGTGCTTGCTTGGTCCTCGCCCTGTGTTGCCCTCTGACTCGCGTCGATTATGGAGAGAGTGAAGAACGCAAGATTACTTTGGCCGCGATTCAGGATCTGAAGTTTCACATGAATTCCGGGAAGATTTCGTTTACGGAGAAAGGCGCACCTTACGAGCTCCACCCTCCCGTAGGCACTCGCGAATCACGCATCGATATTGCAACAAAGCTTCTCAGTGACCTGCGCCGCACTTCTCATCTCTCCGTTCAGATATACCTCAACGACGAGGGCAAGACGATTGTTCAACCCAACACCTGGGTGTTTCACTACGAAGACGAAGAACTGAGAACGGTGGCATTGCTCTTCTCAAACTCGCGCAGAATAGAGCGGAGAGGTTTTGCGCGTTTCCGCTGCGAGCCGCTACCTCTCCTCCCAGAACTTCTCCTCCAACAGATCGTGCCGCTTCACAATCCTTCGATAAAACTCGAGGGTCAGCTCATTCTTTTCCGCTTCCGACAGCCGCCAATCCAATTCGGACTCGCGGATTCTTTCGGCTAATCGCGACAATACAATCGCCACGGTCACCGAAATATTATAGCTCTGGGTGAAGCCGTGCATGGGCAGCTTCATGGTGCTGTCGGCAACTTTGAGAGCGGTTTCGCTCAGGCCTTCTTCCTCGGTTCCAAAGAGAATCGCGACGGGTTTGTCGAGAGGTAGGTTGCATGGCCCATAGCCATTTTCATTCGGCGTCGTAGCCACGATCTGGTAACCGCGTCGCTTCATCGTTTCGAGCGCGGACTCGGTCTGATGATAGCGGTGCAGGGACAGCCACTTCGATGCACCGAGCGCAATGTCTTCGTTGGCTCGGTATTGGTTTTCGCCTTCTACAATATGGACATCCTGAACACCGAGGCAGTCGCAGGAGCGGAGGCAGGCAGACGCGTTGTGGGGGCGGTAGATGTTTTCCAGCATGATCGTGACATGCCGCGTCCGTTCCGCAAGAACGGCTGCAATTTTCTCCCGCTTGTTTTCGGTGACGTAGTCTCCGAGATATTCCCTTAATTCGTCTTCAGCGGTCATTTTTCCCGTTTCGTCATTCCCGCGCTCCGCGCGGTCAGGCATCCCAGCGCGGACGTTTCACGCCAATGTAGGCAATGAAGAGGCCGAGTGCGACGTGGGCGATGAGAACCAGGAAGCAAAGCCACATCGGGGCAAGGAAGGTATCCGTCACTTCGTCGATGTAGCGGTGGTAGTTGCGTTCCATCCCGTCTATGACTCCCGCCCAACTCCAGTAGGCGGAGATGAAGGGGCGGGTCAGCCATCCAGCCCATGCAGGAAGTGCGAGAACGGCTCCGGAAAGCGGTAGTTGAAATCCGACGAGGTATATGGAAAGCAGGGAAGCCTGGTCGGCCGTTTTTGCCATCGAGGAAATGCCGAGACAGATTCCTGTCATCGCTCCGTTTACGAGAAGCAGCAGCAGAAAATGGGCGGCAAAGGAAGTGCTTGGGAACGCGCAGATGCTTTCCACGAAAATTGCCATCCAGAGCGATTGGATAAATACGAGGACAGAGAGAAAGGCCAGCTTGCTAGCGAGGTAGACCGAGGGCCGGACGCCTCCGAGTTTTTCCTTTTCGTAGATCTGTCTTTCGGCTGCGATTTCCCGGGCCGAGTTATTGGATCCCATAAGGGTGAGCAGGATGACCTGGAACATCACCAGTCCAGAGACGAGCCCCCCGAGATTGAGATTGAAAGTCATTGCTTCCTGCTCTTGCTCGAAGGCTGCCTTGGTATTGGGAACAGACTCGGATAGTCGTTGAGTCTGCTCAATTCCATCCAGTTCGAAAACCACTACGAGAATGGGAAACCCAACGAGAATTGCGAGTTGCAAGAGCATGCCGCCCCAATCCCGAAAAAAGATTTTCCATCGCCGGCCAAACAGCGCAAAGAATTGGGCGACCGCTCCCGGCGTGACTGCAGATACAGAAACATCGGGATCACCGGTTGGGGCGGCAGGGTAGTCATTGTAATAAGCCTCACGATGCTTGGACCAACTGTTGGACCATTCCTCCGGTTTGCGTCTGGCGAGCTGGCCGTATATGTCTTCGGCGCTCTCGACGGTGAAGTAGTGTTCGATCGCGCGCGGTGGGCCGTGGTAGACGACTCGTCCGGCGTCGAGGACGAGAACGGAATCGTAGAGTTCGAGATTGGCGAGACTGTGGGTGACGTTGGCGACAATTCGATTTTCGTTGCGGCTCAAATCGTGCATGAGCCGAACAATTTCATCTTCGCTCTGCGGGTCGAGTCCGCTCGTGACCTCGTCGCAAAGGAGAAGGACAGGATCGGTAACGAGCTCGAGAGCGAGAGAAAGACGGCGACGTTGCCCGCCGGAAAGAACTTTGACGTGGCGATCGCGGAGAGCATCGAGTCCTGTTGCATCGAGAACGCCATCGACGAGCTTTTCAAATTCCTCGCGCGACTCGGTTTCCGCCCGAAGGCGAACGGTGCTTTCGATATTCTCTTCTACGGTGAGTTCTTCGTAAGCGATACTGAATTGGGGCACGTATCCGATCTCGGAATGTTCGAGGTCGCCCTCTTCGGAGAGATTTCTTCCGTTCCAGTGGATCGTTCCGTCGGTTTCCTGATTGATCCCGGCGATCAGTTTGAGGAGCGTCGACTTTCCGCAGCCGGATGGGCCGACAATTGCCATGAAGTGTCCGGTAGGCACTCGCATATCGATTTCTTCGAGCAAGTGAAGGTCATCGCGACCTTTCTGGACGGTGAAGTGGATGTTTTTTAGTTCAAGCACAGAATAGTTGTAGGAGATATATGAGCGGGGCGCAACGCGCGAAAACGCGATCCTCGTTACATTCCTACTCATCCTCTTTTCACCGTGTGGGCTCCGCCGGAGAGTAAGAAGAAGAGTAGGAGTGAGAGTAAGACCCTTCTCTTCGTCGTTTTCTCCTGAAAATACCGCTTTACCCTTCCTCCAAATGTTGGCTTTGTAGAGGTCATGCCACGGAAGACAGCTTCACGGAAAAAAAAGAAGAGCGCGATCAACCCTCTTGTTGCGGTTCTCGTGACGGGCGTTGTCCTGCTCGTGCTCTTTGTGTCGGCACTCCTTTTCGCGAAATCGGCAGTTCGGGGATGGCTGAAGGGAGATGAGTTTCGGGATTGGCTGGTTAGAAAGGCTTCCCTTGCTCTGCGGGCGGATGTGGAATTGGCAGAGACCGATTGGCAAGGGGCGGAAATCTATTCTGACTCTTTTATCGCCGAAGGCTACGAAGATGCTGGCTTCTCCAAGCTCTCGCTCGATGGAATCCGTGCGCGGACTGGTGGGGTGGAGCAGGGGGCTTTCAAAATTCCCGAAGTGACGGTGAACCGTTTTCAGATGGAGTTTTCTCCTGACCGCAAAAGGCGTCCACCGGGAGAAGACCGCGAGACACCGGTCGCGAAGCCGAAAGTCCCCGGTTGGCTCGCCAAATATCTGCCAAACCGTGCCGAAGTTGGTGATGTCATTCTTTCCTCCGCGCGAGTCGATGTGAAGCGCGCCGATGGATCAACTCCGTTTTTGATGCAGGGGGTAAAAGCTACGGTGGAGCCTGACTTCCATACCAATGTCTGGGAGATTCGGGGACAGGGTGGAAACATTCGCATTCCGGATCAGCCAGAGATCGACCTGAAGGGCCTCGCGATGCGTTGGCGGGAGTCGGAGTTGTTTATCGATCGATGCGGATTGGGTATCTACGAGAACGGCCACGTCGACGGGAGTGGAGAGATTAATTTTTCCGGTGAGGGAAATTTCAATCTCGAACTCGAGATTTCCTCTATCGATGTCGACGAGTTGGCCGAAGGCGATTGGAAAGAGCGTCTTGGCGGAACGATTTCAGGTCCGGTTAAAATTACAGGACGTCCGGGTGCGTTTGTCTACGAGGGCACAATGAATGTCGCGGAGGCGAAGATCGAGGCCATCCCTGTTTTAGCAGTGGTGGCCGAGTACACACGGAACGATCAGTTCAAGCATCTCGTGCTCAGCGAAGCGAAGACCGACTTCACCAAAGTGGGAGGCAAAACGAATTTGGAAAATATAGTTCTGCAGTCCGACGGGCTTGTCCGCGTCGAGGGCGATATGGTGATCCAGGGAGAAATGATCGTTGGCCAGTTCCAGGTGGGTGTGGCTCCGGGAACTCTTCGCTGGATCCCCGGAGCAGAGCGCCAGATTTTCACCGAGCAGCGCGAAGGCTTTCTCTGGACGCCGATGTCGCTGTCGGGAACCGTCAGCGAGCCAAAAGAGGATTTGTCGGCGCGGTTGATCGCAGCAGCAGGAGAAGAAATCCTGAAAGGCCTTCCCGCCGGCGTTTTGAAAGAAGCGCAAAAATTGCTGAACTCTGGCGACGGGCAGAAAACTACGCCCGGAGGATTAATCGAGCAGGGCAAACCGCTCCTCGACCTGATCACGCCCTTTTTGAAGTAGTGGGGCGCAAGCAAAGGTGCAGAAGCGCAAAGCAGGTGAGGGTGTAGAACGGGGTTTCACACCGTTTAGTGAAGCCTATCAGTTGGAGCGGTTCGACCGCCAAAACGAGATGGAATCCAGTTTTACGGTTTTGCTTCGCCCCCCAATTCCAACTCTGCGCCTCCGCGCCTTTGCGTGATTTTTTCCCGAAGTCACTCAACCCTGTTTGTATCCTTTCCAAAATGGTATAGTCAGTCCTAAAAACCATCACAATTCCATGCGAAATTGGCTCGATTGGCGAACCGGACACAGACTTTGTGAAATTTTTCACAAAATCGTGTTGCGAGTCTGAATGCTTTGCTTACGGTGCGCGCAGGACGAAGGTGCAACTGGCTCAAAACCCCTTGTGTTGGCCGCCTTCGCCGACTGATTCATCCTGATGAATTTCAACCTGCCCAACCTCGCGCTCGACTCGATCAGCCCGCTCATCGCAGCGGGTGGAATTGCAGCGCCAGGGCTTCCTGCATTGGGTTGGTTCACGAACTCAATCCTCGTCGCCATCATTGTAACTGTTGCGGTCCTGCTTTTCACGCGCATGGCGACGAAGCAGATGCAGATGATTCCGAGCAAAAAGCAGAACTTCGTCGAGTTTATCGTCGAGTTTCTTTATGGCCAAGTTGAGGGAATTGTTGGAAAGCATGTCGCGCCGAAGGCGTTTCCGCTTCTCGCGACGATTTTCATCTTTGTCATTACCGCGAACTGGTTTGGATTGATTCCCGGTGTGGGAACAGTCGGTTGGGGGCCGAACGCAGGACCTATTTCGGTCGGGAGAGTCGATGTCCCAATCCTCCGCCCGGCTACAGCTGACCTCAACATGACCCTTGCTCTCGCGCTGGTCTTTATGGTGGTGTGGTTCTGGATTTCGGTGAAGGAACTCGGTGTGTGGGGTTCTCTCGTTCACATCTTTGGGCCCAAGGGCGGTCTGGCTGGCTTTTTGAAATATGCTCTCATGCCGATCTTCTTTTTTGTCGGAATTATTGAGGTAATCTCGATCGTCTTCCGCCCCGTTTCCCTTTCGCTTCGACTCTTCGGAAACGTTTTCGCTGGCGAGACTTTGCTTGCGGTGATGGGCGGTCTTGGAAAAGATGTCTTCGGTGCAACCGGGTTTTTCGCTTTCCTCACCTCCGTCATTTTCCCGATTCCGTTTTACTTTATGGAGATCCTCGTTGGAGCTCTCCAAGCTACCGTTTTCACGCTGCTCTGTGCAGTTTATATCAAGTTGTCCACGACTCACGAAGGAGAGGATCACTGACCAAACCCAATTTTGTCACTGTGACCATGCGTAGTCAGTGGGTGGTGGCGAAGAAACAATAAAACAAATACAAGTATCATGATTGATGTTCTGACAACTCTTGCCGCTGCGGCACCTGCTGCAGCTGAGGCTGCCGGTTCTTTTAACGGAAACTTCGCACTCGGTGTTGCCGGTGCTGGTGCCGGTATCGGAATCGGACTGATCGGAATGGGTGCTGCACAAGCTGTGGGTCGTAACCCCGGTGCGTTCGGTAACATTCTTACGATTGGCATTATCGGGATGGCCCTTGCTGAGGCTATTGCGATTTACGCCCTGATTATGGCATTCCGCGGATAATTCCACGGTTTGGTTTTGGTGGGTCGCGGCGGTTCGCCGCTGCGACTCGCTTTTCAGAACTTCCTTCTATCTCGCTACTGACACCCTCACGTAACTCAAACTGACTCCACCATGGAAATTCTTGACCAGTTTGGCTTTGATTGGCCGAAATTCATCGCCCAGATCATCATCGTTTTGGTCGTCTATTTTATTTTGGCCAAGTATGCATTTGGTCCTGTTCTTGCTATGCTCGAAGCGCGCCGCAAGCGTATCGAAGATGGTGAGGAGAATGTGAAAAAGATCGAGACTGAGCTCGCTAAGGCGGAAGAAAAGGTTCAGGCCATGCTTGATGAAGCCAATAGTGATGCAGAGCGCATGATCGCTGAAGCTCGCGAGAGCGCGGAAGCGGTTCGCGGTCAGAAAACTCAGGAGGCAATCAAAGAAGCTCAGGGAATTATCGAGAAGGCACGCGAAGCTTCTCGTCTCGAACACGAGTCCGCAATGAGCGAACTCAAGAAAGATTTTGGACGTCTCGTGATCGACGCCACTTCGAAGGTCACCGGCAAGGTGCTCGACGAAGATGATCAAACTCGAATCAACCAGGAAACCGCAGGGCAGGTCTCGCTGTAGCGTCAGTCTCCCCTCTTCCTCATGAAATCCGGAAAAGAAGCAGCACGAATCGCGAAGAAGCTTTTCTCGGCGACGGTAGTCGACGGGGGAGTTGATGTCGGTGTGTTCCGGAAAGTGATCGGTAAGTTGTCTGACGAGAAGCCGCGGGGATACCTGACTTTGATCCAGGCATATTGGAAGCTGGTTCGCCTCGAAATTGAAAAAAACAGTGCTCTCATTGAGAGTGCCGAAGAACTCGACGCCGGAACGAAAGATGGTGTCGTAGCTGATCTGAAAAAGCGTTATGGCGATCAGATCGAAGCCAGTTTTTCCGTAAACCCCGATTTGATAGGTGGAATGCGGATCCGTGTCGGCAGTGATGTTTGGGACGGAAGTGTCAAGAATCGCCTCGAGCGACTCAACGATAAATTTGCCTAGTAACTTTTTTAGAAACCAACCGACTGCAACGAATCACCTGACAAACTGTCATGAGTAATATTCTCCAGGAACTGGAATCAGAAATCGCATCTCTAAAGACCTCTGTGTCGAAATCCAATGTGGGTATCGTCCGTGAGATCGGTGATGGTGTCGCCAAAGTAGAGGGTCTCAGCGATGTTATGCTGAACGAGATGATTGAGTTCCCCGGCGGGCTCTACGGTCTCGCTCTCAACCTCGAGGAAACCGAAGTCGGTTGCATTCTTCTTGGTGAAGGTCTTCACGTGAAAGAGGGTGACGAAGTGAAATCTACAGGACGCCTTCTCTCGGTGCCTGTTGGTAAAGGTCTTCTAGGACGTGTTGTTAACGCCCTCGGTCAGCCCGAAGACGGAAAAGGTGAAGTTGATTCCAGCGAGACATATCCAGTTGAGAAAATCGCCCCCGGTATTATTCCTCGTCAGTCGGTGAGTGTGCCGGTCCAGACTGGTATCATGGCGGTTGATGCGATGATTCCTATCGGTCGTGGTCAGCGCGAGCTTATCATTGGTGACCGTTCTACCGGTAAGACCACGGTAGCGATTGATACGATCATTTCCCAGGCTCGCCAGAACAAGGCTGCTGAAGAAGGAAAGCTCAAGGATCACAAGCCCCTCCACTGTATTTACGTCGTTATCGGCCAGAAGCAGGCGAACGTCGCACGGACGATCGCTACTCTCGAAGCTGAGGGTGCGATGGAATACACCACTATCGTTTCCGCAACTGCTTCCGACTCTGCGACAAACCAGTATCTCGCTCCTTACGCCGGAGCAGCGATGGGTGAGTGGTTCATGGATAACGGAATGGATGCGCTGATCGTATTCGATGACTTGTCCAAGCACGCTGTTGCTTATCGTCAGGTGTCACTCGTTCTTCGTCGCCCATCAGGTCGTGAGGCCTATCCGGGTGACGTTTTCTATCTTCACAGCCGCCTTCTCGAGCGTTCGGCTCGCCTCAGTGAGGAAAATGGCGGTGGCTCGCTCACTGCTCTTCCGATCATTGAGACGCAGGCCGGTGACGTTTCGGCTTACATTCCGACGAACGTGATTTCGATTACGGATGGTCAGATTTTCCTAGAGACGGACTTGTTCTATCAGGGTATCCGCCCCGCGATTTCGGTCGGTCTTTCTGTGAGTCGAGTTGGTTCTGCTGCGCAGACCAAGGCGATCAAGAAAGTGGCCGGAACAATTAAGCTCGACTTGGCGCAGTTCCGTGAACTCCAGGCATTTGCTCAGTTTGGTTCTGACCTCGACGACAAGACGAAGGCGCAGATTCAGCGAGGTGAGCGCATTGTTGAGCTTTTCAAACAGACGCAGTATCAGCCGCTTCCGGTTGAAGTTCAGGTCTGCTTGCTCTGGGCGATGCAGAATGGTCACTTCGATTCGATTGAGGTCGAGCACGTGAAAGATTTTCAGACGAAGTTTCAGGAGTATCTCGAGACACGGAAGGACAGCCTCCTTGGCATGATCCGTGACGAGAAAGCTCTAAACGACGAAATTACCGGAGAACTTGAGCAGGCAGTGGAAGACTTCAAGTCGACCTACAAAGCTCCCTGAATTTAGCGCCTGAAAGAGCGCTTTCCGATAGATTGAGATAACGAGACATGGCAAACCTTCGCGACATTCGCCGACGCATTAAGTCGGTCAAAAACACGGCCCAGATTACCAAGGCCATGCAGCTGGTCGCGGCTTCGAAGATGAAGAAGGCGCAGGATCAGGCCATGTCCGGTCGTCATTATTCTGATTTGCTGAACAAGGTGCTCGTTAACCTCAAGGAGCAAACTACCGAGGAGGATCACCCTCTTCTTCAAGAGCACGAAAGCGGCAAAGAGCTCGTTATCGTTGTTACCACCGACAAAGGACTTTGTGGAGCTCTCAACACGAACGTTGTGCGGTTGGTATCAGAAAAGTCTGAACCAGATGCGAATTTCGTTACGATCGGGAATAAGGGCCGTCAGGCGCTTGCTCGTTTGGATCGTGAGCTTCTCGCTGATTTTACAATCGCTGATCCAGTAGAATTTCTCGAGTCAAAGAGGATTTCCGAGTTCGCGATGGAGAAATTCCTTAGCGGTGAGTATGCAACGGTGAAAATTGCTTTCACCAACTTCATCAATACGATTTCGCAGGAAGCGATGCTGGAGACGCTTCTTCCAATCCGCCCAATCGATTTGGGACGCGATCGCAGTTTCGTCGGAGTTGGTCGTGATCCTGGGGCTGTCGATGCGAGCTCTGGCCCGGATTATGGTGGCTACATTTTCGAACCGAGCCCTTCGGGTGTTCTCGATTCGGTAGTTCCGCAATATGTGAACTACCAGCTTTATCAGATGATCCTCGAATCTCGCGCCTCCGAGCATAGTTCTCGTATGGTGGCGATGAAGGCGGCGACCGACAACGCCAATGACATGATCAAAGATCTCACTTTGGATTACAACAAGCAGCGTCAGGCAGCCATCACTGCCGAGCTTCTTGAAATCACTACCGCAATGCGCGCCCTAGAATAACAAGGCCGCAGACACAGAATTTTAATCGCAATAAACAAAGCAAGACCTCAACGAGCAGGACAAAAATCTCATGAGTAACGTAGGTAAAATCGTTCAAGTGATCGGTCCGGTGATCGACGCCGACTTCTCCGAAGCTGAAAACCTTCCCGCCATCTATGACGCCCTCCAGGTGGATTACGATGTGAATGGAGAAAATACCAAACTGGTTCTCGAAGTTCAGCAGCACCTCGGTGATGGCTGGGTTCGTGCCGTGGCTATGTCCAGCACCGAGGGCTTGAAGCGAGGTCTCGACATTGTCGGCACCGGAGCGCCAATTTCCGTGCCGGTTGGAGAGGGTGTCCTCGGACGTATCTTCAATGTGACCGGAGACGTCGTAGACGAGCGCGGTCCTGTCAACGCAACGAAGACCTATCCAATTCACCGTCCGGCTCCTCCTCTCACCGAGCAGGCCACATCGGCTGAGATTCTCGAAACGGGAATAAAGGTGATCGACCTGATTTGTCCTTTCACCAAGGGTGGTAAAGTGGGTGCGTTCGGTGGTGCAGGTGTCGGAAAGACAGTTGTTATCATGGAGCTGATTAACAACATTGCGAAAGAGCATGGTGGTTACTCGCTCTTCGCTGGTGTTGGTGAGCGAACTCGTGAAGGAAACGATCTTTACTGGGAAATGAGCGAGGCTGGCGTTATTGACCAGGATGATCTTTCCAAGTCGAAAGTGGCCCTCGTATACGGTCAGATGAACGAGCCTCCCGGCGCTCGTCTTCGTGTTGCTCTTTCTGCTCTTGCGATGGCGGAGTATTTCCGTGACGAGAAAAACCAGGACGTTCTTCTCTTCGTCGACAACGTTTTCCGATTCTCTCAGGCAGGTTCCGAGGTGTCCGCGCTTCTTGGCCGAACTCCTTCTGCGGTGGGTTATCAGCCAACGCTGGCATCTGAGATGGCTCAACTTCAGGAGCGAATCACATCGACGAACAAAGGATCGATTACTTCTTTCCAAGCGGTCTACGTCCCTGCAGATGACTTGACTGACCCGGCGCCGGCAAACACGTTCGCTCACCTCGACTCGACAGTCGTTCTGGAGCGTTCTCTTGCTGAGCTTGGTATTTATCCCGCTGTGGATCCTCTCGCTTCCAACTCCAATGCGCTTGCTCCTGATGTGGTTGGCGAAGAGCACTACGAAGTGGCTCGCGGGGTGCAGAACGTGCTCCAGCGCTACAAAGATTTGCAGGACATCATCGCAATTCTCGGAATGGACGAGCTTAGTCCTGAGGATAAGCTGTCTGTGTTCCGTGCCCGTAAGATCCAGAAGTTCCTCAGCCAGCCATTCTTTGTTGGTAAGGTCTTTACTGGTATTGATGGCGTCTACGTCTCCGTTGCTGACACCGTGAAAGGATTCAAAGAAATCCTCGATGGAACTCACGACGCAGTGCCGGAAAACAACTTCTACATGAAGGGTGGCATCGACTCCGTCGAGAAATAGGCCGACTCTCCACTCAGAGAATATCTCCATCTCATGCGTCTCGATATCGTCACCCCCGAAAAAAAAGCGTTCTCCGATGAGGTGGACAACGTCGTGGTGCCCGGTAGCGAAGGTGACATGGGAATTCTTCCAGCGCACGCTCCGATCGTCGGCACCCTGCGTCCTGGTGAACTGGTCTACAAAAAGGAAGACGAAGAATACCACCTCGCAGTTGGAACCGGCATTGTCGAAATTTCCAAGGACCGTGTTTCGGTTTTGACCGACATGGCACTTGGAGAGCACGAACTGGACGAAGAAGACGTCATTGAACAGGCACTAGAAAGAGCGCAGAAGGCAATGGAAGAAAAATCCGAGCCAGAGGATGTCGCGGCGGCTCAAGTGCTGATCCAGAAGCAACTCGCGAAGTTGCACGTGAAGCGGAGACGCCGTCGTCGTCTCTGATTTTCGCTACGCGCGTCTTGCGTGTTACGCTAAAAAACAGAGATTTTCTGGGCAATTTTTCTTTCTCCTGGAGTATACAGGGTAAAGGGAAATGCCAGATGCCACACCAGATGATCGCTACGAACAGTTCGTAGCTTTTTTCACCCGCAACGAGCCGGGCTTGCGATCGTTCGTTCGTTCGCTTGTTCCTTCCTGGGACGATGCGGATGAGGTGATGCAGAATACGGGGCTCGTCCTCTGGCGGAAATTTTCTGATTTTACGTTGGAAAACGATCCGCAAACGGACTTCTTCCGTTGGGCCTGCGTTGTGGCGCGCTTCGAAGTATTGGCCTGGCGTCGCGATAAAGCACGGGACCGGCATATTTTTGACGAGGATCTGGTCGGCATGCTCGCGGAGGACGCGATGCGCGAAGAAAAGTCTCTCGCCGCCGAGCGAAAGGCACTGGAGGTATGCCTCGCAAAGCTATCCGACAAGCAGCGGAAAATTGTCATGGCTGCTTATGAGCCTGGGGTTCGGCTCAACCGAGTTGCGGAAACGCTTGGCAAATCGGCGACTGCGTTTTACAAAATGCTTAATCGCACACGGAAGAGTCTGCTGGATTGTATTGAGTCGGTGAGTGGAGACTTGCGAGCCGAAGGGGGAGCTCAATGAGCGAAGCGGAGTTTTTCGAATTGGCGAATCGTTGGCTTAATGGGCAGTGCTCCGATGAGGAGTCCGCAGCGTTGGAAAAAATCCTGAAGGAGAATTCCAAATTTCGCAGGGCTTTCTTGCGGCTGACGAATTTGGAAGTCGGCCTACGTGATCTGGGCTCTGGCACTGAGGAGGTTGCTGCGGTTCCTTTTGCCAAAACTTCCCAGTGGTCTAAGACAGCCGTCATTGGATGGGCTGTCGCTGCTTTGATAGGCGTGGCTGCAATTGTGATGTCCTCTCTTGATCCAAATGATTTAAACACGGAAGATGACTTTGCGGGTATTGACGAAACCGAGGAGGGAGATCATCCAGTAGCTGTTCTATCGAAGCTCGCTGAGGCGGTTTGGAGCGAATCCTCTCAGCACTCGCCAGCAGAAGGGGGAGCGATTGGGACCGGGGTCATTGCCTTGGAATCGGGCTTGGTTCAGATCGATTTTTTTGGTGGAGCTAGTGTAAGCCTATCTGGTCCGGCAGAATTGGAGTTGGTGAGCCATGAAAGTGCGATTCTTCATGCAGGCGTATTGACTGCGGATGTGCCTCCGGCTGCCCGGGGATTCGAAGTCAGGACGGGAGAAATTTTTCTGGAAGACCTCGGGACTCGCTTTGGCTTGTCCGCCGTGAGTGACAGCGAAGCAGAGTTGTATGTCTTCGATGGCGAGGTTCGAGCAACCGGAGTCAGCGGTGATTCAATCCTCGTGGCAGGAGGAGAGGGGATGGAACTCAAGAATGGTAAGGCCATTCCTCAGGATTCGACGAAAACAGAGAAATATCCCCAAATATCGAAGGTCTATGAAGGTGCCGGCTCTGAGGAAAGAGACCGATACTCCAATTGGCGTGAAGCAAGTCTGGAACTGCGGCAGGATCCGCGTCTCATAGCCTATTACGATTTTGAAAACCTTTCTGCCCAAACTCGACGACTCAAGAATCGAGCGCAGATCGACAAGGCAAGCGAACTTGACGGCGGCATCGTCGGCGCGCGAATGGCGGAAGGACGTTGGGCAGGCAAGACTGCGCTCGACTTCCGAGGGGAGGGGGACCGGGTTCGGTTCGCAATTCCTGGCGAATGGAATGCGGTGACGCTATTTGCCTGGGTTCGGATTGATGCTCTTGATCGCCATTTGAGTTCGCTATTCCTGACCGACTTTTTTGATCCCAATGAGTTCCATTGGCAAATTTCTTCGAAAGGAGCCCTTCACTTTGCAACGAGTCCGGAAGGGGTGATTGACATTCCAAAGCACAATCGGCGTTTTTACTCGGATATTTTCTGGAATCCGAAAATGAGTGGTCGCTGGTTTTTTCTGGCCACTACCGTCGATTGCGAAACGAATGCCGTTCAGCATTACATCAATGGCGAGCCCGTCGGATTCAGTGGTGGAACCAATCGGGAAAAGCCGCTCACACATTTTCAAATCGGAAAAGCGGATCTTGGGAATTGGAGCGACCCTATCTGGCCTGAAGCCGCCATCCGAACGTTGAACGGTCGCATCGATGAATTTGCTATCTTTCAGGAAGCTCTCATTGCGGAGGAAATCCGTAAATTGTACGTAATTGGAAAACCATGAGGAAAATTTTTCAAAGCCTGCTGATTGCCACAATGCTGGCATCGAGCATTTCCATTGCGGAGGAAATCAGCGAAGGCGAAAAGTTGTTCGCGCTTCGTGTGAAGCCGCTTTTCGCAGAGAAGTGCAATGCCTGTCATGGCGATGAGCCGGATAAGATCAAGGGTGACTTTGATATGCGAACGCGGGAGGCGATGCTGAAAGGCGGAGAATACTTTGCCGAAGAGGTCCTCCTTCCCGGAAAGGGTGAAGAGAGCTTTCTCTACATCACGACGACGCGAACGGAGGAGGATTACGAAATGCCGCCGAAGGAAGCGGACCAGCTAACGGAGGAACAGCAATGGTGGATTCGGGACTGGATCAGTGAAGGAGCACCCTGGGTGGCTGATGATCGGGTTACCATGATTCAGAAGAAATATGCAGAGGGGGAGTTGGTCGCTACCTCGAAAGCACTTTCCGAAGATTGGCAGAATCGACGTTACGAGGAGAAAAAGCTCTGGGCCTATCGTCCGATTAAAGTCACCAAGGTGCCGGAGGGTAAGAATCCTGTAGATTGGTTCATCGGTCGAAAGCTCAAGGATGCCGGCCTGGAGCCCGCTTCTGTTGGGGATCCACGTGAACTGGTCCGGCGAATGAGTTTTGGATTCACGGGATTGCCACCGACTCCGCATGAGGTGGAGAATTTCGAAAAAGAATTTCGCTCCGCTTCCGGTTCCGCCGTTTTGAATTATGCCAAGCGTCTAATGGATACGCCTCACTATGGGGAGCACTTTGCACGGCACTGGCTCGATGTGGTTCGCTATGCCGACTCGGCCGGATTTGCGAATGACTACACTCGTCCGAATGCATGGCGGTATCGGGACTACGTGATTCGTGCTTTCAATGATGACAAGCCTTTTCCGGAATTTGTGAAGGAGCAGATCGCGGGTGACGAGATCGACGTCAAAGATTCGGAAAATCTCATCGCAACCGGTTTTCTTCGCATGGGGCCCTGGGAGCACACGGGGATGAGCGTTTTCAAAGAAACACGTCAGATGTGGCTCGACGATGTCACGGATTCTGTTGGGCAGACCTTTCTCGCCCATGCGATGCAGTGTGCAAAATGTCACGATCACAAGTTTGATCCCATTCCGACGCGTGACTACTACAGGATGATGGCTGTCTTTTCGACGACGCAATTTGCTGAGCGAAACGCCCCGTTTTTACATGAGGAGCAGAAAGCAGGGTTCGCGGAATCCGAAGCTTGGGTAAAAGCGAAGCTGAAAGGCTACAATCAGCAGTTGGAACGCCTGAAGAAAAAGATGGAGTTGCAGAAAAAGAAGGAGACTGGCGATGCCAAAGTTGGTGACAACGGTCTCGATCCTGGTGACGAGGCCTCGTCTGCACGGATGGGTAAAAACATTTCCCGCCACAAGTGGGAGCTGGATCGCACGTTGCCGATTGCCTACTCCGTTTACACGGGGAAGACGATCCAGAAGCGGGGAGTGTATGGCAGGACCGTTCTTCCGAAGAAAGGTCCATGGGGAGAAGGAGAAATGGAAACCGATGCGATCCTCACGGGTGGCAGCGTCTATTCCCCAGCTGATGCAGTCCGCCCTGGGGCTTTGAGCGCGGCCGAGTCTCTAGGAGGGATGGAGAAAAGGGAATTTCCCACTGGAAGAGGCAATCGTCGACTTGCGCTCGCAGAATGGATTGTCGATGAAAAGAATCCTCTGACTTCCCGTGTCATTGTGAACCGGGTGTGGTCGTGGCATTTTGGAAAAGGGATTGCAGGAAACCCGAATAACTTTGGGGGAACCGGAGAATTGCCGACCCATCCTGAGCTTCTCGACTACCTGGCGAACTGGTTCATGGAAAATGGGTGGTCGATCCGGAAGCTGAACGAACTCATTGCCAGTTCGGAGGCCTATCGCCGAAGCTCCCGCCATCCGAATGCTTCGCTCGTTCGGGAAAAAGACGCGCAGGATGATCTCTACGCGACCTTCCCGTCGCGCCGTCTTGTCGCGGAGGAATTGCGCGATGCGATGCTGGCAGTGAGTGGAGAACTGAATACTCAAATCGGCGGTATCCCGGCCCGTCCTGATATGAATTCCGAAGTCGCGGTGCAACCACGCCAAATCATGGGAGGAACGGCCTCGGTCTATGAGCCGAATTCTGACCCGAAAGCCCGGAACCGCCGTAGTCTCTACGCAGAAAAAATCCGAGGGCTGCGGGATCCTTTTCTGGAAACGTTCAACCAGCCCGGGCCGGATAATTCCTGTGAGCTTCGAGAAACGTCGACGGTTGCTCCCCAGGCCCTGACACTATTCAATTCCGTCGAGGTATTGGAGCGTGCGATTGCCTTGGCTGATCGTCTGCAAAAAGAGAGGCAGGGAAAAGCGGAAACGATCGAACGGGCCTTTGCATTGACTCTCGGGCGTTCGCCCTCTGATCAGGAGAAAGCGCTTTGCCTTGCGCATTGGGATGAAGCATTGGTTGACGAGAAAACTGCGAAATACGAAAAAGTGGAATTGCCTGCAAAGATCACCCGCACCGTAATGGCAGAAAAAACGGGCGAGCCGTATGATTTTATTGAATTCATGCCCGCCTTTGAAAGCTACCAACCAGACAAGCAACTCGCCGACGTCGACGCATCGACTCGGGCGCTCGCTCACCTCTGTGTTGCCCTTTTTAACTCCAACGAATTTGCCTACCTGGATTGAGAATGAAACACGGAAACAATCATTTTATCGCATCCCCAAATCGACGGGACTTCCTCTACGGCATGGTAGCGGGAATCGGTTCTGTGGCCCTGACATCACTTTTGAGGGGAGCTAATTCTGTTGGTGGAATTGGTCGCGCCCATCACCCGTCAATGGCGAAGCGCTGCATCTTCCTGATGATGGAGGGCGGGCCGTCGCATATAGACACCTTCGACCCGAAGCCAAAACTTACGCAGCTGCATCTCAAGAAGTTTTCCCGAAAAGGGGACATGGAAAGTGCAATGTCTTCCGGGGAACGTTACTTTGTGAAAAGTCCCTTCGAATTCGTCAAAGCGGGGAAGAGTGGTGCTGACATCGCGACGGAGTGGGTGCATCTCAAGGAGCGTGTCGATGACATTTGTTTCTATCGTGGTGCCCAGGTGGAGTCAGTCAATCACCCCACAGCTTGTTTCCAGTTGAATACAGGAAATCGTTTTGGTGGCGATCCCGCCGTTGGTTCCTGGGTTACTTATGGTCTTGGCTCGATGAATGATAATCTTCCCGGTTTTGTTGTTCTTCCCCGAACCAGTTATCCGCAAGGCGGAGCCGGGAACTGGTCGAATGGTTTTCTTCCGGCAGACTTTCAGGGGACTCCGCTTCGTCCAACGGGAAGCCCTATTCTTAATCTGAATCCTCCGAAAGGAATTACGGCGAACCGCCAGCGCAAGAATCTGGATTTGCTGGGTGAACTTAACCAATTGCATCGCAATCAGCGACCCGATCGTGATGACCTCGATGCCCGGATGTCTTCCTATGAGTTGGCCTACCGGATGCAGACAGAAGTGCCCGGAGTGATCGACTTGGATGGGGAGAAAGAATCGACCCTGGAAGATTACGGGATCGGTAATGCAAAGACAGATGCCTTCGGCCGGAAGTGCCTCCTTGCTCGTCGTCTTATTGAGAAGGGAGTGCGCTTTGTTCAGGCCTATGCCGGAAACTGGGACAGCCACGATTACATTGCGCGAGCTCACGGTTCACTGATTCAGTCCGTCGACAAGCCGATTGCGGCCTTGCTCCAAGATTTAAAAGAGCGAGGACTTTTAGAAGATACTCTGGTTGTCTGGTGCGGTGAATTTGGCAGGACTCCCGATAACGGCATCCGCGGGGGAGGTCAGAGCTACGGCCGTGATCATAACGCTAAAGCGATGTCAATGTGGTTTGCCGGTGGTGGGGTGAATGCCGGCCATACGATCGGAGCGACCGACGAGATCGGTGGCGAAGCGGTGGAGTGCGTGCACCACATCCGCGATGTGCATGTGACTTTACTGCACTTGCTGGGGCTTGATGACAACAAGTTGACCTACTACCACGCAGGACGGCACAAGCAATTGTCGCAGTTCGG